>JADMIO011403812.1_pt1 | contig 119984 bp, 110 predicted proteins | sample 8958161 | NCBI WGS metagenome assembly JADMIO01 (sample SAMN16585339, study PRJNA669376) | soil metagenome | isolation source: Crop rotation soil | place: USA: Cullars Rotation, Alabama | collected 2011 | reverse complement strand
AGTCGTCGAAAATCCCGCCGTTCGTGAGGCTCCTGCATGCCTGCTCGATTGTGGATCGGCACTTCGGGCTGGCACTATAAACATTGGCGCAAAATTTTCTATCCGGAAAAGATGTCCTCCCGGCACATGCTCGCGCGCTATGCCGAGGAATTCGATTCGGTTGAGATCAACAATACGTTTTACAGACTTCCCGAAGCGCAAACCTTCGCTGACTGGGGCGAGATTGTCCCGTGCGGCTTCCGTTTCGCGGTGAAGGCCAGCCGCTTTATCACTCATATCAAGCGCTTGCGCGATCCCGCAGAGCCGGTCAATCGCCTGTTCTCGCGTGCGGTTGAGCTTGGCTCGCACTTTGGACCCGTGCTCTTTCAACTTCCGCCCAACTGGAAATTTGATGAAGCGCGATTGCGCGACTTCCTCGACGAGTTACCCGGTAGTCATCAATGTGCCTTCGAGTTCCGCGACCTGAGCTGGTATTCGCAAGCCAGCTACAAGCTGTTGTACAAGCATAATGCGGCGTTGTGCTTGCATGATCTCAGAGGGCAGGATTGGCCGGTCGAACTCACGGCAAACTTCATCTATTTGCGGCTGCACGGACCGACTGGCGCCTACCACGGCAAGTATCCGCGACGCGCTATCGCACGTTGGGCGGAATGGATCGAAGAGCGCGCTCATCACGCACGCGATATCTACGTGTACTTCAACAATGACCAGGGTGGGCACGCCGTTACCAATGCCCGCGAACTGCGAGCCATGCTGGGCGAATGCGTCGAGAGCATTAAAGGCTCGATTCCTGAACCGCTCGATAACCCGAGCACGAGAGAACGGGGAGGCGCGGATACTTCTCGAAACGCGGATTGATTCTGGATAACTCGCAGAACAGGAAAACTGACCCGCGATCGGAAGTGATCGGGCGCGCATAAACGCAAGTTGCGCACAACCCCATCGGAACGCGAGGTGAAGACTCTGGCTCGGCGGTCACCAGCGCAGAATAGCAAATGGAGTTACTGGCTCATCATCTCGACGAAATCGTCTTCAAATTTCTTTTTGTCAATTTCCACTTGAACGCTGGCGGGATGAAGCTGGGCTGGGGGAGCCAAATGGCTCAACCATTTTTCGCGATCGGGACCTGACGGGCTGCTGTAAGGCATCATGAACTGCGGAATGCCATCCGGTTTCTTCCAAACCACGGTATGCCCATATTTCGGCCCGTGCGTGATGTCGACGTCCAGATACATCGTTTCCGACTTTCTGATCACTGCGGGATCGAGAATTGAAACGACCGCGAGTTCGTCCCACATCATCGACCAGATGGTCGTGCCGGCCGGCGCTTTTGCTTTGAGATAAACCTCGTTGACATAGTCAGAGAGAAGCGCATGCTTCTCGACGATGCGCCGCATCAGAGCCTCGTTAGAAATAACCTGCTGTCCGGCTTCGAATGGCGAGACCACAATTTCCGGCCAGGGCGCGCGCAGAACCATGGCAGCGGCTTCCGGATCCCACCACCAGTTCAGTTCAGGGCCGCCGCTGCTGCTTCCGCCCATGATGTAGATGGCTTTCGTGAGCGCCACAATCGCCGGATCTATGGAAATTGCGAGCGCAATGTTGGTCAGGGGACCGGCGCAGTAGAGAACGACCTCGTTCGGGTGCGCGCGAATGGTGTCGGCGATAAAGTCCGCGGCCCGGCCGGGACGAGCTTTCACTTTAGGATATCCGCCCGGCGGCGGCCAGGTGAAGCTCGGCTTGGGAGCGTCAGGATTGAACGATCCGTGCCAGCCCAGGTAAGACCCGTAAAGCTGCTCCCTCAATTCCACCTCGCGCGGTGTGTTCAGCAACGGCATCTCCGCGCCTCTGATCACCGGCACATCGGTGCGCTTGGTAATTTCTGTGGCCCATAGCGCGAAGACAGTAGCCGGTTCCACCCACTGATCACCGCTGACCGTGGTGATTCCGAGCAGATCGATTTCAGGCGACCGCAGAAGCATCAGCAAGGAAACGATGTTGGTACCCTGCGGGCCGGCGCTGTCCTGGTCGGCAATGACTTTGATCTTCGCGGATTGTGCGGAAAGGAAAGCGCTTATCAGGGGAATGAAAAGCGTAAGCAGCGTCGCTCGACGGAATTGCAGTTTCCCGCCATGTCCTCGGCGTGCACGCGCGGCTCCAGACCGCTCGCAATGACCAGGGTCAAGCATTCTCTCGGTTGTTATGCGTTGGAACGAGTGGCCCATTCGGAATCAAATTTTTCCCGGGAGTAGAAAGACTTTTGGGTGCCGACGCTGGTGGTGGAAAGTCCGGCGTAAAGATTGGCGCGGCGTACTGCTTCTTTTTCTGCCAGACCTTCGCCTAGAAAAACGGCGAAGCTGCCGATGAAGGCATCGCCGGCGCCGGTGCTATCGACACTCGAAACTTTGAACGCGGGCACGTGATCGCTGTCGCGCTGCCCGGCGATCAGAGACCCATTGGCGCCGAGCGTAATGATCACACGCTTGATTCCGCTGGCCAGAAAACTCTGAGCACACTGTTTCGCTTGCTCGACGCTCGAGGCCGGCAGGCCGGTTATGGTCTCGGCTTCGCTTTCGTTGGGAACAAAGTAGTCCAGGTTGCTCAGTTGCTTCACGTCGATGGTCTGCGCGGGGGCAGGATTCACGATGCAACGGATTCCGTGTTTATGGGCAAAAGCGACGGTGTAATAGACCGTCTCGAGCGGAATCTCGAACTGCAGCACGATACAGTCGACGCTCTTCAGCAGGTCAGAGGCGGCGTCAACGTCTTTTGCGCTGAGTGCGTCGTTGGCGCCTTTGACAACAATGATCCGGTTCTGCCCGCTGGGATCGACGAAGATAGGAGCTACGCCGCTCGAGACGCCCTGCGCCTGCTTGACGTGTGTCGCATCGATGCCAAGCTTTTTGAAGTTTTCGATGGTCGCCGGGCCGAACAGATCGCTGCCCACTTTCGCGATCATAAACACTTCCGCGCCGCACAAGCGCGCAGCAACAGCCTGGTTGGCTCCCTTTCCGCCGAAACCCAGATCGAACTTCTGCCCGAAGATGGTTTCGCCGGGCTTGGGAAACTTGTCGGTGAAGGTAGTGAGGTCAATGTTTGCGCTGCCAACAACCGCGATGCGGGGACGTTTAGCCATCATACGAGACCGTGTTGCGCGTGAAGCAGATTCAAGAGAGAACGGCGAGTGTAGCCATGGAACGCGCAAGTGTCAATCTACCCTTCCCCCCTCCGAAAAATAGGACGGCCGCGCGGTGCGCGTAATATTGCGCTACTATGCTCCGGACGGTTACGGCCCTTCCATCGCGCGCTAAGCAACTACGGACCCAATCTCTGACCTGAGGAGTTCAATATATGAAAAGCAAGTGTGGCATGGTATCAGTTGCGTTGTTGTGCCTGGCTTTGGCTGAGCTTGCATGGTCGGCGAGTCCGGGACCATCCAGGGATGCGGATGATTGCGCCCAGGCGAACCGGCCCACTGGCTACATCACCGATGTCAAGTTTCCGGGAGGAGGGCGGCAGATCAAGGTTTATGACGTCGACTACGTTGAGCAGGCGGCGCATCCCGCGGTCTGCCTGAGCAAGAAAGCCAACGACATGATTTTCTGGACAGGGCGGAGCGGCGGAAAATTCCACCTGAAACTCTCTCCGGAGAACGATGCCGCGAAGTGCAAGCAGCATCCTTTCGAACAGGATCCACCCACAGATGCAGTTTATGGTCACCTGTCCGGACCGCTGCGTCAGGACGCGGAAGTGGGCTGCGTGTACGACGTGGTGTTCGAAAAAGAAGGGGCCAAGCCTAGCGACCCGCATATTCGAGTCGCGCCCTAAGGTGCCCGGGCAGCTAAAGTGGCCCGTGCCTGTTCATGACAAACTTAAAACACCACGGGGCCTGGGAGCGATAGAAAAGATAGCGTCACATCCATTCGCAACCAGCCCGCTGAAATGTAATTTTGCCGTATTACGGTCTTCATCTGAGGATCGAACTCTTTGTTTCCCGCAGGGCTTTCAACTCCCGTCCTTCCAGTTCTGCTTGGCGCTGCTGGGTAGCCTGTTCCGGATCCGTTCCTGCCTTCAGATCGGTTTTCTCAATAAAGTAGCGCCAGCCGTCATTGCGATCAGAGGAGCTTTGACAATCCTCAAACCTTCTCAATTCAGATTCTGCGTTCTGCCTGCCTCTGATCACAGCAAGCACGCCTGCAGACTCATAAGTACGAATGTTGTGGCGGATAATGGCGTAAGAAGACGTAAGGTCGTTGCGTGTCAGAAAGGATTCCTTCCCAGACTTCGCACCCTGCGTCGCCGATGATCTCTGGGCTCGAAAAACATATTAAGCATGACTCATCTTCACTGTGGGCATTGCTGAAATAGTGCGCAGATTAGGAATGAAAGCGGAGTTGAAAAAGGCGACCTTCGAAGATCGCCTTGTTCGCAACCATTGCGCTCTCAGACCGGCTGCACATTCTCAGCTTGCCAGCCCTTTGGTCCCTTGGTCACTTCGAACTGCACGGTCTGACCCTCCTGCAGGCTTCTGAAACCGCCGGACTGGATAGCGGAGAAGTGTACAAAAACATCTTCGCCATTCTGGCGGCTGATGAAGCCATAACCCTTCGCGTCGTTGAACCACTTTACTGTTCCTTGTTCTGCCATGTGATACAGGTATTCCTTTCAGTTAGTTTACGCTTGAGAGATTCGGAGGTACTGACGGCAGGATACTGGCTGTTAAGGCGAGTGCTGCTCACGACCGACTCGGTCTAACGCACAAGAGCATGGTACGGTGGCTGGGCGAGAGTTTCAAGTGAATTGCTGATACTTCATCTTCGCGCCCTTCCCCGGACAACCAGCCGATAGCGTATACTCAAAGTACTTAACCTCGAAGACACGCCACAAGAAAACATTGCGCCTTCGCGATTGAGACATGGAGAAATCGGGGGGCGTGTTGTATCCCGCTGGTGATTACACGAATATACGCGTCGGATGACGCAAATGCTCACTAGGAGAGGGAATGCCAAGAGGCCGGTCAACTTTTACAAAACGCCAGAAGGAACACACACGACAACAGAGACAGCGGGACAAGGCGGAACGCCGGAGCCTGCGGAAACAGGAAAAAGCCGAGCGCAGCAGCCAGGACGAAATGGCCGAACTGCACGAGCACGCCGCCGCGCAGGCGGCGCTGTTCAATCTGCCTTCAGGGGAAGAGGATGCTGCGGAGAATTCGGGTCGCACAACGGCATCGGCAAGTGAGTCCTGAACGAACTCAGGCGCCTGACGCCTGTCGCAAAAATACGAACTAAGCATGGAGGGTGAGCGTGGCAGAAATTCGATTGCACGAGGGCGAATCTTTAGAGAATGCGCTCCGGCGATTCAAACGTAAGGTTCAGTCGGAAGACATTATCAAAGAAGTAAAACGCCACTCGTATTACCTGAAGCCCGGCGAAAAGCGCCGGGTAAAGCAGGCTTTAGCGAGGAAGCGCGCGCGGAAGAAGATCCGAAAAGAGGGTTCTGTTGCCAAGGACTCGCGTCGCGAATAGTCACTGCTTTCGACCCAGCAGCCGGAATCTCAGTGCCCAACTCCGGGTTGGTTTTGCTATCTTGAAACCGCCTGCATTCGCGCAGCGCTGATTTACCTTCCTCAAGCTCACGGAGTTCAAACATGGCGTCAGTACTGATCACGGGAACAAGCAAGGGTATCGGCTTTGAAGCGGCCCTGGCATTCGGCCGCGCAGGCCACAAGGTCTATGCAACCATGCGCAACCCCGCGCAGGCGCCGCAGCTGATGGAAACCGCTAAGCAGGAAAAACTGCCGATTACCGTTTCGGCTATGGATGTCGATTCCGATGATTCGGTGACTAAGGGGATCGCGCAGATCCAAAAAGACCAAGGCCCGATTGATGTGCTGATAAATAACGCCGGCGTAGAGCGCATCGGTTCGATCGAGGAATTGCCCCTGTCTGCGTTCCGGGCGGTGATGGAGACCAATTACTTCGGCGCGATCCGCTGCATACAAGCAGTGGCGCCGGAGATGCGCAAGCGGCGAAACGGCTGCATCGTGAACGTAACCTCTGTTGCCGGTCGGATAACTTGCCCGCCGATGTCGCCCTACACTGCGTCAAAATGGGCACTGGAAGCGTTGAGCGAAGCACTGGCGGGTGAAATGAAGACGTTTAACGTGCGCGTGCTGATCGTCGAACCCGGCATTATCGACACGGCCATGGCGCGAAGGATCGAAGAGCAACCGGGGGAGTCTCCTTATCGCCAGAGCGCGCGCTTTGCCGATATGTTCACGGCGGCGCTGAAGGATCCGGTGCATCCCTCGCTGGTTGGGCAGAAGCTGGTGGAAATTGTCGCAAGCGGCACCTGGCAGCTACGCCATCTCATAGGCCCGACTGCGGCGCCTTTCATCGAGTGGCGCGCCCGTCAGACCGACGAACAATGGGTAGCGCTGAACGGCGGTGACGACGAAACCTGGTACGAGAATCTGCAGCGGAATTTCGGACTGGACACGCGGCCGAAAGTTGATGACAGGGTGATTGCAGCGCGACGTCCCTAGGCTCCTACCGCCTGCAGAGAGGACCGGTTACGCCCCAGCCGACAGCTTGTGGTGGCTGGTCGAAGTCTGGGCGATTCCATACTGGCGAATCTTATAGAGCAGGGCTTTGTAGCTTATTTTGAGCAGCGCGGCAGCCTGCTTGCGGTTCCAGTTGGTCTGATTGAGAGCCTGCTTGATTGCTTCCGCTTCGGCTTCGTCTTTGGCGCTGCGAGCCAGCGACTTCAGGCCTCCTGCGCCTTCGCTCGAAGGTGACGATGAATCAGCCCGGGGGCTGCCGCCGTCGTTCTTGGGTTGCAGTTCCTGAACTGCCAGCTTTTCGTCGCCCAGCACCAGATATCGCTTTACAAAATTGTTCAGTTCGCGAAGGTTGCCTGGCCAGGAATACTCCTGGCAAGCGTGCAAAAGGGCCTGCGAAAGCGGCAGCGGCGGGCGCGCATATTGTTCCGACATCCGCGACATGAAGTGCTTCAGCAGGATGGGTATTTCTTCTTTGCGCTCGCGCAATGGTGGCAGCTGCAGGGTGAAAGCATTCAGTCGGTAATAAAGATCTTCGCGTAACTGTTTGGTCGCAATGGCTTCGGGAATGTTGATGTTGGTCGCGGCCAGAATGCGTACGTCTACTTTGATCACGGAGCGGCTGCCGAGGCGCGAGAACTGCTGGTCCTGTAGAACGTGCAGAAGTTTTGCCTGCAGGAGCGGAGGCATCTCGCCGATTTCATCGAGCAGGATGGTTCCTTTGTTGCAGAGCTCGAATTTCCCCGGCTTGGGGTGAGTCGCGCCGGTAAAAGCACCGGCCTCATATCCGAACAGTTCGCTTTCGAGCAGATCGGCAGGAACCGCGGCGCAATTCACTTTCAAAAATGTGCGGTGCGCGCGGGGCGAGAGCTTGTGGACCAGGCGTGCGACGACCTCTTTACCGGTCCCGCTTTCTCCCAGCATAAGAACTGGAATATCGACGTTGGCAACCAGCGCCGCCTGGGAACGGATTTTGCGCATAGCAGGACTCGCGGCGACGAAGAAGACGTCGTCGTAGAGTTCTTCCACCTCACCCTGATAGGTCTGCTTGTTTACACCGAGGCACTGATCGATGACGGTGTCGAGTTCGGCTTTCTGAAAAGGCTTCGTCAAATAATCATGTGCCCCCAAGCGGATAGCCTGAACTACCTTGCGGGTATCGCTGACGCAGGAGAGCATGACCACTTTCATACCCGGGCGCATTTCACGCAGCTGTTCGAGGGTCTGCAGGCCGTCAATGCCAGGCATCAGAACGTCAAGTAGCACGAGATCGGGATGCAAGCCTTTCTGCACCCGCTCCAGGGCTTCTTCACCGGTGGAAGCAGTTTCGACCTTGTAGTCATCCACTTCGAGCAGCGTCTTGATGTAACGCTGCATGCCCGGTTCGTCGTCGACCAGCAGAATGTTGGCCGTGTTGCTCATTTGGTTTTTCCTTTGTTAGGGATCGAGGAAGGCTTGAGCGGCACGATGAAAGAGAACTTGCAGCCTGCCCCCACTTCGCTCTCCACCCAGATTTTCCCGCCCATGGCACCGATCAGCCGGCGCGCAATGGCGAGGCCCAGACCCATGCCTTCTTTGTCTTCAGTCTGCGGCAGGCGGAAGAAGTCATCGAAAACTTCAATGTGATATTCGGCAGGAATCCCTGGACCAGTATCGGAAACGCTGACTTTCACCGAGTTGGGCACTTTATCGTCGCGCCGCCGGCGCTCGCTGCTTACTCCGGAAGTGGCCGCAGTTCTGCGCTCCCACATGTAAGGCTCGGCATGCAGCCAGACGGTGCCTCCCGTGGGCGTGAACTTGGAAGCGTTCTCCAGCAGGTTGGAGATAATGCGCTGAACTTTAGGACTGTCGAATGCAAACTGCGGAAGCTTGTCGTTGGCCAGAAAATAGAGTGCCAGCCCTTTTTGCTGGAAGCGAGATGACCAGAGCCGGCAAACCTCTGAGAGGCAATCATTCAGATTGCCCATCTCGTAGCGCACCTTCATTTCGCCGGTTTCCAGCGAACTGTAGCTCAGGAAATCCTGGATGAACTGCTGCAGGCGCTGGCCGCTGGACCGCATGTCACCGAGGATCTGGCGTTGACGCTCATTGAGCGCGCCTAGCTTCTCGCTTTGTAACAGTTCGACATAGCCGTTGAGGATAGCTAAAGGCGTCTTGAGGTCATGCGCGGCGGACGCCAGGGCATTGGTAGTGCGCAAGCTGCGCTCACGAAGCTCCGTAACTTCCTTTAGCAATTCATCGTAAACGGGCTGATCGGATGGCTTTAGGGGCGAAAGCTCGGGCATTTTCTGGTTCCCGATCGCTGCCTCCGGCGAGAGACACTTATTTTCCGGTGTTGTTCCCATAGTCAGGAAAACTCGTGGTTTGGCAGACGAAGGGGAGGGTTTCGAGATGTAAAAGAGTGCGTTGTGAGAAAAATCGTAAGACACGAGTTTCCCCATGTCAACGGCAAACGCAAATCGATAGTCACGAAAGGGCAAAACATTTCATTCCACGTTTGCTGATTCGGGGGCTTCGCCTGCCTGAAGCTAAGGCGAACAGATGGAGAAACTAGCGGTTTTTCTCGGCGTGAACAACTCGGTGGTTAGGCGCAGAGGCGAGTATTACGGGGAAATTGCAGGGTTTTGTATGCGTCATACCCGAAGTTTGGCCCCTAAGATGCGAAGAATACTGTCTTAATAACATAATCGAGGTCCTGCGCTTGAGGCGAGGAAAACCGGAAAATGAGCAGCGGAACTGGCCGCGTCTGCCGCTGGCAATCCCTGTTTTTGTCCGCAGCCGCGACGACAAGGGCAAGGAGTTTCTGGAGTTCGCCACATCCCTGAATATTTCGGGCGGCGGTGCGCTGGTAGCAGTGCGCCGCGCTTTGCCGCTATCCTCGCAGGTTCTGCTGGAAATCCCAAGCGCGCCATTGATTGCAAGCAGTTCACTTCCAAAGGCTTCGCGCACTTTGCGGGCGCGCGCGGTGCGCGTGACACATGCCGAAGGTTACACACTAGTCGGCTTGAAGTTCCTGCAACCAGTCACGGATCCCATCAATTCTTCCCCGCGCGTGAGCAAGCGGAAACTTAGTTCTTCCGTGTGAAAAACTTTTCCCACCTTTTTACCATGTAAAACTGCTCCTACTCGGCACTCATGCGCTGTGGGTCCGGACTCTCGGCATACTACTAACCATCCCATAATGTGTCATTTAGCCGGTATTTGATGACGTATTTCATCATCATTCCCGGTTTGGCGTCCGAGGTGCAATTCTGAGAAACGTCAAGGAGTGTCTAGAACGCATGCCGACCAATTCAAACGGTTCTGTCAGTTCACTGGCAACATCAATCGGCGAGATTCCGCCGGATGCAATTGTATTCGGAAGGTCAGAAGCGATGCAGGCGCTTCGGCAGCGCATGGACAAAGTGGCCAGCGCCAACGTTCCGGTGCTCATTCAGGGTGAGAGCGGAACGGGGAAGGACATCATCGCGCGCATGGTGCATGGGCTCTCGCCGTGGAGAACAGGTCCTTTCGTGAAGGTCAATTGCCCGGCCATTCCGGGCACCCTGCTGGAAAGTGAACTGTTTGGATATGAAAAGGGCGCGTTCACCGGCGCATATGGCTCCAAGCCAGGCCGGGTCGAGATGGCGCACCGCGGCACCCTGTTTCTGGACGAGATTTCTGAGCTGGACCTGGCGCTGCAGTCGAAGCTGCTGCAGTTGTTGCAGGACGGGCAGTTCTGCCGAATCGGAGCGCAAGAGGACAAAAAAGTTGAGGTGCGCGTCGTGTGCGCGACCAACCGGCGGCTGGAAGAAGAGATTGAGACCGGCACCTTTCGCCAGGACTTGTTTTACCGCATTAATGTCGTGAATCTGCACATGCCGCCGCTGCGCGATCGTCGTGGAGACATTCCTGATCTGGTCGAATATTTCCTGGAGTACTACAACCGTAAATACAACTGCCGGGCTCGGTCGCTTTCACCGGAGCTGATGAATTCGCTGCAGAAGTATCGCTGGCCGGGCAACATTCGCGAACTTGAAAACATGGTCAAGCGATACGTGATTCTGGGGAATGAAGAAGTAATCAGCGGCGACCTGGTTTCTCATGAGCAGGAGTTCTTCAATCCGGAAATTAACTTTGAGGGACCGATCTCGCTGAAAAAGATAACAAGGCAGGCGACGCGCGAATTGGAGCGGAAGATCATTCTCAAGGTGCTGCAGCACCACCACTGGAACCGTAAGCAGGCGGCTCGGTCTTTGAACATCAGCTATCGAGCACTCTTGTACAAGATTCGCGACGCGGGTCTGCCGGCCAATCGCACGGTGCGGCGCCGGGTGGACACGGTGGCACCATCAGAAGAGATCGCTGCGTAACTATCGCATCTGTAAACATCTTGCGGAATGGTCTGCAAGCAAGCGCGCCGATTCAGCGTGCTAGAATCGCTTACCCATGCGGTTCCTGGTTTTCCTGTTCCTAGTCAACCTTCCCGGCTTGTGCCAAAACTCCACGGATCGCAAACCGGTACCCGCATTTGAGGACATCAGCAAGCAAGCGGGCCTGACTGTTGCCCACCACTCCTCCCCCGACAAACGCTACATCATTGAATCCATGAGCGGCGGGGTCGGTTTCATCGATTGTGATAACGATGGAAAACTCGACATAGTTACGATAAACGGCTCATCGGTGGACCGTTATCTTCAGGGCGGCGACCCGATGGTGACTTTATATCGACAGGTCGGCGACCTGAAGTTTAAGGACGTCACTGCGGAAGCCGGGCTTACGGTCAAGGGTTGGGGAATGGGAGTGGCTGTTGCCGACTTCGATAATGACGGCTGGCAGGATCTGTACGTTACCGGATACGGGCGGAATGCGCTCTATCGCAACCTGGGAAACTGCAAGTTTGAGGATGTCACGGATAAGGCTGGCGTAAAGATGAGCGGGTTCAGCTCCGGCGCTGCCTGGGGAGATTACGACAAAGACGGACTTGTCGATCTGTTCGTTCCACGCTATGTCTACATCGACATAAACAAGTTGCCGGTTTTTGGAAGCAACGACAAGTTCTGCCGTTTTCGTGGCGTCATGGTCCAGTGCGGGCCCTGGGGCTTGCCCGGAGAATCCGACTTCCTGTTTCACAACCGCGGCGATGGAACCTTCGAGGATGTGTCGAAGAAGGCAGGGGTGGATGATCCCGAGCATCGTTTCGGCATGCAAGGAATCTGGGCGGATTATGACAACGATGGGTGGCCGGATTTATACGTCGCCAACGACGCCGGGCCCAATTTTCTGTACCACAATAAGCATGACGGAACCTTTGAAGAGGTTGGCCTGCTGTCGGGCGCAGCCCTGAGTTCGGATGGAAAAGAATTGGGCTCGATGGGAGTCGACTTCGGAGATTTCGATCACGATGGCCTGCTCGACATATTCGTGACGGTGTTCACCGAGCAGTCAAACCTTCTTTTCTGGAACCAGGGCGCACGAGGTTTTGTCGACATCGCATGGAGCGCGGGTATCGGTAAACCGACGTTCATGCCGGTGGGGTGGGGGACGGGGTTCTTCGATGTGGACAACGATGGATGGCTGGACATCTTTATCGCCCAGGGCCACGTGTATCCGCAGCTGGACCTGGTGAAAAACGGAGCACCTTACCGTGAACCACTGCTCTTGTTCCGCAACAATCGCGATCGGACGTTCGAAGATATGAGCTCGTTGTCTGGCCTGGACAAGCTGCCACTTTCTTCGCGACGGGGCGTGGCATTCGGAGACGTGAACAACGACGGCAAAGTGGACATGCTGATCCTGAATGTGGGAGAGCCGCCGACACTTTTGATCAACCGCACCCAGAGCGGTAACCACGCTGCGCTATTCAAACTGATTGGGACCAGGAGCAATAAAGCTGCACTGGGAGCGCGAGTGACAGTGAAAGCGGGAGGTGTGACTCAGTTCAGCGAGGTGCGTGGAGGAGGAAGCTACTGTTCGCAGAATGATCTGCGGCTCCACTTCGGGCTGGGAACATCGGCGAGCATCAGTTCAGTTGAAATCCAGTGGCCGAGTGGCAGCAAGCAGGTGCTCAGCGATCTTCCCGCAGACTTCATTTATACGGTGGTAGAAGATAAGGGAATCACGCAGAAGGCTCCGTTCAGCCCTAACTAACCGTTGAACGAATCATGGGCCAGGATTTTTGGCTCCAGTTGCGGCTGGAGCCTGACGTGACTTGCCTTCATACAGCTGAAAGTAGCGCGCCATGTGCTGTTTCGATTCCTCTACCCTGCCGAGCTTGCTAAGCACCAGCCCCAGATTGTATTGGGTTTCAGAGTCATTCGGATTCAATGCTTCGGCGCGCTGCAGAAGCTCGAGAGCGTGCGGCAACTGGCCTGCCTGCAGGTAAAGTTCACCCGCTTCCACAAATGCTCGCGCCTTGGTTGGGTCGATCTGCAGGGCGCGCTCGAAGTGCTGAGTCGCACCCCGGGTATCGTTCTGCAGCTTGCTCAATAACCCGAGACGATACTCACTCTCGGCCAGCTTGGGATTTAACTGCAGGGATCGCTCGTAAGCATTGCGGGCCTGGTCGGCGTGCTGCAAACGTTCATTAGCCATTCCAAAGGCGAGCCAGCCTTTGGCATCGTCAGGCCGAGCAGCCGTGTACTTCTCCAGCGCTGCAAGCGCGTCACTATCCTGTTTGGTATCGAGCAACACTGCCGCGCCGAGATATTGATCGTCGGGCTCCGCACTAAGCGCAATCAGCTTCAAAGCCGCTTCCGAAGCAGCGGAGGTATGGCCGGACTTCATGGCTTCCACGGTGAAGTGGCGAAGGGTTGGAACGGAATCCGGATCGGCCTTCAGGACGCGCTGCATCATCTCGAAAGACTTCGCATGATTCCCCTGCAGAGAATAGATCTCGGCCATGGCCACCAGCGAATCAGTCGCTTTGGGATTCAAGGCCGCAGATTTTTGGAAGCTGGCGAGCGCCTGGGCGTTCTGGTTTTTCTCCAGCAGGGCCTTTCCTTTGAGGTAATGAACGCGATCGAGCTGTTGGCCGGCTGCACCAGCCGACGTCAACAGCGCTAACGCCGGATCGGGCAGTTTGGCTGCCACGAACAAGTCCGCCAGTTCGAGATCAAGTTTGGGATTTTTCATGCTCGCGCTGCGAGCAATCGCGATGGCCTCATCGGTACGCTGAAGGTCAATTAGAGATGCCACCCGAACCAGAGTTGCGTGCCCATTCCGGTATTCGGCCGGAATTGAATTAAGCGCAGACAGCGCGGCTTCGGGTTTTCCGGAATCGCGATACAACTGGGCAAGCTCAGCTTTTAACTCCGGATCGTTCGGAGCCAGGGTCTGTGCACGCTGATAAGCTTCGATCGCCGCATCGCGCTTTCCCTGGAAAGCCATCGCCCGCGCAAGGCCCGATTGGGCGGCCACCGACTCAGGGTCGATCTCGGATGCGCGACGAAAGAGAGTTTCGGCCTCGGGAAAACGCTGCTGCAGGCCGCGGATCCTGCCCAGAAGAGTAAGCGCGTGAACATCATTGGGATTGTTGGTCAGAGCAGACCAGACGGCACGCTCGGCGCCCTCCAGATCCCCACGGGAGATCAGGGCGTCGACACTTGGCGAGCTTTTTGCAGCAGATTGCCGGGCGGCAAAGGCACACCAGCATGACAGAACCATGGAGAGGGTGACGATTGCGATTCGACTGCGTGAGCCCACGAAGCAAGCGTACCACGCGGTTTAGGGTGGCTGCATTGCGCGCGAATCTGCGCGGCCAGCCTGCGGGCGCCTCGGTTATCCATGCAGACGATGAGAATAGTATTCTCGCCTGCCAGGGTGCCAATCGCCTCCGGCCAGTTTTCTTCTTCCAGGGTTGCGGCAACAGATCGCGCATCATCATCGCAAGTTCTCAGCACGAGCAGATTGTGAGCCGTACGCACACCTACGATGGACTCCGAAATCAGGCGTTGGGTTAAGATGCGCGGAGATCCTAGTGCAAGTGGAGCCTGATATCCGCCATTGCTTTTTACCAATCCAAGCGCGTGAACATCGCGCGAGAGAGTGGCCTGGCCAACTCGTATGCCGCGTTTTAGAAGGGCGCTTTGCAGTTCGAACTGAGAAGCGGCAGGGCGCTGCCCCAGAAGCGTCAAAATAGCCTTGTGACGCGACGCCTTTGACATAGCACAAAGTTTTTCAGGGGTGGCAAACAGATGTTACCGAATCTGGCCCAAGTGTCAAATCGGCAGACTGGTAGAACCGAAATGGGCAAAACAAAAACCCGCCGACTCGCGGCGGGCTTCCCCAGTGGTCAACACCGAATTGATTCAATAAGGCGCGTACTTCAGTTGCTGCGGTCGCCTTCGTACTGCGGCCTATCCTCCGGTCGAAATTCTTCAAAGAACTGAACCAGCCGGTCAATCAACTTCCGGCGGCCGCCAATTACATGCAGACCGCTTTCATGCTGGTGCTCTTCCAAAATTTTGTTCAATCCGCTTTCCAGTTCGCTCATGTTCGAATCCCCTCAGTCTGGTTTTTGGAAAACCTCCGGTGATAACCGCGCACGCGGCCAGCCCTTGTGGGGTTTACCCTAATTTCGAGTTTACAAATCTATGACACAACTGTGAAATCGGAAATTCCGATAGCGGCCATTAAGAAATTTCATGCCTATTTGGAGGCCGCGGCGAGCTGCCGGACGGTCGAGATAAACGTCAACCCGGCCCGGGTCTGAGTGCGGTCGCGCCGGTAAGCGATACCGAGTTCCCGCCAGATCTCTCCGTCCTGCAGCGGAATCAGCTTTACCCTGCCCGCCAGCACCTGGTCGCGCGCGAAGCTGGTACTGATCAGCGACACACCAAGGCCCGCAGCCACAAAGCTCTTGATCATTCCTACGCTGGCTAATTCCATCCTGATCTGCAGTTTGGAAGCATAAGGACGAAACAGCTTGTCCATCACCCTTCGGCTGTAGCCGGTTTTGGGCAGCAACAGGGGCTGTTTAACGATCTCGCTGACTGGAACGACATCCAGTTTGGCCAGCGGATTCTGCGGATTCACCATCAGCATCAGTTGATCGCGAAAGATGGTATGGGTCTTGAGACTTGCCGACTTCACCGGCAAAGTCACAATTCCCACGTCAATGGAGCCATTCTCAAGCTTTTCAATGATCTTGTAGCTGAAGTTGCGATAAATGCTCATCTGAACGTTCGGATATAGATGGCAGTATTTAGCGAAGACATCGGGCAAGACATACAGGCAGGTCGCTTCGTTTGCGCCGATGACGAGGGTCCCTCTGGGAGCAGTTCCCTGGTCGGCGACAGCAAGCAGCGACTCATCGCGCATTTGCAGCAGGCGCTCCGCGTAACCGAAAAGCACACGGCCGGCGGGCGTCAGAGTTACGTCTTTTCCGGAGCGGTCGAGCAGGCGATCGCCGAAGTCCTGCTCAAGCTGTCGAATTTGCGCGCTGACGGCGGACTGGGAACGGAAAACCTTTTCGCCGGCGCGCGAGAAACTGCCCAGCTTCGCTACTTCAAGGAACGTCGTGAGCTGATCGAAGTCCATGACCGCCTGAGTTGAGTGGCGATTATATCGAAGGACAAGCCCAATGAAGGGTACACACTTGTACGATCGCAGCCGCACTCAGGACTAGAACTTTTTTTGATTGGTGCTTGCTGCTTTTCCGATCATTCTTCACATTCCACGCACGGCTTCCCCGGGATCAACGGGCTAACCAGTGCGGAGTTGAGCACCGGCGCGTCATTCGTTACATGCAGTCCGCACTCTGTCTTGGCAAAACCTGCCCAGCGACCGGAACGTGCATCCTCCCCGTTTCGCACCGCACGCGTGCAATGTGTGCATCCAATGCTCGGAAAATTCTGATCATGGAGCGGGTTGTAGGGGACGTCGTGCCTGCGTACGTAAGTCCAGACCATCTCCGAGGTCCAGTCTGCGATGGGGTTGATTTTGACGAGCTGAAACTTATGGTCCCATTCGATTTTTTTCGCAGATGCGCGAGCGCTGGTCTGCTGCCGGCGGATCGCTGTGATCCAGGCGCGCAACTCGGTCAGTTTCTGCTTCAGCGGTTCTACCTTGCGAAGTGAGCAGCACCGGTCAGGATCGCGCCGCCAAAGTTCCGCGCCTTGCGCGCGCTCCTGCTCTTCAGGCGTCAACGATGAATAGACGCGTTCGAGGCGAATCCCGTAGCGCTTTTCCACCCGATCCATCAGTTCGTAAGTTTCTGGAAACAGGAATTCAGTGTCCAGAGTAAATACGCGAAATGAAGCGTCAACTCGCCATGCCAAATCGATCAGCGCCATGCCCTCGACGCCGAATCCTGACGCGATGGCCACATCCCGGCCGTAATTCTCAAACGCCCAGGCAAGGACCTGCTCCGGAGACCAAGATTCGGCCTGGTTGCTCAGCTGCGCAATGGCGTCTCTCATAGCGTGCCTTCCATGGCGCGAGCTTCGTGTGATTGGAAAGGGAATCTGCCGGCAGTTGCCACCGGCTTTGCAAACCGGGCGACTTCCCCGATTACAAGCAGCGTTGGAGCCGGCAGTTCCGGGGCGTTATGAAGTTGCCTGACACTGGTCAGGTGAGTTTGCTCATCGCGTGTGGTCGCGCGCGAAACGATCACGCACGGCGTCTCGCTCGCGACGCCGGCGACCATGAGTTCGTGTTGGATACGCAAATAATCCTGGCCCGGCATGTAGACCAAAACCGTAGTTTTGGCGAGATCTGCGTGCGAGAGCTGGATTCCGATCTCCTGCGCGCGATGTCCGGTGATCAGAAGCAGGCTGGAAGACACATCACGATGCGTCAGCGGGACCTGGATCGAGGCGGCTGCCCCCAGAGCTGCAGTAATACCCGGAATGATTTCGCATTCGATGCCCGCCTGCCGGACGGCCTCAAGCTCTTCGCCTCCGCGACCGAAGATGAAGGGGTCTCCGCCCTTCAGGCGCACCACACTCAGCCCAAGCAGTCCGTGCTCCACCAGCAGACGGTTAATTTCCTGCTGGCTGATGCTCGATCGCCCACTGCGCTTTCCCACGCTGATTACGGTCGCCGACGCTGGAACCAGCGCAAGGACCTCTGAGCTCACCAGTTCGTCATGCAGAACGATGTCAGCCGATTTGAGTGTCTTAAGCGCTCTCAGCGTGAGCAATTCCGGATCTCCCGGACCTGCCCCGACCAGGTACACTTTCCCCTTCATTGCAAGTTCTCCCTTTGAATGTTTAGGCCTTCAACATGTGATGGGCCGCCCGCTGCTATCTCGTGCAGAATGCGGCGGCGTTCGGCGGGATCCATTTCGCGCGCAAACAGATCTTTGCGAATTGAGCCAAGTTGCTGCACCCAATCGGCATACTCGGAGCCGAACTCGCTTTCAAATTTGCGGCGCAGCCGCTGCGCCAGCGCAGGACTGCGTCCGGCGGTCGAGATCGCAATCTGCAGATCGCCTCTGCGCACAACTGCCGGGTAGTAAAAATCGCAGTGCTCGGGATCGTCGACTGCGTTGCACAGAATGCCGCGGGCCCGGGCCTCTTCAAACACCCGGCGGTTAACGTCACGCGAAGAAGTTGCCGCGATGACCAGAAACATCTCTTCAACGTCGAGCGCTTCGAATTTGCGCGGCTCCCAGCGAATCGTGCCCGAGAGTGCCCATACCGCCACCTTCGGCCCGGCCTCAGGAGCGACGACCAGAATGTTTGCCTCCGCAGCAATCAGGCTTTCAATCTTGGACTCAGCAATGGCGCCTGCCCCCACCACCAGGCACTCGCGGCCATCCAGCTTCAGGAAAATAGGAAACAGGCTCATGCTCAGCCCTCCACCACATGCGGCACGCGGCCCGAAGCGGGATCACGCTCAGCCACAGGCACGAACTTGCCGGCCAGAAATTCGCGCAAATCCACATCACTGTGGCGAGCAAAAAATCGGCGCAGGTTTTCGCCCTGCATGCGCTCATCAACGTAATGGCGCAGCAAGCGTTCGATGGCATCCGGAACTTCACTCGCCAGGCAGCGATACCCGATGGGCCGCGAGATTGCCTGATGCATTCCAACCGCCCCGCCGAGGCAGAAGTAGTACGCGTCCTGCATGCGACCATCGGCCTTGATCTTTTTCCCTTCCAGACCGATGTCGGCAATCCAATGCTGTCCGCAGCTGTTGGGGCACCCGGTGACGTGCAGCTTCAGGTCCTGGTCAAACTCGGGAAGACGCTCTTCGAGTTCTTCAACGATCCAGCGCGAGAAGCTTTTGGTTTCGGTGATGGCCAGTTTGCAGAACTCCGATCCGCTGCACGCGATCGCGCCGCGCCAGAACGGTGAGCCAGCCACCGGCAGATCCACGGCAGCCAAGCCCGACGTAAGCGCACTCACATTTCTTTCCGGAACGTTTACGATCAGCAGGTTCTGCATGTTCGTGGTTCGGATCTGGCCGTCGGCAAATTCAGCAGCTAAGCCAGCCGCCGCTCGCATTTGCTGCGCTGAGATCCTGCCGCGCAGCACGGCGGCGCCTACGTAAAAGAGTCCCGGCTGTTTCTGCTGGTGAACACCGACGTGATCGCGATAAACGTCGTTGGGAGGCGTTTCCTGAGCGGCGGGATCGAGATGAAAACCCAATCGCGATTCGAGCTCGCTTTTAAAACTGTCCGCGGTCCAGCCATGCTTCAGGAAGAGGAACTTCAGACGTGCACGCTCCCGGTTTTCGCGCAGCACATCGCTTTCGCGAAAGATTTCAGCGATGCCCTTCAGCACGGGAAGCACCTGATCCTGATGAATGAATGCGTTGAGGCGAGCACCAAGATGCGGATCGGTCGAGAGACCACCGCCGACCTGCAATGAAAAACCGGTTTCGCCTCCGCGCCGGATCGCAGTCAGGCCGACATCGTTGATCTCCGGATAAGTGCACCAGTGGCGGCAGCCGGTGATCGTAATCTTGAACTTCCGAGGCAGATTGTAGAACTCAGGATTGCCTTCAAAGAAACGGTTGGCTTCCCGCAGGATGGGCGAGGCATCGAGGATTTCTTCCTGATCTACGCCCGCGAGCGGGCACCCTACGATATTGCGCGTGTCATCGCCGCACGAACCTTTCGTGGTCAGCCCAGCGCGCCACAGCTCGTTCAGCAGATCAGGTAGACCTTCTATCGTGACCCAATGCAACTGGATGTTCTGGCGGACGGTAAGGTCGGCGGTGCCTCGTGCGTAGCGTTCGGTTACATGCGCTATGACGGAGAGTTGGCTGGAACTCAGCAAGCCGCCCGGAATTCGAATGCGCACCATGAAGTAGGGGAGCGCGCGTCCCTCCCCGTTCTTGCCGCCAATTACTCCTGCGCCATCGCCCTGGGTATAAACGCCCCACCAGCGGAAGTAAGTGCCCAGCCATTCAGGCGGAATGGAGTCAAATCCGCCGCGAGCAAAGCGACGAATTTCTTCCAGACCCTCCCACGGGTTCTTCTCTCGCTTGAGCCGCTCGACGCGTTGTGCTTTGGTTTCTGTGACTTGTGTCGTCATAAAAGAGCAATAAAAAACCCACCGCCAGTTTTGCTGGCGGTGGGTGATGTATGCCGATATCTAGATTAAGAGTTCTAGCCTAAAGGCCTCCCGGCGCCAGCGCACACACAACGACAACAACAAGTACACCGGCAACACATTTGGCGGAGAGCCTTCATCTGGACCGATACTATAGATCCCGTTTGAAACGTGTCAACCAGGATCATGCAACCTTTGATGAATTGTTCTCATTGAAAGAATCAAAAAAAATTGAGGCAGACAGCGAAAAACGCCGGGCAATGAGTCCGGCGTTTGAATCCATTCGGTTCTAAGCTGCTTTTTTGCGCGGAACCTTCGCCCCCTTCTTCCGGGCTTCGGATAGCCCTATTGCAATTGCCTGCTTGCGGCTCTTCACCTTGCCGCCCTTTCCGCCTTTCCCGGATCGCAGAGTTCCGCTTTTTTTACGCCGCATAGCGCTTGCAACACTCTTACTTGCACCCTTACCGTAACGACGGCCTCGCGATTTTCCAGCTGACTTCCTGGTTGCCATAAATGTTCTCCCTCCGCAACTTAGAATGCTGGTTTTTGAAAACAGGTTGCGCCTTGGTAGCACCTCCCGTGCGCGATCCGTTCGCCACAAGACCAAGCGAACTCTCGATTGTGGCGCTCTTTTAGACCACCCTCGGCCGGGTCCCCTCATCTGAGTGAGCTTTGTCGCGAGGTGACCATGCAACGAATTATTCTCCTGGCACTCATACTGCTCTGCAGTCTGAGCTGGGTAAGTGCTCAGCAAGACAACCAAACACCAACCTCACCAGATAACACGAGGATCAACAAACGGGATCGCAGCCCAAACGAAGCAACGGCCGATCAGCAGAAAGAAAATATGTCGGATCGCGATTTGACTCGCGCGATTCGCCGTGCGCTGGTGGAGGACAAGGCGCTGTCATCGAAAGCACATAACGTGAAGGTGATCGCACAGAACGGAACCGTGACGTTAAAAGGACCTGTGGCTTCTGACCAGGAAAAACAGGCAGTGGAAGCGAAAGCTTCGCAGATCGCGGGGCCTGACAAAGTAACCAGTGAACTTCAGGTTGCGCAAACCAGATGAATAAGCAGAAAGATCAATACTGAATCAACAAAGGAGATCAGAATCATGGCGGGAAAAAACACAGCCGTATTTGGAATTTATCGCGATCGGGTGAGCGCGGAGAACGCAGTGAATGCATTGCGGGAAGCAGGATTTCGAAATACTGACATCTCAGCTCTGTTACCGGACAATCAGGGCACAAAGGACTTTGCACACGAAAAGGCCACCAAAGCGCCCGAAGGAACTGCAACCGGCGCAGGTACGGGTGCGATTCTTGGCGGCGGGCTTGGATGGCTCGCTGGCATCGGCGCTCTGGCCATTCCCGGCCTTGGGCCATTCATCGCAGCCGGGCCCATCATGGCAACGCTCGCCGGCGTGGGTGTCGGCGGCGCGATCGGGGGTATTACCGGAGCACTGGTTGGCATGGGCATCCCGGAATACGAGGCGAAGCGATATGAAGGGCGCGTAAAGGAAGGCGGCATCCTGTTATCCGTTCACTCCGATAACTCGGACTGGACCCGCAAGGCGAAAGATATCCTTGAGAGTTCGGGAGCAACCGATGTGTCGTCAGCCGGTGAAGCCAGTGCCGACTGGCAGAAGACCGACAAACCGATGCCCCGCGCAAGCTGATAAGGCTCATCTCGAATCCCACGTTCCAATTATCGGGCGTGGGATTTTTATCGAGCAGCGGCAAATAAAGAATAGCTCCGTGGCTTCCGCCACGGAGCTATTTCATCTTGCTTACAGTTTATCCGAAGCATTCGTAGTCAAAGCGGGCTCCGATGTTCCTGGAGTTTCAGCGGAAGTCCCAGTAACGGCATGCACATTCTCACTCTCTTTCTGCTTATCGAGCGGCTTGATCTGCACTGTTGCGAGCACCTTCTCGAGTTTGCGGAAGACTTCGGTGCGGTCAACTTGAGGAGTCGAATCTTCCGCGCCGTCGCGAGCAGTTCCCACTCCGAGGGCGAACTCATAGCAAACGTCGTTCTTGAAGGCGTGATAGTACCGCGCGTCGCCCTGTTTCATGTTTTGCGATACCGTAGTCTCAACTTCGTGAAAATCGTTGGCCCCGACTTTCACGGCCGAAGACTGCACGGCATCGTCAGCTTTCTCCATGGCAAACTGCTCGCATTGTTCGCGCCCCACCGTGTTGTTCACGCTCATGTTCAGAAAACCGGCCGCAAAATCGGTATCCCGATACATGCTTCCCGGCAGCTCGATTGAGGCGACCATTGCGCCGCTGCTGTTGCCGAACCCGGATGCTACTGGGCCAAGCCCCGGCCAGGTCGCTTGAGCATCATCTCCGAAGTTGATCGCATACTTGCGCGGATATGTAACCGAAATTCCGTAATCGGAATTCACATAGGTCGCGGTTGTCGGCCGATGCTTCTTCACCTTCTTGGGCGCCGGCGTTGGCGTCGGAGTGGGCGATGCCATCGCCGCACTCACTGCCGCTTCCGGCACGCTGATCGCCGTCACCGGTTTTTCTTGCTTGCTCGAGCAACTGATCACAACCAGAGCAAACGCTCCCATGGTTGAAGCGGCAATCACTTCCGGCAGATGACGTCGCAGCCAGCTCACGGTACGTCCTGAGTTCGATGGTTCAGATTGATTCAGACTTGTCATGTTCTCCTCCTGTACTACGCAGGAGAGAATGGCATCCCGTTCGCCAGAGTCGAATCCACTGATTCGACGCAAGTTAACGCGTAAATCCGACGCCAGGTCTGTGGCCCCGGACACACGGCGTGTGGGCTACAACACAGAGGAGCGCGATGATATGGTGCTGAATCGCTCACGGCGCCTGGACTTCCGAAAAGAAGACGCTGGGACGGGTATTGCTGTGCTCTATCCTGCGGATAGAAGCGGCGCGGCGGCTTCAGAGCGGAACTTTATTGGTCATTCATCGCTGCAATCAGCGCATCAAAGGATGAATTATGCAAAAGCGAAAACTGGGAAAAAGCAATCTCGAAGTTTCGGCCCTCGGCCTCGGTTGTATGGGTATGAGCTTCGGTTATGGTCCCGCCGGCGACAAGCAGGAGATGATCTCACTCATTCGCAACGCTTTCGATCGTGGCGTTACGTTTTTCGACACCGCCGAAGTTTACGGGCCTTTTACTAATGAAGAACTTCTAGGAGAAGCTGTCGCTCCCTTCCGCGCTCAGGTCGTGATCGCGACCAAGTTTGGCTTTGCACCTGATCCGGGCGGCGGGCCAGGATGGAGCACCCTGAATAGTCGTCCGGAGCACATCAAGGAAGCCGCAAACTCATCGTTGAAGCGACTGAAAACCGACGTGATTGATCTGCTGTACCAGCACCGTGTCGATGCGAACGTGCCGATCGAAGATGTTGCAGGAGCTGTCAAAGAGCTTGTTCGTGGAGGCAAAGTAAAGCACTTCGGGCTTTCTGAACCCGGCGTGCAGACAATTCGCCGCGCCAATGCGGTGCTTCCGCTTACCGCGATCCAGAGCGAGTATTCGCTCTGGTGGCGACGTCCTGAAGAGGAAGTGCTGCCCGCGCTTGAGGAGTTGGGTATCGGATTCGTCCCCTTCAGCCCGCTCGGAAAGGGATTTCTTACAGGAAAAATCAATGAGAATACCCAATTCGCCAGCGGCGATTTCCGCAACATCGTCCCGCGCTTTACCCCAGAAGCTCGCAAGAGCAATCAAACCATGGTCGAGTTACTCAGCCAGATCGCCCGACGAAAAAAGGCTACGCCAGCTCAGATCGCGCTCGCCTGGCTGCTTGCGCAGAAACCCTGGATTGCCCCCATCCCCGGCACCACCAAACTCTCTCGCCTGGACGAAAACCTGCGCGCCTTGGAGGTGGAACTCTCGCCGAATGATCTGCGAGAAATTGATGATGCATCATCAAAGATTAAGCTGGAAGGAGCCCGCTATCCGGAAAGACTGGAACAGCTGACGAATCGCTGAGCCTACGACTCCCTTCGCTACGGCATCGAAAGCGCAGGAGGAATCCAATGTCTACGACCAGCCAGCAGAATAGATGCGCTCATCCGAACTGCACCTGTCCGGCTACGGAAGGCGAATATTGCAGTCAGAGTTGCGCTACCGCCGCCAAAGGCGAATCCAGCGGCAGTTCTGTCAGCGCTACCGGCGGATGTGGGTGCAATCACCCTGAATGCCGGGCGGCACGCGCAGCGTGAGATAACTGGTTTAGCTGCCGCGCAGGTTTTCTTGGCGGAATTGAGGTTGTGGTGTCGCCATGACCCCGGTACCCAGCACACCGGATCCCAACCCTATCTAACTCATTGAAGTGGTGGGCGCTATAGGATTCGAACCTATGACTTCCACCGTGTGAAGATGGCACTCTACCGCTGAGTTAAGCGCCCACTTTCATGCGGTAAGTTCATCATTGTACACGAGTTCCCAATCCACTTCAGTTCTACTGCAGCGCTTGCGGGACCCGCACCGGGACCCGCAATTCTTTTTGTAAAGCACTCGACGGCACGAGCTTTTGTATGACCTTTTCCTGTGCAGACCGCTTGGCCTGCCGACGTGAATGCGAGTAGTGGAGGGTCATGTCCATTTTGGCATGGCGCAAAACACCCTGCACCAGGGCCGGATCTTCTTGTTCCTCCATCAGGAATGTGGCAATGGTGTGGCGACCGAGAACATGGAAGCCGAACCGCTTCACCACCTCACCGTCACGATCGTAAGTAATGCCATTCTTCTCGACGATGGCCCCTGCGGCAATCGCTGCCGGGCGGAGATAATCCTCGACCAGCATCGAACCGCTGCGAGGTTGCCTGCCGCCCAGCTTCTCCGAAGGAAACACAAAGTCCTCGTTATCGGCGTACATGGTTTGCGTGCGCCAATCGGCGAGCACATCAAGCAGAAGCGCAGGAGCCTCAACCCGCGACTGAGATAGCCGAGTCTTGGCCCCCTCTTGAAGGTTGAGATGAACAAACGTCCGGCGGATCGCAATCTGGCCGCGATCCCAAAGAATGTCCTTCCACTTCAGCCCCAGTACTTCGCTGATTCGTAAGGCACAAGCAGCTACGATTAACGTAAGCTCGTATTCCGGTCGCTTCAGATGATTGAGGATCTTGAAAACATCCTCGAGGTCCAAAGCGAGTGCCTCGTAGCCGGTGACCTGACTAAATTCCCTGCCCCTAACGTATCTGCACGGGTTGTATTGCTCGCCGCGAGGAATCAGACCCTCGCATTGACCCCAGTTGTACATACCGGAGATCACTGATTTGTACTTACCACGAGTGGAAGACTCGACATCGAGCGCGACCATCCACGCCTTGAGCTCGGGTGGAGCGATCTCGATCGCAACCCGCTCTCCCCACCGAGGCATGAACAGCTTTCGCAAAATCTGTTTATGCAAGTCCTTCGTGGATTGCTTGTTGAACGGATAGTTGGCCAAATATTTTTCGACCAATTGCCCAAAGTTGATGTTGACCGGATCGGGCTTACCAACCAGTTTGTCCCAACCAAGTTGGCCGACTTTCAGCCAGGCTTCTTCGTCACTCATTGTGTCTGGACCGAGAACTCTTGAACATTCGCGTCCATTCGCATCGTAAAAGCAGTACAACAGTCTTCCCTTTTTCCTACGAAACCAGCCCCTAGGCATTCGATTGCTCCTTTCGGCCGCGGGGACTGCCGGGCGTTATTGTATTGGAAGGACGGGTTTGAAGCACCGGTTCCTTAATCGCAGATCGAGCCGTGCGGGATAGTATTGCCCGTTCCACTTCGCTAATTTTGAAACGCCACGTTCGTCTCCCCTCGCCAGTGGAAACGGGGTGACCCGGCAGAATATTCTTGCGTGCCATCTCAAGGACGTGGCGGCGACTGATGTTCAGATACTGTGCGACCTCGTCGGCAGTAACAAATGGTTCAGGAGTCATGCATGCTTCCAGGCGTGGGTTAGTCGATATTTGCTGGACCACAGCATCGCGCAGCTCATCGCAAGAGGCTTTGGACATCGTCTTAGGCTGACCTGATGAAACCATGTAGCCTCCTCGGGATCGCCACGCCGGATGCCGGAGTTGCCGGCTTTCCTTCTGCAGCAGCGATCTCTTGCTTTACCCTTTCCAAGACCACGCAGTTGGCAGTTTTGCGGCAATCCTGTTCTGCTTGCTCCCAGGCCAGACTGGAGTCACGAATCTTGCTGGTGGTCAGCTGGATGGCCCGCCGGACGTCCTGCTTGCTGTGGCGTCGGCACAGCTCCACAAAGAAGCCCAACTCAGGCGTAGGCGCATGTTGTGATTGCACACACTCGAACCAGTAATCTTGCAGATCCCTGGCCCTGTCGATCAACGCTTTCACATGACCGGGCTCGTTCTTCGTCATCTCCGGAAACAGACTGAGTTGCAGAAGTTTGTCTGCTTTGGACATATCGATCCTCTGTATTATCGTTAGTGTTCCCCGGGGAGGCCTGAGCTATCACCTGCTGGTCAAGGCGCAGCCTGCTAGTATTCAGTGCCACTGCAGTGTTTTTTATAGTGATGCACACCGGGGCTCGAACTAATTCGCGGCGTTGCTCATCATGCGTCTCAAATTGTGCAGATTTATCGGTTGCTGGCGTAATAGGATACTTCGCTTTTGATCCTACTAGCGTCATCTCACTTTGCCCACCTCGGGGAGAGTGAGGCCGGGTGAGCCCAAGCCGCTTGAGCGAATCTGCAACCTTCCGCACGCTGCATTTCAGCTGAGCAGCGATCTCTGCCCTTCGCAACCCGTGGTTCCGAAGTTGTGCAACATTCCCGTCAAAAATCGCTCGCGTGGCCAGACGTTGTTCCCTAAGAGCGGCGCGGCGGGCCACTTTATCAACCTCCGGCCGCACCCAGGCAGTAATTAGGGCGCGCTGCTCTAGCCGTATCTGAAATTTGGAAAAGATGCCTTTATAAGAGAACGAGCGCTGCCACTCGACCCGCTTTATGGCGCTGGTAACAAGGCGAGCGACATCCCTGGCATCCACAGGCGGAAGCGCGACATCGCCCAACATCTTGATACGATCGAAAATTTCGGGCTTTGACCATCGATTCATTTTCAGAACGCGGGCATACGTCCACAGGAAGTCACGGCGGTGACCCAGAGGAATCCGCCCACTCCAAATACATTCGAGGATTTGATCGAGGCCTTTTAGAAGATAAGCCACGCGCGCACGGCCGGCAGCTTGATGTCGCAGCGATTTCCTCTCGGCGTTGGGCACCGACTTCACTTTGAGAACAGTGGACAGTTCCCGCATTGTGTATCGCTTTACGCTGCATAAAAATGCGCGAACTACTGCGCCAGTGTGAGAGTTCGTTGAGCCTGGCACTCGCGTTAGGCGAGCGGCGTCCTTGACGCACCTGTCAGCGCGAAATCCAAACGAGTCCACCAGTTTTGACTGGAGATTCAACCAGTCGTCGAGCGCTAACGGCCACGCACGAACAGATGGTGTTCCGTCTTCTTCTGCAAGCAGCCAAAAGCCCCAGACGCCCCTCCCGGAAAACATAATGATGTTCGGCTCTGGTAATCCCAACTGCTCACGTTTGCCGTCAAACATTGCCAGCATTTCCTCCGGCGCGGGAGGTGTGACATCGTGGAAGTCCAAATCAACTGCAACGGTATTCAGGTATCGGGTGGTACTACTTCTGCGTTTCCACTGATGCCATCCGGTGCGTTTGTTCACGCCCAGCTTTGTTTCGGGGAACCAAGCCATCGTATTGATTGCGACGTAAATGTCGTCCTCCTCGAGTATGTGGCTATTGAGGGCGCACTCCACCTCGAGGTGATCGGCGCGGAACCCGCCTAAATTGCTCCACAGTGAGACACTGCCGTTTTTGTTGTCAGTCACCGTATCGCCCTTCACAGATCGCTTGCTACCATCGCCCCCTTGAACCAGGAGGCGGCCGCCAGTCTGCCCGATCACCTTGCCATGGCATTTTTTCCAGACGGAAATAACCCCATAGTTGTTTTCGCTATCCGCTCCGGCTGCGCCGAGATGGATCAAGTGCAGGGTTTCGCCCGGCGTCAGTGCCCTTATCATGTCAATCATGGCGGCAAGCTCGTTTTGGGGTGGGCCCACCACCCCACCGTTCAACCAGGCCCATAAGCTGGAGGAAATCGGTAGCCTAAGGCTCCTAATTTTCCCCGCGGGGAAACTATTGCAGGAAACAATGTCACGATGTACACTAATATGTGAACATGGTGCACACGTTGAATCGAATTCACATACTACTCCGCACGGCAGACAATTGCAAGTGAAAATAGAGCGCTCCACGAACCCCCTCTTTAGAATATTGTTGCGACAGGTTCGTAAGCAGCGTCGAATCAGTGCTCGAAAGCTTGCAAAGCTGGTGGATATTGACCCGTCGTACGTTAGCAAGATCGAGGCGGGAGTGGTCCATCCCCCCGCATGGGAAAAGATGGTTGCGATCAGCAAGGTGCTTCAGTCTCCCGAGTTGCTCGAAGCCGGTGAATATTCGTACTTGAGAGACAGTCTCTGGTTGACTCAGTCGCTGCTTTCAAGATTCGACGAGATGCCGGCTAACGTCCTAAACGAGATCGGCGCTGATAAGGTTGATGAATGGAAGAAAGCTTGCGGAAGGATAATTTTCGGTATTTATTCGGCTTACGAACGCCGAATTCATTGGCAGGAGGAACCGGCAAAAGAAGCGGCACAGGATCACAGGAAATCTAAATGCTGAACTGACCCGAAACGAGAGTATCTTCGGCTTACCAACTCACTCCAGCGCTGTACATGGTGTGCCACGTCGTGAGATGACGATGACGGCTGGTTCGGGATTAGGGCCTCGCAATTTCGCAAACAGCTCAACATCAGACGTTTACGCCAGAATTGCTCGGTATGAATGCCTGGTTTTTCACCAAAAGGTTAGTCTGTGGTTTGTGCGCTGACTACTTCAAATCAGGGCACGGCACCGAACATGCCGATTTGCCAGCCCCTCATCAGCCACGGCAGACGCTCCACTTAACGCGACATAAACGGGAATGAATCCAATACGAAAATCTACGGATTTCGGCCGCGGCCTTCAAAGCGAGGCGAAGGCCTGCCTGTGGGTTCGAGTCCCGTCGCTCCCGCCGTTTCTTAATACCTTGAATCGTATCGTTCGCACTTCACCAAAGTGATGACGGGATAAAACACGCAATGGGTACTAGAAGACTTGGTGGACTATGAGCTCAAGTTGCGACGGCTCGCCATTTCATTCGCAATTGCCGATTGTTGGGGGCTGGATATTCTTCGTTTTGCGACCGGAAACACCACTTCGTCCTCGATTCGAATGTGTTCCCCGTAAATTGAGGCCAACTTGTTGACAGCCTGTCGAAACTGGGCTGCTTCCGTTGCGGGAATACGGCGTTCATCAAGACATCGAGTTCCAAGAACATCCACCTCGCCGTGCAGGGTGTTCGCCTTGTGGTGGTCGGCTTCGAGCGCGTCCAAGTTTGCAAGTGCGTTTTCGATTTCGGGATCTTGAATCTGCCTCAGACGAGGGAACAGAGATTCTTCCTCGTCTGCGGTGTGCTTGGGGGCCGATTCCCGAAAGTATCGAAGAGCGGATTCTAGTGCTGACCACGCCTCTTTGGTCAACGGGCGATCAATGACCTCAGCGACGCGCTGTAATGATCCGAGGAACATCTCGATGCGCCTGTGGCAGTCCGATAGAAGTCCCGTAGGATCGGAAAAATTGTGAGCTTTTGCTCCAATTTGAACCGGCATATTCCGTAACCTCACTCAGCGTTGACGATCCTCATCACTGTGCCGAACATCAGCGTCCACGCGATCAACGAACAGATAAAGCGCAAAACAAACCAGAAACATCAATCCTGAAAAGATTGCTGCGGGTAGAGCGGTGCGATGTTTGCCAGCCAGGAAAGATTCAAGTGCCGCACTCAGCAGCCAAATCTGTACGATCAGCAAAACGGCAATCAGAGACATGGCACCCGCGATGGCAGTAAGCCCACGCGTCTTCGGAGGCAGATCGATATTGGTTGGCATGGTCACGATATTTTGATGTCGACGGCCACGAGTTCGCCGCCGCGGGATTCAAGAATGATTTTGGGCAACGGCCTTGATGGAGGGCCCTGGAGCACTGACCCATCCGCGATTGAAAAGAAACCTTTATGGCACGGGCATTCGAGCCGGTTATCCTCCTGCGAGTAGTAAACAGCACATGAGAGATGCGTGCATTTTTGGCTATAACTGACGTGTTCAACTTCTGACGTTCGTACGAGGATGCAATGGTCTTCTTTGGTCGGGTAAGTGAACAACTTCACTCCCCCGACCGGAATTTCGCCGAGACGCGCGACCGTATGTTGCGGATAGGAAGGGGTCTTCGAAAACATCGAGCGCACCAGAATCCAGAGATTGCCGACGAACATGCCGAAGCTGATCAGCACGAGGAATTTCGTCAGCTGTCTGCGAGTAACATAGCGCTCGTCGGCCGTGCGAACCGAGAACTCTTCCTTCCACAGCGGATCGCTACTCGATCGTCGCAGCCAATTCATGCTGTTCCTCCCACATGGTCCACTACGTCCAAAGCGATAGCATCCCGCTCGGCCGGCGCCATCATGAACACCTTCGTTGTGATTTTCTGTTCCCCAAAATAAAAAATGTTCATTGGCCTCTCCCGCCGTTTAGCAATGTCCTCCGGGCGGACGTAGGCGAGCGCCTGACTCGGGCAGACCGTCGCGCACATTGGCCGTTTGCCCACAGATGTCCTGTCGTAACACATATCGCACTTCATCATCTGTTGCTCGGGTTCCATCATCTTCGGTATCCCAAACGGACAGGCAAGGACGCAGTTGCTGCACGCGATGCAGCGCGGCTTCAGAGAGGAATGGACGATGCCATCTTCACCTTTTTTGATTGCATCCGCGGGACAGACTTGCGCACAGGTCGGCTCGTCGCAGTGCCAGCAAACATAAGCCGCAGACGTGATGCTCTCGCGGCGCTCGATGAAATCGAAGTTGATCATCGACTTTCCGCGGTGGGTCTCACACTCTTCGCATGCCTGGAGGCACGAACGGCATCCGATGCAGCGCGAGGGATCGATATAGAACTCATGGCCGTACACTACGCGCCTCCTTTCCACGCGACGTTATGGGCGGCTCGATCGTCTGGTGAGGTATCGGGCCCCTGGGCCGCTTGGATTCTGCACGCTGAGACCTTGAACTCAGGGATCTTGCTACGTGGATCGAGGGTTCGGTGAGTCAGGCGATTTGCGTTGTGTGTGCCGGCCCAGTGGTAAGGGATGAAAACGGTGTCGGGACGGATCGTTTTGACCACCATTGCGCGGATTGTAAGATCGTCGCGGCGGGTGGCCACTGTGACCCAATCGCCGTCTTTGATGTTGTACTTCTCGGCGAGCCGGGGATGAACCTCTGCGCGTGGCTCTGGATACTGATCGACTAGTGCTCCGATGCGCCGCGTCTGCGTGCCGGACAAATACTGGCTGACCACTCTTCCAGTGGTCAGATATAGAGGATATTCGGAATCGACAGGATCGCCGCTTGGCCGCCATTCTGTCTTGTTGAAGTGGGCCTTTCCATCGTGGGTGTAGAACCTCTTGTCGGCGAACAGCATGGGTGTACCCGGATGGTCGAGATCAGGGCAGGGCCAAAACATGCCTTTCTCTTTGTCGACTCGTTCATAAGTGATGCCGTAATAATCGGCGACTCCGCCGCGGGAGGCGACGCGAAGCTCCTCAAGAATGTCGGCTGGATTCTTGAACGGAAAATACTGGCCTCGACCTAGCCGATGTGCGATATCAACAATGATGTCGGAATCACGCCGGGCCTGACCCGGTGGGTCAATGCTTTTCTGCCAGTGAATGACGCGGCCCTCGGCGCTACATCCCAGGCCATCCTCTTCTTCATGCAGGCTGCCGGCAAGGACCACGTCGGCATGATGCGCCGTCTCGGACATGAAGAAGTCGACTACCCCGAAGTACTCCAATTTCGACAGCGCTTCGCGTGTAAAGTTAGCGTCTGGCAGCGAAACCAGAGGGTTGAAGCACATTGACAGTAGGCCTTTGATTTCGCCAGCGTGAATGGCATTCATGATTTCCTGCGCGCTGTAGCCCGGCTGCGGAAGGTCTTCCGGTCGAATGCCCCAGATGCCAGCCACGTACTCGCGAGCCGCAGGATCAGCGAGCGAACGCTGGCCGGGAAGTTGATCGCATTTTTGCCCGTGCTCACGCCCGCCTTGGCCGTTGCCCTGACCGGTAATCATCGTTGGGCCAGAGCCTTCGCGCCCGATATTTCCCGTGGCGAGTGCAATGTTCACGATCGCGGAACAGTTCTCTACGCCCTTGGATTGATGTTCTAGTCCGCGTGCATGCATCAGGATGGTGCGTTTCGACTTGCCGATCCAGCGTGCGGCTTTCTCAATTGTCTCAGGAGGAACACCTGTCATTTCCGCCGCTTTACGCAGATCCCATTGTTTTGCGTAAGCTGCGACATCGTCGAAGCCGGTGGTGTATTGGCCGATGAACTCGCGGTCTTCGAGGCAGTCGCGCAAGATGACGTGCAACATTCCCAGCAGCAAAGCCAAGTCTGTGCCAGGGCGCAACGGAAGGTACAAATCCGCATTCCGCGTAATCGGTGTCATACGCGGATCGGCAACGATCAAACGCCCACCGTTGTCCCGGCAACGCCAGATGTAGTCGGTTGTGATCGGGGCACACTCACCGATATTGGCACCGATGACAAACAAGACTTCGGCCTTCGGAATCTCGCTCCACGGAATGGTGCTTCGGTCGATGCCGAACGCCAATTTGTATGCAGTTCCGGCAGAAACCATGCACAACCGACCGTTGTAGTCGATGTGCCGAGTTCCTAAGGCGACGCGAGCAAATTTTCCGAGCAGGTAGGATTTTTCACTGGAGAGAGATGCGCCTCCGTAGATCGCAATGGCATCTTTACCATACTTGTCTTGAATTTCTCGAATCTTAGCGACAGTGAAATCTAGACTCTCGTCCCACGTCGCAGGTCGAAAACCGTCAGCGCGCCGCATCAGCGGTGTGAGCAATCGGTCGGGATGGGCGCTCTGCATGTAGCGTTTCACGCCCTTGGGGCAAAGCATGCCGCGGTTGAAAGGAAACTCTTCCCAAGGCTCGAAACCGATGATCTGATTCTCACGGACTTTCAGCTGAATGCCGCATTGTTGGCCGCAGAAGCAACAATGGGTCTTCACCAGTTTCTCCGCGGGGTGGATCGATTCATCCTTCCATCCACCGGGGGGAACGTACTTGAGGTGAGGCCCGAACTGTTCCTTAAGCGCCTCTTCCGAAATGGGGGCCTTAGCCATTCGCTTCCTCTTTCAATCGCATTTGAGCAAGCGAGATTGACTTGCGCTTGCATGAAGGACAAAGTTCCTGCCAATTGCTTACGGGGCCGGGCATCGAATAGTTGAAACCCATCTGCGGAAGAACTTTCTTGAGATCTTCAACGTGCATACGCGAAGCGTAGCGTTCACCACACCGGGCACAGATCGCGCCGCTGTCTTCGGATCCGGCCTGTTGGTAGAGTTTGACGCCCAACTGCGCGGGCCGCTGGAAGATGTGAAAGAACTTGCCAAATGGCAGGTAGAGAAGCGCTGCGATCACCGTGATGGCATGCAAGATCGCAATGAAATCGTAGAAGCTTCCTCCCAGCCATTCCTGCGAAACAGTCAGAGCCAAGCCGGTGATGGAAATCGCGAACAACAGGATCAGAGGCCAGAAATCCATAGCCAAGGTCTGGACAGCACGTGCGCCTTCATCGCGCATGCGGCGCCAAAGAGACAGGCCAATCCCACCAAGGACCAGGAACGCCGCAATATCCAACCCGTGGAAAAGGAGTAGCGCGGTGAGGGTGTGCAGATGAAAGTGTCCGGCCGGATATCCGAACAAATGCGTCACGTACACCATCTGATCATTGGGGTCGCTGGTGAAATAGATCCACCCGAAGACGAGTGGGAAGGTGATCGCGGCGGCTAGCAGGCATCCCCAGAAAATCAACTGATGCATCGTCCATCGCAACCTGGACCGCTTTGCGATGAAGGTCTGCGATAGCAGATGCGTTCCCACGAGGGAAATCACATGGGCGAGGCTGCGAAACACACCGCGCTCTCGAAACAACTGCCATCCGCGTTGCCAATAGACGCGCGTCGGCGGTTTTCGAATCCAGACCGAGTAGTGAAAGACCACTCCCCAGGTGGCGAAGATGATCGCGAAGGTGTAGATGACGAGCGCAGGATCAAAATTCTGCAGATTGCGTGAGCCGAGCACGATAGCTGCAATAAGAACGCCTGTCCACAGCGTCGCCCATGCGCCGGATCGAATTGTGTCAGCGGTCCGAATTGCGGCTGCCGGGAGTTTGGCTTGTAACTCGTCTTCACGCGGCAAGAAGACTCTTGCGTTCGCCCACCACAGAAGGCAGGCCACCGCGGACAGGAGCAGAAATCCTGGCCATACAACGCCGAACTTGTCACGAAATACACCTAACAGAAGAGGCGGGAAAAAACCGCCCATCCCACCCATTGCACCGACGAGTCCTGTCACGGTTGCTCTTTGATTGGGAAAGTATCGCGGAACGAGTTGAAATACCGCACCGTTCCCGATCCCAAGCAACGCGGCGCAGCCCAGTGCGCCAACGGTGAACGGAAGCATGGACTGCACGCCTAACAGTAATCCGAAAGCGGCGACGGCAGGGAGAATCCAGGAAAGAACCCGCGAACCTCCAATGCGGTCCGAGAGCCACCCACCAAGCGGTCGGCACAACGTTGCAAGCAGTACGAAACCGGCTGTGCGAAAACCGGCGTCTGCGGGCTTCAGCCCAAACTGGTCACGTAACAATGTTGGAAGATAAATCGAGAAGGCAACGAATCCACCAAAGGTAAGAAAGTAGAAGGCAGACAGAAGCCATGCCAGAGGTTCGCGGCCAAGCACCCCCAGCATTTCCGAGAGACCCTTAGGACGTGCTGTTTGAGTCGCATTGCGCGCGAAAGCCGCAAACACGACTGCCCAAACGATGAGGATGATCGACATCCCCGTGTAAACCGTGCGGAACCCAAATGCGGCAGCGACGACTGGTCCCAGGAACACCGCAGCGGATTGGCCGATATTTCCGAGACCGTAAACCCCGAGCGCACTGCCCTGGCTATCCATGGAGAACCAACGCGAAACATAGCCGACGCCCACCGCAAACGACGAACCGGCCATTCCAAGGAAGAAAGCAACGACGAGTAGATTGCGGTAACTTGCGGCGGAGGGAACTAGAGCCACGGGCGCCGCAACGAAAAACATCAACACGGTAAAGACAACTCTGCCGCCGAAGCGATCGGCGAGCATGCCCATTGGCAGTCGGGCGAGCGCTCCGAGCAGCACCGGAACTGCAACGAGAAACGCCGTTTGTGTTGCGGAGAGGTGGAATTCTTGACGGAAGACAGGTGCGAATGCGCTGATCAACCCCCAAGCGGCAAAGCAAACGGTGAACGAGATCGTTCCGAGCAGCAAGTGCCGCTGTTGCGAATGTTGAGTTGACCCCACAGCCTTACCTCTCGACGTTACCCGATATCCTATTCCACTGCCCGCAGTTTTGTGCTGCATCGAGCGAGAACGCCACTGATTAATCATTGCTTGCTCTGGTTTGATGTTTCATCTTGCTGTGCATTCCCGGTTGCAGGGGGACTTTGGTTGGTGAGCTCCCATTCGAGCCAGTCCTCTCCGAAGAGTTCGACCGGATGCTGCGTTCGAATCGTTCCGTTTCCGCAGCGGAGGTCATCGGCGGAGCAATACTTGTCGCATCCCCAGCAGATTCGTTCTGGATGCTTTGGATTGAGCGCTACTTTCGATTTTGACACGCTAGTCCTAGTTGTATGCTGTTCGACGGCCTTTTGGTGGTGAAGGTCAGGATTAGATTGACGGCAAACAGGGTCACGGCTGTCATCTCGGTGATCGCCGAAACCGGAAGCCACGACCAGGCGGAATGTACCAGTTCCTGATAGGCCAGAACTTCCGAACTGACTCGCAAGGCACAGCCGAGAGTCAGAAGTGTCAGAGCGGCGAGCATCAGCTTTGTGCTGAACAGAACTTTCATGCCCGAAAACGCGGGCAGCACGCGTTGTCCGATCGCAAAGACCATCGTGGACAGAAATCCGACTGTCAGCGCGTGTCGTGATGCTCCCCAAATGCCGTGTGCGTTGCTGGTAAAGGCAGCCCATACGCCGAGCAGCGCAGCCACGAATGCCCAAATGTAAGACAGCCTGATAAAGACCGGTAAGCTGGAGTGCACTCCATTCAACTTCGGTGGCTTCTCTGCGCGGGCAAAGAGCCTCAAAGCAGCCGCCGCGACGACGGTGCATACGACAAAACCGATCACTGCTAATCTCGTCCAGCCTAGGAAAACGGCGATGACCGCCGCCGAATCCAGGCCAACAGCCGCAAGAAGAGCGCTTGTGCGCGTCGGACGCAAACCGAGGAACACGGGAAGCCATTTGGCACTGAATCCCCATACAAAGGGAACAAGAAAGCCCCATGTCTGAAGCGCCAAGTATTGTTGATCGAAGCTCGCAGGCACATCAGGAGATGCCGCTCGCAGCGCGGACCAGATTGAGACACCGAGATTCACGAGGAGAGTGGCGAGCAGACCAGTCGTTCCTGCGATCACTATAAACACCCACGGTTCAAGGGTCCTTTTCCGAGAGTCCTCGGGTCGATGTCCCGCAACAGTGCGAAAGAAGATCAAGAATGCTGCGAGTTCAAGTGCAGCAGACAACGGCAAGAGCGTGCGCCAGTGCCAGTTGTAAACGGTGCAGATCCACCGAGTGGTAACGCCAGTCGTCCACAGCCCCCACGCGGTGTACACGGCAGACAGAGCGAACGAATTCAGGCGACGAAGCTTGGGGATCGAGTAAAACCCGATCCCGAGAATGAAAGTCCCGATCCAGCCGAAGATCTGGGCGTGGCCGTGCGCCTGAATCCACGCCGACGGAACCGTCTGCGTGGACTGACGGGAACTGATTGCTATCAGGTTCCACACACCCAAGAAAGTCCCTGGCACCAACATGAAAGCGAGGCCGGTACAGATGTACAGGGTAAGCAGTCGAGAGAGTGTTGTCTCTCGTGATGCAGAGATGTTAAAGATCTCGATCGGCGTTAACGGCCGGCCGGCCTCTCGTTCGATTCGTGTCGCCAGTGCGGACATGATTTCCTCGTTCAGTGAGACTTCTCCATTGCGATTGCACGCGGAAACAGGATGTTGTTCTCCAGGTGAATGTGCTGGTGAAGATCGGCTTCAAAGTCGGCCAGCGCCTTGTAGAGGGTTTGATAACTGATGCAGGCGTCACCCGGAGTGCTATAACCACAACTGGCCTCACGCATGGCGCGCAGTGCGTTCCCAGCGGAGTCGTGCTCGTGCTCCATCATGGACACAGGATTTTGCACACTGCCAAACGGTGGTGGCAGAATGGGTTCCTTCTGGATTACGGCCTCCTCCATCCTCACGATGTAGGGAAATAGAACCCTCTCCTCCTTCATCATGTGTGTCGTCAGTTCTTGAACCAGAGTCTGGAAGCTGGCTCTGACCTGTTGCAGTTCGGGATGATTCTTCCCGTGGACGGAGCAGACCTTCTCTAGAAGAGGAACGAGGCGAGCCATTTCCTCACGCGTGAATTTGTGGTGGGTGTTCTTGATGTGTGTGATCAAGTCGGCGAGTGGCTCAATCTGCCAATTTCTGTCTTTCTGCGTCGCATGCGCTGCTTCCTCAGCCATCTCAAGGGAATCGATCACCTGATCGACCGAGAGGTTCGATGCTCGGCAAGCGTCTTCCAGCGATTTGTTGCCTCCACAGCAATAGTCAATGCCCAGTTTTTCGAAGACTCTGGTTGCGGCTGTATTTTCCAGCGCCAATTCACGTACGGTCCGTTCGGCAGTCATGTTCATTGAAGTCTCCAGACGACCCGGCTCGATGCCTGTAGGTCGCGCTTGATGTTCTGAATTTAGCGGAGGAAAAGGCCCGTGCCGATGACTTTTGTCACGAAAGACAGAATTGGACAAGGAAGTGTGGATCCGAAGGGAACAAGGAAGGTGAGTATGTCCGTAGGGGTCTGATTTATTCTGGTGAATCCGTCTCGGCTTCCAACGCTTCCAGATTAGAGATCGTCACCCTCCGCCCGTCGATCTCAAGTATCCCCTCTGCGTGGAGTCGAGAAAGATTGCGGGAGACGAGCTCGCGGACCGTGCCAATGTGCGATGCCAGTTCCTGATTGCTGGCGGGCAATGTGATTTCCACTCCTCCAGAAGAGCGTTTGCCCTCCTTCTGCGCGAGGCGCAACAAGAACGACGCAAGCCGGTGCCGCACAGTCGTGAATGAAAGTTCTTCGATTATTCCAACGAGTCGGCGCAAGCGGGAACCGACAACCCGCAAGACTTTGAGCGCCACCTGAGGGTGGGCCAGGCACAGAGCCTGAAAGTCCTGCTTGCTGACAAAGAGCAGCGTGGCATCGTCGATCGCCGTTACAGATGCGGGATAGTTCCCGCCATCGAACACGGGAAGTTCTGCAATGGAACTACCCGGTCCATCGATACTCAGCACTTGTTCGCGCCCATTGGCCGAACTCTTAAAGATTCGTACGTGGCCGGCTTCGACGACGTAGAGCCCAGTGCAAGGCTCACCTTCGCCGAACACGCTCTGGCCCGCAGAATAATTGCGCAGCACAGCACGTTGCGCGACGAAACTCAATTCGTTCTCCTCCAGCCCAGCGAAGATTGGGACTTTCGCGAGCGTCTTTCCAATTGCAGCAGTGGGCTCTGGCACGAGGGCTATTGTATCGGAGGGCTGAGGGGAGGGCGTCTGTCCACCAGTCCAATCAGGTCTCTTCCGCGGTGTGAGAAAAGTCATCGCGCCGGTGATCGCCCGTTCTCCCTCTATTTGCGCACGGAAGCACGCTCCAGAGGGCTTACCTGAGGAGTTATTGGGCCTGTTGAAGGTTGGCACTCCTCTCTTAAATGTCGACGCGACTTTGCATGGTTTCGAGCGTTGCCAATCTGGCGAAAACATTAGTCACAATACGGTCGCAGCGAGGAGCATGAAACGGGAATGCGTTCGCCTCAGATATTCGGGCGTTTTCGTAAAGTTCCTTTCGCAACATCCCATGGGCTCTGTGTAACCGAATCTTGACGTTATCCTCTGTGAGCGACAGGCATGCGGCAGTCTCCGCAGTCGTCATTTCTTCCACATCCCGCATCATCACGACTGTCCGATACTGCTCAGGAAGGCTCTCGATCGCTTGCTCGAGGATTTTATTCATCTCTACCGAGGCCGTTTCAGATTCGGGGTTTAACTTCAGCGGGGCTGCCCCGATCTTGCCTTGCATGTTTTCATTCATGTCCCATTCCTCGAAGCGTTTTGCCTTATGTGCCCGAGCCAAAGCCTCATGTACCGCAATACGGGTGAGCCAGGTCGAGAACTTCGCGCGCCCTGCGAACTGACCGAGGTACTGGAACGCCCTTACATAAGCGTCTTGCATCACATCCTCGGCCTCGCCGTCATTCTTCAATATCGCGCGTGCTACGCGGTACAGGCGAGTGTTGTAGCGCCGCATCACCACTTCATACAGTGCCGTATCTCCCGCCAAAACCCGCTCAACAACTTCTTCATCCGACAAGGCTGAGGTTCCCGCGAGCGTCAGGACTTCGTCTGCCATACATTCTTCCTTGTTCTTCCAAGTCACCCTGGATCATAGAGTGGCGAGCACAAGAACGGTTACAAAGAATTCTGCGTCGACATCGTTGTAACCAAAGACGCTTTCCGTAACTCCCTCATTTGAGGAAAAGGAGAAATCTATGGATCAGCAACTGAATTCGAGTTGGTGGGTTTTGCGGATCGCCTTGGGGCTCGCCCATTCTTGGCCGGCCTCGACAAGTTCTTCAACCTCCTTACGAAGTGGACGATGTACCTCAATCCACTAGCGCTACGCGTTATGCCGGTTGCACCCGAAACATTCATGCGTGCCGTAGGAGTGATTGAAATGATTGTGGGAATTGCGATTCTTACGCGCTGGACGCGCCTCGGAGCATATATCGCTGCCGCATGGTTGGTGTGTATTGCATTAAACCTGGTCTCAATGGGCGCATTTTTCGACGTTGCGGTTCGCGATCTCCTCATCGCCGTGGCCGCGTTCTCCTTGGCTCGACTCACGGAGGTCCGGGCAAGCGCGGTTCATCCCTTCACGCACCGGCCAGAATTGGCGACGCAAACCGCGGCATGACGAGACTCGGACGGTGTGGACGTCATTTGCCCGTTCCTCAAGGTAAGATGTGTTCGGACATCAGCTGACACTGCCCGATTGAGCAACAAAGCGAAGGAAAGCAATGACGTCCACCAAAGTCACAATTTATGAGAAGCCGACTTGAAGCAAGTGCCGCGAGGTCAAGAGGATCTTGACTGCGAAGGGCGTAGATTACCAGGCAATCAACTATCTTACGGAGCCTCTCTCTGTCGGTGCGCTTAAACAATTGCTTCGCAGCGCTGGGTTGAGACCACAAGACGCGTTGCGAACGAACGAGGAGGCCTACCGACAATTTGTGGCTGGACGAGACTTGAGCGACGATGAAATTGTCCGGATTTTGGTGAGCGCGAAACAATCAGTCCCGGTGACAAACTGCAGGTCGCGATCAAAGGACGTGATCCGGAAGGCTACTACCAGCTGACCCGAGGCAAAGCAGCTCGTGCGGCCGACTGGGCGGCCCTCGAAAGGGCATTTGCCACTAGGGCCACCATTGCCGGAACAGTCACAGGTATCGTGAAGGGCGGGTTTTGCGTCGATGTCGGGGTGCGTGCGTTTATGCCGGCGTCGCGAAGCGGGGAGCGCGACGCGGCCGCGATGGAGAAGCTCGTCGAGCAGGAATGCCGCGGATGAAGACGTGGTCGTCGATCGGCGCGTTGTTGCGGAAGAAGAAGAGCAGGCAGCCAGGTCCCGGCGCCTCTCCGAGATGAAGGAAGGTGACGTCGTAAGCGGCACCGTCCGAAGCCTCACAGATTATGGAGCTTTCGTCGATATAGGAGGAATTGATGCGCTGCTGCATGTCAGCGATATTTCCTGGAGCCGCACCCAGAAATCTGCGGATGTGCTTTCAGTCGGGCAGGAGATTGAGGCGAGGGTTCTGAAGATTGATCCCGCGAACGGGCGCATTTCAATCGGAATCAAACAGCTCCAGCCGCATCCCTGGGATTCAGTCCCGGGCAGATACAAGCCAGGTGAACGGGTTCGCGGCACCATCACCCGGGTTATGGATTTCGGCGCCTTCGTTGAACTGGAGCCCGGAGTCGAAGGACTGATTCACGTTTCGGAAATGTCCTGGGTAAAGAAGGTGCGCAGGCCCACGGATCTGGTGAAGCCTCGAGCAACTGTGGAAGCTGTAATCCTTGGAGTGAACGCCGCTGAACAGCGCATCTCTCTCGGTCTAAAGCAGGCACTCGGCGATCCTTGGGCCGATGCGGAGCGGAAATTTCCTTCGGGTTCGGCGATCGAGGGTGCGGTCGTGAGCCTCACGAAATTTGGCGCATTCGTGCAGGTGGGTGAAGGCATGGAAGGCATGATCCACGTCAGCGACATCAGTTCCGAGAAGCGCATCAGCCATCCCCAGGACGTGCTGAAGATCGGGCAGCTGGTAAAGGCCCGGGTGCTCGAGCTCGATACCGCGAACCGCAGACTTAAACTTGGGATGAAGCAACTGATTCCGACCGGTATTGACGAATACATCGCCGAGCACCAGCCGGGCGATGAGGTGACCGGTCGCGTTGCCTCGGTATCCGGGACTGCGATTGAGGTGGAACTCGGAGAGGGTATTCGAGCTACCTGCACCAATTCACGAGGGCCAGCAGACGCAAAGAACGTACTCTCCACAGACGCAAAACCGATTTGGCTTCGCTGAGTTCAATGCTGGCTGCACGCTGGAAGGGCGGAGCCCCGACGGCCGTCTCGAGAGCCGAAGAAATCCAGCCCGGGCAGGTTCAGACATTCCGCATCACAAAACTGGATCGCGAGGCCAAAAAGGTCGAGCTCGAGGCGATGTAGTGCTCACCACATCGGGCTACGGTGTTTGAGAATTGAAATTCAAAGCTCGGGGGAGGATCTGCAATGGCAAGAGAAGCCAGGCTGTTCAGGTCAAGTTCCGGTTCGGCAGTGCGCGGATACTTCAAATTTCGTGCAAACATTCCACCTCGCTGGATCAGGAATGCCAGAAAATCACGCAAGCGGATCGAGCCGGAGATCGTTGAAGCACTTGGCTCGGTGAGGAGCATCCAGAGAAATCGCCCCCGGGCACGGGTCGCGCTCAAAGATGCCAACCGACAATTCAGGGCCGTTCTGGACCGCTGGGAGACCGCCTACCAGAAGGAGAATTTCTATCGTGGCCTGCGCATCCTTCTGGAACTCCAGAGAGACGGTGCCTCGAAACTTTGAGGTGCGTCGGCTATTTGAGATGTTTGCTGATCGCCCTGGTCATCTGAAACATATCCAGCTTTTTGGCGCCGAAAACAGGCTGCAGCTTGTCGTCGGCGAGGATTTCACGTTTGTTCTTCGGGTTCTGCAGTTTGTGTTTCCTGATATGGGCCCAGATCTTTTTCGTGACCTCGGTACGGGGAAGCGGGTCGCTGCCGACGATCTTCGACAGCTGCTCTGAAGGCTTCATGGCTTTCATGAAGGTACTGTTTTTGGTTGCTTTACGTGCCGCCTTTGCCATCTTTTCTCCGTTCTGACCGAATCTAAAAGCACTGAGATTGTAAAGGAACACGCCACTGACATAGAAATGCAGCTACTTCGTTGGGTGATGTCTCTCCTAGGAGGTGCCTATGGTCCAGATACTTTGGAAAACATTGCGCGATGATGCAGGCCAGGACATCGCCGAATATGCGGTCATGCTGGCAGTAATTTTGCTCATTGTCATCGGCACGGTCCGTTTGATCGGCTCGAATGCCAATAATGTGTTTTCGTCTGTCGCGAGTTCGATTCAGTAAAATGCTCCACTCCGAAGGATGGCTATTGAACGTAGTAGTAGCAGACACCCGCGGCCTGCGCGCCGTTGTTCTGCACCTCTACCTTCGACGCTTCGACGTCCACAGTCGCCGGGACATTGGGTACGGGCACCGTCGTCGACCCACTCAGGATGGCCACTACCGATGCTCCCGCCGGATTGTGAACGGCAAGCCGAAACTGCTTGGGGTTAGTGCCGACATACACGAATGCTTTTTTGGTCGGGTCTAGTTGGAGAAACGGCGTGCGGTTATCGAACGGGTACAGGCAGTAGAAGGTGGAGAAAGCCGAGGCGGGCACGGGTGTTGGGACAGGCGTCGGAGTGGGTGTCGCGGCCGGCTGCGCCGAACCGCTGACGGACTTTGGACGTGCCGTCATAATCCACGCCAGAATTAGCACGATAACTACTGCGGCCAGCGTCACCGACCTTTTTTTGGGACTCATGGTTTCCCCTTGGCCGACCAGCATACGCGCAAAGGATCCGATGTCAAGAACGCTAGCAGGCCGCGCCCGCACACCATCTGATCGAGCGTATGCTTATTCCAAGACGGGGGAGTACATGGCAACGATACAAATGCTGTTCGGACGGTTCGCTGCATGAACGTCTGGTGAAAACATGGAAGGGCGAGAGGCAGTTCGATCGCGGCGACGGGTCGATTCTCGAATGGGTGCACGTCATACATACTGAAGTGAAACACATGGACGAGAACAGCTTCGCCCTGTTCGCGAAGGCAGACTCGCACGCGAAGTGCCTTGCCGACAGCGACATCGCTGGGACCACCAACATCCCGATCTGGCTGACCAATAGGAATCGAATGCGGGGGCCGTCCGCATATTGCCACAGAACGCCCAAGAACAGGTGTCACAATCACAACAAGAAAAATCAAAAAGCGCCCCGTTCAGTACCGGTAGATTTGAACGAGCGCGAATCGTTACGCTGGAGTATGCTCAAACACGGTTGATTACGTCTGAGGCACGGTCGGAACAACTGCTATTTTCCTTCCGTTCGATTAGGCTGGAGTACGCTCACTGCGCCCGATTCCGACAGAAATGATCCCGCGTAAAAAGTCGTTTCAGCTCCAGGATATACAAATTAGTGTTTGGGGTTTGACGGCTATTTTTCACACGGTGTGGTGCCATTCGGGATGACAGGTAACATAAGATATGATGCTTTGTCTTCCGCATGGAAGATCTTTTGGCGAGCGACTAAGACTTCATTATCTTCACCGAATTTGTGACCGGTGTTTGGATTGCGATCATATTTCGGAAAGTTGCTGCTTGACACTTCAACGCGAATACGGTGCCCTTTCAGAAAGACATTGCTGGTAGACCATAGATCAACATAGAACTCATAAGGTTTATCTGGCGTTAATAAGTTTTGCTCTTTAAAAGACTTCCAATACCGACCACGCATAATGCCTTCAAGGATTATTTGTGCGTATCCATCAGGGTGAACATCAACTAATTTTCCCGTAAAGTCTGTGTCCGTACGATCAGTCGAGGCGAACAAATGCAAAATTACTGGCCCGGTAACCTCGACATCTTCCTCTAGGGGTGGCGTCGTATAGGTCAAAACGTCACTGCGCATCTCAATTTTGGTCTGGTCATAAGGGCCCGCGATGTATTTAGGTTGGCTGGCAATATTGCCGCCAAGGCTTGGAACAGGATGATCGGGATCATAGGAAAACGCATCGTTCGGTTCTGCTTTAGGAGACACGCGGTCCAGCCTTCCATTTCCGAATAGGCTGTTTGCTTGCCCATCGCTGTGCAAAAAGAACTTAGTATATTTAGTGCGCTTTAGCGGCCACTCACACTCGTTACGCCATTGGTCTGTGCCCATAATGTAAAGGTAAACGGGCGGTTCTTTGTCGAATCCATTGTCGATTCCTTTGAGCCAATGATCAAACCATCGAAGGCGCCACTCCAGGCCGTTAGGGGCGGCCTGATTCGGAAATATCAGCTCACCTTCATGCGTGTCAAACTGACCGCCATGGGTCCATGGGCCCATCATAAGCTTATGAGTACTTCGGATTTCAGCAGGGCCGTGCGTCGACATCCCAATAAAGTTGTTTATGGTTGCCTGGCTGACTTGGTCATACCAACCGGAAATATTAAAAGTTGGCACTCTCACCTGGCTGTATTTACCTTGACCAATCTTTCCGGGCGCGATTCGCTCCCCTACGCCCGGCCAGTAGCTATCACGATCGGGATGGCCGACCAAGTCATGCCAGAGTTTTGCATTCTGAATGCCTGCATATGCATCTAAATCTTTCAATGGCAGTTGCTTATACCACTTCTCCCAATTCATAACTTCAGGAGGAGTATTGGTTCGACCGCCGCAACAAAACCAGAGGAAATCGAGGCTGTTTGAAAGCTGAAAGGCGCCGGAGGGGTAAACGTTATCGTAATGATCGTCAGGAGATACCTCAGGAATCAAGGCAGTCAGGTTTGGGTTCTGATGTAAGGCGCCCTCCCATTGAATAAATCCCAAATACGACCCGCCAAACATGCCAATTTTCCCAGTCGACCATGGCTGTTGGGCTACCCATGTTTGTACAGAAGCAAGATCCTCCCCGTCCTGCTCCCCGTAGAGGTACGCTTTCCCCTGCGAGTCGTACCGGCCCCGTAAATCGTAAGCGACGAAAGCGTAGCCTCGTCTTGCAAAAAAAACAGCAGCACTAATGTTATCCGGATCCAGCTTGTTATATGGTGTAGCAATCAAAACGACCGGAAATCGCCCGCTTTCGACGTCTGGCGTCCATACTGCGGCGCTCAGTTTTACGCCGTCTGACATGGCAATCTGATACATCCTGAATTTGATTGAAGGATAGGTTTGGCTTGAGAGCCTTGCCTGCCAGGATGCATCCCGAGACTGTGCCATGCTCTTCGTGCCGAGTGACCAGATAACCACAAGTACGAAAAACACACGTATTCTCACGCTGCCCTCGTCTCTAAAGTGGTCAGAACACAAACTTCAGTGCGAATTGAATTTGCCTCGGGTCTGCTGCGCCGCCAATTACTCCAAACCCCGGCGTTCCGAATACCGTTCCCGGTGGATCAAAGTTGGGATGATTAAGCGAATTAAAGAATTCTGCGCGGAACTGCAGATACGTCGCCTCGCCGAACCTGAAGTTCTTGAATAAGGAGAAATCAAACGTCTTGATACTGGGACCGTCAATTGTATTTCGTCCGGTATCGCCAAAGGTAAATGGCGCTGGCAATGCAAAAGCGCTTGTATTGAACCACTCGTTCACCGTCTTTGGTCCATTGTTAGGATTTGCAATCGTGTCCGGACGATCATAAAAGTTTCCCGTATTACTATTGTCGAAACCAAGGGTAGGAGTTATTGGCAGGCCACTCTGCAGCGTAAGAATACCGTTGATTTGCCAGCCGCCAACTGTTTGCTGCACAACGCCAGGCCAGCTCGAACCAAACTTTCTTCCCTTGCCGAACGGTAATTCCCAGACATAACTTGCAACGAATCTGTGTCTAGCATCGAAAAAGTCCCGTCCGTATTCAGCGTTCGGATTTCTTGGGTCACGACCCAGAGTGTCATCCAGATCTCCAGGATCCACAATACCGCCAGTGTCCAACAACTTTGCGTAAGTGTAAGAGGCTAGAAAACCCAACCCGCCGCGAAAATGCTTTTCAGCTTTTATGTAGCCACTCTGATAGTTAGAGTCACCAATGTTTTCGTAACTAGAAATTCCACTGAAGGCTGGGTACGGACGTCGGCTTTGAATATCTCCAGGTCCAGGTGGAGGCGAGTCGATTTGTTGTGAATTACGAAGTCGGGAACCGTGATTTGCAAGATAACCGACGGTGATGGTCATGTCCTGGAACACTTCCCTCTGAACCGCAAGATTCCATTGTTGCAAATATGGGTCTTTGAAATGACGGTTGATATTGAATAAGAATGTACTCGAAACACCAAGGCCCGCCGGGAATGCATTGGCAAGGGTAAGGTTCGGCGTAATCGGGTCACCATTAAACGACTGCAACGTAAAAAATGGTTCGTTAAGCAAATTTAGAAACGGGGTAGGAAACATGGTGAGGGGCATAAAGTTAACGCCGTATCCACCTCTAATTACTGTTTTAGTACTTCCTCCCGGTCTATACGCGACGCCGATGCGAGGCTGAAAATCCGTGTGGTTTGAGTCCCGAAGACCTCGAGGGAAACCTTGGGTATCGGCAACAACAATTTGCGCGGTAGCTGGATCAAATCCACTCAAATGATTGTCTTTCTCGTAACCCGGCTGGAAGAACTCATACCGCAAACCTAAGTTGACGGTAAGGTTGCTGGTCGCCTTCCAATCGTCGTTGAAGTAAGTGCCGAACCGTTTCTGCCGAAAATGCCGAAATCCTATTCCGAGGCCACGTTCTGAGAAAGTGGGAAATCCCAGCAGGAAATCGGCCACCGGCGACCCAGTTGTGGGATCGCCGACTTGAGAAGTGTAATTGTTTGTGAACGAGAAAAATCCGCGGGCAAACGAATTGATGCCGCCGTTGACCTGTTCTGCGGACACATTAAACCCGACCCCAAGAGCATGTGCGCCGTGATTGTGCGAGAGATCATCATAGAAATAGTAGCCGTTGTCAGATCGATTGTTGGGAGCATTGCTGATACCACCCGTTGAACCCATGCCAGCTATGCTGATCGTCGGGTTTCCGAAGAAATTGGTAGAAGTTCCGGTAATGCCGATCTCGTCATTGATGTGTACATTGATTTGTGTATCTTGCAGTACTTGGGTCATCCGGTGATATCCAAAGCGTGCTTGATTAACCGTCGTGGGCGTGAACACGTGGACCCATCCGATAGCGGCATTCTGAGAGGGAGTATTGAAGTCGTCTGAAAAATTCGGCAAAGCCGTAAAAATCCCTGTCAACCTACGATAGTTGTAGTAAATATATCGGCCAAAAAGGGAGTCCTGTTCTCCAATTTTGTGATCGATTCGGATACTGAACTGATCATTGGTACTATTATCGGGCGGATTTCCCACAAGGTTATTGACGTTGCCTGGACGATTGGGGTGAGGATAGAGCAAGTTCAATGCATTAAGCGCCGTCGGGTCGATATTAGTTATCTGATTGTTGGGGAATGGCTGACGTGTGTTGGTGCCAGAATTATATGTGGCTGGATCGAAGATTGTCGGTTGTCCAGTAAAATCGCCAACACGCTCTGCTTCGGTCGGTACCGTATACTGAAACGTTTCGTGCTTAACAATCCTTAACCCTTCATAACCACCGAAAAAGAAGGTCTTGTTCTTGATTATCGGACCGCCAAAGCTGAAGCCAAATTGATTTTGACGGAAGGGTGGTTTCGTGCCTGCATCAAAAAAGTTTTTTGCATCAAGAACGTCGTTTCTGAGGAACTCGAATGCGCTCCCGTGAAACTGGTTTGTGCCGGATTTCGTGACCAAATTGACTTGAGCACCAGCCGCCAGGCCAAGCTGAGCAGAGTAGTTGCTTTGATTTTCTTGGAATTCTTGAACAACATCTGGATTGAGGGAAATGTTGACACGCGGATCATTGATATCGCGAATGTTGACCCCATCGACTGTGACGGCGGTTGCAGATATCGGAGCACCGGCGACCATATTGTATCCGCCTAAATTGCGGAAGAACGATGTGTGGGGCGAAGGAACAGCATTCGGTTGCAGCGCCACAAGCTCCACGAAATTCCGGCCATTTAAGGGAAGGTTTACTACTGACGCTTTCTCAACTACACCTTCCACCGACCCGGACTGCGTTTGCACTGCCGCGACCTGACCTGCGACTTCGACCTTCTCTGAGCTACCCGCGACAGACAGCCGAAGGTCAGCCTGCCGGGTCTCACCGAGCCTGACCTCTACATTCTCCAATATTGCACGGGCAAATCCACTGTGCTCGGCCTCAAGACGGTACTGACCTACAGGTACCAGCGGGAATCGGAAATCGCCAGCTGCGGTCGTAACTGTTTTCTGGGTCACGTTCGTAGCTACGTTCGTCAGAGATACGTTGGCGTCAGTTATTACAGCGCCGGATGCGTCAACCACAGTGCCGGAGACAGAGCCGGTTATCTGTGCGCCAGCGTAAGAGGCGAGGCCCACAATCGTAAGGACCAGAGCAAAACACATAATTTTCCGCTGTTTCATAGCCATTTCTCCTGATCTGGGTGATCGCATACGCACTGAAAAACGAGGGAGCTACCTGGGGAGGTTCAAGTCCGCCAACGGTGTTTCTCGGCGAGCGCCAGTGCCCCATTAGGCTCATGAGGGTTGTGTCGAGACGACCGGAACGGAATACTCCAAAATTGGTAAACATGTCAAGAAAATAATTTAACTGTCTACTTTCCACTTTACATTCTGTCCAATTGTTTGGTAGTTTGCCTCGGGGGTTGGCACCACGATGGAAGCTGCCTCAAGAACGGCCACGAGGCCGAAATCTCTCACCAGCCAAGGAATTGGGTCTGCGGAGCCTTCAAAGGTCGACCCAATAACGTTGCAAGTTCTGACTAGTGCCGCCTATTCGATCGCGGAGGAGATGTCCGTCGCATTGATACGGACGTCGCGTTCGACCAATATCAAGGACCGGCGAGATGCCTCCTGCGCTTTATACGATACCGCAGGGGCGATCGCAGTCATTTCTCAAAGTGAAATTGGTACTCCCCTTCACCTAGGGGTAATGGGCGCTGCTGTCGGAACTGCTTTGAGTCGGATACCGGCGTCGACCCTTGAGCCTGGGGATGACATCATCATGAATAATCCCTATCCGGCTGGCCCCGGGCACCTGAACGATATTTGCGTGATCTCTCCGATCTTTTATAGAAATGAGCTTGTCGCACTGGTTGCAAATCAAGCACATCACGTGGATGTCGGAGGCTATGCCCCTGGGAGTATGCCCTTTGGCGTTACAGAGATCTATCAGGAAGGACTCCAGATCCCGCCCCTAAAGCTGTCCCGGCGGGGCGAGTTGAATCAAGATGTAATTGATCTGATTACACAGAACGTTCGTGATCCAAAAGATTTAAAGGGCGACCTTATGGCTCAGATCGCGGCTAATAATGTTGGCGAGCGGCGGGTCATCGAACTAATGGACCGTCATGGCAGGGAAACAGTGCAGATGTACATGCAGGAGATAATGAACTACTCCGAGCAGAGAATGCTCGCGGGGCTTCGTAAACTCACTCCCGGCAAGTACAGTTTCGAAGACTATCTTGAAGGGGACGGCTGGACAGATGATCCTATCAAAATCAAGGTATCAATTGAAATTACGAGCAAGAGATTTATCGTAGATTTCAGGGGCACGAACAAGCAGGTCCAAGGTCCGTTGAACTGCCGTCCTGCATCAGCCGCTGCGTGTGTTTATTATGTTCTAAAAGCGATCTTAGACCCTGACCTTCCAGGTAACGCAGGCGCATTTCGGCCCGTAACCATTATCACTGAACCTGGCTCGATGGTAGAAGTGCAGTATCCGGGTGCGCTTGCAAACGCAAACATTATTACAACTATGCGGATCGTGGATACTTTATTGGGGGCTTTGAAAGATGTAGCCCCCGAAAGGGTTGTAGCTGCTTGTCAGTCGAACCAGTTGTTCAATATAGGCGGCTTCAATCCCCGTACTAAGCAAAGATATAGCTATATCGAAACTTATGGCGGTGGACAAGGCGGTCTCGTCGATCGTGATGGCATGTCAGGCGTTCAGATGCATATGACCAATACTCGCAACGCGCCAATTGAAGTATTCGAAGCTAACCATCCTATGTTTATTGAACGATACGGACTGATTCCTGATTCGGGTGGCGCCGGCAAATTTCGAGGCGGCTTCGGAAAGCGTCGAGATATTCGCGTCCTAAGTACAGATAACACGTCAACTATGTCTACAGATCGCGCGATAAATCCCCCCTGGGGTCTTTTCGGGGGCCAACCCGGAGCGTGTAGTGCTTTCCTTCTGCAAGAACCTAAAGGTAAGGTTATTAAACTTCGTTCCAAGGGGACACATCGAATTGAACAGAACTCTGTCATTTCCTGTATCACTGCTGGCGGGGGCGGGTACGGTAACCCATTGGAGCGAGAGCCGGAACGAGTTCGTTTTGATGTCGCTGAAGGACTGGTAAGCACGGAGAATGCACGCGAATTATATGGAGTCGTACTGAACCGGTTGGCTCAAGTTGACACCGTAAAAACCGACGAACTGAGAAGGAAGTTGAGTAAAAAACAGTTCTTTGTCAAGGGTAAGCGTCGACGAACAGCGCGGTCATGACTTTGCTTCTGTCAAAATCCGAAGTTGGCCAGCATCTCGTGATGGAAGAGCTGATTGAAGAGATGGAAATCGGCTTTTCAGCGTTTGCGCGAGGCAAAATCAACTTGCCGCAACGAACTCGATTGTCAACAGATGATGAAGCTGGGTATGGAGCATTCATGCCCTGTTATATGCCGAGCATGGGACTTTCGATAAAAATTAACACCAACTTTCGAAACAATGCCGAGCTGGGGCTGCCTCGCATTTTGGGCTTATTGATTTTGCTGGACACCGAGACGGGAATGCCACTAGCAATTATGGACAGCACAGCCATCACGGCGTATCGGACTGCTGCCGTTTCGGGCCTCGCTATACGATGTCTATCTCGCGAGGACGCAGAGGTCCTCGGTATCCTTGGCTCAGGGGTACTTGCAATTCCGCACATAATCGCGGCGCATGCTGTACGCCAGATCAGAACTGTGAGAATTTACTCGCCGCACCTTCTTGCGAGAGAGCGCGAGTTTATTGCTGCCGCACATGCGTCTTCTGGATTAATCGTGGAAGTTGTAAGGTCAGCGGAACAGGCGGTCTCAGGTGCAGATGTCCTGATCACGTGTACGAGTTCCTTTGAACCCGTACTGGACGGAAGATGGCTGGAAGCGGGTACGTGTATTGTTGCCGTTGGAAATGCGAATCCCCATTTTAGAGAACTGGATACTCTTACGGTCATACGCTCTCGGGTCATTTGTGATTCATGGCGTGCTTGCATCCTTGAGGCTGGTGACCTAGTTATTCCTCTAAAGGAGGGCAGTATAACCGACGGGCATATAAAGCATGACTTAAGTGAGATTCTTGAGGGCGATGAACACTCTTTTCCCGAACAATTGACTTTGTTCAAGAGTGTTGGCCTTGCGTTTGAGGATCTCATGGCCGCCAGATATGTGTACCTTAAGGCGAAAGCTTCCGGAACTGCGGGTCAGTTTAACTTTTCCGACGCATATATGAAAGTGGTTAACTAACGAGGAGAATAAATGGGCTTAAGGATCGGCGTAGACGTCGGTGGCACATTTACAGACTTGTGCATGTTCGACGACAGCACACGTGCCCTTCATATTGCCAAAGTGCCGTCAGTTCCATCTTCCCCGGACGAGGGGGTAATCCATGGTGTGAAACGCTTGTTATCGGAAAACCAGTGTCGATCACAAGATGTTGCATTCTTTGTTCACGGCACGACAATCGCCACCAACGCCATTATTGAATACCGAGGCGCGAGAGTCGGTTTGCTGGTAACTGAAGGATTCCGCGACGTTCTTCAAATCGTGCGTCAAGATCGCCCCAAGCTCTATGATTACTTTGCCCAACACGCTACGCCGTTGGTTCCCCGCAGTCACACTTATGAAGTTCGGGAGCGAATCCTCTTCGATGGTAAAGTGAAGAAACATCTTGATGAGGCGCACACTCGAAAACTTCTGAAACAAATTAAGAAAGTGGGAGAGGTTGAGATACTTGCTGTATGCCTTTTGCATTCTTATGCCAATCCCATACATGAGCTTCGCATTCGAGAGCTAATTCATGAAGAATTGCCGCACATAAAGGTCTCGCTGTCGTCCGAGATACTCCCAGAGATCAAGGAATATGAACGTGCCATAACGACCGTCGTTAATGCTTACGTACTTCCTACGGTTAGCAAATACCTCACGCGACTCAGAAAACGCCTAGTTGATGAACAGATTGCATCAGATCTGTACATCATGCAATCAAGCGGCGGTGTGATGACGGCCAAGACGGCCGTTCATAAGAGCGTCCATACGGTGTTGTCGGGCCCCGCGGCAGGCGCCCTTGCGGCAATGTGGATGGGACGAAAAGCTGGGTGTGACAATCTGATCTCGATCGACATGGGTGGGACTAGCGCTGACGTGTCTCTCATGTCTAGCGGGAAGCTCGCTTATGCAAAAGAGAGTACTGTTGCCGGTCACGTAATAAAAGTGCCCACTATCGATATTAATTCTGTTGGAGCAGGAGGCGGAAGTATTGCTTGGGTGGACTCTGGTGGTGCGCTTCAGGTAGGCCCTTCCAGTGCAGGCGCCTATCCTGGCCCGGCATGTTATGGGCGAGGTGGGACAAAGGCGACCGTTACAGATGCCAACATAATTCTTGGCCGACTAAATCCAGACTATTTTCTTGGCGGGGAGATGAGGATTGATGTTGAAGCTGCCCGTCGAGCCATCTATGACCAAGTGGCGCGACCGCTTGGTCTAACCCTAGAGCAAAGCGCAGAGGGCATAGTTCGAGTCGTCAACGCCACGATGGTCAGAGGCATTCGGAGGGTGTCGGTTGAAAAGGGATACGATCCACGGGAATTCACTCTGTACGCGTTTGGTGGGGGCGGGCCCGTGCACGGAGCTATGCTGGCAGCTGAGTTGAACATTCCAAGCGTATTGATACCCGCAGGGGCAGGAGTCGGCTCGGCGATGGGCTGCATCGTGGCAGATTTCCGCCACGATTACACGCAGACTTATATTGCGAGATCTCTAGATGTCCCCCTTTCACAAGTTCAGAAATTATTTAAAACTTTAGAACGAAAAGCGCTGTTGCAGATGGAGCAGGAAGGGCTTCGTTCTGAGCGTGTGGTATTGATACGAAGTTTTGATATGCGATACGTGGGTCAAGGATATGAGCTGGAAGTAACGGTACCGCCAGGGCAGATTTCTAAGCAGACTATTCCCGATGTAGAAGCGACTTTTCGGGCTGCGTATCGAAAGGCATACGGTTATGAGCCCGAAGATCCGACAGAAATTGTGACGTTTCGGGTTGTAGCTGTCGGTACACTCCCAGAGCTGGAACTTCCAGCCCAACCGCTCGTCGGAACGGATGCGGGTCACGCATTTAAGTGCTTTCGAAATGTGTACTTCGATGGCCGTTTTGCGGAAGCCTGTATTTACAATGGGCACAAATTGGAGGCTGGAAATGTAATCCAGGGTCCTGCAGTCGTTGAGCAAAGGGAATCAACGACGGTCATTCTGCCAAGACAGCAAGCAGTTAAGGGCATCAATGGTGAGCTCGTAATCAGCATCTCTAATCGTTGATAGAGGAGGATGGTGTTCGTGTTCAAGAACGTAGAAAGACAGGAAGGTAGCGAAGCCGCAAAGACGATTTCATTTCCAGTCGATCTGGGACCACAGATTTCTCGAGTTCCAATCTCGGATGAAGTCATATTGCGATTCAAAGACTTGATTGCAAGACGGGTGTTTGTGCCTGGCACCAAATTGCCACCCGAACGAGATTTAGCTAGTGCGTTGGCGGTAAGTCGGCCTACCTTGCGCCAGGCATTGCGCGCTCTACAAATCTTAGGCGTTATCAAATCCAGACAAGGCTCGGGATCCTACATATCAGAGTCTGCGGCTGACATATTACGTCAGCCTTTGGAATTTGCGCTTGCAGTCAAAGGCATTGCACAGACAGATCTCTTTGAGACCAGATGCACTCTAGAAGTGAAACTCGCAAGTCTGGCGGCAAAACGTCGAACCGAGAATGACCTAGTAGAGATGCGTGAAACGCTGGCACGTATGCGCGGCGCATTCGGCAATCCAGACTTGTGGTGTGTTCACGAAATGCACTTCCACGATTGCATAGTTAAAGCGGCCCGCAATGCGGTGATGAGTACAATCATGGAAATGCTGTCATTCATGCTGCTGGAAAGTCGCAGGGAAACTGTACGGACCTTGACAGATTACGGTAAATCTTACACGGCGCATCACAATGTGTTTATTCCGATCGAACGACAAGACACCGAGGGTGCGGCACAAGCGATGATAGATCATTTCGTCATGATGGAGAGGTCGGCCGCAATATCAGGGACAACGATAGAGGATACCAGACCAAATCTTCGCTGAGGAACATTATGGCCTGCCACAGACTTTTAGCTGTACTCTTGCCGCTACTGTCTTCCATTTTGGCAGCACAAAACGTGGATCCCGATTGGAGGCTCAAGCTCTCACCGCCTGCAGAGCAACAAGACATCCGCTTCAGAATGTATCAGGTTCCCATGCCGGACGGTGTGAAGATCTCCGTTGCCGTTTGGACGCCAGATACGGACACTCAAAAGCTTCCAACCATTCTCATTGGCACTCCCTACAACAAGTTGCGCGATGTCAACATCGCGGACGCAGACTTCTTCGTGCGCCGTGGCTATGCTTATGTTGCTTATGATTTGCGTGGTCGATATGACTCCGAAGGGGACGCATATCTGTATGGTGAACAAGATGGAGCGGATCTGAATGTTATCCAGAGCTGGGTGGCTCAACAGCCATGGTCAACTGGGAAGATCGGAATGTACGGCGGCTCCTATCTCGGGTTCATTCAATGGGAAGGGGCATTGTACAAAAACCCGAATTTAACAGCTTTGGTTCCCCAAGTATCGCCCGATGATCATTATGACAATGTTTACCCATCCGGTGCTTTTCAGTTATCAAACAGTCTCGACTTTCTATGGTTCTGCTGTGGAGGCAGAACTAATACTCCCATCGACGTGATGAACTGGGAGAAATGGTACAACCAGTTGCCGCTGAAGGACATGGCACATTGGGCGGGGATTCAGAATACTAGATTGTGGAATGACCTTCTTTCTCACCCTAATAGGGATAATTACTGGCCTGGGCCCGGAGAGCGCATTGCACCGGGTAAGAATGGCCCTGGGAAGTATAACGAAATTCAAGTCCCAACGTTTAATATTGCTGGTTGGTATGATCAAGTAAGCCAAGCGACCATTAATAACTATATCGGCATGTCGACATATGGGCCCGAAAAGTATCGCGCGAATCATAAATTGATGATGGGGCCCTGGGTTCATGGCGGCCTCTTTCAAACAAAACAGGGCGAACTAACATTTCCCAATCAGGCGGCGCCGAATGGAAATGAATGGCGTTTACGCTGGTTTGATCATTGGTTAAAGGGTATGGATAACGGATTTGATAAAGAACCACCCGTCTATATCTACACAATGGGGGCCGACTCTTGGAGAAATGAGTGCGAGTGGCCGCTGCGTCGGACTCAATATACGAAATACTTCTTGCATAGCCGCGGCCAGGCGAATACATCCGCCGGCAATGGTTCACTAAACACGACCGCCCCCCTTCAGGAAGCGGCCGATCATTACACGTACGACCCGAAACGGCCCGTACCAACTATCGGAGGAAATGTAGCGATGCATCCTCCCCGGGTTGGACCTTACGATCAAACCGCTATCGAGTTACGCAGCGATGTGCTTGTCTACACTTCCGAGGCTCTTCAGAAACCGCTGGAGGTCACTGGACCAGTTGTACTGCATCTTTTCGCGTCGACCAACCGCACTGACACCGATTTTACGGGAAAGATTATTGACTTATATCCCAATGGTTATGCGCAGATACTGTTGGAGGGCGTCATCCGCGGACGCTATTGGAAATCCTTTAGAGAGCAGAACTTGCTTACGCCGAACGATGTTTATGAGTTTTATGTAGATCTATGGTCTACGAGTAACCTGTTTCAGAAAGGACATCGGATTAGGATTGAGGTGTCAAGCAGCAACTTTCCAAAATATGACGCCAACCCCAATACGGGACACACATTCGGCGGGGATTCTGAATCGCTGATCGCGAACCAGACAATTTACCACGATAAGGCCCGCTCTTCTTACATTCTGCTACCGGTCATTCCCGTCGGCAGTAAGCCCTGTCAGAACTCTGAAATGGCGAAATTCTAGGTTCGATTAGCTACGCGTATTCGGGACGCTATGGGCAGCATTGATCAGCCAATCCAGCACGGACGATTTCGATGGTTGATATGTCTGATGCTGTTCGTCGTGACCGTCAGCAACTATATTGATAGACAAGCGCTTTCTATCATTGCTCCTGTAATATCGGCCCAGTTTCATTTCACTACTTACGATATAGCGACCATTGTGAATGCTTTTTTGATCGCTTACACGTTTGGACAGTGTTTTGCCGGAGCCTTCATGGATTGGATCGGCTCAAGGCGAGGCATGACAATCCTTGTCGTGCTATGGTCGGCGGCGAGCTTGCTAACGAGCTTATCTCGCAGTGTGTTCTCGTTCAGTCTATTTCGATTCTTTCTTGGCCTCTCTGAATCCGGGAATTTCGCCGGGGGGATAAAAGTGGTTGCCGAATGGTTTCCGATAAAGGAAAGGTCGACTGCTGTCGGTCTGTTTATTAGTGGCGCGAGCATAGGCGCTATTCTCACGCCACCGGTTGTGGCATTTTTGGTTTTGCATTTCGGCTGGCAACTCGCGTTCGTAATGATCGGAGTTCCAGGTTTCGTTTGGATCTTTTGGTGGCGTGCTATGTATGCACCACTTCAGGCCAGTGTAAGGGTGTCCGATGCAGAGCGGACTTATATTCGAGCCGGACAAGATCAGTCTCATCTCATTCGCGGGCTTAGCTTGCAATCGTTCTCATTCCTCAAATATCGGCTGTTTTGGGGCGTCTTCCTAGGGCGTTTTATCGAGGAACCAGCGTCTTGGTTCTACTTGACGTGGCTGCCTCTCTACCTGAAGCAATTCAGAGGCGTTTCATTGATGAACATCGGGTTTCTGCTGATTGTGCCTTTTCTGACTCTCGATATCGGGTATATGGGCGGAGGCTGGGTCTCGTCTATGTTGATGAGATCTGGCTGGTCATTAGACCGCGCACGAAAAACTGTGATGTTCGTGAGTGCGATATGCATGGTTTCGGCAATTCCTGCAGTGTTTGCTGAATCGACACTCACCTTTGTCGGCCTGGTGAGTATCGCAACGCTTGGCCATGGTGGCTGGGCAGCAAACATTATGACTTTGCCTAGCGACATGGTCCCACACGGACTGGTCGGCACTGTTTACGGAATTACCGCTTTCGGGGGCGGCCTGAGCTCGATTGCGTTTATGCAGATTACGGGGAAGTTGGTCGATATGCAACGCTCTTTCGACACTGTATTTGTGGTTGCTGGCATTCTTCCATTAGTAGCTGCGGTTCTATTCTTAGCGGTGTCGGGAAGGATTCGGATGCTACATCTTCCTCGTATTAACGAAGCAGAGGCCGCTTCGACTATCGCAGCACTGTCCTAAGAAGGAGATTCATTAATGGCGATCAGCGTAGATGCTGTAATTGTCGGAGCGGGCATAAATGGCGCCAGTATCGCGTTCAATCTGGCTAAGAATGGGATGCGCAACATAGCTGTCGTGGAGCGCTTCACCATTGCGTCCGGCGGAACAGGAAAATCAGCAGCTATAGTCAGGCAGCATTATTCCAACGAAGTATTGATCCGGATGGTGAAGCGATCGAGGGACGTATTCGAATACTTTGATGACCAAGTGGGCGGCAGTGCGGGTTTCGTGAAAACAGGTTATTTATTCTTTGTTCCGGAATACGTTAAAACAGCGTTTATGGAAAACATTGCACGTCAGGAGAAGCTTGGTATTAAGACGAGCACGATTTCACATGCGGAGTCTCGAGAGATCTCGCCGCAGATCGACCCCGGTGATGCGGCTGCTATTGCCTATGAACCGGATTCTGGCTATGCGGAGCCGTATGAAGCGACGGTGTCGTATTTGAAGGCTGCTAAGGCGAAAGGCGTGCGTGTCTACCAAAGCTGTCCCGTCCAGGCCATTGCCGTACAGAGCGGAAAAGTGGTGGAGGTTCAAACAACGAAGGAGCGGTTTTCGACTCCGATTGTAGTAAACGCCTCCGGTCCGTGGGCCAACAAGATCGGCAAAATGGTGAATATTGCATACCCACTACAGGTCACGCGTGAGCAGGAAGTTATGTTTCGGGCGCAGTCCCCGGAGCAGAGTCCAAAGCTAACGGTGTCAGATATGTGTAATGCAATCTATTTTCACCCCTTTGGCCAGGACTTATTAGTCGGACGTGGATTCCCCAAAGAATACGAAGAAGTGGATCCCGATAACTATGCTGAGGGAAGTGATCCTGAGTTTGTCACTGAAACAGCCGAGCGTATCACACGGCGTATTCCGGCCTTCGAATCTGCATTCATTCTGAAAGGGTACAGTGGACTATACGATGTCACGCCGGATTGGCACCCCATAATTGGTGCTCATCCCGAGATAAAAGGTTTTATCAGCGTAGTTGGCTTTAGCGGCCACGGCTTTAAGCTGGCGCCAGCTGTGGGCGAATGGGTTGCGGCAATGTTAACAGATCAACATGTCCCCGGCGCAGATTTGTCGCCATTCGCTTTTGATCGATTCAGCAAAGGCGAGCTTTTTAAGGCGGCATATGGCGGGAACAGGGCTTAGGGGCACAAATGTCTTTCCAACTAGAATGCCCTACTTGCGGTTTGCGTAGCGTGTACGAGTTTCGATTTGGCGGGGAGCTACGACAACGGCCCTCTTCCGATGCCGTGGACGAAGATTGGGTGAATTATATGTATTACCGCGCCAATCTCGATGGTGTACAGCGGGAGTGGTGGTATCACCGCGATGGTTGCGGCACATGGTTTACTGCGGAACGCGATACAAAGTCGAATGTCGTGATGTCGACATCTCGATAGGGGACTCTAGTGCTATGAGTGATATAGGAGATCGTTTACCACTTCAGAGTTTTCACAGCGTGGAAGCGACTAAACCTTGCACCTTTGTTTTTGATGGTACTCCTATGACTGCCATGGGAGGCGATACGGTTGCGTCCGCATTGTACGCGCAGGGCAGAAGGATTTTCTCCCGTAGCTTTAAATATCATCGGCCTCGCGGTCTACTGTGCTGCTCAGGAGACTGTCCCAATTGCATAGTGGAAATTGATGGTCAACCAAACGTGCGCGCTTGCCGTACGCCAGTAAGAGAGGGGATGCACGTGCGATCCCAGAACGCGTGGCCATCATTAGATAGAGACATATTTCGAATTATTGAACGCTTTGAACGATTGCTTCCGATTGGGTTCTATTACAAAACTCTGTACCAGTCTCCTTTTCTGTGGAGAATGGCGGAACCGATTATTCGCAGCATCGCCGGCCTAGGCCGAGTTTCAACCGACACACCCGCTGAGGAATATGAGCATCAATATGAACAGGTCGACGTTTTAGTCATTGGCGGAGGTCCTGCTGGTATCAAGGCGGCGACACAGGCCGCGCAGGCGGGAATCAAAGTCATGCTCGTAGAACGGGAAGGTGAGCTGGGCGGCCACCTCCGATGGGAAACCAAGAGCTACCAACATGATGGCCTCATGCAGACCGGGCACGAACTAGCGGACAGGATGCGTTCTGCAACTTCGGCCATCCCGAATGTGAGTATTCTTCTGAGGGCGACGGCTTTTGGACAGTATGAAGGAGGGTTGGTCGCAGTGCTCTGCGGAAATAGGATTATTCACATTCGGAGCAAATCAACTATTGTGGCTGCAGGATGTCACCAGTTCCTTCCGGTTTTTCAAAATAATGATATCCCGGGAATCATGCTGTCTCGTGCGGCGCTTAGATTGATGAATAAGTTCGCAGTTCGACCTGGAGCAAAAGCTATCATCTATTCTGCAAGCGACGAAGGCTATGAAGCAGCTCTCGAGTGTTCGCGCCACAAAATCGACGTTGCTGCCATTATAGATCCACGTTCGGAGTCAGATTACGGGGCACATATAGAGCAGGTGCGTCAGGCTGGGATCCCCAGCTTTTTCGGAATGAAGGTTGTCGAAGCATTCGGATCACCGTGCCTAAGAGGAGTAAAGATTACCTCTGCCGTTCACCGAGGATCGTTCTTGCAAGCATTAGAATGCGACTTACTTTTAGTTGCAACTTCTTGGCAAGGAAATACTGCACTTTTGTTTCAAGGCGACTGCAGTGCAACCTTCGACAGCGAAATTGGCCAACTAGTGCCAATCCGCCTAGCTCCCGGAATGTTTGCTGCAGGTGAAATTCTAGGCCTGCGATCGCTGTGCGACATAGTTGACTCGGGAGTAGTGGCCGCGCAAGGAGCTTTGCAACACTTGAAGTTGGAAGCGTCGAATTGGCAGCAAGGACTTGACTCGCTTCTCTCCAAGGCTCGTCAGAGCGGCAATTACGCTTCCATCATTCCGGAAGGGCAACGTAAAAACTTTGTCTGTTTTTGCGAAGACGTCACTGAAAAGGATCTTCGTCAAGGTGTGGAAGAAGGCTTCGAAGAAATCGAAACCCTAAAGCGCTATAGCACGGTCTCAATGGGCCCCTGTCAGGGTAGGATGTGTTCGCGTAATGCTACTGAGATTTGTGGCTTAGCAACGGGCAAACCTTCCGGGACAGTAGGAACCACAACTTCACGTCCGCCACTATGTCCGGTACCACTAGGAGCACTAGCTGGCCCAGACTTTCACCCCGTAAAGCGCACCAGCATGCATTATCAGCACGCAGCCGCTACCAGCAATTTTATGAATATGGGGGTTTGGAAGCGGCCTTTACTGTACTCCACAATCGGCGAGGAATACGACGCGGTCCGCAATCATGCAGGTCTGATAGATGTGAGCTCGTTGGGAAAGCTTTCCGTTCATGGAACACATGCTCCAGCGATGCTGGATAAGGTCTACACTCATTGGTTTTCAAAGCTAGAGGTCGGACGCGCACGTTACGGCGTGATATGCGACGAGAGCGGCACAATTTTGGACGATGGAACTGTGGCTCGCCTTACTGACGACCGCTACTATGTGACAACATCGACGGGAAACATTGACTTTGTCGAACAATGGATTAAGTGGTGGGCGACTGGGAACGACCAGTGCGTTCATATTGTAAACCTTACTTCGGGTGTCGCTGCCGTAAACGTCGCTGGGCCCGAAGCGCGAAACATTCTTGCAAGGCTTACCGACGCGGACCTCTCAGACAACGCTTTTCCATATATGGCATGTCGGGAATCCAAGGTCGCAGAAGTTCAAGCCATTTTATTGCGGGTCGGTTTTGTCGGCGAAACAGGTTGGGAAATTCACTTTCCAGCGGAGTATGGCGAATTTGTGTGGAATTCGCTATTGGAAGCCGGAAAGGAGTTTGGACTCAAGCCGTTCGGGGTAGAGGCACAACGCTTACTTCGACTTGAGAAGAAGCATGTAATAGTTGGCCATGATACAGATGCCCTATCAAACCCATATGATTCCGACTTGAAGTGGGTCGTAAAGCTTGACAAGCCGGACTATATCGGACGCCATGCCCACGAGCGGTTACGCATGGCCCCAGGTAAGAGTAAGCTTGTGGGATTTGAATGCTTGGATGGAGGACAGCCAGAAGATGGCGACGCGGTAATCATACATGGACAATTGGCGGGGCGCATTACGAGTACTCGCTTTAGCCCTTATCTTAAAAAGTATATCGGCCTTGCATGGCTTCCAGCAGAACACTCAAGGGCGGGGTCACAATTCAACTTTAAAGACAATCGGACTTTACGTCCTGCCGCAGTGGTAGATAGACCTTTTTACGATCCTGACGGCAAGAGGTTGAAATGAAACCCTACAGACTTACTCCCATCCATCATTGGCACCAATGTCATGGCGCTCGAATCGAGGAGATCGAGGGCTGGAAGCGCGTTATTGATTACGGCAACATCCAGTCTGAGATTTCTTGCCTTAAAGCCGCTGTGGGGGTCAGCGACGTGACGCCCCTTGCCAAGCTAGAGATACGGGGTAGGGATTGTGGAGAAATTCTAGGCAACCTTGTTAGTCTTCCGAAGCCCGGCTCTGGCGCTTCAGTCGTTCTCTCCCAGGCAAGTAAAGCTCCATATTGGCTGGCCAGACTCGCCATCGATAGGTTTTTCCTCATTGGGGGTGGGGAGAACGGCGTCGACATTAATAACATACTAAAAGGGCCAGCAGGTATTCGAAAATGCGTGCACCTTACGGATGTGACTTCCACATATGCCGCACTTCATTTGGTCGGACCGATGTCAACCGCTGTCTTGAAAAAACTGGGCCCAGTTTGCGCGGAGGCAATGGCGACTAGCGATTGTTGCCAAAGTCCTCTCGCTCGGGTTTGGGCTTTTGTAACACGGCGAGATGTAGGTGACCTCCCGGCTTGGCTGTTGCTTATATCTAGAGATTACGGGGAATATTTTTGGGAATGTGTACTGTCAGCCGGGAATGAGTTCGGAATTCGCCCATTTGGCATTCGCGCCGCAGAGCTGCTGGCGGAGAGCGAGGCCACGAATGCTTAGATTGTTCCATCGGAGCCGAATGTGGCAGCGCTCGGAGCTGAGAGCTCGCTATGACGTCGTCATCATAGGAGCGGGTATTCATGGACTCGCCATTGCCTATTATCTATGTAAACGTGGAATTCGCAATGTGGCAGTCCTAGAAAAGTCGTATCTTGGGGCAGGCAATAGCGGTCGCAACACAGCAATTCTTCGCTCTAACTACCGAACACCCCAAGGAATTCCGTTTTATAACGAGAGTCTCCAAATGTGGGAGGCGCTCTCAAGCGAGCTGGAATTTAACCTTTTATTTTCACAGCAAGGTCATATAACTCTCGCGCACACGGATGCCTCGCTTGCGGGCCTTCGGGTACGAGCGAGCGCAAATCAAGCCTTGGGCATCGACAGTCGGCTCATTGATCCAGCGGAAATAAAACGCCTGGTCCCTGCCATCTACACAGGTAAGGGAGTCCGGTTTCCAATTATGGGGGGACTATATCACCCGCCTGGAGGAAACATTCGGCATGATGCTGTAGTTTGGGGCTATGCACGAGCTGCGAACCGTCTCGGGGCTTCGATTCATACCCGGACCGAAGTTGTCGGAATAGATTGCCAGAACGGCAAAGTCGCGCGCGTGCGAACGACTGCTGGTAACATTGAGACAGAGACAGTAGTCAACGCTACATCGGGATGGTGCTCGACCATTGCACGTATGGTGGGGGTTTCACTTCCGGTCTCCTCGTATCCACTACAGGCCTGTGTCACGGAACCCTTAAAGCCCATTTTAAATAAAGTCATTGTGTCGGCGAACCTTCATGTCTATGTAAATCAAAGTGACCGCGGAGAGCTTGTACTGGGTTCGGAAATTGATCCGTACACTTCTTACAGTCAGCGCTCAACCTTGCCTACTCTGGAAATGATCGCTGCTCATACTGTTGAGCTTTTCCCGTGCCTACACAACGTCAGTGTTATGCGCCAGTGGGCTGGAGTCTGCGATATGACGCCGGATTATAGTCCGATTATGGGCGAGGTAGCCCAACTGAAGGGATTTATTTTGGATGTCGGGTGGGGCACGTACGGATTCAAGGCTGGCCCAGTATCCGGATCGCGCATCGCAGAATTGATACACACTGGAAAAACACCTGATTTAATACGACCTTTTTTACTGGAGCGTTTCTCGCAAGATCGGCTAGTAGGAGAAAAAGCAGCCGCAGCGGTCTCGACTTAGAGCCGGCGTGATACGGGGTTAACGTATGAACACTGAAGAGCTACTACAGAAACTTGGGGCCGTCTCCGTATGCCAAATTGCCGATGCTGTCGGCAAAGAACTCGCAATAGACACCACAATCCGACCGCTCCAACCTTCGTTTCATGTTTGTGCGCCCGCTTACACGGTTCGCTGTTCTCCTAACGACAACTTGACGTTACACCACGCCCTATATGCTGCCAAACCGGGCCAAGTACTTGTTGTGGAGGGAGGCGAAGGGGATGCTGCGTGCTGGGGAGAGCTTATGTCCATCTCAGCACAAGCAAAAGGGCTTAGTGGGACTATTATTGACGGATCCGCGCGTGATCCGTTGGAAATTGGCCGACTGAACTACCCTGTCTTTGCCAGATCGATTCGCGCCCGCCGCGCAAGCAAAGAGCATTATGGAGATGTTAGCTGTCCGGTTCACATCGGCGACATTACTGTACTCCCAGGCCAAATCGTGGTGGCCGATTGCAATGGTATTGTCAGCTTCGATTTGCAATCCTTGCCGCGGATACTAGAACAATCGCTTGCCGTGGTAGCTAAAGAAGATCAACTGAAGGAAACGCTCCGCAGCGGGACGACTTATTTCGAACTTGCTGGACTATCATCGCTTTTGCCGGAACGTGCTAGAGCTGCCCAATGACTGTCGAGGAAGGAAGCGCAGTACTTCTTTTGTCTTGCCCTGATCAAAAGGGATTGCTAGCTGAGGTGTCTTCGTTCATCTACCGCAATGGTGGGAACATCGTTCATGCCGAGCAGCATATTGATCGACCCGAAGGCACCTTCTTTTATCGCGTGGAATGGGAGCTGCGTGATTTTGGGATCGGCAGGCAAGACTTGGAAGTATGCGTTCAACAAATAGCCAATCGCTTTCAAATGCAGTGGCGCCTCCAGTACTCAAATGTGTTGCCAAAGGTTGCAGTGTTCGTTTCCAAATTCGATCATTGCCTTCTGGACCTACTTTATCGTTATCGCATCGGAGAGCTTCCCGCTGAGTTAGTTGCAGTTATTAGCAATCACGGCGATCTCAGGAGCCTCGTCGTGCAACACGGAATACCATTTTTCATTTTCCCGATTACACCCGAGAATAAAGAGCAACAAGAGAGTCGGGAGTTGGGTCTTTTAGCTGACCTTAATATTGACCTTATTGTTCTGGCCCGGTATATGCAAGTCTTGACGCCAGGATTCGTTCATACCTACGAAAACCGTATTATCAACATTCATCATTCATTCCTGCCCGCATTTATCGGTAAAAAGCCGTACGAACAAGCATATGAGCGTGGGGTCAAACTGATTGGAGCGACTAGTCACTATGTTACAGAGGACCTGGATCAGGGACCAATCATTGTCCAAGACGTCTGTGAAGTTAGCCATCGCGACTCGATAAACGACATGATTGCAAAGGGAAGAGATTTGGAAAGGCTCGTTCTAGGAAGAGGGGTTCAGCTGCATCTTCTCAATCGTGTCTTGCCACATGGAAGAAAGACCGTAATTTTTAACTGAGGTTCGGAACCTGCAAACGACGAGTTCTGGATCTGACTTGGATCGGTTTTGACCACATGCGATCTTTCAGCCATCGTATCGGATCGATCGAGATGTCGAGTACCAGTGCGAGCGTGAATGCCGTCGCCGAGCTGAGGAGAGCAGGGGTCGATGTCGTGGACTTTGGTCCTGGAGAACCGCACTTTGCAACCCCCGATCATATTAAAAGCGCTGCAATCAACGCAATTCATGACAATAAAACCAAATACACGGCAGTCACAGGAGCCGCAGAATTGCGCGACGCAATCGTGGCGCGCCACCGCCACGACTTTGGATCTAAGTATACGCCTGAGGAGGTGATCGCTTGCCCAGGGGGCAAGTACAGCTTGTTTATGGCAATGCAGATACTCGTCGACGCTGGCGATGAAGTAATCGTTCCTACTCCGTCTTGGGTTTCGTTCAAAGAAATGGTCCATTTCGCAGGTGGGAGGTGCGTATTCGTCGATACGACCGCTAGTGACTTTCGGCTCGCTCCGGCGGATATAAAGCGTGCACTGACATCTCGCACAAAATTGATCATTCTTAATTTTCCGAACAATCCCTCTGGCGCAGTTATGGATGCAGCCACGCTTGAGGAAATTTTGGAGATTGCCGCTCAGCATGACGTATGGATAGTGTCGGACGAGTGTTACGTCTATATCACCTTCTCAGGAAATCCAGTCTCTGCCGGTCAATTCAGCCAGTACTCAAACAACGTCATAATCGTGGGTTCGCTCTCGAAGACCTATGCTATGACTGGATGGCGGGTAGGTTACGCTTTGGGACCTGCTTCCGTCATTCAGGCCATGCAATGCCTCCAGAGCCAGGAGATTTCGTGCGCCTCGTCGGTCTCGCAAGCGGCGGGTATTGCAGCTCTCACCGGTTCGCAAGACTGTGTCGAGCACATGCGAAGGGACTATTCTCGGCTGAGTGATATTGCCCAGGCGGGATTGCGAGGCTTGCCGGGCATTCGCACGACTAGGCCAGGCGGCGCTTTCTATTTGTTTCCTGATATCTCGGAGCAGTTGCGACTCCGCAATCTTCAGAGTGCGAAGCAATGGGCGAAAATGCTGTTGCAGAAACATGGTGTGGTGGTAGTACCTGGGGAAGGGTTTGGCTCATCACATCACGTGCGGCTTGCCTACTGCGTTAATGAAGCAGCCCTCATGCGCGGTCTCCAAAAGATCCGCGACTTTTGTTCGACGAGTGCATAGACTTTTGCGCGCAAACGGTTTCTCCGGTGACAAAAATCAATTTGGAACAAATCGCGAAGGCACGAAAGCTTTTCGCCCGTCACTTTCCCGTGACACGTTTGCAGATTGCTCCTTGGGTTTCCCGAATGGCGGGAGTGGAGGTTGCGTTAAAGCTCGAGGTTGACCAACCTACCGGTTCCTTTAAGGTTCGCGGTGCACTCTATGCACTTGCAGCGAATTTGGATAGGGCAAAAATCTCTGAGGTTGTCACCGCAAGTACCGGTAATCATGGAGCAGCAGTGGCTTACGCAGCATCATGCTTGAGCGTACCGTGTACTGTATTTTTGCCAGAGCATCCGAACCCGACAAAACGCGCTCGTATCAGGTCACTGGGAGCCAACGTGGTAGAGGCAGGATCAGATTTGTCTCAGGCAGCTGTCCTCGCCTCAGTGCATGCGACGAAAAATGGCGCTTACTTCTTAAATGATGCTACCGATCCAGATCTTCCCGCAGGTCCTGCGACGATAGCATGTGAGGTACTTGAACAGAGACCCGAAACTGATGCTTTCATAATACCGGTCGGTGATACCGCGTTTATTCGGGGGATTGCAACTGCCGTCCAATATTTACGGCCTGAAATTTTGGTGATAGGTGTTCAGTCGACGGGTGCCTCTGCTTACTATGACGCGTGGAAAACTGGTAAGGCTACGAGCTACACACCCAAGACCATTGCAGACGGACTCGCATCGCAAAACCCGGATACTCGGAATGTCGCAGAAATCCGTAAATGCATAGACGATTTCTGTCTAGTGTCTGATGAGGAACTTTTGGAAACTATGCTGCGGCTCATACTGGAAGAACGGGTACTAAGCGAGCCCGCTGGAGCAGCAGCTACCGCGGCGTTAGTTTATAAGAAGCTTAAGAATTTCGGGAAAAGACCCACCGCCCTGGTGAGCGGAGCGAACATCTCTCCAGAAGTTTTACGCCTCCTCGGCTCGCGGGTAAAGAGTTCCGCAGATGGCTCCCGCAGCTAGACCAGGGCGGCTAATGAAAAGCCTTTATTTAGTCTTATTCCCCTGTTTGACTTTTGCCCATCTCGCTCGCTGCGCAGCCGCAATCTTAGCCTTAGCTGCAGCAGACATACTCCGCTTCCCAGTCTGCTTCCCGGCTGAAGATGTCGCAGGCTTCCGAGTCTTGATTTTCGCCCAGCGTGCTCTCTGCGCGGCGGCGATCCTGGCACGAGCAGCAGCGCTCAACCGTCCTCTTCCACTACCACCGGTCTTGCCGACGTAGGAAACAGCAAAAGCTGCTAGTGCAGCATTGAGTCCTTCCAACTGCCTTGCAACGCGGTCCCGCTCCGACCTCAAAATCGCGACTATTTCCAAGTTTCCTCCTGATGGAAGCAATTGTAGCAGCCTCGCGCAACATGCGACTTGGCTCAAAATTCGGTACTGTAATTAGTCTTAGTGCAGCGGATGCGGGGGCTTTCGAGAGGAGCGCAATAGATCCCGATTTTGAGACAGCCATCAACTCTTGAAGCAGTGTTTGCGCTGCTGGATCGCTCAGATCCCCATGCTCCGCCATCCGATTTCCCAGTGCTTTCGCGGCTTCGGTGCGCAAATTTTTCATAGAAAAAAATTAATCAATTTTAAGATCGAGCTACAGCCGGGCGCGTGTCGGCCCTACCCATGCCAGATTCGGATCGCGATATTCCCAAGGTCCTCACGAAAGAAATAATCGATGAGATCGCGGCGGAAATGGGCCTCAATGACCTTGATTGGCTGCACTACGAAAAGGCACATCTGTATTTCTCGCAATACGTTGATGGACCGTACCTGTGGCGCAACGTAATTATAAATGCATTGAGCAAGGTGGAAGAAATCAAGTTGCCTTGATGCAGATTGGCTCCCCTTTTCGATTCGGAAAACTAACATGCAGCCGACCGCCGAACCCGTCCTTCTCCTCTGCTGATCGTTGTCTTTTCTTCGCGACGCATGCCGCAAGTTTACGTCGCAGTTAAGGGCTTTTCTCCCTTGTGGCGCGGTACATAACCCCCCGCGATAATCGCCATGGACAAAGAGACTCTGCAAAGTTTGCGCTAGGTCGTCGAGTACGTCTACCGCGACGGAAAGCGGAGTTTTCTAGAAGGGAACATGCCGACGGACCATAATTTGCCGGACGCGCGACGGCTTGCTTTGTTGCTGGAGGAGGCAGAGGCGTGATGCCTCGCCATGGCTGTCTTTTCCTTCCGTGCGCGCGTGAATTGGGTAAAACTTTTTGTTTCTGCAGCTTTGTCTCAGTTTTCCGATTCACTCATCCAATCCCTGGGGGCAGCCAATATTTTCGAGGCCTTTCCGCCGTAGGCACGCTATCTCCATACCTGACCCGTAGTGGCAAGACTCTTTCACTGGCAAAGAAGAAGAGACCGCCGACTCACTGCGCTTCTCCTATCTGTTCGGCCCAGCGCGGCAGGTTCCCCCGGTCTTACGCCTTTGCCGCCACAATGATGATAACCACTACCACTGCAATGGCGATGATTAGCAAAGCTTCTTTGCCCAGCCTGCCTGCAGCAAAATCCACTTGCGCGTGATTTGCGCGTGCCGCAAGTTGCGCCAGTTCTGTATCGCTTAGAGCGGGAATCGCCGATTCTACCTGTCGCGGACCAATGTGCGCCGAGCGCATCATTTCCTGAACTTCGCTGGAAGAAAGAAATGAACGAAGCGTTTTCTGGTTCTGCTCGCGAACGTTCACCATCTCGACGACTTTGGCCTGCAACTCGGCGGGAGAGACGACGTGAGAATTCTGCGCGTAAACGGAGCGTGGAAAGGCAAAGATCAGAATAAACAATGCACAAAAGAACGGGCGGAGGCTGGTTAGCGGCATGAGTGGCTCCTGTGAGCAGATAGTAGGATGCAATTGCGCTTACAGGGGGAAAAAAAATTGTAAGCTCCCATTCGGCAACTCACATCCGCCCAGCACTACTCATGGGTATCTTAAAAACACGCTATAAGAGAAACAAATTTGGGACAGTACTTGAGGAAGACTCCCTCCCCTCTACGTGGGCAGAACCTCGCCCGGAACAGAGTTCCTGGTTCGAATACTCAAATAGATTCGGTGCAGTTAACAAGAATAAAAATTTGTGCGACAAAGCAACTGAAGAGGAGCGAATGCCCTCTATTCGGACCGCAAACGTCTCCGAAGATGAATGACGTACGCGCATTAACGATGTAAGTTTTTTCGCTGTACTTATCCCTCTCACGGTCATTGTTTGAGTTGGCGTCAAGAGTTCGGTATGCCGGCTCACATCAATCTCGAATCTACGGTTCTCCTGCAAATAGCGCTCCTGCCTAGCAGTGCGAAAAACTTTAAATCGAGGAGGTGGTGCACTCTGCCCTGGAGTGATCAATCGAAAAATGAACCTAAATACGCGAGCTCTCCGCGGCGATTCGACAACGGCATTACACCCAGTTTCGATGGAGAAAGAGGCTACACCATGTTTACATTGGTATTCACAGTCGTACATGCGTTAATGCGGGCCGCTCGTATTGCTCGGAGCCGCTGCAATCTCGGCCCGATGCTGCCATGCATAGCAGTACTGGCATTGCCGCTAACTCTGATTCCGCAGCCCGCCTATGGCCAGCTGCCGTGGATGAACACTAGTCTCAGCGCTCAGGCGCGCACAGAACTGCTGCTCCGGGCGATGACCCTGGACGAAAAGATCGAGCAGATGGCAGTCCTTCCCCATCCCAACAAGGATTTGCCAGGCTGCGGGTTCCAGAAGCTCGGACGCCACATCGAGGGCATTCCCAGGCTGGCTATTCCGACTCTCCGCGAGATCAACGGCGGCAACGGCGTGAGGGGTGGTGATTGCCTTCCCGAGCCGACCGCAACCGGTTTCCCGTCCGCCACCATGGGCGCTGCAACCTTTAATAGTTCGCTCAACTTCGCGTGGGGCGCAATCGTAGGTCAGGAGACCCGGAACTTTGCACACCAGGTGTTGCTCGGTCCCGGCCTCAATCTAATCCGCCATCCGTACACGGGTCGAGCTCAGGAGTACATGTCCGAGGATCCGTACCTGGCTGGCGTGATCACGACGCAGCAGGTCGAGGGCATCCAGTCCCGCGGCACCCAGGCGATGATTAAGCATTTTGCGGCCAACGACGATGAGGGGGGCCAATTAGAGCGCTGGACGAAGGCGGTTAGGGTTCCGGCTCGAGCCATGCACGAACTGTATCTGCTCCCGTTCGAGATGGCGATCAGGAACGGTAATGCCGCATCTCTGATGTGTGCGTACCCTGACGTCAACTTCCATTGGGCATGCGAGAACCAAGATTTACTTGTCCGGACCTTGCGACAACGGTGGGGCTTCGACGGCTACGTGGAGAGCGACCGGCGGGCCTTGCACAGCACCGTGGGATCAATCCTCGCTCGCGTGTCGATCGAGCTCGACGCGGAGCCCAAGTTCTATTCAGAATCCAACGTAATGGCCGCTCTCGCAGCGGGCAAGATTACCGAGGCTGACATAGATGAGTTACTCAGAACCCGCTACGTAAAGATGTTCGAATTCGGTTTTTTCGACAATCCCTTAGACCATTTCGTCCAGACTAACTTCGCGGCAGGCGCCGCGGTGGCGCGTCGGGCGGCCCGAGAAGGCATCGTCCTACTCAAGAATGAAGGAAATTTTCTACCGTTAGGGAGGAAAATCAGGTCCGTCGCGCTCATCGGTGCCCAGTGGTTCGCCGGCATGGCTACACTTCCGCCCCGGAATGGGAATCCGGACGAACTCACGACTGTCATTTCGCCGCCACAGTTCACGATCAGCCCCAAGCAGGGGTTAAAAAACGTCCTCGCGAAGATCGGCTCGTCGGCGACGGTGACCTACAACAATGGATCGAACATTGCCAGCGCCGTGGCACTTGCCCGGCGATCCGACATTGCGATTGTCATGGTTGGCGACACGCCGCGTGAAACCAGGGACATACCCAATCTCTTCCTGCCAACCGTGCCCGCCATTAATCCTCCGCCAGACAAGTGCGACCCTTCAGCGGAGGAGACCTGCCCCAAGACCCCTCTTGGCTCGGCCGTAACTGACCAGGAGAAGTTGGTTCCGGCAATCATCGCGGCGAACCCGAAAACGGTCGTTGTCCTGAAGACCGGAGGCATGATGCTCATGCCGTGGCTGAAAGACGTGCCCGCACTTCTGGAGGCATGGTTTCCGGGCCAGGACGATGGTGACGCGGTGGCGGAGGTCCTATTTGGCCGTATCTCGCCGTCGGGCAAGCTGCCGGTCACTTTCGGCAACACCGCACGCGAGGCGGCTTACGCCACCAAGGCCCAGTATCCCGGCGTTCGGGAGAACAACGGACAGCCTGGCGGTCCAGGAGTCACCGGGACACCCGGCGTCGCGCAACTCGTCGGCCACTACACGGAGAACCTGCAGATGGGCTACCGATGGTATGAGGCCCACAACGTGGAACCAGTGTTCCCGTTTGGGTTCGGCCTATCGTACACGACGTTCGAATACAGTGGTCTCTCAGTGATTCCTAGGGTTGATCCGACGACCGGTCACGCCGTCCTGATCGTCAAGTACAGGATTACCAACACGGGCAGCCGGCGAGGCGCCGAGGCGTCCCAAGTCTATCTCACCTTGCCGCCGGTGGCGGGTGAGCCGTCCAAGCGGTTGGTTGGTTTCCAGAAGGTTGATCTGGGCCCTGGCGCGAGTCAGCCGGTTACGGTCAGGATCGACTCTTCCGCCCCAAACCACCCGCTGTCCTACTTTCAGCCTGACGCGAAGGGGACCTGGGCGGATGGCAACTGGGTGACACCAGCGGGTAGCTACACTGTTCACGTCGGAACCTCCTCCGTCGACACTCCACTTGAGGCAACGGTGGATCTAAACATCGTGACCCCACCAGTCCATCTACAGCTGCTTCAGAGAACAATCGACCTGCGCGGCGCGGGACACCTCGTGGCAGCCGTGTTGAGCATCCCAGCGCCGTACCGCCTGTTGGATCTGCATATTAGGGATGTTCGGTTCGAGGGCGTACCTGCGCTTACAACGGCATTTTCTCCCGATGGACGCGCGATGGTCGCCATCTTTGACGCTAGCCGAGTGACGGATCTCGCGGCCGGCCAGAACGTCGTCGTTTCACTCGCGGCCAATATTGTCAAAGATGGCACTAAAGACTTGCTGTGGGCGGCGACGACCGCGACCGTTCTGAAGTAAATGGTCCATTACAGCGTGCGCGGCATATATGCCGCGCACGCCTTCGGTAGTGCGTCAGTGGACGCGGGGCCGGGGACTCTAGCGTCGCGTCGCATTGGTGCCGGCCTTCAGGGTTAAACTTCGTCGAGTTGGTTTTAGTGCGCGACCAATTTATTGTTCTAAGGAATGTCTTCGGGAAAGCTGCTATGGCTGCGATCCGCCCTCGCGGATGCTCGGCATTGCTCAGAGTACGTAACGCTCTCATCTACGGGAGGGCATCCACTTTGGGAAAAAGGTGTCTGCGGCATCTGCGGCGGGAAAGGAACAAGAGGCTGTCCTCTGGACGCTTGTATTGCGTTCGCGGCGTCGTCGGGAGAAACTCCAGCGAAAACCATGATTTCAGCCGCAACCATCTTGGCGGTTAGGTATGCAGCGGCGAGGGTTGGGTTGGGCAGATTGCCGCGGCAAGCCGACGAGCGCGCAGTTGGCCGCACCTTGGCGCAATTTGTGGTCCCCGAGGTTCTTCACTAAATCATCGACCACGCGAGACAGTTCGCCGACATTCGGTGCGAACGTTCGGCGTTCGGGCAACTTTAGAGCGATGGCGGTACGCGCGAGCATCAGACAACTGCTGCCGACAAGATCGGGGTAATTGGCACTCTCTTTTTCGCGCTCGACCGGCGTCATCTGCGACCGCCAAACAAGTGAATGACGGGCTATGCAGCTGCTGCAGGTCTCAGGCGAGTCAGTTCAACCAACCGGTCGCTCAAATTGCGGACGCTGCTCAATGCACGTTCATCCGACTCGTGATCGTCACGTACGAGCGCACGGGCCGTCAGCTCCAGTCCGTGCGAAATATCAGCCACGCTGCCGCCTCTGCGCGTCGCAGCAAGCGGATGGGTTCCGGAGAAAAGGAGAAATTGGCTCAACACGAACGCGATAGCGGCGCCGATGACAGCATCGAAAAGCCGAGTCGCTCGCTGTGGGTCCGCGAACGGTCATGCTGGAACGGGATCGCGCTGGCTGCTGCTTGACCAATGGTAACGCGCGCGCCTCCCCAAACGCGGGCAATCGTCATTACCACAAACGTGGCAACCGTCAGGCGTAGTAACCGCCGTTGAGCAGGACAACCGTCACGTCCAGGAGCAGCCGCATGGTGTTGAGCCGCGCTCGCCGAGTGAAGCTTTGAGCGCAATAACCGCGGCAACGGGTGCGAAGAACGGCTCGTGATGATCGAAGACTCGCTTCGCAATCACCCACACTGCCATCGCGGCAATTGCGCTTTGCAGCAGCAGCCAAGCGTCAGTACTCACCATTGCCCATGCGCGCGATATAATCGCACCCCATTCGAAATGGCAAACCGTCGCTGTCGTTGCTCTGCAGATTCAAGCTAGTCACACGAATTGCGAATCAAATGAGAGTGCGTCCCTTAGTCTCCGGCAACGTTGTCAGTACGAAGAAGAATGCAAGCACGGCAAACGCTGTGTAGAGTCCATACGCAACGCCGAGTCCGATACCCGCGAGCAAGGGGAAGGTCCGAGTAACGATCCAATTCGTGACCCAGTTGACTGCAGTACACACGGCAACGGCCACGGTGCGCAGGTCTCCGTCAAACAATTCGCTCAACATCACCCACATTACAGGTCCCCACGTGATTCCAAACGCAACAGCGAATACATTGATGGCAATGAGCGCGCTGATGGCCGCACCGCGGGTCAATACGACGTCATCACCGCTACCAATCGCCGTCCCGAAGCACATCGCGAGCGTTCCCAACGGCAAAGCCACTAAACCCGCTCCGAGAAGAAGCATCGTGCGGCGGCCAATCTTATCGATGATCACAATCGCCACGATGGTTGACGCGATGCTCACGAGCACGGTTATCATGCTGATGGCAAACGATACACGGGTGGAGAACCCGACCAACCGCCACAATGTGTTTGAGTAGGTCTTAACGACGTTGATGCCGACGAGCTGCTGGAACGCCGCGAGCAAGATCCCCGTCCAAACGATTGCCTTGAGCCCAAACTTAGAGCCACGCAGGTCTTTGAGCGTAGCGACGCTGCCCTCTTTCTCCAACTCCTCGCGAATCGCCCTAATTTTTTCCTCCACTCTGACGCCGCCAATTCTGCTCAGCAGCGCCCTGGCTTCGCTTTCGCGACGGTGACGAATCAAGTCTTTCGGCGTTTGCGGCAGCAAACGTGAGATGAAGATATAGCCAGCCGCGAGCAGAGCGACTACGGCGAACATCCAGCGCCACGCTGCCGCGCCGAGGAACAATGGCGCTGCCTCCGACCCAGCTAGGTGCGTCAGCCCATACGCCGCAAGCAAGCCGAGCATTTGTCCGATAACGATCGCGAGCTGCCACAACGAAGCGAGCCGCCCGCGGATTGCCGGTGGCGAAATTTCGACGATGTAAGCGGGGACGACGGCGCTCGCCGAGCCAATGCCCAAGCCGACCATCAATCGAAAGAGACCAAGCAGCACTACTTCTCTCATAAACGAAACTGCCAGCGCGCCAAGTGTAATTAGTGTGCCGGCGATGAACATGACGCGGTTGCGACCAAACCGCGTCGCAACCGGGCCGGCGAACCACGCTCCTATGGCAGCGCCGATCAGGGAAATAGCCGCGACAAAACCAATCCGTGCGCTACTTAGTTCAAGCGTGGAGCGAATGCCGCTAATAGCCGCATTCATGGTCGAGGTGTCAAAGCCGAAAAGAAATCCGCCGAGCGCGGCTCCCGAAGCAACCGTCGTGACGTAGCGGGTGTCGATCGCTGAATGTGTCATAACGTCAGGCCCTTGCGGCAGACGGAGGCCCGTCCGACCCAGCCGAATATTCTTGCATCGGGACCCGCCCGTCGGCCCACGCTTGCAGCACGGGAGTCACGATCCGCCATGATTGTTCTGCTTCGTCGCCTCTGATCGACAATGCACTGTTGCCGGTCAGAACGTCCATAAGCACGCGGCTGTAGGCGGGCAGCTCGGGCGCGGGAAGCTCGGCATCGAGGATCATCGGCGCGAAACGTGATGGTGGCCCGGTCTCGATGCCGTTCAAATGCAGAGCAAAGCCGTATGGTCCGTCTATCCCGATTCGCAGTTCGTTGGCAGTCAGTCTGGTTGAGCTGTCGTGGCCGAAGGGCAGACGCGGAACGGGCCGAAACCGCAGCACGGCTTCCTTGCGTCGATGCGAAAGCGCCTTGCCCGTTCGCAACACGAAGCGAGTCCCGGACCAGCGCGAATTGTCGAGTTCCAGAACAATCTCGGCGAAGGTTTCCGTTTCGCGCTGTCGGTTAACGCCTTCCTCCTCGACGTAGGCGGGAACAACGCGCCCGTCGGCTCCGCCCGTGTCAGCCAGACGGCCGGCAGCATAGCGTGCGCGTCGAGATTTAGATACTGCGTCAGCCGAAGCCAGCTGCCGCACCGAACGCAGCACGTCGAATCTGGCGTCGCGCAAATCACGCTCCTCCATGCTGATCGGCGGTTCCATTGCAATTACGCACAAAACTTGCAGCAGATGATTCTGAATTACGTCCTTAAGCGCGCCCGCGCGGTCGTAGTATGACGCCCGACCTTCGAGCCCCAACGTTTCATCCCAGAGAATGTCGACCTGTTCGATGTGGTTGCTGTTCCAAACAGGCTCAAGCACCCGGTTGGCGAGCCGGACTCCGAGTAGATTCTGCACTGTCGCCAGCCCCAAAGCATGGTCGACGCGGAAAATTGCTTTCTCGCCCGCGATGCCCATGACTCGCTTTAGCAGTTTGTTGAGCGCAATTGCACTTTCCAAATCTTCGCCGAACGGCTTCTCTAGCACAATCCGGCTGCCCAAAGGCAGTCCAACCGAGCCGAGTGCCTTCACCGCAACCGGGAACACAGCCGAAGGCAGTGCCAGATATGCCGCGACCGGGCCGACTTCAGCATTGACGACGGATCGATCGCTTGCATCTGCGACGAGTGCCGCGACGCTGGCAGTGTCGTTCAAATCAATTCTTCGATAGCGCAGCGAGCGCACGACTGCTTCGCGCGAAGCCGGCGCAACGTCTTTGGCCGTGTATTTTTCAAGACGCTCAGCAGCGTGTTGCCGAAATTTCTCGTCGTTCCAGTCCTTTGTGGCGGCTCCGATCACATTGAAGTCTTGCGGCAATGTGCCCTCATCGTATAGCTCTGCAAAGGCTGGCAGTAGAAAACGACCAGCGAGGTCACCCGTCGCGCCGAATAGAATGACTCGTTTTATCATCATGCGTCAGCAGGCCTCTCCAATCGGTTCGCCATCCTGCAGGTGGTTCTCCCCTAATCCGAAAGATGGCATCACATCGGGGGATACGTGCGAGCTGTTCCCGATACACTCTAAGCTCACAATCTCAACCGGCGAACTCACGAGCCGGAAGTCCGCTGACGCCGACGAACGCACGGAACAGTGAACCGGCTAACAAATCGCTGCGATAAGTCACGCCCTCCCGTGAAGTAGTGATGAACAATTGGTCTAGTCGCGCTCCACCAAAGGTGCACGCAGTGACTTTGCTTGCGGGCACCTCAATAATTGCATCAGGCGCTCCCGCTGAGGTGTAGCGCCGCACCGTGCCATCGTTGGACAGCGCAACCCACACCCCTCCTTCCGCGTCAACAGTCAACCCGTCGGGACGCTTGGATTCCCCCGAAAGATCAACGAACACGCGTCGTCGGGTTAATCCTTCTTCGAAGTTATAGTCGAACACGGAGATCTGATAGGTCGGCGTGTCATTGTAGTAAGCGCGCGAGTTGTCTGGGCTCCATTCAAGCCCGTTTGAAACGGTCACTGGTTTTAGTACGACATCAACTGGCCCATCCGGGTCGAGCCGGTAGAGTGCCGCGGCGCCGGGTGCCTGGTCATAAGCCATCGAGCCACAATAGAAACGGCCATCGGGGTCGCACCCACCGTCGTTCATCCGCACTCTCCCATCCGTCCACAACTCCCCTAAGCTGGTCATCGTTCCATTTGCATCTTCCAGAGCGAAGCCGCGCTCGACGCCGATAACCGCCCCGCCCGTTCGTCGGGGTCGGACCGCCGCGACGACATTAGCAACGTGCCGTCTGTTTACTGCGCCATCGGCAGTCAAAGTCAGAATGTCGCCGGCTAGCATGTCCAACCATCGCAATCCGCCCCATTTTTCAGACCAGACAGGACCTTCGCCGTGATAAGTGACCGGATCAGTTACCTGTTCAGCTTTCATCGTTGCGGGTAAAGAGTGAGTCTGCGCAGCTCCTCGGCGGAGAGGATGCAGTCCTCGCAGATGAGCTTGTCGGTATGTGTCAAGCCTCGCAAACAGCTTGCACTCCTTCGGCATGCAAGTCAGTAGGAGTGCCGAGCCTGCCGGGAGCCGTTAGGGATTTCATCTGCAAAGCACCCTATCTCCTTCTTGACGGACCCTTAGATGCGGAGACGACATACGCAGGATCCAAGGACCTTCACCTTTTTTCTCAAGGTCACGAAGGAGACGTCTAAGCTGGAGAACTGTAATTCGCATTATGAGGCCACACAATGTGTGCGAACCCAATTTTTCAAGTTTGCAGCGATAGCCCCGGCGCAGTTCTCTGTTTTGCACTCCGGACGGCTGAGTAACCGATAGAAATCTCAGTCGATGTCGATCTCAATCACCCACGCGGGGAGCGGGTAAGGGTGGCTTTCAGTACAAGGTGACGTGGTTCGATGACGAGATGCCGGTGGTTTGCGCACCAGCTCGACATGCTCGTGCCATACATACAGGTCCTCGGTCTCGGCAAAGCGAGAAGAGCGGCAGCCCGGTAGTGGGCTACTTTGAATTTGAGACCGCGTAAATTGCGTGGCATACTGGTTCCATGCCAAAGCGATCAAGCACCCGTTCAATGGACGTGAACCAGGCCGCCCACCAGATGGTTCGCCGTTCCACTCAAGCCGATTCAGCGCCTACCCCTTCCAAAGCTGAAATATCACGCGTTATGGCCAGTATGGGGCGGCGTGGCGGCAAAATCGGCGGAAAACGTCGCCTTGAGACCATGACGGCAGCAGAGCGGCAGGAAATAGCCGCCAAGGCTGCTAGAACTCGTTGGGCGAAGCATAAAAAGTGAACATCTCCCGCTCTGAGGCTTACGACTTATTTAAAAAATGGAACGCAGAACGCACCTTACTCCACTGCACATTTAAAAGTGAGATTCCCAATGATTTTGCCTGCATCGGTTCGATCTTAGGACGCGTAGCTGGCCTCACCGAAAGGTATGTTTTGATTGATGCCAGCACGTTAAACAATCGGGTTGGTAAAAACTTTTCTCTGCAACTTTCGCTCAATAGCCAGCGCTATGAGTTTGCGGATGCGCGTGGTGTATTTGAGAAAGCAAGGGATTCGTTTAATGCGCATTACGAAACCGTGCTGGTCGTTGTGACACTGACTGGGATCATCTGTGAGATTCTCGCACTCAAACCCACCAGCGAGATAACGTAAATCCTCAAGGGTAAGCAGGGGTAAACCTAGTTCAATTCTGAGGCATTTCATAAGGTTATCGTCCTTTTTTTGCTTGATTATGCTAAAGCGGTTTAGTATGATTGCTGCATGAACAGGCTAGATAGCGAGACGCGAGCACGAGTGATTAACTGCCTGATTGAAGGCTGTTCCATCCGTTCCACAGTTCGCATGACCGGAGTTGCCAAGAAAACTGTACTGCGCCTTTTGGTTGAGGTTGGCGATGTCTGTGCTGATTATCAGGATAAGGTTTTCCGCAATCTGAACCTGCATCGTTTCCAGCTTGATGAGACGTGGGCATGGATTTATTGCAAGGAAAAACACCGCACAGAAGAAATCGCCAAGAAACATCCTGATGCTGGCGACGTGTGGCTCTGGGCCGCTGTTGAATCCGATACGAAACTCGTTCCGTGCTGGATGCTAGGCAGCCGCGATGCCGATGTTGCGACCGCATTCGCTACCAATCTCGCATCCCGCTTGAAGAATCGCGTGCAGATCACCACAGATGGCTATTACGCATATTTAGAATTGATGCCAAACAAACGCAATTCCAACCGCTGAAGCACTTTACACCAAAGTAGCCCACTACCGGCAGCCCGCTTCGCTTGACGCCGCGGTAGGGTAACTGATTCAGGCAGCCGACTTACGATGATTGGATCTTTTGGGCAGCTTTGCTTCTACGTAGTCCTTCAAAACGACCGCATTGTTATGCTCCGCGTCATGGGAGCTATACACCAGCGTGATGTTGCCATGTTGTGCGGCATTTAGAATCGGGTGCAAGGCCTCCCGATTAGCATTGAGCTCTCGCCGATATCGCTTCTGGAATTCCTCCCATTTCTTCGGATCGTGTTTAAACCACTGCCGAAGCGCCGTGCTCGGGGCGACATCCTTCAGCCAGGCCTGAATGTGAAGCGCGCTCTTCTTCACGCCGCGTGGCCAGAGCCGCTCGACTAAAAACCGAGTACCATCCGACGGATCAGCCGATTCGTAAGCGCGTTTTAGCCTAATCACGGTATGCGTGCCTCCTTCTCTGTTCGATTTTTCCTGGGGATCGTGGACTTTACCGCAGATTCTACGCCTTGCAGCCGCCAATGCACACGGCAACTCTCCATCGCACAATAATGCGAGACGACTGTTGGGCGCAAATACCAAAGGGATTCACAAATCCTGGCCGAAGTTTCGGTATAGTTTGACAGGATCTTGCTGCGCAGTTGTGAGCAGGGTTCCGGGATAAACCGGCCAGCCTTGCGATAAACATAAAATGGCCCGAAGGGTCTTCGGGCCTTGTCTTTAGCATTTTTTTCAGAGATTAGGCGGCCATGGCACGGGTCTCTTGCGTGATCTCTTCTTCGGCGCGGAGCCAATCCTCGAGATCGTGGCCTTCCTCGCCGCCGCGTGCCTCGTAGAGTTCATAGGCGCGCTGGCGGATTTGTTCTTGAAGTTCTTGGGTCCCGCTCGGTAATCGAGTCGGTGGTTTCTTAGTACTCATGGGGAACTCCTTCATCGAAAAGGTACGCCTGAGAGAACATACGATCAATTGACCAAAATCGGTGCAGGGCCGTGCGAAATGAAACGTCGGATCGTCCATCTGCCGCAAAAATACTTGCATGCTCCTCCAGCACCCCTTCTACTGCGTGAGAATTGGCGTTCCTCCTCGGCTTAAATTCTCAGCGCTTGACCGAACTCGAACTGGTCCAACGCTTCAATGTTCCCTAACATCGGGGAGGTAACGTTAAGAAACTGCTCGTGGCACCCCCCGCGTCGTCAGTCTGTACACCGCGATGAAAGAGCTCTCACTTGCGGGCAGGGCAAAGACCAGCCCGCCATTTTTCGCTGTTCTTTTGAAAATGTGTATGCTACTCGGCACGAACTGCCATGTTTAGTTCTGACACTGTCGTCCTCGGTTTCTTAACCTCGCTCGGAATCGGCCTGCTCATCGGGGCTGAACGCGAGAGGCGCAAAGGCACCGGTACCACACGTTCTCCTGCGGGTATTCGCACCTTTGCGACCACGTGCTTGTTGGGGGCTGTCAGTCTGCAGCTTGGCGGTGAAGTAGTACTTGCGGCCGCGACACTAGGCATTGCCGCCCTTCTAATGGTTGCGTACCTCCGTTCCGGTGGTGAAGACCCCGGTCTAACCACGGAAGCAGCGCTCCTGCTTACACTGCTGCTCGGCGGATTGGCTATGCGGAAGCCCGCGCTCGCTTCGGGCCTCGCCGTCATCTTGGCAATACTGCTGGCGGTCCGTGCCCACATTCATCGCTTTGTACGCTCCGTGCTAACTGAGGCCGAGCTGGCGGACGCCCTCATACTCGCCGCGTCCGTCCTTGTTGTGCTTCCCCTGATGCCGAACGAGTATTTAGGACCATTCCACGCAATCAATCCACGGCTGATCTGGAAGATCGTGATCGTAGTGATTTCCATAAGCGCCGCTGGTTATGTGGCGGTGAGGCTGATGGGAGCGCGCCTCGGACTGCCCCTTTCAGGGCTGGCATCGGGATTTGTGTCGAGCGCTGCGACCATCGCTTCCATGGGTTCCCGCGCGAAGCAGGAGCCCGCACTTCTTCGGCCTGGGGTGGCCGGAGCCGTGCTTTCCACGATGGCGACGGTTATCCAGTTCGCGGCAGTGCTCGCCTTTACAAACCGCGCTGTATTGATTGCGCTCACACCTGCCTTGGTCGGTGCCGGTTTAACGGCTTTGATCTATGCGACGATATTCATGATCAGGAGCATTCGGGCCGAGGCAATCGAAACCCGTCAGGAAGGCTCCGTCTTGAGCTTGAAGACGGGATTGATTCTGGCAGGGATAATGGCAGCCGTGCTTTTCGCCTCCGCTGCGCTCTACGCATCGTTCGGGGAGGCCGGGATTGTTGTAGCTTCCATGGTCGCGGGTTTTGCCGATGCACATTCGGCGGCAGTATCCGTCGCGTCCTTAGCGAACACGGGCAAGATTAATGTTCACGCAACCATCGTGCCTTGTCTGGCCGCTTTGAGCACGAACACAATCACCAAAATTGTTTTGGCGGCTACAGCGGGCGGACGCCGGTTCGGACTGCAGGTAATTCCTGGCTTGGTTCTGGTGATTACCACCGCCTGGGCTGTCGCGTTCTGGTTCCGCTGGGAGACGTAGGTCTCCGAATTTGCCTATTAAACAACTACGTAGTGAAGTGTGGAAGACAGGTAACGGCTTGCGCCGCAAACGCTGTTCATGGCTGGAATCAGCACAGCATAATAATACCTGACTCTAAGCACTATCTAAGAAGGTAGTGCTTTGGAGTGCGATTCAGGCGAGTAACCAGCAAATGAACCCCTGCACACAAGTTGGACCCGGACCAAGAATCAAGTACCTGGCAGCTCGGATCCTGCTCGTCCTCTCGATTCTGGGCCCCGGGTTCATCACGGCCAACGTCGATAACGATTCAGGCGGCATTTATACGTATGCCGCAGCTGGTGCCCAATTCGGCTATTCGCTTCTATGGACGATCATTCCCGTTGCCATCTGTCTGACCTTTGCCCAAGAAATCTCCGCTCGCATGGGCGTGGTCACAGGCAAGGGACTTAGTGCGCTTATCCGGGAGCAGTACGGGGTCAGAATCACTTTTCTCCTTATGTGTGGACTGATCCTGTGCAACGTAGGCGATGTGGCCTCAGAGTTTGCTGGTGTCGCCAGCAGCATGGAACTGTTCGGGGTCAGCAAATATCTTTCTGTCCCGATTGCCGCCGCGCTAGTGTGGGCCTTGGTGATTCTTGCTGACTATAAGCTGCTGGAAAAGATATTCGTCTTTTTATCTTTTCTGTACATCGCTTACATCATCACAGCTTTCCTGGCACGACCGGACTGGTCGCAGGCTTGGACCCACGTGGTTCGCGTTCCAAGGATCTCCGATTTGAGGAATTCGAGTTATCTATATCTCACCGTCGGAATCATCGGCGCCACGATTGCACCATGGCAGCAGTTTTATCTGCAGGCGTCGATTGTAGATAAGGGAACAGCAAAGAAAGACTTGAAATACAGCCAAGCAGATGCGGTTGTAGGCTCCGTTTTTTCGATCGCAATCGCGGCATTCATAGTGATCGCTTGTGCAGCCACGCTGTTTGCTCATGGTCACCATGAGATTCGCGATGCTGCCGATGCTGCCCAATCACTTCGGCCCTTGGGCGGGGAATATGCCTATTTGCTGTTTGCGGTAGGGCTGCTGAATGCCTCTTTATTCGCCACGTCAATTCTTCCACTGTCGACGGCTTACACGGCCTGTGAAGCGCTGGGGTTCGAGTCTGGATTGAACAAGAAATTCCGTGAGGCTCCGGCATTTTATTGGCTTTACACGGTGCTGATTATCATTGGAGCAGCAATCATTCTTGCGCCGCACGCGCCTCTCGTAAAACTTGCGATATTGTCGCAGGTTCTGAACGGAATCCTGCTCCCGTTCGTGCTTGTGTTCATGTTGCTGTTGGTGAATAAGCGAGATTTAATGGGGCGCCTAGTCAATTCGCGTGCCTACGATGTGGTCGCCTGGGGACTGACATCAATCATCGTCTTACTCACGGCGCTGATGCTAGTGAGGTTGGTAGGCCCGAGTTGAGGCAGCCATCATCTCGAGTTGCTAGTTGCGGTACAGATTCTCTCCATCACCCTCGCCACCAGGCGGTCGCAACGCTGGCCCATAAACCCGAACGCTGTGGGTGCACTAGCTCCAGCCTGTGCAAATAGATTCGCCCGCACCATGGCGCGTGCCCGGTGAAGTCGCACCTTGACGTTTTGTTCAGTGAGGTCTAAAGCGGCTGCGGTTTCCTGTGTATTCAACTGTTCCACGTCGCGCATCATCAACACCAGCCGGTACTGCTCCGGAATCGATAGAATTGCGCCTTCTAGTGCCTGCCCCAACTCGGACACTGACAGCTGTTCTTCCGGATTAAGTGCATTCGATATCACCGTGGCCTCCGCATTTTCGGTGCCTTCACCCCAGTCGTTGGCAGCCAACTGTCCAGTCCGCAGGCGCTGTCGGGAACGTGCAAATGCCTCATGAATCGCAATTCGTGTCAGCCACGTCCCGAACTTGGAGCGCCCGCCAAATTGGGCCAAGTGCTCGTAAGCGCGTGCATATGCGTCTTGCATGACGTCTTCCGCTTCCGCATCGTCGCGCAGAATCGCCCTGGCGGCGCGATACAGCCGCTGGTTGTATCGGCGCATGATTAGCTCAAACAATGCGGTCTCGCCTCCCAATATCCGACGGACAACCTCTTCATCGGGCAGTGCCTGTGTGTTGTTCATTAACTCTGCAGCAATTGGGCTCATGTTATTGCCTATCCAATAGAGGGCTAACCCACCGAAAGGTTACACACTATTCGAGATGCTCACGCCAGCCCGGAGTTGTAACCGATTTCCTGAGGATCACTCTATTTCAAGAGGAGGCAAACTGCAGAACACAGATGATCGACTGAATACCACCTGGTGGGCGCTCCGCCTGCTCTTTGGTCTGGTGCCTATTGCCGCGGGACTAGATAAGTTTTTCAACCTGTTGACGAACTGGGAGACCTACCTGAATCCGCTCGCGACGAAGGTGATTCCGCTGGGTTCAGCAACGTTCCTGCACATTGTTGGTGTCATCGAGATCATTGCTGGCATCGTGGTGCTCTCACATTTTACAAAGATCGGAGCCTATGTGGTCACAGCCTGGCTCGTCGCGATCGCTTTGAACCTGCTCACTATGGGCAAGTTTCTCGACGTAGCCGTGCGCGATCTGGGTTTGGCCGTGGCAGCATTCTCGCTCGCTCAGTTGACTGCTGTTCGCGATGAAAGCACGTCGAGCGTCAGTATGGGCAATGTACAGCCGTCACCCGTTAGGTCCTGAAATGCAGCGTTCTTGATGCAGGGGGAGGAGGGGGGCCGTTCACTCCCTCAATCTCTGCAGCTCAAATTTGCTCGCATAACTCCCCAACCTGGACTCCGTTGTTGATGTATCTGTTTCATGATCATAGTGGTGGGCTTGGGGCAGCAGCTCTCATGACGTAAATTGGCGCTTCGCTGAGGAAAACTTGCTGTCGTTAAGAAATATACTGGTGCCTTACTTCCGATGACGTACCGGATGCCGCCTCCCTATGAGCCGGGGGGGCTGGGTGGGCGGTTATCCGACGTCAAGCTAGTAAGATCCAGGGCTGCGTGACTGAAACGCCCTTCTCTCCGTGGCCCTGGCCGATTCGATAGCACTAAATGCGATTTGTAGGATTTGACTGCAACAAGTTTGACGCTCCGATGCACTCAGTCCGCCTGATTTCATCGATCTGAGTAACAACGTCTGTAAGCGGAATATTAGCAACAAACCTTTGACAAAAAGAGTTATCGAAGTGCCTGAAAAGGCGTAAATCAGTCATTCGCTTGCCAGCCTATAACTTCCGTCTCCTGTGCTTTGGGTCTGCAGCGCAGCCTGACGGATCACAGCTTATGCGGCGGGCTCCGTGCTGTCAGACAACGCACGCAGATCGGTAAAATATCTGATGATGCGCTCGGCTGTCACCTCTGAAAGATCATGGACTACCCAAGTAGCGCCGCTCCGGGCCAGCATCCCCGTACGATGACGGTCAACACCCAGCACCAGACCGAAACCGCCTCGACGGCCCGCAGCGACACCGGAAATTGCATCTTCCGCAATTCCCGATTGGCTCGGATTACCATCTTCGGTGAGTTGGGCGAGACACTGAAGGAAGATATCTGGTTCGGGTTTACCCGCGAGTTCGAGACGGTCGCTGACGATACCGTCCACGATCTCGTCGAACAGCGTGCGGATACCGGCTTGCTCCAGAACGGGCACGGCATTGCGGCTTGAGGAAGCAAGTCCAACTCGGACGTTTCGCCGCCTCAGCTCCCGCACCAGTCTTAGGGCATCGGGATCGACGTCGACCCCGACCTCCCGAATCCTATCTGTGAACAGCTTGTCCTTGCGATTTCCCAATCCGCAGACCGTCTCGGCGTCCGGGGAATCGGATGGACTCCCGTAAGGAATGGTGATTCCCCTGGAGGAAAGGAAACTGGCCACACCTTCGTATCGCGACTTTCCGTCAACGTACTTCAAGTAATCGCGTTGGGTATCAAACGGCCGAAACCGCTCGCCTTCGCGCACAGATCTCTGTTTCAGGTACTGATCAAATAATTGCTTCCAGGCAGCCGCATGCACTCGCGCCGTGAAGGTAATAACTCCATCGAGATCGAAGATCATTGCCTCAGGGCCATACATCGGGAAACTCCGCATCAACCATCTCTCTCGTCCGCTGAATACACGAGCAGCACCGGGCACCCAGAGGTACAAACGACTACTCTCGTCGCGCAATTTTTGTGATCCCAATGACCATGCCAGTCCATCACCACTAGATCCACGTTTCGGCTGTGCGCTACTTGAGCGATTTCTGACCCGGGGCGTCCTCCGCTGACCGTGAACTCGAAATGAATTGAGGATTCTGGAGCCGCGGAAGCCAGCAGCCGGTTCATGAATTCTTCTGCCCATGCCGGCCATTCGTGCTGGGGCTGGTCGACGTACAAAGGAGCCGAAATGCTACCCGGCTCTCGCGGGCGCTCACCACCGTGGGCCGCAACATGTAACGCAATGACCTCTGCTCCTGAGTGTTTCGCAAGGTCTGCAGCTAAACTGCTCGCAAAACGACAAGCCGGGGTGCCATCATGGGCCAGGAGAATACGACGCAAATTCCAAGGCCTCTCACCACGATCTGAGTTAACAACAACCGACCATAGAGGCCGCCTAGCAAAAATCGACTCGGTGATTGATCCGAATCGATCTTTCGCGCCGCCGGGAGTGCCGAGACCGGTCGAGATCACGGGCAATGCATCTGGCAGCTCGCTGGCGAGTTTCATGACGGATTCCGCAGCATTACGGCGACTCCGCTGAAATACTAGAGCATTCTGCTCCCACTTGCCCGATCCCAGGCCTTGCGCAGCGTGCTCCCCGTCCTGGGGTTCCTCACCGATATAGATAACGTGAAGCATCGCGTCATACAATCCGCGGAGCCTCTCAGCAACTGGAATTGCGGGCCGGCTCCCTTCAGTGCCGTCGAGCGGCAGCACAATGCTGCGCACGCGACGCAACCTTGGCCCTTCTCCGCACAGGACAGCTCCATTCCATTCAGGCAACGCGGCTGTCATAGAACCTCCATTCAATTCGAAACGCGCCAAGGCTGCCAACTGCCCTGGCCGCCACGGCAGACGTATTCGTTTCCAGGAATAGCCTCTACTGAGCATCCATCGTTTATCGAAAGCCTTAGCATTCCAGAGCCGGTGACTGCCACACGGATCAGATTTGGTTCAAGGGACACGCTGAGCTTTCGGCCTCTCCACTGCACCGAGAATCCGAGCCGCTGCCAATTGGGTAACAGATTGGGCGCGAAGGCGACCCCATCGACAGCCGTCCGCATACCGGCGAATCCGAAAACCATCGCCTGCCAGAGGCCACCGAGTGCCGCCGCGTGAACGCCGCCGGCTGAATTTCCCATGTTGTTGTTCAGGTCGATCTCGGCCGCCTGCTTCAAATAGCGCTCCGCACGCGAGCGATCCCCGATCCGAGCGGCCATGAGCGCGTGAATGGATGGACTCAGCGAGCTGCCGTGACCGGTTTTGGGCTCGTAAAAAAGAAAATTGATCCTGCGCATTTCAGGAGTGATCTCCTCCCCAAGCAGAAATGTGGCCAGAATCACGTCGGCTTGTTTAACAATGTTGGTCTTCTGAATCCGATCGTGCCCGAGGATCAAATCCATGGCCGCGGTTCGTGGTTCATAGTTCTGTAGATCAATTTTTTCTTTTTGGAAGTATCCATCGAACTGCTCGAAAATCTTCGTTTCTGCATGAAGGCCAGTGAACATCCGATCGGCCGTTTTGGACCATTGTCCGATCTCCTCTTCCGTAAATCCAAGACGAGAGCTAAATTCAGACCATTGATCGGGCCGGAGTTGTTGCAGAATACTCGCCACCTCCACACCGCGTCGGAGATTCCATCTGGCCATCAGATTCGTATACGCGTTATCGTCCACGTCTTCGTGGTATTCATCCGGACCGATCACGTTCCGGATATGGTAGGCCCCATCAGCTTCCATAGCGCCCCGGCTTGCCCAAAACCGGGCGCACTCCAGGACGATTTCTGCTCCGAATTGCAGAAGGAACTCGTCATCGCCAGTATTCATCCAGTACTGCCAGACGCCGAAGGCGACCGCTGCGGTGATGTGGACCTCCAATTCACCATTGAGAATCTTCAGTAGTTCGCCGTTGGGTGCAATGACTGACTTCGGAGTGACTTCTTCGCCGGTGTCGGCGGATTCCCATGCATAAAAAGCGCCTCGAAATCCGAATCTCTTCGCCTTGGCTCGGGCCGCCTCCAGCGTGTGATATCGGTACTCAAGGAGTGCTCGCGCCGACGCAGGGTGGGTATATAGATAAAACGGCAGCATGTAGATCTCGGTGTCCCAGAACACATGCCCTTTGTAGACCGCGCCGCTGAGGGCCCGAGCTCCGATAGAGGCATGACTGTCATGAGGATTCGCTGCGCCGATCAAGTGATAGCCGGCAAACCGTAATGCGAGCTGGAGCGAAGCATCGCCATCAATCTCGATATCCGAATCGTGCCATCGCCGCGCCCAGGCCGACGCGTGGGTGCTGACTGCGGAGGAGATACCCTTTGGGGCTACCTGCTTGAGGTGGCTCATCGCGGCTTCGAACGGATTCTTGCTTTCACGAGAGGTGAAAATCGAGATCAGACGAATCAGTTGGTAGCCGTTTCCGACTTCGACCTCGATTTCGCACGCCTCCATGATCCGGCGCTCACTGACGTCGACCTCGCGCCTGCCACCACCATAGGCATTACTTATCATCTGTCCGGTAAAGCCAAAGGCGACCGTGGTATCCCGGCCTGGCACACGTAAGCCGAGAGGCAGAACATTCAGCCGATCTGCGCCACTGCGGGCCTTCCATTCTGGCGCCAGCTGCGCGACTAACCCGTTGGCAACGTCCAGTGAACTCTCAAAACGAACCTGCGCGCTGTAGTTCTCGGGCCTGAGCGTAACCACGTGGAGCAGCAAATGCCGGTCGGCTAGAGATGCCAGCCGAAACGATTCAATACGCGTGATTCGTCCATCGAGATCGCGATGCCGCCAGTCACGCCAGAGGATGCCCGCCCGCATGTCGAGTGTGCGTCGGTGCTGTAGCACTTCACCTCGCTTCATGCTGAGAGGTTGATGATTAATCCAAATTCTGACATTGGTCCAATCTGGCAAAACCATTAACTGAGGTACCGACCGGGGTTCAGCTTGCTCGAATACACCAGCAATAAAGGTTGCAGGAGCTGAGAGTAGGCTGCCCTCAGCGAGTGACCCGCGATTGCCGACATAACCATTCGAGATTGCAAACAAAGACTCAATCTCATGTTCACGAGAAAGCGTGAACCCTTCTTCTATCAAGAGCCACTGAGGGTCATGCATCTCCCGGCGCAGTACCTCTGCAACGGGACCGGGTTCTGAACGCACCGGGCTTTCCCGAGAGTAACTCGTGCCTACCCGGTTATCGATCTCAGATAGCGAGCGGGTCATGAGTGTTCCCACCTCGATTCGAAATGAAGTGACGTCAGCGAAATTGAACTTGGAGAGGCTGACACTTTAGGTTCTTTTGGATGTATTGAACTTCGGTACGTTTGCCCGATCAGCACCGGGCAAGGCGGCTGACGGAGTAGTTCACCGGGATCGATCCAACAGCATTCGTTTCACGCCCGATGCATGTCTCCCGATAAAGGGGTCAGTCGCGTGCTCGCGAACCAGCTATTACCCGACCCAGACTCGATATCGCTTCAAGCTGCCTCCGTCATCCCCGGACGGTGAGCACCGGGCACGGTGCTGCACCAACAATCTTGTAGGCAACTCCTTCAGCGAGGTGCGCGGCGGCAGCAACCCCGGCTGCGATTCCCAACACGATTAAGTCTGCTTGATACTCCACTGCGATTCGAACAATTCGCTCCTCGACTACTCCGAACTCTACACGAATTAAGACTTCGCCGCTGGGTGCACCGTTGGCTTGAAGTAGCTGTCGTAATCGCTCTTCGCCTGCCGCCCTCAAAGTAGCAAGATCGTCTTGGGAGCGGATCGTGCTGTCGGGCGCCACATGCAGCAGTATCAGCCGCCCTCCATGTCTGCGCGCCAAAAACCATGCATACGGGGCAGCGCGAATGGAATTCTCCGAGAAACTTGTGGGATACAGGACAGTCCGAACCGGTATGGCCGTTTGCTCCCTGACCCTGGGTGGAACGATCAGAACAGGGCAGCGGGCCTGCCGGAACATCTTTTCGGCGACGGAACCTCGAAGCAGTCGGTCGAGACCTTGATACCCCCGGCTGCCAATGACTAGCAGCCCGATTTTGTGCTTCCTCACGAGTTTCAGCAGTTCCGGAGCGACCTCGCCTTCTTGTATCACCTCTTCATTCTGCACACGCTGGAGAAGTTCGAGCCGCAACTGGCTGGCCATTGCATCTTTCACATATGCCCTGGTTTGCTTCAATGCCTCCTCCAATACTTCGGGGGGGACGGTCCGATAGAGCTCGGTCGGAATGACGTGGGCCACATAGAGCTTGGATTGATACCGGCGAGCGATGGCAGCAGCATGCGTTAAGACGCTGACCGAATGAGCAGAAAAATCCGTCGCAGCCATAATGCTTCGCAACGCAATATCGGTTTTTCTCACTTGTATGTCCACTCCGTGCACTTTCCTTGCTGCCAAATTCTACTCTGCCCGGTCGCACGCGTCAGCGCAATGCAAGGGCGCAGAGCGCATGGCGAAACCGAATCGCTCAACTGAATCGCTACTCGGTTTGATGCGGGTTACCGAGTCTGATTGCAGAGCTAGAGTGGAGGCGACCAGAATTTCCACGAAGTTGCTCCGCCAAATGCACACCTTTCGTGTACCCGCCAGCGGTTATTAAGCTTGCAAAGAAGTTGCCGGTATCCAGCACTCGGCCTTCGGCAATCAGATCGAACGATGATTGAATCCTGAAGACTTACCTCAGCTTGATCAAAATCGGGTGCAGATCAGTGTGACAACATCTATGCGCTCCTAACCTTGCAAAAGGGTGATACGGACGAAGCCATTTCTGCATACCTTTAGGGATCACATTGCGGCTCGGCTTTGATTTCGTGGGCGAGCAGCGCCTCGTCCAATTCCTTAACGAGTTCAAGTATTCTCACGGAATCCATCTCGTGGGACAACTCCTGAGCGATGGTCTCCCATGACCTAGATTTGATTTGTGTATTGTCGGATGCTTTCCATTCGGATGGCATAAAGCAGCCCTCCTTATGCGGACTATCACTTGCACAAATAACGTCGCCCGAGCGACGCACGGCGGAGAGAATGCGAAATTGACGGTACCAGTATAGGTCAAATTTGAAAGGGCAGGAGTGTCCGACGGAGCGTTAACTCATTTTGGCGTTTATTGGCCATTCATGTAGGGTCAATCGTGCTCGGGATTCTGCTATTGGATGAACCCTTGCTATGCAGCTGCTCTGCCTTCATTCAAGATCTCGGCAATACCATTTCTACGTTGCACCGAAGATAGAGCACTTTAGGCTTTACAAAGGCGGGGTTGCCCCGAACCACTTACGGCTGGTTACGGACTTCGGTATTGAAGACGCATCACCATTGCATTTGACAAATGCTGACTACGGATTTTTTGTTACATAGTCCGGATTCCTCCGCTCAGGACGCCAGCCCTTCTACCACCCATTTGCCATAAAAGTTGACCCGGTGTCCGCCGTGTGACCGCAGAATGGTCAACGCTTGCGCTCTCTTGTCCTCCTCTGCAGCCTCGACGGCGATCAAAAGATGGCCGCCTAACAATTCTTCTTTGTATTCCCGCAAGTTTTTTGATTCCATATCTCCAAACTTTTCGACAAATCGGTACAGTCTCGCCAGAGGTCCATGTTTCTGGCCGGTAACATCAAGGCGATCAGCCCCTTCTTTGCCACAGAGCACCTCAATCGCGTCCTCTCCGAAACCAGCTTTATTCAGCTCTACAATGGCGGCTTGCAGTTCTTCCGGGGTGCTAACAACCCCCACAAGTTTGTTCGTGGGATAGCGCAGAAAATTATCATTTTCGTTCAGGTCCGTGTATTGCAAAAAAGCCTCCTTATATCCGGTCGACGTGGGCGCTCAGCATTTAATTGCGCCTGATGCCATCATCCTTAGGTGACGACATTCCTTGCATTGTATTCCTCCTTCTCTCGCTTACACTAATCATCCCGCATCTCCAGCTGTGACTTTAGCCTCCGAATTCAGCCTGCTCAGACGATTCGAGGAGGTCATGGGTTCGAACGCGTCGCCCAGCGTTAGAATTGTGCGTGCGACAGCAGGCAAATACGTGGTTCTTATTCGCGTTAGCTGCACTCGCTGCATATCTCCTCTACCTTATCTCGCAGCCATTTCTTACTCCGATCTTTGCCGCTATCGTACTCGCGGTCGTTTTTCATCCCTCCACACCAGAATCCGTGTTTCTGTTCGAGGATCAAACCTGGCAGCGATGGTATCTACAATACTAGTAATCCTCATCGTCTCCATTCCAAATGTCGCACTGGGAATCGCCGTGACCAGGGAACTCGGCGATCTGTACCGGTTGCTCAGCGATAAAAGCGCGTCCCAAGGTAGTATGAGTGCTTACCTGATGCACCTGCTCGAAGCACCGATCACAATGCTTAGCAGGTATGTCGATCTATCACGCCTTGACGTCCGGTCCGCCTTTCTCCGGTGGGTGGGCGCAGCCAGCACATTCTTGCTATCGTTAAGCGGGAGAGCGTTGAGCAATGCGCTCTCGTTAATTCTTGAAATTGTTGTAGTCTTTTTTACACTTTTCTTCCTTTTTCGCGACGGCATTTTTATCCAGCGGAGTATCGAGGCCTTGCTTCCGTTGACGCGTGAACAGACAACAAGGCTCCTTTCGCGCATCAACGAAACCATCATTGCGAGCGTGTACGGCGGCATCGGAGTTGGCTTCGCGCAGGGACTTCTAACGGGAGCTGCTTTCTGGGTTTTGGGGTTTTCATCACCGGCTTTGTGGGGCGCGGTGGCATCACTCGCCATACCGGTAGTCGGAACAGGACTGGTTTGGGTGCCTGCGACGGCGATCCTCTTATCTAACGGTCACTGGATCAAGGGTTTAATTCTGTTAGCTTGCGGAGCAGTAGTGATTGCACAGGTCGACGTGCTCGTGCGTCCATACATCGTCAGTGGCAGGGCGAAAATGAATAGCCTCCTGATCTTTTTTGCGCTGCTTGGAGGCGTAGAGGCATTCGGGTTGGTAGGAATATTCATCGGACCAGTTATCCTGGCGGTGATGGTTGTCCTTCTGGACATGCTGCGAGAAGTGAACGCAGTGCAGGAAATCAGCACTACGGATGCAAAGTGATGAACATCAAACGGAGAATCTATTCTCGTTGCCACCGAGCTGGCGGCAGCTCCCGTTGTGAGGGATAACGCGATACAGACGGAGTCGATTTGCAACATTTTCTTTCTGGAGCGCATCATGTGCACACTGGCCTCCCGCAAGCCCTAAACAATGCGTTCCTGCCCCCGGTCTAATTCGCTGGTTCATATATGTTGTAGGTTGATATCCAGCGCTTGCGATGAGAGACGCCCCGGCGCGACAACAATCGATCAACAGCCGGAAAATATTGAAGCACAGCTAACGGGATAGCAGCGCTGGAATCAAATGTACTGTCACATTCAGCCGCAGTCCATGTGGAGACAGCTTGCTTAAGGCAGTGCTCCAAGTCAATCGTGCTGAGGAGCTCAGTTCTGAGCAGGAGGCGGTGCGGACTCTCGCCCAGCAAGCATTTGCACGCGCCTCAGGTGCGCCGCTGATCGACGGTAACAACGTGCGATTACTCATTGACGCCGCAGAGAACTATCCTGCTTGGCTTGCGGCCATCAGATCAGCCCGCCATCATATTCATTTCGAGAGTTACATCATTCATGAAGATCCCATTGGTGTGGAATTCGCGGAAGCACTCATGGAGAAGGCTCGGTCAGGTGTGCGTGTGCGCCTGATCTGGGATTGGATGGGCGGGCTGGGCAAGGCTTCCCGCAGCTTCTGGAACCGCCTACGCGCCGGCGGCGTGGAGGTGCGATGCTACAATCCGCCACGCTTCGAATCGCCGCTCGGATGGCTCTCGCGTGATCATCGCAAAATGTTGGCTGTTGATGGGGAGGTTGGATTCATTGCCGGCCTGTGCGTTGGGCGTATGTGGGTGGGCGTGCCGGAGAGAAATATCGAGCCTTGGCGAGATACGGGAGTAGAGGTGCGCGGGCCTGCGCTAACCGAAATCGAGCGGGCCTTTGCTGACGTATGGGCCATGACTGGGGAGCCTATCCCCGCCGCCGAATTAACCAACGCAAATGGCAGCGCTGCGATTGGCGATATGAGCTTGCGCATTGTTGCCACGGTCCCTGCGACTGCCGGCTTGTTTCGTCTGGATCAACTAATTGCGGCAATGGCGCGGGAAAGATTATGGCTGACTGACGCCTACTATGCGGGAACAACCGCGTATGTTCAGGCATTGCGAGCTGCAGCTCGCGATGGCGTGGACGTCAGACTGCTGGTGCCGAACGGAACCGACATTCCCTTGCTGAGGCCACTCTCAAGGGTAGGATACCGTCCTCTGCTTGAATCCGGAGTCCGTGTATTTGAGTGGAACGGGACCATGATTCATGCCAAGACAGCGGTTGCTGATGGTCGGTGGGCGCGTGTGGGTTCAACCAATTTGAACATCGCGAGTTGGCTTGGAAATTGTGAGCTGGACGCGGTAATTGAGAACGAGCGGTTCGCCTACAAAATGGAACAGCAATACGTGAAGGATCTGACCAATTCGACAGAAGTTCTGTTAGGCACTCGATACAAAGTGCATGCCCCAGGCGAGCCGCGGCATCGCGGGCTGGTGGCGAGCAGTAGCGGCGGGAGTGCAGGGCGAGCAGCGGCTGGCGCCATTCGCCTCGGTAATGCTGTGGGCGCGGCATTCACGAACCGGCGAGTCTTGCAGCCGGTTGAGGGCCGCATTGTCCTGAGCGCTGGCCTAGTGCTGTTGGGATTGGCATTGCTCTTTTATTTCGTGCCTCGGGCCGCCACGTTTCCGTTGGTCGCCATCTTTGGCTGGGTCGGCATTGCCTTCCTTTATCGCGCTTACCAACTCCGTCGCAAGCGCAAGGAAGGCAAATGAAATGAAGAGTTAAGCCACACGCGCACCTCGGATATTTAATCGTTGGGTCGCTCTTGCGCGTAGTTACTTCAATTTCGCAGATCGAAACGGTCCTTCCTGTTCTGCCGCAAGCATTGCCTCTATGCGACTTTCAGGATGACTTTGCCGTGAGTCTTGCCGCTCTCGCTGAGCTCCTGCGCCTCTCTCGCCTGGCGGAGGCTCATGGTTTGTGCGAGTCTCGGCTTAACTTTCCCCTTCTCCACAAGAGCGGCGAGTTGGGCCAAGTCCTCCGCATTACGACGCATGAGCACCTGCACGGCCCGAATACCGGCCCTCGATGCCGCAGCGTCGTCAATCGGCTGAACCGTGGTGGCGAGCACGCCGCCCTTCCTCAGGACCGCATATGAGCGCGCGAGTGTGTCTCCACCCACAAGATCGACAACCGCGTCGACGTTGCGGATCCTGTCCTCGAATCGGTCGTGTTTGTAGTCGATCACGTCATCAATACCAATCGCATTCAGGTAATCGATATCGGCACCTGATGCTGTGCCGATAACGCGTGCGCCCGAGTTCTTGGCCATTTGCGACGCGAAGGAACCAACTCCTCCTGCCGCACCGTGAATCAGGACAGTCATGCCTTCCTGAGCTGCAAGGACATCGCGAACGATCTGCAGGGCAGTCGACCCGGCAGTCGGAAGAGCGGCCGCGGTAATGAAATCGAGAGCGTCCGGTATGGCTGCAACAGTCGAAAGCGGAGCTGCGACGTATTCGGCGTACGCACCCTGAGCGAACCCAAACACACGGTCGCCCAGTTTGAAGCGTTCAGCGGCCTTGCCGAATTCGACAACTACACCGGAAAAGTCCTGACCGATCGTCAATGGAAATTGAGCGGTCATGACCCGTTTCAAATAGCCTTGCCGGATCTTCCAGTCGATCGGGTTTACACCCGCATTGTGAACTCGCACAAGGATCTGATCGTCTGTGATTGACAGGCGCGGCATACGTTCGAACACTAATGAGTTAGCATCGCCATATTCGTGGATCCGAATCGCTTTCATATATATCTCCAAAGAAGATTGGCCAACACAAACCGAGTCAAGCATTGACAGCTGATGATTTCTTCTTACTAATGCCAGCTCGTGAAAACTATGCAATACGAAGCAGTGTCACGGATAAATATCAATCTACGCAGCTAGGCGCTTTGCTGCTTTGTCCGAGAGCCATGTCTTCGCTGCTATCAAATCGTCTGCGCCGAGCTCGTGGCCGCCATCATGCCAGAACAGAGACACATCTGCGCCGCCACTTTCAAAGATACGTGCAAGCCGTTCAGGAAGCTCAGGCGAGACGATCGGGTCCTTGGTACCGGCAGATATGAACACAGCCAGTCCGCCGAAGTTACGGGGGAAAGTGGGCGCGAGCGGGACCATTGGACGGAAGAGGATTGCTGCGGTCTCGTAATGCGGGTGGAGAAGCATCAGACTCGCGGCAATATTCGCGCCATTCGAATAGCCGACGAGGACCAGACGCTGCTTACTGAACCCGTAATGATCAGCAGCGGCATTGATGAAGCGCGCTAAGTCTTCCGTTCGCGACCTCAAATCGTCGAGATCAAAAACACCTTCCGCAAGCCTACGGAAAAACCGGGGCATCCCGTTTTCCAGAACCTGGCCGCGCACACCGAGACGCGCTGCGCCCGGACAAAGCTGCCTGCCTAGTGGCAGAAGGTCGCGCTCGTCGCCGCCGGTACCATGCAGCAGCAAGAGCGTGACGGCATTGGAGTCTGGTGGCGCGGCGGGGGAAAAGACGTGCACGAAACCGAGATCGTTAGTCGGCGGCATCGGCGAGACCTCCTTCCAGCTTCGGCACTTCGAGCGGCGGCAATAACTTCTCGAGTTCCGGCCGTGCTGCTTCGAGCCAGGGTGGTAGCTTCAATGATGTTCCGAGGCGGTTCAACGTCTCGTCAGTGGTAAATCCGGGAGGATCAGTCGCAATCTCAAACAGCACGCCGCCTGGTTCGCGGAAGTAGATCGAGCGAAAATACTGGCGATCGATGATTGGCGTGACGTCGTAGCCGCCTTTTGAAAGCATATCGCGCCAATGCGCTTGCCCAGTATAGGTTGCTGTTCGCCACGCCACATGATGGACGGTTCCCACCGCAACTCTCCCTGGCCGACTCTCAGGAACGCAGGCCAGTTCGACAATAGTTCCAGGAGCACTCGTGCCCACGGCATAGCGGAACCTATTGCCGTGCGCTTCGATTTGTGCAAAACCCAGTGTGTCTTTCAGCAGTGACGCGGTACGTTCGTAGCCGTTTTCCGAAAGGGTTACGTGGTGAAATCCGCGGATCGCGTGCTCCGCAGGTACGGGACCACGTTCCCATATCCGGTCCGCGGCGGCATTGTGAGTGCCCACCAGCTCGAGTTGCAGGCCATCGGGATCTCGGAGGAACAGCATTTTCTCCCCGAAATCTGACCGCGATTCCTTGTACTCTGCGCCACACTCTTGAAGATGTTCGCGCCAGTACGGAAGGGATGTCTCCGTCACCGCAAACGATGTGTTCGTCAATTGTCCGGCGCCAATGCGTCCCCGCGGTGCTCCGGGCCAGGGAAAAAATGTTAGGATCGTGCCTGGGTGTCCCTGACCATCTCCGTAGTAGAGGTGATAGGTTGTCGGATCATCAAAGTTCACCGTCAACTTCACAAGGCGCAGGCCGAGGACACCTGTGTAAAAGTTAATGTTCAGTTGCGGGTCACCGGCGATTGCGGTTACGTGGTGCAGTCCTTCGACCCGGCGCACGGTATCTTCCGCTACGCCCTGCTCGGAAACAAGCGATATCGACTCATGTTCTGCTGTTGCCATGTGCACCTTCAGCCCTGAATTGGGACAAAATGGTTCACGTGCGATTCACTCGCTGCCACCTTCGTCCCTCTCGGACCTGACTGACGCAGCTTTCCTGCCTCCGGTTGATTCCTCAGCGATCTTGAACTGCTTTGCTCGCGAGTTAGGGCGTTTGGGAATTTCAACCCGAAGCGTGCCATTCTCAAAATTAGCGCTAATGTTGTCACTGTCAGCAGACTCGGGGAGGGTAAATGATCGCGAGAAGGAGCCGTATTCGCGCTCGACTCGGCGGAAATTCCCTTTCTTCTCCTCTTTCTCGAACTTGCGCTCTCCTCTGATCGTAAGCAGGACCTTGGTATCTATGCCGGGGACGTCCATTTTGACGCTCAACCTGATGTCATCTTCATAAACATCGACCGCAGGAGCGAATTGCGAGGCCGTTAAAGCCTCTTCGGGACGGGAAGCGCCTGATAACTGGCGCCGGAATAGCCGATTCATTTCGTACTCAAGATTTTGGAGTTCCCGGAAGGGATCCCAGCGTGCAAGACTCATGGCTACATCTCCTTGGGGCTGAGGTCCGGATTGGGGGCTGACTGACGAGAGAATATTCGCTCGCATTAGTTGCTATGGGCCCGGCAGTGGGTTGCTCTGTGCAAAAGTCGCACGAGTACGCGAGGTCCGGGAGCAGCGACAGTCTCTGCCGCAGTAAGGCTCAGGGTTTGAGTTAGCTTCCGTTTTCGTGCTCTTCTTCACGAGATTCGCCATCACATGAGGACAAACGGCGTATGCTGTCGCGGACGCTTCAGCGAGCATTGTCAGATGTCATCCGATCCGCTTCATGGCCAAAATGGCGCGACCTGAGGTCACGGATTATGAGAACCGTTTCCGCGATTGAGGATGGCCACTCCGCAGGCGATCCTCTGCCGCCCAATTGTGCTGTCATCCGAGTGCACGTTGCGGAATTGAAGCAGTTGTTCAACTCAATCGATCCCTCGGCCTTTCGGAACAGAGATCTCGACCCAAAAGCAGAGGAATTTATCGTCGGTTGGGCAAAGGATATACCTCGCGGCACGCCGCTGGCGCTTGAGGTAAGTCTGGACCGCTGTGCAGGGCTGCCGGATGAGGCCTCCGTCCTCCGTGACGCGATCCATATGTTCTTCCGTCAGCGCGCACACGCCCTTCGGCAGCGCCTGCGCGAGTTGTTTCGCGTGGGTCGGACCAGCCTGGTGATTGGACTGATTGCCTTGGCTGCCGCGATTGCAGTGGGCGATTTCTTGGCATCGCTGATGAAGGGCAGCCGCATCGGCGAGATCATGCGCGAAAGCCTGACAATAGGCGGTTGGGTTTCAATGTGGCGCCCGCTGGAAATCTTCCTGTACGACTGGTGGCCTGTCCGGAATGAGGCGCGCCTTTCCGACAGCCTGTCGCTCATGCCTGTGCGCATCAGATACATGGACCAGACACGCACCGAAGCCTGGCGCGCAGATTGGCCGGCTGCGTCATCGCAGAGTGGAAACCGCGATAAAGAGACTTAAGTAGGCCCTTAGCCACAGTTACGGAGTACTTAGGCCGTTTGCTTCATCTTCGCCCACGCCACCTCCGCTGATGCAAGCGAAACTCTGCGCTAATTCTTTCAAAAAGCCTGAGTTGTTGTTGGACTTCATCTGGAACCCCGTTTTCGAAACGTAGCGACTCTTGCGCATTGAGCAGCTGACACAAAGCTGCCCAATCAGGAACTCTGCGATGAGGCTCAGAAATTCCATCGGCGCGCTCCATCAGATCAAGCATCCTAGTACCGATCAGCGCGTGTATTCAGTTACGTCAAGAAATAAAGGTGTCGAAATGGGAACCAAATTTGCTACACGGCCACGATTCGGCCTAGCTGCAGTCGTACTTGCTCTCGTTTCTGCGCCGCAGGTCCGAGCGCAAGCGGTTTCCCTTGATCCGGCAAAGATGCCGCGCGTCGGCACCGTCGATGAGAGATTTGCTTCATACAACATCGAGATGGCGGAAGTGACCGGCGGAAATTTCTGGAAGCCGTATCACAGCCATAGTTCGGCCGCAGCACAGGGGGCGCGACCTACGCTATCTGCTTCGACCCCGGCCGGTATGGACCCCGCCATGTATCAGTATCGCCCGCCCATCGATCTCTCGAATCCACAACTGCGTAAACTCGCCTCCGCGCTTGGCCCCGCCTATGTGCGAGTGAGCGGGACTTGGGCCAACTCGGTCTATTTCGCGAATTCGGACAATTCACCGGCCGAGCCTCCAGCGGGGTTCAGCGGTGTCCTGACGCGAAAAGAATGGAAGGGCGTCATAGACTTCGTGCATGCGGTGGATGGCGAACTCGTGACGTCCTTCGCTACGAGCGTAGGCACCCGCAATGCTCAGGGCGTATGGACTCCAAAAGAGGCCAGCGCTTGGGTTACGTACACGAAATCTGTCGGCGGGCGGATAGCTGCGGCAGAGCTCATGAACGAGCCGACATACGCTGCCATGGGCGGAGCACCGCCCGGCTACAGCGCCGCTGACTACGGTCGCGACATCGCCGCATTTGGTCCGTGGTTGAAGCAGAATTCTCCGGGAACCCTCTTCCTTGGTCCTGGCTCCGTTGGCGAAGGCCCGTTCGAGATCGCGATGGGCGGAATGCTGCATAGTGAGGAATTGCTAAAAGCAACTGGTCCGGTATATGACTCTTTTTCTTACCATTTATATGCCGCTGCCTCACAGCGGTGCGCAAGCATGGGCGACAAGGGCCAGACCACAGCCGCACTCGCACTTTCCCAAGAATGGCTTTTCCGTCCTGAGAAGATCAACGAATACTATGCCAGCCTGCGCGACCGCTTCGAACCTGGGAAGCCACTGTGGATCACCGAAACAGCCGATGCGGCATGTGGAGGCAACCCGTGGGCTTCAACCTTTCTCGATACCTTTCGTTATCTAATCGAGTATGCCAGCTTGGCGCGTCGGGGCGTCAGGGTCATCATGCACAACACGCTGGCGGCGAGTGACTATGGTTTGCTCGACCAGGACACTTTCGAGCCCAGGCCGAATTATTGGGCAACGTTGCTGTGGCGCAAGCTGATGGACGCGACTGTACTCGATGTGAAGGTATCTTCCACTCCCGACAGCTATGTGTACGCTCAATGCCTTAAAGGCCAGCGAGGGGGCGTAACGCTTTTGATCATCAACGCTAACCGGCAGCGCAGCTTCGAGCTCAACTTCCCTACAGCCAGCGAGCGCTATACGCTAACCGCAAAAGAGCTCGAAGGCACCGTACTTGAGCTGAACGGAAAACTGCTTCAGCTCACGAGCAGCGGAGACCTGCCGCAGTTGCAGGGTGAGCCGGCCAAGGCTGGCCGCGTGAGCTTTGCGCCGAACAGCATTACGTATCTAAGTATCGCAAACGCCGGCAATGGCAGTTGTCACTAGGAATCGCGAAAGGCATTGACTATGGGCGCAAAAGCAGAGCAAACGCAGACCGTACTAGCCAATCTGGGATCGCTGCTTCCCGATCTGGAATCCGTTTACAAAGACATCCACTCTCATCCCGAGCTATCGATGCAGGAGAACCGGACAGCCGCCATTGCTGCAGACCGCCTCCGGGCGGCAGGTTACGACGTAACAACTGGCATTGGCAAGACCGGAGTAATCGGTGTGCTCCGTAACGGTGACGGCCCAAAGATCATGCTTCGAGCGGATATGGACGCTTTGCCGGTTCGAGAAGACACAGGTCTGCCGTATGGCAGCAAGGTAACCGCCCATCAAAACGGGAAAGCTGTTCCGGTGATGCATGCCTGCGGCCATGACATGCACGTAACCTGGTTGATTGGAGCGGCCACATTGTTCGCGAAAACTCGAAACGCGTGGCGAGGTACTCTGATGCCTCTTTTTCAACCAGCGGAAGAAACCGGGGCGGGCGCGCAAGCGATGATTGACGATGGATTGTTTAAACGCTTTCCAAAGCCGAGTGCCATATTGGGACAGCACGTTATGGTCGGTCCCTCAGGCGAAATCGGCACCCGCTTCGGCGTCATCACCTCTGCAGGAGACAGCTTCGAAATCCGAATGTTTGGTCGAGGGGCTCACGGCTCAATGCCTCAGGCGAGCATTGATCCCGTTGTTATGGCGGCTGCTACAGTGCTTCGCCTGCAAACGATTGTGTCTCGTGAAATCGCTGCTACCGATGCTGCAGTTGTGACCGTCGGCTCACTTCAGGCCGGTACAAAGGAGAATGTGATCCCTGATGAAGCGGTCATCAAGCTGAACGTGCGTACCTTCAACGAAGATGTGCGACAACGGGTGCTTGCAGCCATCGAACGCATTATCAATGCCGAAGCCGAAGCATCGGGAGCGCCTAAGAAACCGGAGATCACTCCGCTGGACCGGTACACCCTTGTGAAGAATGATCCGGAGGCCACGAAGCGTGCACTGGAAGCATTTCGAAGCTACTTCCCAGCGGACCGCGTGAACGACACCCAACCAACTACCGCGAGCGAAGATTTTGGGTCTTTCGGAACCGAGTGGCAGGTGCCCTCTGTATTCTGGTTCGTGGGGGGGACCGACCCTGAGACGTATGCCAACGCTAAAAAGTCCGGCACAATTGGCGACATCCCCACCAACCACAACCCGCGCTTCGCACCGGTCATTCATCCAACGCTTGAGACGGGGGTGGAGGCGCTGGTGGTTGCCTCTCAGGCCTGGCTCTCGACATAAGCTAATTGATCGTCAGCGAACAAGTCGTTGTCAATACGCTGGTGGTCGCTTTCGACCTTGGCGGCACCTTCGTCTTCGCGCTCAGCGGTGCAACGGCCGGAGTCAAGCACAGGCTCGATTTGTTTGGAGTTCTGGTTTTATCTTTCGCTGCTGGAAACTCGGGTGGCATCGCTCGCGACGTAATGATTGGAGCGGTCCCGCCCGCGGCCATTAGCGACTGGCGATACGTCGCTGTCTCAATGCTTGCCGGGCTGATTACGTTTTACTGGTATCGAATCATCAACCGGCTGCGCAGCCCCGTGCTGGTATTCGACGCCGCTGGACTGGCCCTCTTTGCGGTAGCAGGGGCCGGCAAGGCGCTGGCGTTCCACGCCGGACCGGTTGCGGCGACGCTGCTAGGCATGCTCACAGGAGTCGGCGGCGGCATGGTGCGTGACCTCCTAGTAAACGAAATTCCCAGCGTCTTGCGAACCGAGCTTTATGCAGTCGCAGCCCTGATCGGCGCAGCTGTGGTGGTACTGGGAAGAATGCTACATCTTCCGATTTTCTCGGCAGCGATAGCCGGCGCGATTCTCTGTTTTGCGCTCCGGTTTACCGCTATGCGACGAGGCTGGCAGCTTCCCATAGCTCGCCCTCCAGAATGAGCGGATACATAAACGATGCGATCTCGGACAATAACCGAAGGAGGTTCAGCTCAATGTCAAATAAGAAAAGTAGTCCAAATAAGAAACGCAGTCAGAGAGGCAAAACGCCAAAGTTACGACCAGCAATCCAATCTACCAAAAGGCTACCTGAGCCAAAAGACGAGTCTGACTTTATTCCTTACCCTACCAACAAGGTTGTCGGAATTATCGACGATGTAGGCGACGCTCAAGCGGCTCTCTTTGATTTGAAGGCCGCAGGATTTATGGCTGACCAAGTGCGGGTACTAACCGGTGAAAAAGGGGCACATCGCCTTAATGTAAAAGGTGATAAACACGGAGCGTTGGCGCGCATCATCCGTTCAATTCAGAAGCTGCTAGGTAGCTACGAAATCCCGCACGTAGCACGCCATGAGCAGGAGCTCTTGGCAGGTCATTTCGGGATTGGCGTCACAGTTCAGCATGAAGAAGATCGAGAAAAAGCGCGACAAATCCTTAAAGCGCATCGGGGACACTTCATCAACTTCTATAGTCCGTGGGTAATGAAAAAGTTGGACCCATGATGGCCCGAACAGGATGCGTTCGTGACGCCCTGAGCTTCGGCAGCCCTGGCCATTACACCGCCACATTTTCGGCGTGACGATGGTTAAACGTATCGCAGTCCTGGCTATTCCAGGCATCATCCAACGTTTTCATTAAACGCTGATTGTCGACAGCCGTATTCATATCGTTCTCCTTTTCGGTGTTTGGACTGCCTGCGTTTAACGTTGATCGAGAATTCGCAGCCGCTTGTTCACCGCGTCGCACCATCTCGTGAAATGAGTTGAATTGCGGAAATTGACTTGCTCGGATAACCAGGGTCGATGGGCCGTTCTATTGCCGTCGTCCTTCGCAATACTTCGCCGAGATATTGGATTTTGCATCGGCAAAAGACTTTAATTGTTGTGATCCTAATGCCGGGAGTTTGACGCCCCAAGTATAGAAATTTTTAGAGAAGGGTTTAGAACGAATGCCGGGAGAACAAGCCGCCTTCGCGTTCTGCAACATTTTACTCGCGACCGATTTCTCCGCCGCATCAAGTGCGGCGTTCGCGTACGCAGCCAACATCTCTGATCGCTATCAGTCAAAGCTATTTGTTGCTCACGCGATCAGCCTTCAACCGTTTGAGTTGATTTCTTCCGACTCCAGTCCCGCGATGATTAAGCAGGCGCATGAGCGAGCACGGCAGAAGATAATCGAACTGGCCGGAGAACAGCGCGCGCAAGCCGATGGCTTTCGCGTTCTCGTTGGCGAGGGGACCGTAGCGGAAGTGCTTCTAGACATGATGCGGCGGAATGATATTGATCTCGCGATTCTTGGCACACAGGGGCGCCGCGCGTTCAAGAAGCTGCTCTTGGGTTCGATCGCGGAGGAAGTCTTTAGAGTGGCTTCCTGCCCCGTTCTGACCGTAGGCCCAAGAAATACGCCGCCGCCTGCGCACGTGCTGCGTCACATCCTGTATCCGGTGAAGTTCGCGCCGGACTCTAGCGCCGCCGCAAAGTACGCAATTTCTTTGGCTGAGCGATACGGGTCAGCTTTGACGGTCATGAACGTCAGGGAGAACATGCCATCGGCTCCGAGCAAGGCGGAGCGATTGACGCCTCCAGCAGTAAGCTGGGTGATTGACAACATTCCGCCACGTTCAGAGGTGCGCCAGCGACTTCGTTTCCAGCGAGGGTTCGGCCCGGCGCCTGCAGCCATCATCGATTTCGCCGCGGCGGCAGGTGTCGATCTCATCGTTATGTCCGTGAAACGCGTTGACCCGATCCTTGCCTCGCACTTACCCAAAGCGAACACAACGTATGAGGTGGTTAGCCTTGCCCCTTGCCCTGTGCTGACGGTTCGCTGAGGAGGTGCTCACGTGCACGTCGTGTGTCTTAGTTGACGGGGATATGCGAACTCCTGGCACAGTTGTAACACTATCGGTTGACCTCATATTAAAAATCCAAAGAAAAGGCGTACCCCGTTCTCATCCAGGTGGTATGAAAGGTCGAACGGGTCTTCTTAGCTGCAATAGGTTCCGTTATCATTGCGTACCATTTGAAGTTCTACAAAAGATGCCACGGTTATTCCGCACAACCCCGGAATTCGTGACGTATTCGCAAAGAACCCGCAGCTCATCGAAAATACCGCCAAGCGCAATTCGTCACTTCTAATCCTTGCGGCTCATGCGCTTGGACTTGACTGCGTGGTATGAAAGGTCGAACGGGTCTTCTTAGCTGCAATAGGTTCCGTTATCATTGCGTACCATTTGAAGTTCTACAAAAGATGCCACGGTTATTCCGCACAACCCCGGAATTCGTGACGTATTCGCAAAGAACCCGCAGCTCATCGAAAATACCGCCAAGCGCAATTCGTCACTTCTAATCCTTGCGGCTCATGCGCTTGGACTTGACTGCGGTCGATCTCGGGCTTTGACAACGCAAAGATCGACGAAGAGTTTTTTGCCGCCAGCAGGTGCGAGGATTGTGAGCAGGAGTATTTACCAGAAGGACACGTGAAATTGAATTTTCTATGCAACCTGGGATATGGCGATTGTTCCAAGCTATTTCGCTATTTTTCATGCACTTACAAGGGCCAAGATCGCTTCCTGTGTTACTAAGCCCTTCCTCTTACTCATTTATTACGTCTCTCATGCTGGGTGTAGCCGACCCCTCCGGATGAGATCAAGAGACGTGCTAAGCGCTTTTAACCATTCGCAGGTTGGGGTTTCTGAATTCCAAAGTTTCTCCGGTTTCCTAGAATAGTTTTCAGAAGAAGACTGGATGGGATCGTCAACACTAAAGCGGCGAGGACAGAATTATAGATGTCAATTGTCACTAATCCGTAGTCGTATACAGTTCGCACTACAACGTAAGAGAATTCACCCACCTGAGTGAGGCTAATGCCCACGACAGCGGCCGTCCAAAAAGGTTGACGCAGCAATCGAAGCAGCATCGTCCAAATCAGAGTCTTTCCGACAACGATCAAGAACAGGATCGTCACGAGTGGCCAAGGATTCGCAATCAGTCGGTACGGGTCCACGAGGGCGGAAATCGTCACTAGGAACAACGCCAGCCACGCGTTTCGAAGTGGGAGCAGTCGCATAATCGCTGTCTGCGCGGCTTCAAAGCCGCCAGTCACGATGCCGCCGGTGAAGGCCGCCAAGGGCAGCCACAAACCGGTAATCTGGGTTAGAGCAGCCGTCAGAGAGCCGCAAGCGATTGCTGTAATGATATATAGCTCCCGATCGCGAACCGTTCCGCCGCGAGTTCCAATTCGTGGCAGGACCCGTACAGCAAGAACGACGACGGCGGCAACAATGAGCATGCCCTTTCCAAACTGCATTGCGACGCGTCCAGGAGGCAGCGCGGCAATTACGCCGAGATCTTTCAGCGCTAGCACCATGGCGATGGGTATTAGTATCAACTGCTGGACCGAGGTGACTCCCCTCATCATCTTGCCGGAAGGAGATTGGATCTCCGTCGGATCGGTCATTAGCAGGGAAAGTATGCTAGTGCTTGATAGGCCGATTGCGGCACCCAAAGCGGCACCCTCCAGGACTTGCCAACCAAACCGATATGCGACCACAAGGCCCAGAATGATTGCGAAAACGGTGGCAAGGGGTCCTGCGACGATAGCTACCCACTTCAACTCCACGATGGTGCGAAAGCGAAGCTCCATTCCGGCCCAGAATAGGAGTACGCCCGCTTCAATCTGCGCGAAGGTCGCAAGCACAGAGATATTCGAGGTCAGGAAAGTACGCGGAACAAAAAAGGCCAGGATGATTCCGACAAGGGCATAGCCGAGGATAAGAGGGCGACGCAGTTTGAGTGCGATGGCGCCCCCAAGAGCTGCGGTCAACATTAGTAACGCTGGCAAGAAATATGAGGCTGAACTCATTGCTAGCCCTCGCGTCGTGACCTTCGTAAGCATTCTCTTGGTCTAGCCGCAGAGACAAAATTTTTGATTTGCTCGCGGATCCCACGGGAATTTTGTCGCCCGAGCTGATCACGGCCTCTGAAGGAACAAGTTCCGCAATAACCGTGATCAACATGCTCGATTTCATTCCAGAACCGTGGTTTCGTACAGGCGGCTTCGAACAGCGTCACGTCGTTCCACAACCTCACGGTAGTCGATGCTGTCGCTTACCGTCACTGCCTCGGCGAGCGCCACTCCGACTTCGGCTTCCCCCGCTGCAACCACGTTCGCACCGGCTCGTCTGAGGGTTGCGGCATCCCTGAGGTGAGAACAGCGCACCAAGATATTCAGCTCAGGGTTGAGTAGTCGCGCCTGCCTGACAATTTCGGCGGCGTCGTCCACATCGGCACTCAGTATAAAGCTGCTGGCCGTTGCGATGCCGGCTTCTGCGAGGCTTCCCGGCCGTAGCACATCTGCGTAAATCGCGTTCTTACCCTCAATTTTCACCTTGCGCACGATATCGAGATTCAGGTCTATGATCAAGACCGAGTTGCCACGATCGGTAAGCAGCCGATAAACGATCCTGCCCACTGGGCCGAAGCCCACCAGAATGCAATCGTTCGCAGCGATTGCCGCACCGTCTCTCGAAGGCACCGGACCCTCCGTGGCCAGCGACGACGAGTAGGAGCGCAGGTAGCGGTAGACGTAGGGGTTCACGGCGATCGAGATGACCGACGCTGCGACCAACGCGTTCCAGCCCGCATCGCTGATTAGCCCGAGTTGAAGGGCAACGGATCCCAAAATGAAGCTAAACTCGCCCACCTGAGAGAACGCGGCGCCGATCGGAATCGCCGTTGCCATTGGCACGCCCAAGAGGCGTACCGTCACCATAGCGGATATAGGCTTGACGAAAATCACCACCACCAACACGACGGCGATGACCAAGGGAACCTGGAACAGGCTGCGGGGCTCGAATAGCATCCCCACCGATACGAAGAAGAGAACCGCGAACGCGTCGCGCATAGGTATTGCATCGCTGGCAGCGCGGGCGGCAAACTCGGAACAGCCCACGGCTAAGCCGGCAAGAAACGCTCCAAGCGCCATCGAAACCCCGAAGATCTTAGCGGACCCAACGGCGGTCCCGAGCGCGAGGACGAGCACGGCCAAGGTAAAGAGCTCACGTGAGCGGGTCTTCTCAACCCTCTCCAATGCCCAAGGAATGATCCACCGCCCGAGTGCGATGATCGCTGCCACTAACAGAATGACCTTCAGTGCGGCGAAACCTAGTGCGCTACCGGCGCTTTGCTCTGCTTTGCCGGGTCCGAATAAAATCGGCAGCAGCAGGAGAGCAGCTACGGTGAGGATGTCCTCGACGACTGTCCAGCCGATCGCGATGTGACCAATCTGTGCGTGCAAATCGTGGTGCTCACCGAGGACGTGGGCCATCACCACTGTACTTGCGACGGAAATGGCTGCGCCCAGAATCAATCCCGCAACCCAGCTCCATCCAAACAGCCGAAGCAACATCGCCAGGGCTATAGTGGAAATCGTGCTCTGAATGAGTGCGCCTGGCACTGCCACTTTCCATACCGCGAATAGCTCCTGCAAATTAAATCGCAGTCCGATTCCGAACAGCAGCAAAATAACGCCGATCTCCGCAAACTGCTCTGCAATGGCGCGGTCTGCGACGAATCCAGGCGTGAAAGGTCCTACGGCCACGCCTGCGAGGAGATACCCGATGATCGGAGACAACTTCAGTCGTTGGGCGATAAAACCAAACACTAACGCTCCAGCCAGGCCGCCAGTGAAAGTTAACAGAACGCCGAGTTCGTGCATTTTCACCCCCGAAACATGAAAAGCCGAAGCGAACAAACGATTCCTGATAGTAGAGCAGTCCCTGCACTTTGGACGCAACCCAGGGTGCGCGCAGCTCCGTTCGATATGGACCAAATGCCCAAATTCATGATTCACCATCAGACGGATCGACGTTCTGTTGCCAGTACGGCGAAGACAATGCCGGAAATTCGCGATTGGGCGTGGACACAATAATTGATAGATCCTGATGCTCAATTCAGGCTCCAGCATTCAGAAGAGCAACCTGTTCGAAATGCCCACAACCGCCGTCGAACCGCTTTGGCAGCGGCCATTGACTCGAGCGTTCCGCGCGCAGAGTGACGCGTCTTATGGCACTTCGGCTCGGAAGCGGGTTGGGCCAAGCCCCTCCAGTTATGTCGTCCAGCACCCGCGCCCCTGTTTCGCTAGGCGGCCTTCACCTTGAGCTTGATATCGAACAGTTCGCGGCGGGCTATGTCGCAGATCGCCACGACCGCTGGGTGCTTTAATTTCCGCTCGGCCGAAATTGCGAAGAAGCGGCTTCGGACCTCCTCGGTGCGGCCGATCCGACGCAGACTGTCCTGCTGCCTCAATTGCTTTTCAAAAACCGAAGGCACGGGGAAAACGCCGCTGCCAGCCTGCCCGAACGCCCGCAACAGCGCATAGTCTTCGAATTCTCCGACGATATCCGGGCGGATATTATGCGTTTCAAACCACTGGTCCAGACTGCGCCGCAGGTCCATGTTATCTGTCGGCAAGAGCATAGGCATGCGGTCCAGACAGCCTGGGAACCGCCCCTTGCAGTTTTTTGCTAGCTTGGGCAGTGCGACGAACGTCACTGCACTTTCGCCGAGAAGATGGTTAAACGCCCGCACCTTGAGGTTCGGATTGACGGGAGTATCAGAGAGAACCAGGTCGAGCTCGAGCGTCGCCAGGCGGGCAATCAATTGATCCGACGTCGCTTCTCGGCAAAGAATTCGCACCGGCTCCCGCAGGTGGAGAGCGGGTTGGATCAGCCATTGCGCAATGAGCTTGGGCAAAACGTCCACCACACCGATATCGACCCGCATGGGTCTTCCCGTGGGGCGATTGCGCACCGTATCCAGCAATTCGCGCCCCAGTGCGAAGATGTCCTCCGCATAGCTGAATACAGTGCGGCCCATTTCGGTCAGCACCAGGTTCCGTCCCGCGCGTCTGAGCAGCTTCTCTCCGAAGTTGTCCTCAAAGCTGCGCATCTGTGCACTTATCGCGGGAGACGAGATGCGCAGCTTCTCGCTCGCCTTGCTGATGCTGCCTTCGCGAACGACTGTCCAGAAATAAAGCAAATGATGGTAGTTCATCCATTCCATAGCTTTGGCGCTCACTTAACAATAACCTAACAATTGATAAACAATTATCGCCTTTTTCTTAGTGTAGTCACATCGTATGGTGTGTTCGGGACGATGCGACCGCGAAGAGTTCGAGTCCTGAAAGAGGTTAGATCTCTCGATTCAGGCGGGAGAAGCCGAGCCGCCCTTCGCGGCACCGGCCGTCCTCACTGCCAATTGGCAATTGCGGGATGAGCGAGTCCGGACAAAGCTAGGAAGACTGGCAAGAATCGGCGAAGGAGGAGTGGGATGGTGCAACATGATTTATATATCACTGAAACGGACATGGAAAAGCTGAGGCGTCTGCTCCACTCTGCCAAGAATTCCGGCACTAAGGACCGGGAGCATCTGGCGATGTTGGAAGAGGAGATCGATCGCGCGCGGACTGTGTCAGCAAGTCGGGTTCCGGAGGACGTGGTCACGATGAACTCCAGGGTTCGTATGACGGATCTTGCGACCAGCAAGGAGATGACGTATACGTTGGTGTTTCCCCGTGACGCCGATTTCACTCAGGGTAAGATCTCGGTCCTCGCTCCGATCGGAACGGCAATCCTCGGTTATCGGGTTGGAGATGTGATCGAGTGGAACGTGCCCGGAGGCAGGCGGAAGCTCCGCTTGGATGAGATTCTTCATCAACCCGCGGCGGCCGAGCGTGCCGCCCGGGTTCTTGACACCCAGGCTAGTCGGCCCATGAAAACGGCGTATATGCCCACGCTTTGCGGGCAGGCAGCACCGCCATTGTAGCTACTGGTTTTCTTGCTTCGCTGGCCAGCGCTCTCGTTGTCATTAGTTGGACGCTGGCCCGCAGGCTCTAAGAATGCCCCTGCTCGATGACTATCAAGAGGCAAATGCCGCATGTGGACGCACCAAGTTTGAAAGAACAATGGGGGAGGTAAGACATGGATGCAGGGCACATAATGGTTGCACTGCTGATAGTAGCCGCTGCCTGTTGGCTCATTTGGGCCGAGAGAAACTCGCGCCGCAACACAGATGGGCGAAACGCAACGAAGCCCTGCGGAGAAGGTGAGTATCAGCCGCATCGCCGCTCAAAGGAGTAAGCTGTTACCTTAGTCGAGTCTGGCGAGGCTAGGATTCGCAGGGTGCCGGACCAGATTTGGGCTGAGGATGGTGAATCGTGCACAAACGCTTAGCGACACTGATCGTCGTCGTGTTGGCATCACTCCAGCTGTCGGCTCAGCAGTCGAGTCAGTCGGAGCAAACGAGTGCGGGGTCGACAACCCAGCACATTCGAGGCACTGGGTGTGTGAAACCCGCGAGGCAGAAAGACTGCTTGATCGTGAACGACATTAAGGCGCATCGCAAGTACAATGTCTTTTTTGTGGGCAAAGCCCAGCCGGAGTTGTACACAGCGATCTCATTTGAAGGAGTCGGATATCCGCACGTTTCGCACTGCCAGCAGGGTCAGAAGGTCCAGATCCTTGACTGGCAGCCCCTGACAGAGACTTGCGAGAAGCCGCACACTCCGCAGAGCAAGTCCAAGTAAGAGGTCAAGCCGACCAGTCCACGCGATCTGAAAGGTTATGCCAACCCGACGGGGAGCGGAAGAGCGCCGAAGTGCAACTAATGTGGTGCCTGACGCCGTGGCTGATGGGGTCGAGTTCTGGCAACGAGACGCTGGGTTCAATCAATGGTCCAGCACTTCTCATGGCCGCATCCTCTCCCGCCTACCCGCCTTTGGGTAGTCGCTGGCCTCGTGCTGCTCACTACGTGTTCCGCACCAGATAAACCTCGAGCTCCCTATGTTCCGCTCGCGGATCTCCAAACTGTTTTCGGGCCGCTTGTCACGGCGGGAAACCACCCGACCGCAGACCAAGCTGGAACAGGAGACCGACTGGGTTTCTTTCGTGACGAGAGTGGGACCGTATGGGGGCTGCCACTTTCGGTTCAACCCGATGGTTCTGTAATCGGATGTGCTCCGTCCACCCTACACGATGCTCCGGTGACGGACACCTACCCTCTAGGATTCACGATTATCGGTGCTACAAACGAACCGACCGGCTGGCGAGGTGGCACGGGCAAACTTGAAATATTGCTGCGTGACGCCCAGGGTCGAATTCGATGGCTTTCCGTTAACGGATCTCACCTCGATACTGGCCCTGTCTGTTGGGCGCAGGAACCGCCCGGACCGAAGCAGCGGTTGCAGTATTACCGGCTTGCGCCATCGGCGGCGAGCAGACGGGTGATGTTTCGCCAGCGACGAACTGAGGTAAAGTCCAGACCCATTTCACGGCGACATACTATTGGGGCGAAATTGACATGACCGCCTTCAGCCATGACATCTCCAGCTCCAACAACTCAAATCGTAATCTGTGGCGGTCGGCCCATTCAAACCGAGTGCGCGTTCGGATTCGGTATGGAAGATAGCGGATCACTACATGGGAATGTCTCCGAGAGCGTTCTGTCGAGACTGTTTTCCCTCCCGCGGTCTGTAGGTTGCATTCTTCCCTCAGTCGAGCGGTGAGGAGTTAATCCGATTGCTTGGTTGGCCTGGCGTGCAACCTCTCGAGGTGTACTGAATTGAGATCGTATTTGTTCGGTGTAACTCATCCCTACCTTCTTTTCGAGGTGGTCTAAGACCTCTTTCTTTTAGATGCGTTCTTGTGCAAGCCCAATTTGTGCGCGTCTCCGGAAAATACCCTTGAAATTCCAAATATCCCGCGGTACATGACGCGCATCATGATCGTGGAAAAACGGGCTGTCTTTGACGTGTCTCGGTTCTGCCACAACCCGTACGTAGTCTACGCCCAGGAAACGCTTTCGGACGATCTCGACGATCTCTAACGCGTTCAGGTCTTGTGCTTCGACGGTCGCGAACACCTTCTTCAGCGCCGCCCGCACTGCTTTCCCGGAACGGATCGACAGAGCGCTAACGCTGATCTTCGGCACTAAAAAGAAGAAGTGCCATCCCACGCTCGACAGAATCTGTTTGACTGCGAATCCGTCTTCGGCCAGAACCTTCCAGCGGCCGTATTGGTTTGACTTAAAGGCTGCAGTCTCCGGCAAGCTTACGTCCACTTTGACCAGCACGCTTCCCGGGCGGAGATCCCTGGAGGTTGCGACGACCGGCAGAGAGCCAGAGCCTGCGTCCTCCCGCACTGTACCAGCACGTCGTCCAACCGTCCCGAGCGCGTCCAGTTTTGCATGTTTAAGAGCCATCATTACCTCTGAAATGTTTCTATGGTTTGGCCAAGCTTCTGTCCGCTCGAATGTTCAGTTTTCAATTACGCGTGCCCAGCATACGATCCAGATTAAATGCTGCACTGATCAGCGCAAGATGCGTAAATGCTTGGGGGAAATTGCCGAGTGCCTCGCCCTGCCGTCCGGTCTGCTCCGCGTAAAGCCCGAGATGGTTGGCATAGCCCAGCATGCGCTCGAACAGGAGCCGGGCTTGATCCAGTCTTTCGGGAATGGCCTGACCAGCACGCGTTAACGCTTCCACCAGCCAGAACGAGCACATGTTAAAAGTGCCTTCCTCGCCTGGAAGCCCGTCGATCAGGGGATTCGGCGGATAACGATACACGAGGCTGTCGCTGACCAAACCCTGTTCGCGAGGACTCTTTAGGACCGCGGAGATCGTCTTCACCATTCGCGGATCATTGGGGGCCATGAAGAAGACCAGAGGCATGATTAACAGGGATGCATCCAGGTCCTCGCTGCCGTAGAACTGTGTGAATGCCGATCGTTTTTCATTCCAGCCGCGGGTCATCACTTCTTCGTAGACGCGGTCACGCTCAGATGTCCACTTCGTCCGGTCAGCGGGAAACGCGCGCTTTTCTGCTAGCCTGATGCCGCGGTCCAGTGCCACCCAGTTCATAACGTTCGAATAGACGAAGTGCTCTTCGCGATTCCGCATCTCCCAGATTCCAGCATCCTGTTTTTGCCACTGCTCGCAAATCCATTCAAGCCGGCTACGGAGCTTTACCCAAACATCGTACGAGATCGGACTGACGTATTTGTTGTAGAGGTAAAACGCATCCATCAACTCGCCGTAGATGTCGAGTTGAAGCTGTGAAACAGCGGCATTGCCTATGCGTACGGGTCCGGATCCGTGGTATCCCTCCCAGTGATCCAGGGTCAGCTCGGGAAGCTCGCTGTCTCCGTGGATGGTGAAGAGCGGCGGCATCGGCCGCTTGGGGTCAATGTGCTTTGACGCATAGGTCTCAATCCAGCTCATGAAGCCGGCCGCCTCTTCTCTGAATCCGATGCGCAATAAACCATAAATCGTAAAGGCGGCATCGCGCAGCCATGTGTAGCGGTAATCCCAATTCCGAACACCTCCGATGACCTCGGGAAGACTGGCGGTGGGCGCGGCGACGATCGCTCCCGTGGGCTCGAAGGTGAGGAGCTTTAGAGCCAAGGCCCATCTCTGTACCTGCTCACGCCAGCGTCCGCGATAAGTACAGGCCGATAGCCATTTCTGCCAAAACTTGACGGTCCCTTGGAACAGTTCTTCAGCTTCTTCTTGAATTGGAGGGCACGCGATGATGTCATCGCCAAGGTGGCCTCTTAAGAGGAACCCTTCTGAACTGCCTTCCTCAAGCAAGAACTCGGCGATCACGCTACCCTGTTCCCCCTGCCTGAGAGGCACAGAGCTTGAAAGGGTGAGGCTCAAGCCACTTGACTTGAAGAATACACCGTTGGATTCCTGCAGTGTTTGGTGGGCTTTCCGCCCGTAATCGAAAGCCGGGCGACAAATCAGCGCAATGCGCACTCCACCCCTGACGCACCGGATCCGACGATAAAGATGGTGATACCAGGGCGAGTCGGGGGGAAGACCCTCAGGCATAAAGTCTTCCAACTCGGCGATCCCATCCGCGAGTAAAAAGCGCGTTATCAGAATATTCGTCGACGGCCAATAAAACTGTTTGTATCGCACCGGCTCGCCGATTGGAGAGATCTGGAATCGACCTCCCTTTACATTGTCCAAGAGCGCCCCAAAGATGCTGGGCGAATCAAAGTGTGGGTAACAGTACCAATCGATGGAACCGTTCATGCCCACAAGAGCGACCGTGCGCATGTTGCCGATGATCCCGTAGTTTTCGATTGGCTGATATGACATCGGTGTCTCCTCAGCAAATGGGCTCTTTGACTTATTTGGGACATCGGGAAGAGGCGGAACCGTTGCCTCCTCGGATGTCGTAACATCCTTCGGCCTCGAGGCAGACTAGCCCAGCCCGGGGGTGAAAGGCAATGTCAGCAACTCCCTTGATCGCAGCGACGTATTAACCTTGCGAATAGCAAACACTTCCGCGTCAGCGCGAGCGAGATGATTGCGTATGGAAATTGCTAAATATTCTGAAGCGCGTGAACAATCCGATGTTTCATATGGTGATTCGCCAGAAACCTAACAATCACGAGTGCCATACCAATCTGAGTGCCGAGACCAGCCACCGCACGAGACGCACTGCTCACTCCACTGATGCAGGCAGGCAGGACACACGCTGCCTCCAGTGTCAAAGGCGTTCCATTCAAATCCACAGGTACAGAGCCATTTCTCTTCTTTGCCTGTGGACCAGTCGCAAAGAGGACAGCCTGACGGCTTTAGCAAGCGTTTCTACAGAGCCGTCACAAACGAAACGAGAATGTTTTGCTTTAGGGGATGGCATTGACAACTCCTGATGTTTCCTCTGTCAGAATCGGATCAAAACAGAACGAGTCTCGTTATTTCTGCCACATGCGAAAGCCGCCTTGGAACGCGCACACGTTGCTGCCGAGACGGGCGCCAAGAGGTAGTTTCTTCAATTTCTTACTGTTTCCGCCACCTAGCACCACATAATCGGCTTTTAACGCGATCTCAAGTTTTGTCGCGACTGTAGCCACATGCCTACGCCACTTTTTCTTGCCAGACCGTTTTAGCCCACGCAAGCCCAGGTAGTCTTCATAGGTTTTACCGTCTTTGTAGATAAGGTGTGCCAACTCCATTGGCTGGAGCATCCCGTCAACGATCATGGCCGCCCCGAGGCCCGTACCTAATCCGAGAAACAACATACGGCCGCCCTTATAGCTGCCAAGTGCCTGCATTGCCGCATCGTTGATGATCTTGACTGGACAGCCAAGAGCTTTGCGGAAGTTAAATCCCATCCAGCCACCACCGAGGTTGTGGGGCTCGCGAAGAGGACACTCATTAATAATGGGACCGGGAAAACCTAGCGACACACAATCGAACTTCCAGTCCTGAACCAACTTCTTGACCACGCGAACCATCCTGCGCGCGGTCATAGTGGGACCAGATGGATATCTCCGCGGCTCCTTTTCCCCAGTAGCCAGCACCTTGACGTTTGTGCCCCCGACGTCGATAACAAGGACTCTTCGAGCACTGGAACCCTTCATATTATTCACGACGGACTCACTTTTCAGAACGATCATCAGAGCAAGGCCCTGTTATAACCTGTACTTTCTGGCAGCATCCAAGTCTATTCTAGCCATCAGCCGTTTTCTCAGCTCAGCTTCTGGGAAAGGTCCACGGTAAACTCGGCTCCCAAGCCCTGGACTGGCCTTCGTTGTGCTCGTTCTACCTTCACTCGCGTACCATAAACGCATCCCTTCTGATAAGCGTATAATGGTGGCCGTTCTGGGAGCCTCAAACTAATTTTGGCACCTCACCGCCATGCGAGCCCAGATACACCTCGGACGCATTCTTGGGATTCGCATCGGTCTGCACTATAGCTGGATAATCATCGCCATCCTCATCGTTTTCTCTCTTTCCCAACAGTTCGGGGTGGTGCACCGCAATTGGAATCCGACTGTAGTCTGGGGTACCGCGATCTTTACAGCTCTTATTTTCTTCATTTGCATCCTGCTGCACGAGCTTGGGCACTCGATCGTTGCACAAAGTCGCGGCATCCGCGTCCCCTCAATCGTTCTATTCGCCCTGGGTGGCGTTTCGCAAATGGAACGCGACAGTCCCGACGCCAGAACGGAATTCTGGATGGCGCTGGCGGGTCCGCTCGTAAGCTTCATTTTAGGGTCCCACCCCTCCCAGCCATTTTGCGGACGCGAGAAAAATAAGACCTCTCTTCTAAAGCGGTACACCCGAACATATTGCGGGACATCTAAGATTTTTTCGACAGTTAAGTGATCCATAAGCGAGGAGGTAGTCGTATGTCTCTCGAGAGATTTCGACGGACAAAATTGGTTGTCTTAAATCAACGATCTATGGCTTACCAAGCAGCTCGGGCGATGGAGGACAATCACATCGGTTCGGTGTTGGTGGGCGGACCGAAGGCGCTTGCAGGCATTGTCACAGATCGCGATCTTGCGCTTGCTGTGCTTGCTGGCGATCTCGACCCGGATGTGGCCACTCTGGAAGAAGTTATGTCGGAAGACGTGATCACCTGCGACATTGGATCGAAACTTGAGGATGTAGCTCGATTAATGAAGGAATACCGGGTGCGTCGTATTCCCGTAACGGAAGAAGGCCGACTGGTGGGGCTGATTACATTTGACGACCTAGTACTAGACGGATCCGTAGAGGTGGATGCTCTGCGATCGATTGTTACTGCCCAACTTGAGGTCGACGCCCCTCAAAAACCTGCTGGGATGCTATATCCAGAAGGATCAGCACGTCCCGAGCAACGAGCCGCTGGAAAAACCCGCGCCCTTATACGAGCCAAAGTGCGCGCTGAGGAGGTTTACAGCCGGTTGGTGAAGACGGTGGCGAATGAGACAGAACTCGATTATGGGCGCTCCGACCGGGCATTGCTGGTCGGCTTGTGCATGCTCTGCCGCCGTTTGGTGCCTGACGAGGCTCGGCATCTGATCGCGCAACTGCCCTCGAAACTGCACCCGACGCTCGATCGATGTCTCGACGGGCCAGACCGCGCCGTAACGGCAGAAGCGATTAGCAACGAGATCGCTCGCGCGCTCGCGATCAATTCAGAGGACGCGCGGGTCGTATTGCGAGCGATCTTCACTGCATTGCGGAACACAGTCTCGGCGGGGCAGATCGAGGAGGTTCGCGGGCAATTGCCGGAGGATATGAAGCACTTCTTCCCGGTTGCCGCCTAACGGGAGCCGAGGACTTATCCTGATCAGTCACCGGTTCTTGGAGGCATCTGTGAGTACAGAGTCAAGACGCATTCCAATGCCGGCAATCATCGGATCGTCAACACGGGGCAGGGTGCCTCGGAAACCAGACGATAGGCGACTCCGGGCAAACGGCCAGCCAATGCGGGATGAGCGCCGTGAACATTCATCACGATCAGATCGGCGCCGCTCTCCTTGACATACTTCAGAATCGCTGAAGTGGGGTTGCCGAATTTCTGAACGAAGTGCGCTTTTTTACCAAGGCCTAGATCCTTTCCAGCACATTGGGATCCTAAGCTTAGAATTCCACGTGGACAAGTTGTCGCG
>JADMIO011346871.1_pt1 | contig 119995 bp, 125 predicted proteins | sample 8958161 | NCBI WGS metagenome assembly JADMIO01 (sample SAMN16585339, study PRJNA669376) | soil metagenome | isolation source: Crop rotation soil | place: USA: Cullars Rotation, Alabama | collected 2011 | reverse complement strand
CCGCGACAACTTGTCCACGTGGAATTCTAAGCTTAGGATCCCAATGTGCTGGAAAGAAACTTTTTTCGCATACATCCCTCCGTAGCGATGTTGAGGTCACTTTAAACGGACCTGGTCTAACTCCCTTATCGCTCAATTCATCTGTTCTCAATCGGTTCGCAGTCTTTCTTCTATTGAAGATCAACAAACTCTCTTATCTCTCTGGAACAGTTAAACATGTTTCCGGAGATCCTGAGCATTATAGAGTTAATTTCAAGATGCCGAATGGTCGCTGGCTTCTGCGCGAATTCAATGACGTTATAGTACGCCACGGGCCAGAGCCTGTGGTCCACAAGCTCATATCTAAAGAATCAATAGCGCATCTTCGCGCTGCGTGGAATTCTCCACATGATCCAACATTAGAAAAGAATTGGCCTGCAGCTTTCTTCGATAAACAGACATCATCTTCTGTTAAGCCGATGGACTTGGAAAGAAAAGCAATTACTCATCAAAAAGAGGCGCTTTCTGAAATTTATGCCCCCGGAGTTCAAGGCATTCGTGTTGGGTCGGTAGATTCTAAGATCGGTTACATAATTCTTGTTGCTCCCAACTTCCCAGAGTCAGAAAAAAAGGAGGTGGTGCAAGGATTTCCTGTGATCTATGAGAATATCTCGACGCCCTTCCACCCTCCAGTTGAGAATCTGCCCGAATCGAGAGCGCTCCAAATTGGGTCAAGGATTCTCAACCAAAGATTATTTAAAGAGAGGGAAAAAGCCTGGGCCACCCTAAGTTGCTTTGTTGTGACAAGTACTAGAAGAATCGGATTACTAACTACTAGCCATGGATTGTTTTTGAATACAGGAGCAAAGGCGGGCGACCCAATCGGACGCATAGATACTGATATAGATAATGGTGAGTGTGTTGCTACATTGAGCTCATTTGTAACATTAGCGCCCTCCCCTCCTGACAAAGAACCCTCCTCAGGCGAGGTCGTTTTCAACATCATGGATATTGCGCTCGCTGATATTAAGTCCAATGTGGAATATAGAGCGGATTTTCCAGAGCAATACCGATTGCCTCGCCTGAGAGGCGTCGGTGAGGCGCGCCGTGGGGACCGTGTCTTTAAGGTGGGTGGGAGGACTGGTTTGACATACGGAATAATAGTCAGTGAATCAATGACCATAGCTGTTAACCAATTTGGGAATCCGTACTGGATTCGCAGCGCATTTGAAATAGAGCCGGAGGGCAAGAAACCATTTTCCTTGCGTGGAGATAGCGGATCCTTAATAGTAAAGGAAGAGAAAGATGGCAGTTGTGTAGCTATAGGCATTCTATTCATGGGCGGGAGCCATAGGAAGTATGCCTTCCCAATTAAGCCAGCTCTTGAAGCTATGGACTGCCAATTATTGTTGACAGAAGAGTGAGAATTGGCCGACCAAGGCTGAAAACGGCATCTAACAATCTAACAATCCATCTGAGGTGTTCGTGTCAAGCAAAATGTTATTCGGGATGACTCGCCGCGTACTTCAACAGCGGCGAGTTTTTCTTTCTCAAGCTTTCTAAATACTTCACCTCATCATACTCCGTCCTAGTCTTCCAGCATCTCCAGATTATCCTTATCCATTTGTATGCCAACGCCCTCACTGCTGCCGCAGGGTTTTTCCCCTTCGCCCTCTGTGACTCGTAATATGCCTTTGCCCAAAACGAGTGCAATACTGATTCTCCCGCGTACTCGTGAAAGGTCCGTCTGAGAAACTTCGGACAAAAGTACCTCCATCTCACCCAACTGCTTTTGCCACTCCGCTCTATGACCGGCGCTATCCCACTCAGGCACGCCAACTCTTCTGCCGTGGCGAACTTTTCTCTATTGCTGCCTATCGCCGCCAGCATCCTTGCCGCATATACTTTGCCTGACCCAGGCAGCGACTCGAATATATGATAATCCTCGTGGCTGCTACACAGCCCTTCTATCTCCCGATCAAACTCTTTGATCGCCTCTATAGTCACCTTCATCTGCCTTGCCAGTGCCTTGACCATTAACGCCGATGAACTGATCACCGCCTGGTCTGTCGTCAGACTTACTGCTTTGTTTATGGAACTGATCCTCTCTTCGATCTTTTCTTTCCGGCTTGAGTTATGCTCCCTGAAGAACTTCTCAAGCGTGCCCCTTCTGGCTCTCTTAACTTCTGAGAGGGTCGGCCAGCGCAGTAGGAAATCACAAACGAGCAGAGTTCGCACATCCGAAAACCAGAGCAAAACCTGGGGGAAATACCCCTTAAGCTCTGCCGTCAGGCGGTTAGACAAACGCGTCCTATCGGCTACAAGTCTTCGGCGATGCTCGACCATGAATCGAAGCTGGCGGCTCTTTGGATCATCCGGTAACCAGGCCCTGAGGCGATCACGATGATGTAGGAGCAGTTCGACCTGATACTCAGCGTCCTTAGGATCATCTTTAGCCCTGCTGGGAGAGAATGCCTCGCGGTATCTGGCCAAGGTCGAAGGGTTGATCGGATATAGCACAAAGAAATCATACTTGAGCAAGGCATAGATGAGCGGGCCGCGAGACTGCTCAAGGCAGACGGCAATCTTGTTGCCCTTAAAGCGAGACCTGAGGCCGGAAGCCCATTCGTCAATGGCTTCCGGGGAGTGAGTCAGGACAGAGAACTCCTTGTGAGGGGTGGAAGAATCGACCAGGCAAAGGTCGTGCTTAGAGTCAGACCAGTCGATGCCGACAAAAGCAGCAAAGTCTTGCATACAACACCTCCGGAAAAGAGAGTATGAGGAGGGACGAACTTACTGGCCTTAGCTCAGCGAAAGACTTATATTAGAGGCAGCTTGCAACATCATCTGAGGATTCGTTAGTGAGCTAAGAGCGCGCGGGTGTTTGAACGATTTGTTAAAAGCGTCGGAAGCGCTCGCACATGCAGATTCATAACACCCGCGTGCAAGTTCAACTCCTAACAGGAGATTACTGCTAAAAGCGTTCACAGAGAAAGAGAGCGGCATAGAATGTCGCCTGCGAAGACTTATAAACGCATGCAGCGGAGTTGGTCTACGTGCTATGCACGCACATATCAATATGAAACCGGGTGCGAGTGCTCTTGTTTGCAGGTATAATTCCAGCGACACTGTGGGTCGAGAAGACCGTCGCGGCATTGGTGCTTTATAAAGCCCGAAGCGGAGTTTGGTCACGGGGGTCGGTGTCAATATCATTGGTGACGGCGCGGACATCATTGCCGCTGTCGATCCCGTTTAGGAGATTACCTTTCGAATGAACCCCTGCGCCCGCCGTGTCACTGTCGCAAGAGAGAGACGAGCAAGAGGAAAACAACAACAGCGATTAATCGTTAGTGAAAAGCTAGCAAGAGCGCGGAGCTATGTGCGAAAAGTTGTTTTCGGTACCAAATATCGCAAAGTGGTTTCTTAGGAGGCCGCGAAGCGAGTCTCACATCGTTACTTCAATGCCCCGCGCGGCCCCGCTGATGCGAGGCGTTAGGCGCAGGCTAAACGTACCTTGCAAATCATTGTTTGGTAATTTTAAACTCTTAAAGCGGCATTTAAGCTTATAATCGTTCAGTTTTACCTTTCTTGTATTTTGCTGAGAGGGATGTTTATGGAACCTAAACTTAGCTGGTTAGCCATTGGCAGTGCCGGGGTAGTACAGCTCAATATTCCAATCTATACGATTGGAAATGGGGTTCCTATTCTAGCTGTCACGTGTTCAGTTCATGGAGATGAACAGGCTGGATTGTATATAGTCGCTCGGTTTATTGACTATCTTGAATCAATTGATGAGCTAAACGGTACGATCCACATTCTTCCTTCTGCTAATCCAGCCGCCCAGTTCGTAAATACTCGCGTAAGCCCACTTGACTATAAAGACTTAAACCGTGCTGGACGGGGAAATAGTGAAGGTTCGTATACAGATCGGTTAGGAGCAAAGCTTTACGACTTCTTGGTAAGTTGCGATTTTGTCGTTAATATCCACGAGTTTGAAATGCTTACACCTACAACCGCGGTATTTATGAATGCAGGAAGCAAGGACATTAAGACCAAAACATTGGCTGCTATTAAGTCTTTCGCCCCAGATATAATTTGGGTAATTGATGCTTCACAGAATCAGGATGTTCAATATCAGGCAACGCTAGATACTGCTCTTACAGAAGCTGGTGTTGCCAATTTCCCTATAGAAACTACTCAGCTATTACTGATGAACAATAATGAGATTGACAGAATTGCTCGGGGACTGATGAATGTTGCTGCTCACTTTGGAATAGTTTCTACTTTATCTAACTCTTCCCATAATTCTATACCAGCTTATGTAAGGCATGAGATTACAGCTAATTATTCCGGGTTATGGGAACCTAAAGAAGGACTTATGCGACAGGTCAATCAAGGAGAAGAGATTGGTGTCTTAAGACAGTTGCCTGATTTTCAGCGGCGAGTACTTTACTCTCCCTTGTCGGGGGTTTTGATACAATACCGGAAACACCAAGTTGTATCAACCGGAACTAGCCTAATTGGCATAGGAAGTACCGTACAGAGTATTATCACAGCCTATGAATGATTGGAGCTACCATATGAGCAAAGAATCTTCAAGAAATGAGATTTTCCGAGAGGCAATAATCCTCATTATAGGTGCTTGTTTCGGGGGCTTAATTAAACTTGTTTTCGACAAGTTCATTCTGCCTTCATCCATACTCGCTTTATTCTTCATACTGATTTGCATTGCCGTTATTGGATTCATGGTTTATCGGTTGACGGAATATATTGATGAACTGCGACACAATGTTGGTATAAGGATCCGGTATTTTGACCGAGAGCGTTATTCGAGGGAGACAGTGTTTGAGGAAGCTACAAAAATCATCAACCAAGCGAAGCAGAGTATTTTTGTTCTAAACTCGTTCCTCCCGGAAAAATCAGCGGATGTAAGTGAGAGCCGCGATTCATACTACGAGTCCCTAATCGAACGCGCTGTTAAGGGAGGAGTAGTGTACAAGCGATTCCTACAACTGTCGGATTCTCAGACAGTAGCTGATGTGACCAAAGATTCAGCATACCTTAAGCATTATTACAGAATATTAGAAGAGAAAGACAAGAATCCGAGATCGCAACTAAGCCTGAAGAAAACACCAGCTAAACGCCTTTCTACTTTTGTTCTGGTGGATAATGAGAATTTAATCTGGCAAATCAATGAACCTTTGCCTTCGGGCGTAATGCAGATGCATGGGATATTTATTATCCAAGACCCGCGCGGCGAAATTACACAGCATTTTCGTGCGTATATTGATAAAGCAGAAGACGACGATTATGGGGCAGTAAAGCGAAGTGAACTACCGCCATTACCACTAAGCGAAGCTCCCATATTAGCAGAAACTTCTCCTGCAATAACTTCTCCTGCAATAATAGAATCACAAAAAGAAAATGAACCTAAGACTAGAGAGAAACGTGAAGACGGAGCTTGAGGTATCAGACAATCTGCTACCAACTGCCGCCTGCGCCTAACAATCCATCTGAGGTGTTCGTGTCAAGAAGAAACTGATTCAGGGATTGCTGGCCGCATACTTCAACAGCGGCGAGTTTCTCTTCCTCAGGCTCTCAAGATACTGTGATAAAAATCACTTCGGTTGACGGATCCATTTTGATGCCGACTCAGTGTAAATCATCCAATCCTCCTTAGCCAAATATTTTTGCTAATAAGCTCGACAACCATCGGGGAGATAGTAGATGCGCCGCCGTTTTGACGGTCGGCGCGGCTTTTCTTTAGCCGGTCAGATTTGGTGTCACCTCTGTTGATGATTGCATCTTCTCCTTCAATATTTCATATGGTGTTCTTCCGTTGAATGCTCCGTGGGGCCGATGATAGTTGTAGAAGTTTTCCCATTCTTTCAGCTTCTCATTCAAATCCACATCGTCTGTGTAGCTTAATAATTGATAGAACTCTTCCTTATCCGTCAGATGTGACCTCTCCACTTTCCCGTTAAGCCTCGGCGTGCGCGGCTTGATGTAGCGGTGCGTCATTCCCTTATCTTCAACATGCCAGTGAAACTTCGCCTGAAATTCGTGGCCGTTGTCGGTGCGAACTGTCGCGATGCGGAAGGGAAACTTTTCTACCACATGGTTGATGAAGTCAATGGCATTCTCTTGCGTGTGTCGCTCGTAGACTTTCAAAGCGCGGATCCTGGTCGCGTCGTCAATGGCAGTATATTGGAAGCGGCGCACCTTCTGCTCTTGCTGGTCTTTGAAGTCGAGGAACTTCACATCCACCTGGACGTGATGGCCGGGCACCTGCTTTTCGTAGCGCTGCGTCAGCACGGCTCGCTTCCTGGCGTTGCGTGGCAAGCGGTTGAGGCCGTGTCGCAGGAGTACGTTTCGCACACCACCCTGTGAGATGGTAATGCCGTGGTAGCGTTTCAAGTACCAGGAGATGCGCAACTGGCCAAGGTGGTAGGTGCGGCGCAAGTAGAGGATCTTCTCCTCGACATCTTTTGGTGTACGAAGTTTGGGATTTTCCGGGCACGGTTTGGAGTTGATTAGGGCGGCCTCGCCTTTGTCGGCGAGCGCACGTTTCCACCGATAGAAGATCTCGCGCGAGATGCCGAAGTAGCGACAGGTTTTAGAAATGTTGCGGGTTTCTTTGGCGTGATTAAGGATGCGAAGTTTGCGCGAAATGTCACGTTGCTGTTGAATGGTCATCACTTTCCTCCGGTCGTCAGTTTCTACTTTTGGACGAATCTGTCAACCGAGGTGATGATTTTCATAAATCATTCTCGCTTTGAAAGGTTAATCCCTGAGGTTCGCTTCCATGATGTACATGCCGAAGAGATTAGCGATACTTAGGTCCGCGCCGCTGAGTTCTGCTCTGTTGAGGTTCGCATAGCTGAGGTTCGCGCCGTTGAGGTTCGCGCCTCTTAGGTTTGCGCCACTGAGGTCAGGGCGTATTCTTGGATTCTCCTCCCTCCACCTATTCCACGCCTCCACACCCTTCTCAAGTATCGCCAGATGTTCTTCGTCAGCCATACGTCACCTCGATTAGAGCGCAGTATCTCATCGGTGTGTGAAGTAAGCTATGTCGCGGATAAGATGCGGCTGAGCCCATGTAGGACGCGGAGTAGTCACTACCACTATCCTTCTCAAGGGCTGCAACCCTAGCGACTGAGCAATACAAGCCTGCCGCTCGTAAATCGCACCTGATTGCCTTTATCGTCTGTACCGCTGAAGGTAATATCTATCTGCCCGCCGCTTCTCCCGACTGAATCCAGGCACAACGACCGGCTGCAAGCTTTACCATTCGGACTGATATAATTGCTTCCCGCCCCGCAGTCGCTGAACTGCCTGGCGAAAATGGTTCCTGATTTAGAGCCAATCGTATGTAAGTACCCTCCGTTTGCGTCATAGAGTACTGTCTTATAGCTGGTAATCGTTACCCCTACACCTTCCGTTTCAGTCAGCGTCATTCCGAAGCTCCAGCCCGGAAGCGTTGTGCCGCAGGGACTGGAAAAATCCGGCATTATGGTTTCAGAGTCGAATTCTATTCGCAGATTTGCCCCACCAGGATAACGCGAAGTCAATGAATAAACGGTGGCCGGAAACATATAATCCGGCGTCCCTCCGGCGTCCGCGATGGCATAAAATCGGAAGTCAATTCTGCCCGGAGTAACTTTGAACAGATCTTCAAGTTTGATTGACGCTTCGACGAAGCTGTGACCTTCATGCTCCCGGACTGCCGATAGAACTGTTCCGGGAATATCTTCCGAAAGTATGCAGTGTTCATAAAAGGCAATCGCCAGATGCGCGCCCGGTTCTAAAGGCGACGTATGAATTACTGCTTCCATCCCGTTACATCCTGTCAGCAGATTCACGTCCGTATCTAGAGACATGTTGATGCCGCCCGTGTAGGGCGCTCCCGCGAACTCCATTAAGAAAAAGACATGGCTGTTGTCGTTTGTGACAAAGATTTTCACAATATCGCTGCCCGCGTGATACTGGTTCGACGCATCGAAAGGCCCATCGCCTGTGCTATCTGTGAGCATGGGGTGAATTCCCGCCCAATCACTCGGATCGCCATCTACTTGTATTGTGCCCGTAGGCAAAGGCGGAGGCGGTTCCTCATCCGGCTTGTTTATCATGACGGGGCCGAAAGCTTTGAAATTATTGTTCTCGTCTTTTTCTATAATTGCGTTCAGATCATCAATAATAGCTCCCAGATAATACGACCCCGGCGTTATGGATGCAGGCACGTCAACATCCGTGGCGCACTGAGCCGACTCTCCGCGCGCAAGCCCTGTAATCTCGCAGCCTGATCCAGTGTCAATATCATCCGTAGTTATGTTGGTATCGGTGGACAGGTAAAACCTGACGCGAAAAGAGTTTGCCGGGCGCTTGCCGCGATTGAGGATTTCCGCCGAGGCATTCTGCAGACGGCCTCCGACGGCGGCTGAGGTGTTGGCGTCAAGATTGGACAGGGTCAAATCCGGGAGCTTCTTGTTTTTGGAAAGTCCGATTTGAAGATTGGTAAAAAAAGTGAAAAACAGTAATAAGAAGGCACATACGCTTGTTCGCTTTATCCCCATTACCCCTCCTGATTAAAAATCGTCTGAATCGCGCAATTAAGAACGATACCTACTGTTAACTCTCATTTCGCTTCTATGAACGCTCCGGCGTCATTGAACTGATTTGCCTCGCCCTTCGGCCAGCTATACAACCGGGCTGTATCAACTTTGATCTGGCCCGACCTATCCAGCTCCACGTGCGCCCTATCCATTGGGCGCGGTGCTGGCCCTTCTACATTTATTCCTTCATTGGTGTACACACTCCCGTGACATGGACACTTGAACTTGCTTTCTCTTAATTGCCAATCAGGTGTGCATCCCAGATGCGTACATCGAGCATATATTACAAATAGTCGCTCTGTGTTGCGAACGACCCATATGCGATACTGCTCCTGAAATTTCGTATTAAGACCTAACTCGTAGTCAGAAAGAAACCCTATACGAAAGACCGTGCTTGGCTCATAAATGGTTCTTGGCAAAAAGAATCGAAGGAACATAAGTGCAAAAACTGTTCCTATCCCTAGCAAAACTGCTAGGAATGCAAGAACCGATGTGATAATAATTTTACGGCGTGTCCAAGCCATAGCTTTACAATAGGATTAAAAACAAAGGAACTCACCCGCAGTATCTCATCGGTGCGTGAAGTAAGCAATGTCGCGAATAAGATGAAGTGCTAACGCTTTTTATGCGATCCTTCCGCCTTCAAATCGCATGAGCGTAGATATATCGCTGCAATAATTCAGCCTTATCTCCAATGCCGGATTGCCATACTGAATCCTATACGATCAAAATTACTTTCTAAAATTTCTTTAAGCCGCGCCTTACCCCAATCAAAAAGATATGCCGCACGCCATGGAGCTTTACTAAACACACTTGCAGTCATAACACGAAGGCATCCTACACTCTCTGGCTCGAGATGCTTTTGTAATGCCTTCGTATTTGCCTGAATTGAATCCCAAGAATGGTTGTCCCTCCAACTCGCTTCCAAATGTCCAAACTTCAGAGACACGTGCTCTACGAGTGCGAGCCTTTTTTGAGAAGCGCGATTATAAATTTCGTGATAATTCTTACAAAACATCTTGACTGAGAAAAAAAACGGAATATAATGCCATTGTCAATGCGTCCTTAAATCAACACTAACTGCTGTTCCGAATACGATAATAGGCAGCCCCGCCTCACCTTAATAACCCTGCTATCTCGGCTAGGAGGGTTCAATGCTCATAGACAGCCATTACGGGAAGATCGAATTCCTTGCCCAAACAGGGACAGGGCAATCACAACCCGATAAATAATGGTGTCGAATAAAGGGCAGGCTTAAGCAATAGGCTCACAAGCGTGATTCCCGACGGGTGCTGCCGACAAACCAAAAGGTGAACAGGCAGACTTCCTGAATCTCGCTTTCATTGCGTTTCGTTTGGCTCTGGCTGCCAGGGCCGAGCGTCACGCTTCTTTCAACCAGAGTGAAGAGGAGAAGAACATGAACAAGATAGGAAATAGAATACTCGTCCTGGGGTTCGCGTCGGTTATGGGGCTGCTATTTGCTGCCGCGCCCATCAAGGCGCAAGCGCCCCCGCCGACCATTACTAACACCTATGCGGCGAAGTTCATCTGCGGCGTGCAGCAGGATGCCAACATCAACTCGGCACCGGATGCTCAGCCGGGACGATACGCCACGAAGATCAACGTCCATAACAACTCGGCCTTTGACATCAAGTTTCGCAAGAAAGTCATCCCGCTCAAAGGCGGGCAGGTGGCGACCGCGCCCGTTTTCAAGAAGCTCGAAGGGCTCCCGCCCGATTGGGGCATGGAAGTCGTCTGCCGGGACATCTATGGGCATCTCGGCATCCCGATTGGCAACCAGCCGCCGCCTTACATAGAGGGGTTCGTGATTTTCGAAGTCTATTTTTCACAACCGCTGCCTACCGATTTGCCTGACGATCCGCTCGACGTAGAAGGCATTTACACATACTTCGGGCCACCCTTTACTCAGGGCGTCAGCATTGACGTTGAGACTTTTCCTGCGAAGAGAAACAGAGGCCCTTTGCTGCCGTAAAAGCTCTCTTCGCGCCTCTAACGTAGATGCTCGACAAATAAAATAAGGGTAGTGGAGCCGTTTATATAGGTAGTACACCTATATAAACGGCTCCACTACCCACTGAAGTTTGGACATTTCAAAGGGCGTTGATTTTATAGGCCATTGCGATAAAGACAAAAAATATAAGCCACCTCTTAGAGTAACCCTTATTCATAAAGGAGAGATAGCTTATCTGGAAGAGGTAATGCTGGTCCCTAAGCGTGTGTCAGCGGTAAGTCCTACTGTGGGACTGCGATTATTACCATACGAGATTGTGCCTTTCAATTCCGATGCGTATCACCTTCCAAAAAAATTGTAGCTTGTAGACCTTCAACATCCTATAATCGTAGTAATTTATCTCAGAAATGAAGCCAACAAAAAAAGCAACTGCAGGCCAACCAAATTTCGTAGAATGTGTCTATAGAGTTGACGTCGCGCAAAGGGTAATTACCTGTGACGAGCGAAACCGAGTTGATAAGACTCGCCCAATCGGGCGATGGCGATGCTTTCTGCGATCTTGCCCGGCGCTACGAGCGCCGGATTTATTCGCTCGCCCTCTATTATTGTCGGTCCTCGCACGACGCCGAAGACCTTTCACAGGAGGCATGGTTAAAGGCTTACCGCAATATTCAAAGCTTTCGGGGGGAATCGAGCTTTTATACCTGGCTCAGGCAGATCACGATTAACACCTTTTTGAATTACAAACGCCGAACGAGAATGCTTGATAAAGAGATCATTACGACCGACGCAGAAGGACATTATCTGGTTGAGCAGGTGAGCGGTCTTGACGCGAGCCGCGCCATCAACGTCGAAGAGGGCATCAACAATAAACTCCTTGTGGAAAAAGTGATGCAGGCTCTCGGAGAGTTGACCTCGCAGCAGCGATTGACCTTCTTACTGAAATATCGCGAAGAGATGACCTACGACGAGATAGCCGACGCGCTCGGGTGTTCGGCGGGGACGGTCAAGAAGACGTTGTTTCGCGTCGTCCTGAAATTGCGCGAGCGCATGGGCATAAATATCGAGGCCGCCTCTTATGCGCCGACCGCAACGCCTGAAGGCTGTTAGCTCGGAGTTTTTAGATGCACGATTGTAATAAATTCAAAGACAAGCTGGTTGACCTGCTGTTCGAGTCCGCCGAAGGCGATGAAAGATCGCGCCTGCTTGCGGAGACGGCGGCTTGCAAAAACTGCGACAGCCTTTATCGCTCTATGAGCGAGACGCTCACGGTCTTCGATCAGGTGACCCGAACCGTCGCCCCCGAAGAATCTTATTGGAGTGGTTACGAGAATCGGCTGCGGGCGCAACTGGCAAAACAGGCGCGACCGAAACGAAACCTGTTTGTTCCTCTTTTTGCAAAAGACATATTGGCGCGGCTGCCTGTAGCTTTAAGAGTAGCGTTTGCGTGCCTCGTTATTGCGGCGGGGCTGTGGCTGTTCTTTAATCGAATCGAAAGAACGAGCCCGCCCGCGCACGTAGCGATAGACGGCACCGATCAACGAACGCGTCAGGAAAACAACAAGCCTCAAGACGGAGCGCGCAACCCCGAACAAACGACGGCTCAAAAGCAGACCGTAGCTAAAAGGCCGCGCCATACATTTACTCCTGCCGCGCGCAATGCGAAGCCTGAAATGGAACTTCAACGGGCCCCGGCCGGTGTCATATCCGAGCGACGCCCCAACTCCGGCGACTATTTCAAGATAGAGACGGCGAGCCACTTAGAGAAGGCGGGATTGCTTATGAGGTCGTTCAGAAATATTAAACCATCGGAAGACCCGACGGCCTTTGATGTTTCATACGAAAAGCAATTTTCTAAACAACTGCTTGCCGATAACAGGCGGCTGCGGCGCGGCGCGGAGAATAAAAGAGTTCTACCTATTGCAGATTTGCTCACCGGCATCGAGCCCCTGCTTCTTGATATTGCCAACTTGCCCGACAACCCTGCCGAAGACGACGTGCGCTCTATAAAAGAGTTGATTCAAAAGCAGGAGGTCGTGGCCGCGCTGCAATTCTATTCGGCGAAAGCTTCGGGCCGGAATTATTGACGAGGGATTAGGAGAGATTGATGTTGAAGATTGCACGCACCAGGAATTTTATAACTCTGGCACTGACGGCCGTAATTGCCGTCTGGTGGTTCAACGTAAAGGCGGAGGCTCAGGGGGTTGAGAAGCTCAGCGCTATAGTCCAGGCATCGAACTCTGCCGACGAAGCCTCGAAGGCTTTCCGCGAGGCGAGGGACTATATCAAAGACGGCGAATGGGCGAAGGCGGAGCAGACGTTCCGCTCTCTCGTCACGAAGCACCCGCAACATAAAGACGCGGACGCCGCGCTCTATTATCTGGCATTCGCTTTGAAGAAACAGAACAGGTTCCCTGAAGCCGATAAGACGCTGGAGCAGTTGATAACGGAGCATTCGACTTCAAGCTGGATCAACGACGCGCGCGCGATGCGAATCGAGATGGCCCCCAAGCTCAATAACAACGACGCGATCAATCAGGGGATAAAAGAAGAAGATGAAGAGATGAAGCTCGCCGCTTTGCAAAGCCTTTTCGAGTCGCGCCCTGAGCGCGCGATCAAAGTGGCGGTGGACATTCTCAAGCCCGGCTCACGGTCGAGCGCCACTTTGAAAGAGGGGGCCCTCATGCTGCTTGCCGATTCAGAAAGCGCGGAAGCAGCGGCTGCTGTGCTTGAGATCGCGCGCGGCGAAACCGATCCGAGGCTGCGCCGGAAGGCTGTCGAGATGCTCGGCGAAGTGAAGGGGCCGGGCGTGATGGAATTTTTAAAAGATATCGTGATGAAGTCTTCCGACAGAGAACTGGTGCGCGCGGCCATAAACGCCATCACAGAGCACGAAGGGCAGCAACCGCGCCTCATCCTGCTCGACGTCGCGCGTTCGAGCGCCGACGCGGAGTTGCGCGCGATGGCCATATCGGAATTGGGCGACCATGGCGATAAATCTACTGTAGACGAACTTATAAAGCTGTTTGGGGCGGAAAAAAGCGAAGAGGTTCGCATGCATATAATCTCTGCCCTCGCAGAGATCAACGATGAGCACGCGCGGGCGAAGATTATAGAGATAGCCCGTTCCGCCGCCGATGTCGAGATGCGCAGAGCGGCCATTAATCATATCGGAGAGCGGACGGATGACCAGGCCGCAGACACCCTCGCGCAGTTGTACGACGCAGAACGCGACGAGGAGATGAAGGCAAGGATAATCGAAGCGCTCGGCGATATGGGGAAGAAGGGCGCGCTGAAAAAGCTCATAGAAATAATCAAAAGCGACGCGCCCGCCCGGCTGAAGAAAAGGGCAATTCAGGCGCTGGGCGAAAGCGACGACCCCGAAGCCATAAAGTTTATCGAAGAACTTCTAAAGAAGGGCAACTGACATTGCGCGACGGAGTGTCCCCGTTGACGAAAGGAAGGTATCGAAATGATTAAGTTTATGACGGCCGTATTTGCGCTGCTTGTTGCAAACGTCGGAGCCGGGCACACGGTTCTTTATCACAACTACGACGTGGATGCCGGACAGGCAGGCTCAAAGACAAGAGCCGGCTCGGATCAAACCGCGCGCTTCACGCCGGTCGAAGGCGCTGATTTGAAATCCCGGCTCGCCGCCGCAATCAAACAGGCGCGCTCAAGCTCGAAGCAGTCACGATTCTGGACTGCCTACGCATTCGACGTCAGGCCCGGCGTCGGGGTTGATATTTTGATAGTAGGATCGGGAGGCTCAAGGGTAGACATAGGCGGGGTAGTGCATTCATCTTCCAATGAATACGAAACCCGTAACGTGGGCGTCTTTCTGTTGCACGAGACGGACGGCAGCCAGATCGCGCGCGCCGAGGTCTATAACCTCGAGCGGCCCCGCGATTACAGCGGCTACCCGGTATACTGGCTCGGCCGCGCGACGAACGACGAGAGCTTGAGCTTTCTCAAGAATCTGATCGCAACGACGCGGTCGTCCGACGTGGCCGAGAACGCGACGGATGCGATAGGTTTGCACGACGACCAGCGCGTCGAGGGGATGCTGAAGGAAGTGATTAAGAGTTCTTCCATTGAAAAGGCGCGAGTCACTGCCGTCTCCTGGCTCGGTAATTTTCCGGGGCAGGTAGAATACCTGGCCGCCATCGTGCGCAATGATCGCGAGAGCGTCGAGGTGCGAAAGGAAGCCGCCGATGCTCTGGGCGACAGCCGTGACGCGACGGCGCTTTCGTCTTTGCAAACGCTCTATTCGGACGTGAACAATCGGGAGGTGAAACGAGAGATCCTCGATTCAATCGCGGAGAGCAAGGACGAAGCCGCTGCGGTCAGATTCCTGACCAAGGTCACAGAAACTGAGCCTGACCGGGAGTTGAGGCGAGAGGCGATAGACGGCCTCGGCGAAAGCCGCGACCCTGCGAGCCTGAAGGCCCTCGAAAAGTTAATCAACGATCCGAACACAGATTCCGATCTGCAGGAGGAAGCTGTTGATGCTATAGGCGAAAAGGAGCCGGACGTGGGTGTGCCTCTGCTGATGAAGATCGCAAAGACGCACAAGAGCATTAAGGTACGCAGAGAAGCGATAGATCACCTGGGCGAAATTCCCGGCCAGCTCTCCTTTATGGTTGATGTTGCGCGCAACGAATCAGAGAACCCGGAACTGCGTAAAGAAGCTATAGAAGCTATAGGCGAAAGCCAGGACGCGGAAGCGATAAAGACGCTCCAAACGCTCTATTCGGATATTACCAACCGCGAGGTGCGTCGAGAGATTCTCGGCGCAGTATCGGAGGGCCACGACAAGGAAGCCGCGCTTAACTTCTTACTGAAAGTAGCGCGAAGCGACGATGATCGTGAAATACGACAGGAAGCTTTGTCGGGGCTTGCCGAGATCAACGATGATCGGGCCATAGATGCGATGTCGGAACTGTACGGCAGCGAACGCAACGAAGGTATGAAGGAAGAGATAATCGAAGCGCTCGCGGAATCGAACACGAAGCGCGCTTTGAGAAAGCTGATGGAAGTGGCTAAAAGCGACCCTTCGCCGAAGATGAGGCGCAAGGCCATCGAAGCGCTGGGCGAAAGCGACGACCCGGAAGCCGCAGAGTTTCTGGAAAAGCTCATCAGGTGATTGCCCGAAGAAGAGAGTTTAGATTTGAGGCCTATCTGCCACTGCAGATAGGCCTCAAATCAACCCCTCATCAAACAGATTTATTTATATTTTAGTAAATCTGAAATCTTCGATTTCCTTTTGAATTTTTGCACCATAGCCGCTTAGGTCTACGTGCCTGAGGTCTTTGTAGCTGAGGTTCGAATCGCTGAGGTTAGGGAGTATCTCAGGATTCTCTCGTCTCCACCTATTGCATGCCTCCACCCCTTGCCTGGGTATCGCCAGATGTTCAGGATTAGCCATGTGTCACCTCGATTCAGCGCAGTATCTCATCAGCGTGATTCGTAAGCAACGTCGCGGATTGGATGAGGCGGTGAGGTGATCAAGTGTTGAGGCTTGCTTCGCGGCATCCGGTTGAATGTCTAGTCGGGCAAGCTCTATCTAATACTATATTGATTTCAATGAAAGGTAAGCTCCAGGCGAGGTTCTAAAGAGATCCCGCAAAGTTTTAATCGCTACAGTTATGTAAAAAATGACCCAGCGAATGATACCGATCCGCTTGGGCTGCTGAGTTGGAACACTTTTATATGTATCATTAGCCCCATCTTATGTGAGAGTAACCGTCTTCCGGGCGGTGGTCCGGGACCAAATTCAGAGGGTAGATGGGAATTTGGAATCGTGATTCCACATATAATAATAAGACTTCCCTTCTGTCTTATCTCAGTTCGTTTCAGGCCCGTTGAGTTTATGAATGCAGGAAAATTGCTCGGTTTCCGTCATGCTTATCTATTAACGACGGATAGGAGCGGGAAAACGCATCATTTCTCAGGTGGACCTGACAATGGTCGCCTAAATGCTTGGGGACCTAGTGACTATGGCCCCTCTGTCGGAGATGATTTTCAAACTGATCCGAGTAAATTTAAGCAGATATCACTCGTGACCTTTCGAAATTGTGATTTTTGGGATGACAAATTCAAGCAGACTGTTGAGTATACCCGATCTGCAAATGTCGTGTATCATTGGTATGGTCCAAGCAGTAATTCATTTGTAGCTCAGGCATTGAGGGATGCTAATTTACGCTCATACTTTAATGATCAGCGTTTAGCAAATCTCTTGGATGCGCCTTTTAACGCCGACTTACTTGAGTATAATTTAGAGCCGGTAATTCCAGGGTGGGGTACTTCATATTAAGTTCGGGAAAACCTGATGAGGATAAGAGGTAGTAATCATAAATTAAATGGAATGTTTATGGGCATTATTGGATTAGTCATATTGTCGATAATCGGTTGTTGGAGTTCCACAATGCCTGCCAAAGTCACTGTTCCAGAAGTTAAAAGCATGATTGATGAAAATATCCCTATAGGATCCACAAGAACGGCAGTTACTGATTTCATTGAGTCACTTAAGATTGATGATCTCAAAGTTGTTCATGACGATTACTATGAGGGCATGCCACCATCATCTGATGACCTGCCAAATAATATTAATGCGGACATCGCAGGGTATTTAGTTGCAGCTATTCTTAAGGTTGAGAGTGATAGACCAGATGCTACATACAATATTCGGATAGTATTTTGTTTCGATAACAGTGAACGGTTACTAGGGTACGCCATCAGCAAAAGGGGACAAGTACTTTGATTGAGTTATTCAATGATAGAGATGGCCTTCACACGAAAATATGAAAGCATTCTACTCTATCTTGATTACAGTACTTAAAGGTTCACCACTCAAGAAACACTTTACAGTCAGCTTAAAGGTCCAAAGTGTCCGAATCCGCTTAAGAGTCCTTTCAGGGTGATACTGCAAAACTTCATCTAATGCTGCGCTTTGCCGCCTGGGGCCAATGCGGCAAAAATGAGAACAGCAAACAAATCGAATACGAACTTGGCTGAAACCAGCCTAACCTAGCAATATAGACGAGGGTTTAATTGAGATTGTATAAGGGGGGCTGACCTGATGAATTCAATTCTCCCCGCGACAAATTAGCGGGTTGCTGTCAAACCACTCAAAAACAATTAAGGCGTCCCGAAAGACGCCTTTAATTATTTGATTCTAAAAGTGGAGCTAGACGGGATCGAACCGTCGGCCTCTTGAATGCCATTCACGGTAAGGGGGTCATAGGTATACACAGGTACCCACAACTTATCGTTCTTTTTCATACAGTTGCGGGAAATTGAGTAGGTAAGAAACACTCGGCTGTATACCAGTGTTCCCCTTTGTATCTAACGTTTCGTAGACAACGTGGTAGACAAGAAACCTTCACTAGCGAATAGATTAAAATTCGTGTGGAGGTGCGACATGGCGAAAGAGTACAAGGAACGTATTAGGAATGGCAAGCGGGAATTATACGCTGTATTCAGTTACAAGGAAGGCGGGAAGTGGAAGCAAGTATGGCGAATAGCTGACAGCGTTGCTGACGCAAAAGATAAGTATCAAAAGTTAGCCGCGCAGTTCAGTAATCACGGTGAGCAAGTATTTGAAAGCGAGCGAGTGACGTTTGAACAACTGGCTGACTACTACGAGAAAACCTACCTTATACCGCCTCAGTATGTTGACGGAAGAAAAGTAGCAGGGCTGCGGGGATACTATGAGCAAAGGTTGTTTCTAAGAACTCTGCGTGAGTACTTCGTCAAAAGAAAGCTTAAAGACATAACTCGTGGTGAGATAGAACGCTTCAAAGCTAAACGGCTGGCTACTCCTACAAAGCTTGGAGGTCAAAGGGCGATAGCCTCAGTGAATAGAGAACTGGCTCTGCTGTCTCGAATGCTTAAAGTTGCCCAGACTGAGAGGTGGCTTATTAATAATCCTTTCGGTGCTGCCGGGTCGCTTATTAGTTTAGCTGACGAAAAGAAACGCGAGCGCATTCTAACAAGAGAAGAAGAAGAAAGATTATTAGCGGCGTGTACGGGAAGACGAGCGCGCATTAAGCCAATAGTGATTATGGCTCTGGATACAGGAATGAGGCGCGGCGAGCTTATCAAGCTCAAGTGGGAAGATTTAGATTTTGAAGAAAGACTTATTCACGTTAAAGCCTTCAACACTAAAACAATGCAAGAGCGTTGGCTTGCAATGACTCCCCGCGTAGAGCGCCACTTGCTGGCACTTTATGAGGCGTCAGACAAGCAACCAGATGCCCTTGTGTTTGGGATTTTAAGTAGTGTGAAAAAAGCTTTTATGTCGGCTCGAAAACTGGCGGGCTTGCCTGATGTAAGGTTTCACGATCTGCGACATACGGCAGCCACCCGATTAGTCGAGGGCAAAATCCCTACTCCACAAGTCGGGCGCATCTTGGGACATACACAAGCCAATACTACCTACCGCTATGTGAATGCGAATGTGGAAACTGCAAGGCGAGTGGCTGATGTGTTTGCGGAGTTTAGTAATGAGAGAGAAACTGGATCAGTGGTAGTCAACTAACAAGAAAAGAATTTTCTTGACCGTAGAAGAAAAGAAACTTTAATATAAATTAGTGATTGACCCCTGTTTTGGCGCTCCCAGTTGAACGCGAAGATAGGGGTTTCTGTTTTGATAAGTAAAGTCAAAGCAAGCGGTCGTACTTGCTTAAGGCGATTTTATTAGACTTGAGCAATGCTTTGACTCCCGCCACTCAGCCGAGGCTCATTTACAGGTAGCGCGATCAAGCCCTCCAGCGCTTCCGATGAGCAGGACCTCTGGGGTCGGTTCGAGCATTTAAAGAAATGATTCGGAAAAGAATTGAATTAGCTGAACATTCTCCATTAACTATGCAGGAAACAATGGAGATATTGAGAGTCAAAACCCGCAAAACGGTCTATAAACTAATAGATGAAGGCCATTTAGAGCGGGTAGACATGCCGATTGACAGAGTGTTCATCACTTGGGAGTCAGTTATCAAGTGTATTAGTCGGATCAAACAGCGTCGTAAAAAACGTTGAGGCTTAGGTTCATCCCAAGCGAGTAGCCCTCTTTTCTTTCTGAGTACAAAAAGCCACGCCTAAGCGTGGTCTTTAGGGTGCTTCCTGCTCGGAGCCAGGAAGACACCAAGAATGATAGTGTAAAGGCTGTAGCGGATCGTCGGGGTTTTCTTCTTCTATGAGGTCTTCAGCTTCGATAGGTCGGAAGCATTTCTCGCAGCGGGTCATCATAGGTCAGTTCCTCTTGCCTATAGCTTTAGCTTTGACTGGCTTGAGAGTTTTAACTGATCCGTTCGCCTTACAGACATGAGCATTGCCACAGGGTTGTTTAGCCGTCGCATATAAACATCGTCCTTTTATTCGGTGGACTCGTTGGAGAAGCTTGATTACTTCTTCAAGGGTTCGGCATTTTGGATTGGCGTTTTTCTTTCGTTTGTCAAAAAGGACATGCCAAGCTTCGTGCCTGTACCGTTTCAACTTGAGTAGGTTTTCTGCCTCGTTGCCTCCTTCCCGGCTTTTGGGGGTTAAGTGATGATTGTCAATTTCGCGTCGTTTCTTTTGCCTCCTTTTCCTCTTTCGATTCATCGGGGTTTCTCCTAGAAAAGATTTAGGGCAAGCTTGTGGGCCTGCCCTGTGGAATGGGCCGTGCGCCCTGGTGGGATTTATGGATGGGCGGGGCTGGCCCGCGCCGAGCGTTCCCCGTCTCAAGGCTTACATCAGCGCGAAGTACGCAGCCCCATAAAAGGTGGGATCAGGAATTTTCTATGCAGGCGACACATTGACCGCCTTCGTGCAGAGTTTCCTTGTCGCATCTTCCGCAATACTTTTGTTCACCTTTGGGCTTGTAATGCGAATGAATGTCGGAAATCTGACTGGCGGGTTTTGGTGAGAAGTGAATGTCTCGCTCAATCTCAAGTCCCATTGGGCCTTTGATACCCTTTAGCTCGTTGAGAGAACTGTATCCCCACTCTCTTTCCATTCCGACAACGTAACCGAACATCAGATAATCACCTTCTTGTTCTTCGCCTTCGGTGATATACCAAGTCCAGTTAGACCAAGGCGTAAATAGCTTCATATACACCGTTGGGTCTTTGTTGCCTTCTTGGGAATAGAGTTTAGGGATTTGAGCTTTAAGCTCGTCGGGGAAGAATACGTATTCCTCTCCCATCACTTGCGTCCTTTGGCCTTGCTGCCTTTGGTGGGTTTCACAGGCTCAGGCGGGTTGGGGTCACGAAGCTGGAAATGCTGGCCGGGAAACAGGTCAATGATGAGGTTCATTGAACCGTCTTGATTGATGAATCCTGCTCCGAACCTGCGCCAGCTATTCTGTCTTCCTGGCCCTTTGACGATGTGGTAAAGAACCTTGTGGTTGGGTAGCGTTTCAGCGTTTGCTGCCATATGCGGAGTACTCCTTTTCAAAATTCAGATTACAGGTTGGCATTCCCTGAAGAGGACTACCACGCGGCCTGTGTCGTCCGGGTGAGCCGTGAAGGTTGGTAGCCTTCCTCAGAGCGCAAGGTGAGGGCTTGCGCCTTTGTATTAGTAAGTTTTCTTTACTCCACTAAGCTTGATGTCGCCTTTGCGGTAGCGGTTGATAAATGACACGATGATACTGCCAAGGGTGATCGCTGCGCCTAAAAGTGTTTGCACTTCCTCTTGAGTGATGTTGATTTTGAAATAATTCAAAAGAAGCATAATCATGCCGACGAACGCACCGATATTTGCAGCCTGGGTTACGCTATAGTCTTGGTTCATAGAATTGATAAGGACTCTCGACCTTTTATAAAAATGAATTGATCTTTGTGTCTGCTGGTATCCCGATATACTTTGCGACAAATTCAGCGTAGTGGCGGGGATTGTTGTTATCAGAAGATGGTGCATACACAGCAAAGAACTCATATAGGGTCATTGTTCCCTTATAACGTTTAAGCTGATCTGAGCAGGCATCTTTGAGAAAAACTTTCAAGGCGTTAAATCCAACAGCGTAACTTGGGAAGATACAAAATCCTTGCGGGTCTTTATCTATAGCTCCTAAGAGTTTGGTGTAAGAGGTATAGCGGAAATTGGCTGGGTTATTATTTCTAAAGCTTCGTGAGCCTTTGAAGTAACCCTCATGGGTCTGTATAGCCTTCGCAAACTGGCTTAATTTGGCCTGTGGCATGAGTTTGTACTGTAGATTGGTTAACCACTGCTTTGCCCTTTCTAATTGCTCGTAGAGGCTCATTTTAGGGTGTGTAATTAGTATAGCAAATCAGAATGTTGACAGGGCTGCTCTCTTCCAAGTATCCGTTGCAACACAGACGTAAAAGTGAGTTGAGCTGTAGCTTACTTGTCCTGGGGAACAAGTATCTGATGCGGTTGTAGGAGTGGTTGTTGAGATAACAAACGCTCCTTCGTGATCGGGGAAAGAGAAGGTTCTGTCAGAGTTCAGATCAGAGGCGCTGAGTAAAGCATTTGCGGAACCTCCTGTATAAATTGCGAAGCCATACCCTTCTTGTAAATAGAGTTGCTTCTCATTGTTTGGAGTGCTGAGTAAAACATAGCCAGAGTCCCCTGATCCATTCTTATCGCCAGATTGTATTTGAATGTTTCCTCCATCACCATCGCCTCCTTGTGCGTCTCCAGCGATTAGTGAAACGGGGCCACCAGAACCTGAGTTTGTACCGCCATTGCCTGCTTGAAAGGAGACAGGACCACCATCTCCGTCTATAACTGAACTACCAGCAGCACCTCCAATTGAACCACCCCTTTGTTCATCTCCATCACCTCCTGTCAAACTGAATTGTGATCCGGTGTAATACTGGTCAATATTGTCGCCACCGTTGCCTGAAACAAAATCTGTGCGGCCTCCAATACTGGCCGGGTCTACCGCTCCATCAGGCGCGGTTACTGACAAACCTCCTGATGTTGCTTTGTTCCATATAAACCTACTATCTCCCCCAAACGCTCCTCCATCGTTAAATAGAACATAGGTATCATTTCCTGGTGTGCTTTGCCATGCGGGTACTCCGCTACTTACACCTAAGTACTGCCCGTCACTGCCCACTGCAAGCCTAGCAAGATGATTAGCCCCATCTGCGAAAAGCATATCGCCTGTAACATAGGTGTCGTTATCTGTGCCTCCTCGTGTCGCTCCTAATACTCCGCTCCAAGCAGGGTTGAAAGTAATTATCCCTGTTGAAGTGGAGATAGTAATTTGGATATTAGAATCGGTTGAAGTCGCAAAAGTAAAAGTAGGGCCATTGACTCCATTAATCGTTGTGGTCGCTACCTCGCTTACTGTAGTCGTAGAAACTGCGGTAATGAGTCCCTTAGCGTTTACAGTGATTCTCGGAATTACTGTAGAGCTTCCAAATGTGCCTACATTGGAATTGACTGTAGCAAGTATGAAAGCAGATGAGCCTGGCCCTGATGCCGAACCATCTCCGGTTAGAGCGGTAATATAGTTTCCTGCGGCTTGTTTATTATTGAACGTAGACCAATCTGTACTTGAGAGAAATCCTGACTGAGTACTGCTGGCTTGCTTCACCTGAACTGTTGTTCCAGAGCCTACTACAGCGCCAGTGCCTCCCGTTATAGTTAAAATACTTGATCCGGTTTCCGTGAGGTTTCCAAAGCTTAAGGCACTTTGTTTCGCATTGAATGTAGTCCAATCGGCGGCAGAAAGAAAACCAGCTTGTGAGGCTGACGAGGTTACCTGAGTTATAGTTATGACTCCGGTTGACGTTGAATAGGAAAGGCCATTTATCCCGGCAACATTAAAAGTAAATGCGGGACCGTTGACACCGTTTATAGTTGTCGTCGTTCCTCCTCCGCTCCCGCCTGAGCCACTGGCCGATATGGTTATTGCTCCCGATGAAGTAGAGATAGTGATGTTTGATCCTGCGGTAAGGTAGGCGGGTGTATAGGTGCTTGTTGAAGTGCCAATAAGAACCTGACCTGCTCTTGGGGCTGTTCCTGTTCCCGTACATCCTTGAAACGGAAAACAAACTGTAGCTGCGTGTGCTGCTGAACCTAAGATTATTATGCCTGCGATGATTAATAAAAACTTCTTCATACTTGGAATCGTGCTTTATGAGGGGTTACACCTTCGGGGGGTGCGTTAGTATAAGTGATTACATTTCGACTGATTGTGTAGTCTTCGTTTTCTGTCTGGAGCATACCGCCCAAGAACAGAAATAGGCTGTTAGTTTTCGGGGTCATTTTGAGGGTAAATGTCCTGTTAGAGCCGTTAATTGATCCTGATGGGGTTTCTCTGTGCCAGCTTGGGGTAAACACACCTCCGAAATCTGAAACAGGCTTCTTTTTCAGTTCTGCCCAGTCAATGCTTTGGAGAAATTCAGTCAGTCGGTCTATTGCATCTATTATACCAAATTGGCCTTTGACGAATTCGGTACTGAGAGCGTCAAAGTAAGGTTTGGTATCAGGAAACTTGATTGATTCAAGGTTAGTAACGCTTACTTCTTTGATTGGGTTTACTTCCTCGACCTCCATCATTGAAGGGAAATTGACCTCTTTTGTGGTGACTTTGACAGATTCTTTTTCGATGAGTCTGTGAAGCAGTTCTATTATTATGTTGTCATTCTTTGCCTTCTCTTCGTTCTGCTGGTAAATACCAAAAAGCATCGTGACTACTTCATGGTTTATTTCCGGCGTGGGCTGATTAGCTTTCGCTGCATCAGTCATCATAGACTTCATCATCTCGTCTAATGTGGGTTTGGTTGGGTTGTCCATTTTATTTGTTTATAAATGACCCGACTGCTGCTGTCCCTGCTGCGGCTCCTGCGACTGTAGAAACAACAGGATGTTTCTTTATTGTTGAAGCTGCTCTGGTGACAATATTCGTTCCAACCTTCTCAACGGTCTTATCAGCGATATTGTCTCTGGCTTCAAATAAAAGACTCTGACGTAACAATACCTCTTTCAAGGCATCTCCTGCGGGTAGCTGCTCGGCAATATACTCATTTGCTCTGCGGCGAATGTCTCGAATCGCTTGCTTACGAGCACTAATGACCCCTTCACTGAAAACGCCTTTCAGTCCTGCCTCTGCAATGCGGTCAAATTCCTTTCTTGCGGCCAGAAGTCCTTTAAGAGTTTTGGGATGTTTGGCTACGACACTCATAAAAGTATTTACCACTCCCCTATAAGCTTTCTGTGCGGCTTCATCTCCTGCTAAAAGGATTTGGCGTTCTGCGGATTCAGCGGCAGAGCTTACATAGGTTCTAAGCTGTCGGGTATTGAATATTGAGTTGTTGCGCTCAAGAGCTTTGATAACGTCTTGAGAGCTTGCGGTGATCTCCTTATTGATGGCAGAGATGTTTTGAACTGCGCTCTTTGAGGGGTTAACTACTGTTCTTGCAGCCTCGGCAACTTCAATGTCTCTGGCCGAGGGTTGAATATCAATGGTTTTAAGCAATCCTTTTTGCTGTCCCTGTCCTGCGGTAAGTGCGGCTTTCTTTTCCTGCTTATTAAGCGTGGCTCTGGTAAGCTGTAAAACATCGTCCAGTTCATTTTGAGCGGCTTTGTTCTCAAATGAATTGATAACTTGCTTGCCAGTCTGAACTCCTGCTTTGCCAGCTTGTAGTGCAAGGTCTACTGATTTTCCTGCTCCATACACTTCTCCTGCGGCGCGTACAATATTTCCGGCGGCTTCGATATTTCCTGCAAGCTCTGGGTGTTCCTGTTTAAACTCGTTATATTTTTCTGCACCTTTAGAAACTAACTCTGAAACCTTTGGTGTCCCTTCTCCTGCGATGGTGGCGTTACTAACCTCACTTACTACTCTTTGACCGATCTTTGAGGCAAGGTTTCTTAGAAACTCTGGGAATACAGTCTTGTAGATACTCTTTCCGGCTTCAGCAAAGGTGTCTGCTCCTGCACCGAATCCTTGGCCGATGATCTGGAAGTTAGTCGAGAGTTCTGACTGCGAATGATTCTTACTAATCTCGTTTATATTCTCTTGTCTTTTAGAAATATCACTTTTTACACGCTGTAAGAATCCTGGGTCTTTTGAAGAGGGTTGGTCATAACCTTCCAGTTGATAGCCTTTCTGTCGCAAGGCGGCAATAACTCCTCCCGGCGAAGTGCCAGAGGGAGCGTTTTGAATTATTTGTCTTACTTGGTCTTTACTGAGAGTAGGCATTAGAAACCGAGAGATTTTACATAATCTAAATCGGCCTTTGTCGGTTTCGCTGTCGTCGTGGTTTGTGTCGTTAACGCATTTGCTGTAGCGGCTGTAATACCTTGAATCTTAGCTTTTACAACATCAACGTTAGCATCAGACCTTGAAGGCATCGCAGCTTTGTATGAAGCAACGTCTTGATCGGACAATACGCCTACATCATTTAATCGAGCGATTTCTCTTGTAAGAAGCTGCTTGGCGCTCTCAAACTGTGCGGTCTTGGGATCAAAGGATTCTGCAAAAGGAATGCGACCTCCAAGTAAACCTCTAAGTGATGATGGTACTTGGCCGTATAGATCAATTAGTGATTGAAGTTTTCTATTAACGTACTGGAAGGGATTGAAGCCTACTTTATAAAGCTCGGTTTGTACTTTTGCTCTGTCAGTCGGAGTTAAGTCTTTCACTTTTCCATATCCTGCTATCACTGACTTTGTGAGGTCTGAAACTGGGAGACTCTTAATGCCATCAAGTGTGTCGAAAGCGTATGTTTGGCCTGCTGTAGAGCTTGTCTGAGTTGGCCCGGAAGAAACGACGGTCGGCGCAGGATTCAGCTTGGGATTATAAAAAACCATTTCATTACCGCTACTGTCTGCTATACGAAGCAATGAACTTGGGTTTTTGCCTGCTGCCTGCTCTGGAAAGGCAAGAAGTGAGTAGCCTTTCAACGCCATTTGATTTTGAAGGTCTTGTTTCTCTGCTTTGAAATTGTAATCGGAAATCTTTTGAGCTACCTGCTCTGGGGTGTCGGTAAGTTTTACTCCTGATCTGGCGAGAATATCTGCCTTTGCAGAGTCAAGCATCATACTCTTGATGTTATCGAAATTCGATTGAGCTTCTTTTAGATCGTTCTCAAGCAAACCTATTTGGGCTTTTACAAAGTCAGTGTCTTGGCTGTTCACGTCAACAAGTTTCTTTCCTGCTTCGTCCTTTTGCCCTTCGTAGAAATTCAAAAGCGTTTCGTAGTAAGTAAGCTGGTCTTTTCTGTCAGCTAGGATTGCCTCTGAGGTTCGGTCAATGAAGTTCTCGGCTGTAGAAATCTGATTGTTTCTCATCGAAACAACAGCCTGCAAAACACCGATTCGGGCCAAAGCATCTTCTTTGATCTGACCTATTTTACCCTGTTGAATAGCGGCGGGTGCGGCTACACCTTGAACAGTTGCTATGTCCTGTTGAAGTCCGGTAGCCAGGGCGTTGATTTCGTTAATGGTGTTCTGATTATCGAAGTAATTCTGCTCTACAAGAAACCTCTCACGCTCGTTGGTTTCGAGGTTTTGTCTGAATGGTTGCAAAAGCGGCTGAATGTCATTTTGGATAGTGTTTTGCTCTTTGCTATCAAGCTCTTTAATCTGAGCCTCGTACTGTTTGCGCTGGGCTTCGAGTTGATCCCGCTGCTGTTTTATAGAGTCGTCTAAAGCTTTTCTGGCGGTATCTACATTCTGCTGTAACCCTCCTACATAAGAGTTCACTACCGATGGTGCGTTAGGTGTAGGAAGGTTCGGGGTCGTGACAGACTTTATGGTATTAGCGGGAACTGGATTGGTGATCTGCTGAACCTGAGAGGTCAATCCCTGAACAGTCTTTGCAGCTTGATTGACTATCTCCTGCAATGCTGCGGGATCACTAGGAAGATTAGGCTGGGTTGTGGGGGCGTTTGGAATAGGTGACGAAGTGGGTTTTGGTTGCGAAGCCTGCAACGATGCAATTCTTGCGTTGTACTGATCTATAGACTCGTCTGCTCTTTTAAAATAATCCTGTTGAGTGAGGGGCATGAAAGATTAGTTATAGTATAGCATTTTCGACTTTAGGCTTTTCCTGTAGTTGATAAGTAAATCTCAACTCGTTGGATGATCGCAGCGGTATTGGAAGCGGAGGCGTGGTTAAATCGGAAGTTCATATAAAAGTTGTTTACATCGGTAATGGTTTTCCAGCCGGAAACTGTGGCTAAGTTAATCGAAGATATACCAGGGTATGTACTATTGGTCACTGTAAGGTTTAACTGATCGTCTGCGCTGCCTGGGGACATATCTTTATAGTCTTTGAACAGGGAAAACTTGACAGATGCGCCAGTACCAAACTGGGAAAAGTACACAATAATCTTTTCGATATTGGCTTTGTAAGGAGTCGAATAGAGGCGTGTTCTAAAGTCGGCATTTATGTGATAACCAGTGTAATCTATTTTGACTATAGAATAAGTGCTACTTACTTTCCTTCCCACAAAAAGAATGTTCTGACTAAGGTTTTTCACCATTCCTATATCAGAAGGTAGGGTTGATCCGTCTGTAGTTGCTGAGGTTCTAAAGTGGAAAGCATCTGCATCTACGGTGTGAATACTTCCGCCTGTGCCGTAGTGAATCATGTTTTGGAATATATCTGTAGCTCCTGCTCTTGGCGCAACACCAATCTGAACTGACTCAAAAAGGGTTTGGAAAGTACTTCCTTGAATGAGCTTTACTTTAGCCGTGTTATTTCTGCCATAAGTGAAGGCATAAACTTTTCCGTTGTTCTTTTGAATGGCAGAAACGTAGTTATCTTGAAGGTCTACGGGATAGTTATAACTGGGCTTTATGGTGTCCCAATAAAAGATCGTTGATTCACCTGCTGAGTAGCTATTGGTGTCCAATGTTGATTTGTACGCGCTGACGACAAGAAAGCTTCCGTCAACATCAAGGTCAGTTGCGATCCAGCCAAAACCTAAATCGAGTTTCTTGTAATCTATGGCTGTCGAGTTGGGGGCGTGGTAGGCGATATACTGACCGTTTGTTATATAAATGCAGTTGTCGGGACCAAAACCGATTTTATGTGGTACTCCTGCTGTTAATGCAGTTCCATTTGTTTGAGTAACTAGAGTGGAAAGCCAGTCATCGTCAGGGCTGGAAGCGTCTTTAAGCATCCTTCCAACATCTCCGTCCGTTGCATCATTCCAAGAGTAAAGAATGTACTCATTCGTGGCGTTTTTATAATTAAACACATCACAATCTGCGCCGCTTAACGAGCTATGCGCTCCGTGCGCGGCGGTACTGACAAGGGAAACTTGCCGCTCGCCATCAATAAGGAAATCACTAAGGCCAAATTTAACAACATGAGCCGTATCAAGATAAACAAACGCTTCACGGTTTGAAGCAACCACACCGTTTAAGGGTAGTCCGTCAACAGTGACACCTGACGCGGTTAAAGCCGTAAAAGTCTCACCTGGGGCGATGTGGCCTAGCTTACCGATTCGGAACAAACTCGCAGAATTAGATTGCGAGTATGCGCCTTCTTTGGCCTCTATTGCGGCTGAATTACTCTGAGTAAAATCCCCTTTTCCCCATCCCAGAAGTGGCGCTTGAATTGTGATTACTTTCTCGGCCATTAGCTTACAAGATCAACGATTGATGTATCTGCAACGAACCTATTATTGTTTGAAGCCGCGCTCCACTTTCCGGTAACTTTTAACGTCTGGTTTACAGTGCTATCAACAGCGAATGCCTCTGATACTCCGATATGAAACTCACGAAGAGTACTTGAAAATGATCCCTGCTCGAATAGGTAAACAGACATGATGACCTGTTGTGAGTTCGTAGCTCCATTGGCTACTACCATAAAGTCAATAATCATAGAGTAAGAACCCGTATTTGCTCCTGTGACTACGGGGGGAACGATAAAACTTGTACTTCCATAGTAGCCTTGAATAGTGAAAGTATCTGAGCCGTTGTTAAAGATAATTGTAGTTCCTAAGCCTGCGTATATTTTCGCTCTCACTGCGTTATTAGTACTGAGAGTATTTGCGGGAAGTGTGAAGCTAAAAATATTCGTTTCAGTGGTGGTGTTCTGAATAGTAACGGGGGATGCGGTGACGTACTCCTTGATAGTGGGAATAGCAATAGCAGCCCACGTACCATCTCCTCGCCAATAGGTTGAAGCCGAGGCTCCTGATCCGCTATTCAAGTGTGAGACACCCAAGTTTCCCGAAACTCCATTAGCTAAATCAATCAATGACCAAGCTGGGGCAAAACCTGCGCCCAGAGATTTAAGATATTTATTGGCATCTGGTTGTAGACGCTTAATCTCTCCGTTAGAGTAGACATAGAAAATATCTCCGTATGAAAGGCCAGAGGTAAGGTCAAGCTTATTATTCAAAACAGCAATGGTTTGAGAATCTAAATTAGGGTCTAAAACAGGCGCTTTCTTAAGCTCATTTATTTGTCTTTGCAATTCTTCGATTGCTGCCTGTGTCTGTGAGTCCATTTAGATAAAATCGTTTAATTCGTTTATCCCGTAATCTTCCTGAGAAAGACTGATAGACACTTTAGCGTCCTGATCGCGGCTGGCGTAATACTCCATTAATGCAGCTTCAAGCTTATCTATTCTGTTTTGTAGGCGGGTTATGATCTTCTCTGAGAGGTCATGTTTTATTGTGTAATCTAAGGCTGCGCCCAGAGAAAGTACACGGTGAAACATAGGGGCAAATCCAGGGGTCGCGGTAGTGTCGGCTGCTGTAAAGTAGGTCACATTTCTTTGGAAGTAAAACTTAAGTCCTGCCGATACTGTGTAGCTTGGCTTTTTGTCTAACACTATCAAATTTCCAAAATGTGCATAGGCCACTGGCACCCCAGAGGTCTTGGTAGACTCCATAAGCTCGATTGATCCGGCCTGAGGTGAGGACTCATCAATGCGATCCAAATAATGATAAACACCATTGGAGTCTTTGCAGGCAATAGCTCGAAGTTTCAAGTAAGTGGTGTTGATAGCATAAGACTGCGTGCCGCTGGTAAGGGTTAAAGTTCCCACTGGTAAGTCAGAGTTATTTAGATCGTCCCATTCCCACTTCGCATCAGACTGTAAGATCAAAGAAACCTCTCTATCCAACCAAGCGTTTATGTTTCTTGTCTTTTGAGCAGTAGGATAAGAGTTGCTGTCTGAACCAACCCAAAAGTCTATATCTTCTATGATGCCAAGCTTGTTTACGGAATCGCTAAATACCATTTAAGTATTTGAATTTGATTGGCGACTGTTGGCTGTCAAACGCTCCGAAAGCTTAATCAAAAAGTCAGCGATCTTTTGTAGTAAAGTCCACGTCTCTTTCTTCACTTCCTGCGCGTCAAGATCAAGAATGGCATAGCCAAAGAAAAATTGATTCACCACTGAGCGGGGGAAGTAGAAGAAACCCTTATCTCCTACACCTTCTCCGTATGAATTTTGAATAACAAGATAAAGCGTACCATTGATATTCTTTTGACCACAGATTTTGACAGCGTGGGGATTGATCTCATCCAGCTTTGCCTTATCTGCAATAACTCCACTTGGGGCAAAATCCCACTCGGTTTGCCAATACATTCCTGTAAGAATAGACGCGACCTGCATCTGCATCACACCTCGGCAGGAGTCAAAGAAATCACCCCATCCGTCTACTTTGAAAAACGACTTACCTCGATGGACTCTTGCAACCTCGTCAAGGTGAGTAGGGTAGTTCGTCCAGTTGACAAGGAAGTCTCTATCTTTGTCGCCTACTTTGAACGGGCATACTCCAACCTCTAATGATCCGTAGTTTATTGCAGCTTTCAGGGCATCTTTAGGATCTGCGCCAAAGCTCAAGTAATTTCCCTCAATCTGCTTTGTCTTGGCCGCGCCGTACTCTGGGGCAAGTACTACCTTCTCTGTGTCCTCTCGAATAGAAGCTACTGCAAAGTTCACGCAAAAGTCTGTCTCGCGCTGATCCTTTACTTCTAGAACAGGAGAAACAGTAAAATCCTTGTCGTGTAAGGGGGCGGCTCCAAATTTCTTCTTGTACGAAAAGTCTCGAACGTCTTTTTTGGGGATTCGCAGCCCAGACTGTAGCGAGTAGTTTTTTACCTCTTGATTCATACTGGTACTGTTTGGTTGTGATTTTCGAGGATGTCCAGCTTGGATTTTTCAACGTCAAGTTGAAGGTCATTGTATTTGAGTAAGAGTTCATCGTAGCTGACTTTTAGCTCGTTATACTTGGCTTGGAGTTCGTAGTATGCCTTCTGCCAGGAGGTAAGCTCGGCCTGTAATCTGCCTATCTCTTTCTTGAGTTTATAAACTTCGGTTCTTAACTCCTTACGTATTGCGGTAGCTTCATTCAGCCCTATATTGCCTCGGATGAAAATATAATCAATAAGCTTGATCGCTGCGGCTCCTACTAAGGTGTAAAGAATCTCCGTCATTTACTCGTAGTATTGCTGGGTGAGTAATACGCTGGTTGTGGTGAGGGAAATACAGGAGATTTTACCGGGCCAGAGATTGTGCTTATCTGAGGACCAAACATAATCCTGTCCCTGCGTGAGTCTGATGCCCTTTGATACTCCGACTGTGGTAGTTGCCCCTTCAATGCAGTAGACAGTTGCATTGGTGTCCTGTTGGATTCTGCGATAGGTGGCTCTGGTATCTTCGTTTAAGACAAGAATACCTGTGCTTGTCGCAACGCTTGATGTGGCGTTTGTTACTGTCCTGCTGATACCCGAAAGTGAAACGTCTTGAGGCGCTTTAGAACCGAAATGCTCATACCCTAGAATTAGGGCGACCACTATGATGAGTCCGACTGCTATGTAATGTTTCATGTTTTTATTTTGTTTATGACCTTTTGTTTTAATCCGGTCATCCCAGCCCCTATAAAGAGGCTGAGTGGCTGGACTAATGGACGTAACACACCTTTGCAGTTCCACTATCAAGATTAAGCGATGCAACAGCACCGTAGTTGATTGCTCTAATTGTAGAGGTTCCGCTTGCTGTGATTACACACCCTATACCTGCTGCTGATGTGGTGGCAGTGGTCAAAGATCCAATACACAAATCTCCTGCGACTGCGCCACTGAGGGCAATATCGGTTGTAGTAGCCGAAAGGGTTACACTCGATGTTCCCAATGTGGGCGGGTCCCAAGTAGCGGTAGCACACTTAAACTTTGAGATCGTGGTGCCTGACCCGATGACTAAAGAGCCATCGCTTCCAAGGGTTCCTTGTCGGGTGGTTCCGAAAGTTAAACCTCGAAGGAAACTTTCAATCTGGTAGTGAGTCTGACCAGTAGCGCCAAGAGGGTTGTTAGCCTTCACAAACCCAAGCAATCCGAGTCCAAGCAACGCCACTGCTAGAACCGCAATAAAAATATTTTTGGTCATTGCTTTAAGTGGTTATGTTTAGACCCAATCTGCTGCGTTATTTTTGACTCTCACCATCTTGCGTGCGCCGTCTGCGTAAGTCTTTTTGCCGTGACCGGAGAGTGACTTAATCTGATCGGCAAACTGCTTTTCAACGCGACTCACTTCGACTTTAGGATTGATCTGAACAACCATATCAACCGCTCCCGCGACGCAGAACAAAGATTCCTGCTTCTTGGAAGTAAAGCTGTCGGTTGCATCAGTCAAAGTCTCGGAACACACAACGTCACCGTATCCGGTGATCGTGAGGGTATCGGCTGTATCATCATTGACCGCCAACAGTCCTCGACGCTGCCAGAGGTAACGATCCTCAGTTGCTACATCCGTGAAGTCAGTACCTACCGTTCCGGCCACAGTGCCACCTGTGCCGTTTCCGTAGTTGATAAGGTCACGAATGAATGAACGAGTGGTATCAACGTTGGTTCTGATGTCAGCCCAGGCTGATGCAATCAAGGTAGCGTGAAGGGTAATGGTGACTCCTGCAATGGTGATGGTGTCGCCGTTAGTCGGCTGAGTGACCATTGAAAGAACTGCGGTGTAGGGAAGATTGTTATTAACAATGATATTCCATCCGAAGCGCTCTCCTGCGCGACCATTCACAGTTACGGTGTCGCCAAGTCCGGTCGGTCGTCCTGCGCTCTGGAGAAGCAAAGTCTCATAGAAGTGAGGGCCAATAATCGCATAGCGATTGGATGATCTCACATCAATAGACCAAAGCTTGGTTCCTGCGGCGGTGAAGACCTGCGGGACGTTATCAGTGTTCAAACTGATGTATGAGCCTGCCGAGCCTCCTACCGAGCCAGCATCTACCGTGTGGGTAGAGTTGGTGACTTCGGAAAGAAACGACTGCTCAAGGTAGTTATTATGAACGCGCTGCATATCCTGGGCGACTTTAGCACCGATTTCATAAGCTGATTGCTTTTTTTCGGTGTCGTCTACTGTGGTTGCAGCATATTTCCAAGTGGAGATCGTGAGTTGCTCGTTTGTTGCAGAAAGAGCTTGATAGCTTACGTCCGTTCCTGGGGTGTAAATACCAATCTGAGGCTTATTCAAGATGACTCGGTTTACCGTGTCATAGCCTCCGTTCTCTACTTCAACGAAGCGCATATTAGCAATGCCAATAGCGTTGTTTTCAACGTAGAGAGTTTCTTGCATCTGCGAGTCCCAGAACTCCTGGTTTAATGCAGATAAACTGTTTGCCATTTAAGGGGTGCGGCCCTTACTGCTTATTTGCCTTTTCCATCCATTCAGCTTTCTCCTTTTGATATTTTGCCAGTGCTGCTTTGCCCTCTGGAGTCGAGTAATCAACATTAGGATCAAGCTTGGGTGGTTTATCAGGATCAAAGGTAGTAGTTGCCGCTGTTTTATTATTGCGACTAATTGCGGCCTCTTGTGTTTTCTTCTCCTGCTCGTACTTCTCCCTCTTGTGAAGGATGTACGGGTCTGCTGCTGCTTTGCGAACCGGGATGCCTTCTAGTTTTGCGAGTTTCTTGATTTCTTTTACCAGGTCATCTGGTAATTCCAGTGATTCCAGGTATTCATTCTCAAGTTCTTCGCGGGCAGCCTGTCTCGCTGTAGTTACAACTTCATCAGGATCAGATTCTTTTTTTGGAGGAGTTTCTTTAGCCTTTTTCAACTCATCGCGCAAGCTGCGCTTCTGAGAGATCAACTTGCCAGTACGTTCGTAAATAGCAAGCTGTTCATCGGTCAAAGAATCAATAAGAGTTTCATGTTCTACTTCGTCGAGGCCATGCTTTTCGATCACTTTCGCTCTTATTTCCTCTCGTGAAGGTTTCTTAGAGAGTTCTTCTTGCTCTCGCAGTTCTTCCTGCTCGTTTTGGATTACATCCATTTTGGTAGTGGGCTACGCCCGGATTGTGCGCTACGCGCTTAATTAAAGAAAACAGGTCATCTTGTGATGCCTGTTCTGGATATGAGCTTTTGAGGGGACCCGTCAAGGAACCTCTAGAGCTGATACCCATAACGGGCACCGCAAGGTTGACGGGTTTTGTAGGTTGGAAAGGTTATTTCACTTCTCGAAGCTCGGCTTGCTTACCCTCTTTCTTGAGGATCGCTTCTTTGCGTGACTCGGCAAGCTTTTGAAATTCCTCGCCGTGCTCCTCTATTGAGTAGACACGCTCAAGGTTTGCTTTCCCGGCGCTATCAATGCGAAACACACCAATAGCTTTAGCGTGTGCTTTTTCAACGGCTTTTTCCTCTTGTTCAGTTAATTCTTTTTTGGGCATTAGGAATCATTTTGTGGTTGCGACCTTTCCTCTTGAAGCATCTCGGTTGAAATGCTGTCATCACTTTCTTGTATTATATCAAATTGGGTTGCGTCGATAAGTGGGGATAACATTTCCTTGACTGTTTCATAGGCTTTCAGGCGGGATTTTGCCTCTAACGCGATCTCATCTGGATCATCAAGTTTAATGTCATCAAGCCTATTAAGCTTCGCTGCTTCGGATACAAAAAATTCCTTCAATTTCTGCCCCTCTGGGGTCTGCATTAGGTCTTTTAAGAAATCAAGATTCATTAATTGGGGTGATAATACCGGACTTTATATCTACCTTTACCTGGGAAGTCTGAGGATAGCCCATATCTACAAGCTTCTGACCTATCCACTGGTTCTTGGCGTTCTCCAATAGACGTGAAATAGCCTCATACTCGGAAGCTACACGCTGACCTTCTGGGACTAAAGCAGTATTACCTTTGATCTGAGACGATATGAAGTTATAGAACATAGCCATACGGAATAACTCTTCAAACTCTGCCCGGTCTACCTCTGAAAGCTGCTGGGGAAGCTGGGCGGCAATCTCCTTTTGTTCTTGTGTGTTTGTTTTCTTGCTCATTTGACCGCTTGTAATGTTCGTAAGACCTTTTTTGCTGATTCAATCTTGGCATCCCAACATAGGTTCTCAAGCTCCATAAGCCGAAACTCTAACTTGTATTGCTCATTGGTAATTGTTTGAGAGTGGGTGGATGGAAGTTTCTTTGTGGCGTGAAGCTGGATAAGTTTATTAAGTTCGGCATACTGGGTCTTTTTCTGTTGTAGCTCTTGATTAGAGGCCATAATCTTCTTTTTGATCTTTGACTTGTTGTTCTCTTTGTCTCACGACTTTTCTTTTGGCGATTAATTCAGGATCGGTCAACTCGTCATACATCTTTTTTAACTCATCATTTAGTTGTTGCTGTGATGACCTCATATTTTCTGCTCTGTACCTAACGCTGCGGCGGTTGGGGTATTAGCTGCCTGGGGTGCAACCTGTAAGGGCTGAGGTGGGGATTTAGGCAAAGCGCCTACATCAATCCCTTTTTTCTTCATTGCCATTTCAATGAGCGCTGACTTACGTACCGGGTCAGGCTCTATCGAAGCAAAAGTTCCGATAGTCTGTAAGTCTGAATCAAGGTTAAGATTCTCACCATCAATTACTACTGAAGCATGAGGCTTAAAATCCTCGAATGCTTCATTAAGAGCGGTAAGTAAGAGTTGGGGGCGTTTCTTTAACTCTTCTAATTTTTGCTGCTTTAAGGCATCGGCTATAACCTGACTATGCGGACCAATAGCGATAAGATTTGAGACATACCAAGAATTTACAATCATCTCATACAGCCTGTTGAGTATGTCAGAATCCCCGGTGATACGTAACACTTCTTGAGCTTTAATATCTTTGACGATTTGAGGAATGATCCACTCTTCAAATAATTCCCTGAAAGGAATAGCGAGCTTTTGTCTAATGAATACAAAAAGCTTGTTCGCATTAAGGTTAAGCAAATTACCAAGCTTAAACGGCATACCAGCAGGCATAGAATCTCCCTGTACTATCTCTCGTGAATTGGCAATATCATTGGCTTGCTGAATGTTCCTATTCCAATCATTGATGAGTTGGTCAAGCCCCTGCATTCTAACTTCAACCTGGGCCAGTTCCTCAGACTTTATAATGTCGCCATTTTTTAGATCAGTGAGGATGTTCTGTGCGATAGTCTTATCTTTACTGCGAAAGATTGTTTTGGAAGCCCACTCTAAGCCTCGTGCTAACTGGTTGCCTATTTCATTAGCTCTGGTTTGACAGTCCATCAAAAGCTCTATCAAACCTTCTCTCATCCATCGTCCCTTGTATCGTCCTCGGTGATACTCTTTGTAAATATCTGACATCTTCTTGCCTTTCAGTTCCTCGGCAAAAAGGACGTATTTAGCTTCAATATTTCCTGCTGTGCCTTTCTTGGCTGCTGCGATAACTTTAGCCAGGACATATTTATTCTCATCGCCTCCTTTCTTATCTTGCGCTTCAAATAAGTCTTTCTGTGACACCTCGCCGTTTCGTTCGTAAACTTCATAATAAGGGGTAGTGGTTGGAGTATCGGTTGATCTAACTGTTGGAGCGTAAGAATTGACCGCGCAGTTTTTTATAACCTCGTCAATATTATTCCAAACTCCTGCCTTTGCTCTTAAATCAGACTGGGTAAGCTCGTGGCGCTCAATTATCGCGGTATCATTAACCGTTCGTGCTGTCTGGTTGATAATGTAAGTATTTTTTAAGTCTGTGCGCTCGTATCCCTTGCTTGTTTTCTTCCATAAGATATTTCCCCAGCCTGCACCCTCCTCAATAGCTGAGTTGATCTCCTCGGCCTGTCCATTATCCCTCAGCCATTCATCAACTTTAAGATTAGTAATAATGCAGGGTAATTCATCTACTTTTCGAGGGGAGTAAACATCAATATTGGATGTATCAAAGTCTATGTTTTTAACCTCTGAATCAATACGAGGGGTAATAATGTCAAACCAGTATTTATAATTCCCCTGCTTATCTACTTTCCCTTTGGGATAGACTCGGTTCTCGTAAAGTACTATACGCTTGACAAGATTATACTGACTAAAATTGTACCCTTCTGAGATAGGTACTGATGCTGACAAATAATCTGAAACTTCCTGCTCAATTTGCTTGAGTACAGACATTGGGGTGGGATTAGTTACAGTATAGCATATTGGACTTATGCACAGGGGTTATAACCCATAGTCTCTTTGGGTTTCTGACCTGTCCCGCTGGTTCTCCCAGATGACTTGCTCTTGTTTGTAGTCATCGTTAGTCATCTCATCTTCAATCACGGCTGCGTAGCGGTGAACGTCTGCCCCATGCGAGGTCCAATCATGCAAAGGCTTCTCTTTGAACATTCCCTTTGAATCATCCCACTCTTGTTTGTATTGAGATATGGCATCAACCCAAGTAGCGCAGTTTTGCTCATCTATCCATAGGCGGGAAAACATCAGCTTTCCCTTGTGTATCCCTGCATCTACTGAAAGCTTCGGAACAACTACAAACTCAGCTTGGGGCCATAGTTCTTCTGCGCTCTTTAGCCTGGTCTTTTCTGTCGCCTGCTCGGTTCCTTCGGCGTCGTGGGGCAGGAAATGCTTGCCGTAGACATAGGGCTTATCTCTAAGCATTTTCCCGGCTGTTGGTATTCCATCCTTATTTGATCCTTGCCAGTAGTCGATCATATGAAGCTCTGATCCTACCCGCTGGTAAAAGCCAATAGAGAATTGGGGGCCTACTCCCAAATCAGATACAGTGTGGACTTTCAATGAGGTGTCGTAAGGGACAAGCTTTATCCTTCCTTGCTGACGAGCAAGGGCAATCTCTTGTGAGTAAATCGCACCTTTGATTGCTGCTTCAAACGAGCAATACCACTCTTGATTAAACTCATCGGCGGTCATTGACTTTCGAGCATCATCAAGCTCTGCCTGGGGGATTATTCCGGTGTCGTCAACTGTTAGGAGTAAGCTTAACCAAGCTTCCTCTTTCTTGCCTTGCTCGTAGAGTCTGAAGAACTCGTTTTTACCCTTTGGAGTACCAATCCAAATGGCATAACCGTGATGATCTGCCAGCGCGGGCCTGATGATTTCAGTAAAGATATTTGAAGGCTGCTGAGAGTATTCGTCAAAGACAACTCCCCAGAGTCCAATGCCTCTAAGGGAATCTGGATTGTCAGCACCATAGAGAGTGAGCTTTGATCCATTGGGATATTTGACTGTAAGCTCTGCTTCGTTGTATTCGACTCCTGGGATGACTCTTGAGTAGATTTTGAGTAAGTCCCACGCAATGTTTTTTGCTTGTTTATAGGTTGGGGCGATGTATGACCACCTGCTTTGTGGTGTTTTGAGCGCATCTCTTTGTAAATGATTTAAGGCTGCGGTTGTTTTACCGCCTCGACGGTGAATTACTAGAACTATCCATCTCTTTATTGAGTCGTGAAGCTGTAAAGCCCATTGGCGGGGTTTGTAGGGGATAACTACTTGGGACATTTACCGAAGCTTTAGAAGTTTTCTCAAATCCTCTAAATGTCGCTCGGTTGCCTCTAATTTTCCTTTAGCTTTTGATTCACTCGAAGGCTCTATACCTTCCTCTTTGGCTATATCTACAAAAGCTTGGATAAGCTCTCTCGTTTGGTATTCATCAAGTATAAGCGTGGGCGGGTTCTGTTGGGCTGCACCTGGATCAAAAACTTTTCGCGTAGCTATTGCAGTACCATCTTCTTTGATGTTGATAAACTCGATTGGTAGGCCGGGGCTACTTGGCTCGTTGACAAAGTAAATCTCATTATTGAACGTGCTGAATTGTCTGCGGATATAGATTTTCATTATTCCCAAGTGATTTTTAATTCTTCATTCGCTGTTTTACCTCCTGAAAGAAGCTGAATATCTTTGGTGAGTTTTGCAGAAGCATCAACTAAATCACGGTAGTTTGCTTTGCCTCGTTTCTTCTTGGCTTCCTCTAATGCAGCATCACGCTCTGCAATCATTACATCAACAATCGGCTTGGTTTCTTCCTTGTAGGTTTTGGTCTTTGTAACCTTAGTTGGTGACTTAGAAACAACGTCAGAATAGCCGTGTTTCTTGATTATTTTTCCCATCTCTACTTTCTGCCCATTTCTGACCTTTTCAATTACTTCTTGGGCTACTGCCTTGGCGTTCTCACTTGCCATTAGTTTTAACTTCTTTTACGACAGTTTCATCAAATACCGTATTAGCCCAAGCTTCACTATCGAAGAAACGAGCAATAACCCCAAAGTCAGGATGTTTCCAGTTTGCTTCTTTCAATAACTGCTTAAGGTCAATTTTATATTTCTTAGTTGATTTCATTGAACAGTGATGGTTTGCTCAACTGTTTCATCTCCTATCTTGACGCTGATCGAAGGGTTTTGTGGGTAGTCTACTTTTGGTAAGCTGATCCCCATTCGGTAGTTGTTGGTTGTGCCTGTAACTGGGGGCAACTTGTAAAATGTTTGACCGGGCCTCAGATTGGTTGTGACTTCATCTAAGATCAACTCCGGTTGCTGAGGTGTTCCTTGTTTGCCTTTGATGGTAAAGAAAAACTCTCCTCCATTTTCAAGGCTTATTACTTGAGTGATGGTGACTGAGAAAGAAGGATTAGAGATGTTTTCTGCTGATCCTAATACTGGCTCTTGAGGGGGCTGGGTTTGGGTAACTACAGGGGCGCTCCGTTGTGCCGGGGCTGGATTCTGCGGAGTAGATTGGACTGGTTGACTCTCCTGTGAAGACGTGGCGTGATTCATTGACTGAATTTGAATACTTGCTATTTCGACTATTTGTTTTGCGGTCGTCAGTGCCTGCTGGCGAATCTCGACTGATACACCGGGGGCCTGAACAGAAACCAAGAGAGACAAGGCAAGCTGTAACAGGGAAAGAATAGACATGCTGTTTGATTTTATTGATTTTGCGACGTGTGATAATTATAACATACTGGCAAGGTTTCGGACAGAGGTTACAACTTCCTGCTTTACCCGCTCGACCTTTCGCTTATAGTCCAAACGGCTATATTTTTCGAGCCTTTTATTGAGTCCCTTCTTGCTTTTCTTGGATCGGTGTTCGCGGTGTGGATAACCTAATTCTACTTTGAGAGATTTCGTTCTCCGGGCGGGCATGGAGTTTTCATAGATTGGGATATAGATATATTATAGCAATTTGAAGTTTTATTGATACTATAGGCAATTCTGTATTATAGATTGTTCAATTTTTAAGCATGAAGTTGACATGTATTTGCGTCTTTTGTGTAGTAGGGAACATATGCTTATACCCAAAAGAGCTAGAAAATTATTCAAAAAAGCCTGATACCAGAATTTTTATTGAGCTTCGAGAAAAAGGACTTCCGCTCAGAGTGAATATTGTTTAACATGATTGAGAGGTATTAGAAGCTATATGGATTGATTAACATATATTGGAATTCACTTGTTGACTTGCAGCGTATGTTATAATGGCGGGTGAAAAGTTTAGAAAGCATCATATGATGCTAGGCAAAAATCAAGTGGCGGGCTAAGAAACCCGCCACCCTTTCAATCTGTTTGTTCCGCTCAAGATCGCCTGGAAAACGTAATGAGCGACAAACAAGCCAAGCCCGAAAGGAGGGCTTTATGCCTATTTTCATTATACCTCTGCTTCACAAAATAAGTAAACATATTTCTTCCAAGCCATTGAAAGACAAAGGCTTAATCAGGGATGCGGCCCTGGCCGGACTTGCTGCCTTGTTGATAGAAATCCTGAAAGTCATCTTTGGCCTTGCGTGACGGACGATTGCTGTGTCACTTGCAAGGGGGGAAGGGCTTGTGTGTGTGCGGTGGTAGCTAGTTGCGGCTTTTGTTGTCTGGAATATTGCTGTTAATGCCAATATGTCATGACTGAGATCGTCGTTGAATCGACGGGCCGGTTCACTACTCTACTTGGAGTTGATAATCATTGGCATGAAACTGGAGATAAGAGTTGACGATTCCATTCTATGCAGACAACTCAAAAGGAAGTCCATTTTATATTCAAGAAGCAACTGTGAAAGAATTATCAGAATATGATTTTGCAGTACTTGTAGGCGAATCTCCAAAATACTTGGAGTAGATAACCCTTCCAGAAGTAATACTGCTGAACAATCCTGTAAAAACAATCAAGTCTTTTGCGATTATTATTTCCATGAACGAAAATCCTGGATTTGCTCTAACACTTGCAAAGATGAATATCTTCGGAAATGAAGGCTTGATTTAGTCCACATTAATCCTCCATACAGTTGTTGTTGATCCTTTTAGAGGTTCTGGAACAATGCTAGTAGTAGCTATAGCATTATTGAGATTGCTTATATGAAGACAGAAGGATAGCTACAATGAGGATCAGGAGCAGCCTTTTCATAGGTCGGGTATATTACTTGGTATAGCAGATTGGAATTTATTTGCTATCCACAGGAGTTACTACTGCTGGTTTAGTAGCCAAGCAACTTTTTTAATTCAGAGTAAAACGTCTTAATATTTTCCCAACTTGCAAATACTGTGAGGAACGTAGCGACCGTAACGACAACGGTAAGCCAGAACATTCTCCGTTGAAGTTGGTACATAATTTCCATGTTTCGGGTGGCTAGGTGTTGAGAAAAGGACTCCGAAATAAACGCAAGATTTTTCTTGAGGAATTCAAAGTAGTAACCAATATATTTAAGAAATCGCTCGCTCAACGTTGATCCCAAATGTTTTGCAAAATGAGAGTCGTTCATCTTTAAGCCGGAAGCAGCTCCGTTAACATCAATTTCAAGTTGTTTCTTGCTGTGCTCGTACTCCATTGCAATACGGTTAAGCAGCATATCTTGGCGTTGGATGGCATCATTGAGCTTTATATACTTGTTCATTCTCAGGGCGAGTCGCCAACTGGGTCTCATTTTTCCAAAGGATTGATCTCTTAACTTTTCAATATTCTTTTGAACTGATTGCAGGTATTCTATGAGAACAAAAATAGTGAGTAGAGAATCCAGAAAAGCCGCCATGTTAAAGGCTATCGCATTGCGTTCTCCGTGATTGCGCCACATATCAGGTACAGCTTGCCAATAAGATTCCCATAAGGGTACAAAACGCTGAACGGTTCTTCCGTAAGGGGAATCGTTACCAGGGTCAACATGCAATAGTGAGTTGCTTTTATACATAAGAAAATCGTGGCCGAATCCTAACGACCACCACCAAGCCCGATGCTCTTTAAGCCACTTATCAAACTCCTCAGGGTTAGAGGGTGCGCCTTTAAGAGCAATAACCTCTATCGCTGGTAAGGCAGACTGTTTACCAGGAGACTGTGAAAAGAAATGCCCCTTAAGATAGGGGCGGATGCACGCTTCAACTTTGCCTCGTAACTCATCAATCCAACGCAGGACTTCATGCCTTATCGCCCTCTCTGACGTGTTCTCCCCTGCCATAGACCAAGCCTTTATACCCCAAGGTATAAGTTTTAAGAATCGAACCGTTGAAAGACGCTCCTTACCATGCACACGCATTAACCTGTTTGTGGCATCTTTTGTGAGAAATACATCAAACGTTATGACAAACAAGGACGGATAAATGTGACGGAGGAATAAGTGAATATCGGAAACCTCTTCGGGTAGTTCTGGCAGAACCCGACTTTCAGTTCCAAGAAAAGACTTGTCATCACGAACAAGGTAGCCAAGGTTGAAGCCGCCGCCCGATTGGATCTGATTTGCTTGTTGGGCGAGCATATCTGAGAAATCGCTGTGCCAAAAGATGCTATCAACGAATGGGAGAAGTTTCTTAACTCCACGTCGTAACCGGGCTACATCCTCAATGTGAAAAACCTCTATTAAGCGAAAGAATAGGAAATCAACACTGGTATCCTTAGGTTGCTTTGTATGCTCTTGTGCTTTCTTGGCTTCTTCTCTTTGTCGTTTCCTTACGTGTTGGCGATCTGCAATACCTCCACCCTCAAATTTGGGTAGTTTCTCAAGCCAGTCTAAAGACCAATTACTTGCCCACACGTAAAACCTATCTTTCAGGCTCTTTTTCATTATACTCTCGCTGCGCTAAAGACGACAAAGTACACAACCTGCTGACAATATCAGTATAGGTAATAACAAATAGAAGCTAACTAAAACAAGCTCGGACTGGTTACTAGCACTTGCTTGTGAACCTGACATACTGGCTTATCCTCAAGGTAGGTAACTGCGGTCTTGGAGCAGTAGCGACAACGAAAGTTTGTAGGGTTCTTCTGAACTTCCTTTTGAAGATAGCGATACTCTACTGACTTTCCATTTATCCGGCGCAGCAAGGTTCCTTCATCGGCCAACTCTCTACATCTGCGGCTGCCGTTGCTTGCCTTGTAACCTTGAGTGGTGGAAAAGATTTCAAGATCGCCGCCGTTGATCCAGTTTGGATACTTCTCTTTGAGGTAGAGAGATAGGAGAACTTTAAGGCCGGGTTTCTTGGGTGGGGTCATGAATTGTACCTGCATCCACACTGACCTTTTGAGCATTTTCCATGATCGCCGTCGAAACAGTCATTACACTGTGAACTCTTTGAGGTATTGGGGCTGGGGGTTTTATCCTTTTCTCTTGTCATATCGTAGTTCGGGCAGAGTATAAAGATGCCTCCGTTATCTTTACCTCGAAAACATACCGTCGTTTCATCTATAATGCTCATAACACACTCTTTCAAGTAAAAATGGTACGATGGTGTTTTCCAGTCCTCTCCCTCTAACTCAATTCTGTCAGAGAAAAACTTTAGTCCCGTGTTCTTCTTTTTATGATTGTAAAAGTAATAGTGTTCGCAGCCGTGATGCCGTAGTGACCAGCCAATAAGGTTTAAATACTCCTCTATTTGCTGCTTTGTCGGATTCACTATCTCTTTTTCTTCTAACTCCTCTCCTGCTGTGTTGTTGGGGGTGTTGGTCATTGAAGGGAGATAAGGTTATTTTCCAGTAAGTAGATTAGAAGTTTTCCCCGCGCGTCAGCTTCTTTGCGCGACTTGGTTATTTCGTATAAGTCTCTTGTATCTAGGTCAAAGAAACTTTCCTTACTCCACCCATATCTTAAGCAGCATGAATACCATTCTGAATGGAGCTTTCCACTAACTACACCATAGGGTAAATCAATCCCGACTACAGTGAATGCGGAATAGTTGTCATCTATCACGCCAGCATAAGGGTTCGCTTCATCTAGCGCATCCTCTCGCCAAAGAGTTGCTGGATTTGTATGCTCTGACCAAACATATAAACTCTCCTGCTTCACTCCTAACTCCTTGAGCTTCTTTGCTACTTCCAGACTCACTACTTCGTCTTCAAGGTTCATTGTTTTGAGGATAATTCTTGCTTAGTTTTCTCCCGTACCCAGGAGGAGAGGGATTGACCTTGAGGGTGTTGCTTGGTTTTGCGGGCCAGTTTCTTTTTAAGCTCTTTATGGTCTTTGGGATCTACGTAGATTTGGACGTTTTTGTAGCGGGTGGTCATGGAGCGGTTTAATCAACAATTGCAAATAACTCTTTCAGCTTATCATTCATTTCGTTCCAAGTTTTTGCGACATAGGTTTGACTGTATACAGTTATTACCCAGCCATTCTCCGCTTTGCTAAGTTGTAAGGTGTGAGCACGCGGACGAAGTGCTGCACCAACAAGTCCTGCTGCACTATTTTCTTGATTCATTAATGTGAGTTGTTTGATTTTTGACCTTACTCTCATTCTACAAGGTACACGGTACTATGCAATACCCTTAGCTGTGGATAACTTCCAAGAGAATATTATGAGAGGATGTTCTGTAGTGCTTCTGTTAGTTTCCCTTTGTAGTCATATGTCTAATGACCACCCTTATTATATATGCCAGTATACCAATGGTAGGAGGCTTCAAGATCAATGGGAAGTCTCCAATTAAAATCCAAATAGAAACTCCACTGATAATGCAGACAATTAGCAGCTCGAAGATAAAAAAAACAATCTCCATTTGTTGTTGTTGCTTTATCTGTTTTAGTCTGAGCTTTTTTTCTGACGAATCTTCGTATAAACCAATTTCGCTTTGTCGTCTTTGAGAATGTGGGGTGCTAGTTCTTAGTGTGGGGTGAGCTATATTCGGCGATTTATTGTAAAGTGCAGTAGGAAAATTCTTTTGCCGAGGCTTCTGATGATGAGCCTTATTCTTTGCTGGCCTCATAACTATACCTCCACTTTCAGCCGATCATCTCAGCAATTTCTGTTGTTGAAAATGAATTACTCGCATTGATCTTTTAAGCCTCAAAACAGCAAAACGCCTTCAAAGCCTCATTAGCTATTGAAGGCGTTCGGAGACGCAATACTTATTTTTGATCAAGCTGTTATCGCTGCGGCAATAGAGGCGGGAATCCGCCACCGCTGCGGAGTAGCGAGTGTCCGCTTGAAATCATCTGGTCTATGACGATTTCAATTTACGAGTCGAGCTTGGAGACTTTATGATGACGAGAAAGAGTCTGTTTGTCAATAAATATCTAGGTTATACATACTACCATTCACATCTTTATAACCCAGCAAATATCTTGTAATACTCGATCTCGTAAGATTCTGGGTTGGTCTTGAGAATATCTAAAAGCTTCTGTCTCTGCTGCTTGTCCCACTGCTTGCTCATTCGTGATCTGTTGCAGAGAGCTTGAAAAGCAGTTAGGCCGTAGCGGTCAATTAGTTTTTCAGCATAGACCGCAAGGTTGCCGTGTCGCCACTTATTGCAGCTTACACACTGGGCGTGAACTCCTATTGGATCGTACATAATATTTTTATAGCTTCCTTGAGGGTGATAGTGTCCAGCCTGCATCATTCCTGAGCCTCTGGGGTGATGGTTGCCGCAAGTAAAACAAATCCAGTTATCTCTTTCGCGGATATACAAACTAAAGGCAGTCCATAAAGCTACTTCGAGGTTTTCTTTCCGGCGAGGACTTACTTTCCTTATTGATCGCCTCTTGGCCCTGAGGGGTGTTCTTTTGAGAGTGTAGGGCTTCCTCTTAAGCGGCGAGCGTTTCATTCTTGCGTATGCCGTAAGGCTTGGTGACTTTTTTTATTCTTAACTCCTCTGGGATATTGTGATGCCATTCTGAAAAGCACGAGCACAAATCTACTTTGTGAGTTAAACAGTACCTTCCATCAATCAAGTGTTTGGTACTTTGAGAGGGTTGCTTTTTAGCTACTACTTTGCAGCCTCTATGGATGCCGTGGAAGGGGTCACTCATTGTTTTCTAAGATTGCGGCTCGACCTCTTTTTTAGTGAAGCTGCAATAGCTGTAAAGTAAAACTCTGAGAGATAAGCGTGTACTTCTCTAGTGCTATCGCAAAAACCTATACCCATATCTTTCATAATGTGCCAAACCAAGTGATCAACCTCGTGGACAAGTATTCCTAGAGCTTCCACATTGTCATAAGAAAAAGTTTCGAGCCACAGTAGGCGTATTGTTCCAAAATCTCCATTTAAGATATTGTGCCTTCCCTTTGCCTCATCACCGTCCCTGATATTTATGTCCGCACTTGGACGATGCTTTTTGACGTTCTTAACTACATCTTCCCAGGAGCAATTAGCATAGATAGATACTGCGGATCGGAAGACAGGTTCAGTTATACAGAAGGGGTCTTTCTTCATTGAAGTTACTTTAATTCTACATCGGTTAGTTCGACCTTGCACGCACTGACTATTTTGAGAAATAAGCCGGGCGGATTGTATGAGTTTTTATTCTTCTTGACCTGCTGGAATGTCTCAAGGATAAAGTCGTACCCCTTGAACTTCATCTCTCGCTTTAGCCTTGGAATGGAGATACCCCATAGTTCGTTTATTTCTGAGGCCAGAGCCGTTCTTTTGGCGTCATCCTCATTGGATACGGGTTTCACCTCAAAGCGGCTCTCAGGGGCGTATAAGCCCAAATCCAGGCGTTTTAATTCCTTTGTCTCATCTACTCCTAGTTCTTCATCAAGCTCGATGCGGTCCATAGAGGGTTACTTATAAACAATCCGGGCGACTGGTTGCCTCTTCTTTTTCTCCCAAAGCTCTTTCACTATTGCCTCAACTTCTTTTTTCAAAGTTTTTGGGATTACAACTTTATCGGCGCTCATTAGAAGGTGGATAAATTTATTTTTAGCCTTCGCGGGACTTAAAGCAGAGTATCCTTCTGTAGCTTTTTGGAAGTGTTCAATCATAGTAATTTTTATTGACGTTCGCCCGTTTTATATTTGTAATTAAACATTCAGGTAAAGCGCCCTCATATCCTCCCTAGCCTGGGCAAGTGGGAGAATTGGATGGTAATTATCTTCCTTAGCTCTTGATGCTTTCACTCAGTCAGGGTTCCTCCTTTCACTCCCTGAATTGTTGTCTGAGAAAGAGTCAAGATGTTATGTAGGTGCGCTTTGGGAGTCCCCGGTCCTAAGGGCCTCGGTTGCCGGGACTATTCAAAACGCATCTACAGGGCGGCCAGTTTTATTAGGGAAACTCGCACGGAAAAACCTAGCTTGGGGAAGTTGGTGGAAAAAGAAAAACCCTTACGACTTTCCCCTACCCCTCTAAGCAGCTCGGTTGCCCGATATTTGCAAAGTAGGGGAAATGCGTAAAGGTTTCATTTACCTAAACGCTGCTTAGAGGTGAAAGTTACTGGCTTATCTGATTCCTGTAGTAAGTATAGCAAACTGGTGTTAGAGCAATAGGGTGGGGTGTGGATAAGTTTCATTTTGTTATAGGAAATAGAGGTTTTGTTATCTTTGTAAAATCAGTATTAGTTATAACATAAGTTTCACCGTATTCTGTTGATATGGTCACTACCTTGGGAGGCATAGTTAAAAAAGTGATTAGCACTGAATCTTCCGCTGGATTGCCCGCTTTAAAGTTATAAACATCTGTTTGCCTTGATTATGAGTTTCATAGTTTAAGGAGGGTTCAAAGCTGAACAGTTCTTTTTCAACTGGAATATCCTCTTGATATTGTATGACGATTTGTACATCCCTAGCGGGTAATTTACCTATATTCAGAATACTTACTTGACAAAAAGGATCGCCACTATAGGTAGTCAAAAAACACAAAACCCCATTCTTTGCTGGCGCGATTACTTGAAGTCGCGCTCTATCATTAAATGCTTTTAGATTTGGATTGAGCCATAGATAGGTAGCAATCGGACTAGCAATAGAGATTATAAGAGCCGCTGCTGAAAAATATATACCTATCTTCTCTGCTTTAGTCATTTTCCCCTTAGCCATAATGCGCGCAAATCTACTCCTCGCCTTCGTGGAATGTCAATCACGAGTTTCTAACTGGAAAATGGGTGTGGTCAAAACAAATGTTTGATTACTTGAATCACAGTAGGCTCTAACAGTTTTGCAATAACCCCTACCACTATACCTATAAAGACCTCGGTGAATTTCTTGCTCGGTTTACGAAATAACTTTTTGAGTTTAGTGAAACGGGCAGGACGGACATTGTAGCGGCGAGTTCTACTTGATTTATGGATTGAAGGTTTACGCGTTGCTCTACGAAAACTTTTTACTAAGTTAATCATCACCATAATCCTCCGACAGTCCTATCCTGTCATATGGGCGCACTACTACCGACAATTATCAATAACTGATAACTGAATAAGCTGTTAGCTTGAACTTAAGGGTTTACATTACTGCTCTGCCGAAGCAGCGAAGCATTTGAAGGAAAAAATTAATTCTTTTTTTCTCCCTTCAATTACAATAGACGAAAAAAAAGCCCTAAACGATGCAAAAATCTGTGATTAAGTAAAGCAAATACAGCATTTACGATCTCTATCGTCAAAGCATGTTCTAATGTATGCTTTTGAGAAAAAAGGAGTTATGCAAGAATCGCATTGATAGACAGATAGATCATAACGGTAGACTGCGGGGCCGGATAAAATTTTTTAGGGGCCGTCAAGCGCTGTGAACTTTCTGCTCCAGGCAAGTTTTGGAACAAAAATCCCTGTTCCTAGCCATTAATGCGCCGTTTTTGGTCATAAACATTCCACATGCATTGCAACGAACCAGCCATAGATATAAAACTCCTTGGAAAAGAAGACTGGCCTACCTGCTTTAAGAGAGGGTCTGTAAGCCGAATCCTGTAATGTGTTTAAGCTGAACTATGACATTATGTACGGGTTTGGCGCGCAGACAAGAGGATAAATTTGTGATAGCCGATTAGTTGCAGATAGAGCTTCGCATACTGACTACTAATTGTATGATGCCGCTGTATATAGCAAAGTACTTTCAGGTAGGACATTTCGGTATCAGTGACGATCATTCATCTAGGCGGCGGATTGCTCCTCTCGCTTAAGCGACCTACCCGGAGGCCATAAGTAAATGTCTCCGCGACTTCAACGATGATATTGTCGTTTACGAAGTTTACTAAATGCCCTATATCGGCGCGTTCTTGCCTAACCACAGTAAGCTCCTACCACCGTTTCACCCATCACCTGTGCTCCAAAGAGCCATCGGCTGGTTTATTCTCTGTTGCACTTGTCGTCGGGTAGACTGCGGTGTTCAGACTTTCCTCTCGTTCCTTAGTCATAGGGTTATCCCCTCTTGGCAGATCGCGGCGACGCTGTGGCTAGGCAAAAATGCGCCCATCTAGGGGGCATCAGCCGACATCACCAAGCGGGCGCTCGACGCTCACATTGTCAATTGTATACACGACAAAATAGTAGTCGAAGCTGCTGAAGAGGTGTTTTCATTTTGAGTGCATCCACTCGTCTTTCTTGGAAGTAAGGAAGTATTTAAGTGAACGGATCATCTCTATACAAACTTCCTTAGCATCCCGCGCCTCCCGCATTTCTATGTACTCCTCTGATGTTTGAGCTTTTATCTTGGCTCTGTTTGCCTTATTTTCGCTTTCTAGGGCGTTCAATAGCACAAGGTTGTACTCCACGTCACGTTTTCTGATTTCGTCGTTTATAGAGCCAAGTAGAGCGGAAAGCTCGGCCAGGATTTCAGCGGCCCTATCAGGCAGGAGATCCGCGCTATTGCGAACCTCTGCCTGACGCTCAAGTATGAGTTCTCGGACTTTCATAAATTAGAAGCCTTCAATTTCTGTATCGGGCTGCATATTCGGAAGCGACAAAAGGATTGCATCTACCAGTTCGCCAGTTTGAGGATTGCGGGCCTTATAGACTGATACTTGAAAGTCTTTATTCTTCCACTTCTCGCTTTCAAAGCCATAAGCTTTTGCAACTGTTTTAAGGTTGGTTCGGTTAAGCTGAAACTTCTTTTGCTTGGTCAACTCTCCGTCTTCAACGATCCCGACAGTGAGAACGATGTTTCCCTCTGCGTCTTCGGTATCGTCAATGATTCTGATGATGTCACCGTGCTTGATGTTGACGTTTGCTTTGAGCCACTCACTGTCTAATTTATCTTTGTAGTTTGCCATTTTATTGATTAAGTGTTTTTTGTTTGAACTGTTTTATGTGGACTAGGATTTCTTGGTGATAAGCTTCCAGTCTTTGCCAGAATATATTTCCAGAGCTTAGGAGATACTCTTCTTTGAGAGTCATTTCAAACGCCAGATTGTACGCTTGGCCCCACTCTATCTGGTCTGTTTTATCTTTACTCTCTGGCTCCTTCGATTTCTTCCAGCAAGGGGTACAAGTGAAGCTCGATGACCAATCGGGAATCTTTTGAATCTTTGCTGCTCGATCTGCGTCTACTTCCTCTGGATTATTACATCTCTTACACCAAGCTTTCATTGATCCGTCTTCGTATATCTCGTAATGATCGGGGAAAGATGATGCAATGGTGACTTGTTTATTTTCCTTCGATTTCATTTTTTATTTCTTCGTACAGGTTTCGACCTTGAGGGGTAAGCTGGTAATAGATTTCTCCATCTTCATAGATTGTCTCTACCAGTCCTTGACGTATAAGGTTAGCTAAGGGGTTCGTCATTTTCTGGGATGGTCTTTTCAAGTTCATTGATTTGGAAGGCAATATCTGAGGCGGTATAGATGCCCAGAGTATCTAGGATGATTTTGGCGATACTCTCAACTTCAATAAGTTTCAGTGAACTCTTGAGAATAAGTTCTATGTATTCTTGGTTCATTTTTTATTTAGAGCTTCATCGGCTCTCATTGATTTGGTGCGACTGGGAATTGATTTTAGGTGTCTGTCGTACATTACTACTGATGCGGTAACAGCCATATTCAAACAATAGTTGGTATCAAGCCGCGCACTTCTGCCAAGTCCTTGTATCTCTTCTGGAAGCGTTCTATCTTCGCCTCCAAGAATGTAGATCGCTCGCTGTGGGTGGTTCATTGACTCAAGCTGCTCTTTACCGTCTACCTCAATGCTCACCAACTCGCAATCTTTCGGAATATGCTCAATGAAGTCTTGGGTATCTTTGAAGTGAAACAGGGGAATATGCTTTGTGGCATCTGTAGTATCGCTGGCTTGTTTTGAGTATCGGTTGCCGATGGTACAGATGAAGTCGGCGCGGAAGTTCATGCAAGAACGAATGACAGTACCTAAATTCTCCTCAAATTTTGGTTCATATAAAGCTATGCCGTAGTATCCTCTCATGCTTTTTATTCAGGTAAATTAAAATAGTTGTATAGTCCTTCGAGTTTCCTCATTGCTCGACCTATAAATTGTTTGTGTTCTTCAATGTCTTTCTTGTCCCAAGTGAATTGATTTTTGGCAACGATATTCAGGAGGGCATCATTGAAGTTTCTAAGGCCGGATTCTATTTCTATCTTGGCGTGCTCGATGTGGACTTTCTGGGTCTGGGGGGCTGTGGCTTTGATGATCTGGGACATTAGATTGAGAAGTAGATTGCGACAATGAATATAAGGGTCATACCGAGCATTCCGTAGAAGTGTTTTTGTTCTGTAGTCATAGTTATTGAGATTGGTGAGTTTTGAGGAATTGTTCTATAAAGCCTTCAACATTCCAGTTGTCTATCCCTGTGGCGCGGCATTGTGAGCAATTTTCTTGTTCATCCATTCCTGTGCCGCTACACTTTTTACAGATAGTCCCCCAGATCCAATCGTGATTTTTCTTCAGCAAGTCGGCGAACTCTGTAGTCTGGGTGGTAAGGAGGGATTCTATGAAGACTCGGATATTCTGCGATGACTTCTTATTGTCAAACTGAAAGGCTGCGAGTTGGTGTTCTAATTCCTGTATCTGTTCTGTAGTCATTTCTTCGTCAGTTACTTTGTGGGGGCGCGACTTGGTTTTTCCCATAAGATAAGACTTATTTCCATAACACCATTAATAATCTCTGAGGTACGCAGTGAGTGAACTTCGTGCTTGCCTCGGCGATGGCATTGACCTTCTTTAGTTTTTGCACAGCATCTTTTAGATTCTTTTTTTCTCATAGTAGCTATTTGGTAAGAGTGGGGTTATTTGAGGAGACCTTTAACGGCTTCGCCGTTCGATGATTTATTAATCCTTTTGCGCTTCGCTTTTAGTTTTCTTGGGCGTACTTGACGAGGCGACGGACTGCTTCACATCCTTGTAAGAAAGAAATAGTAGGCACTGTTTCGCTGGTGATCTCTCGCTCGTTATCTTCGTCCCAGAGGGTAACAGTTAAGACTATGTTGTGCTCGCCAGTTCCTTTGCACTCGATACAGTCTACAGTTTCCCATTCATCGGGGCGCAGACCTTCTTCCTCGACTTTGCCAGTACCCTTACAGGTTGAACACTTCATTGATTTGTTTTGTGGATTGATTAAGACCTTGTAGATTAATGATAACCTAGCTGCTAGGTTTGTCTAGTTCAGTTATCCACAGGCTTCTTTTTGGGGCGACCACCTTTCATACCCCATTCTCGAAGCTGTTTTTTGCCATATTTCTTCTTGGTTTTTAAGCCACCTTTGCGGCCAATGGTTTTATAATGAGACTTGATGATCTCGGCGGGAGTGATATTCATATCCCTAAAAATACCAAGCTGGCAGGATTTGGCAAGATGAGATTTCCACAATATAACTTTGAAACGAAGTCCCCGTTATAAAAGGAACTTTGAACGGGACTTCGCACACGCAGTATCACGTCACTGTATCAGGTTTTTCACGCGGGGATGACTGTTCTTATGTCGGATCGGGCAAACCTGCGTGGTTTAGGCCGCTTTTGAAGTACTATTCGATGAAAGAAATGCCGGAAGTAATGTTATTGAAGTGCCAAAAAAGAGGACAAAAAACGCCCAGGCAACTATCAGGCAACCTTTTGCACTAATTATTTAACTTCCTTCTATATATTTCCCAACCTTGATGAAAACACCAACGGACTTATGGAGAAGTCTGTCAAAGTCCGAGTAAGAATTCATTTTCTTGGAGGTTGAGATGGAAGCAAAGATAGGAAATCAAAATGAACCTTTGGTGGTACAGCCAAAATTGGCACAAAGTAAGGCAAATGCATATATAGGCTCTAAGCCCCAAAAAACAAAAACTCTAAAGAGAAACGTCAAAGAAGAAGAAAGGCGAATGATCCTATTCTTACAAAAACTGGCGTTGGTAATTTTCCTATGTGCGTATGCTCTCCTATTGCTTCCTACGACGGTATTAGTAATACTGCTCCAAGGCTTCCATGCTGGAGGTTTTGATCTCCCCCTAGAGGTTATCTATTGGCTTGGCGGTCTAACGGTGGGTAAGCTGGCTGTATTTACTTACGTTGCAATACGGTTTTTATTCCCACGACGCAAATGCAATGATACTGATTAAGAAGTGCTCGCGTTTTTAGTCTTTCTCAAGCTGTTTTAGGAGGGCTTTCAGTTTGGCAGGCTTCATAGCCATAATAGCTTTGACCGCTCTGGTAAGTTCTGGGGAATGGATTATAGTGTCTATGGTTTTAGAAAGAAGTCGAGAAGGCCACTCGTCATCATTTCGATAGGGAATATCCTCACCGCTTGCGACCCTGAAAAGTTCAACATTTGACACACCCAGACCTTTTGCTAAAGCGTTGAGCTTTTCTACGCTTATGTGTTTTGTTTTACCTTTGCGAATATCAATAAGATAAGAGTCGGTAATTTCTCCCCCGGATCGCCTTTGAACATCGGCATTGGTCAGACCTTCTTTCTTCATAACCTCTTCAATGAACGCTCGCAGTTTTTCCATAGCTTCCTTTTACAGGAAGCGGCCAAAATAGTGATTGACATTCCCAAAAGGAATGGGCTACTATCTTGCCGCTCCCGCAACTGTTGGGGGCTGTTCGCTACTGCGGGGCTGTTGTGGCCTAATACTTCGGCCCCGCAAAGCTCAACTTTGTATCACATAGAAAAAGGTTCACTCAATAGTGAAGCGGCAAACTCAGTGTATTCTTTGCGACGGTACGGGGATTCTCCTGAGAGTGAATGACTTTCCATTCTTTCAAAATAGTGTCTGGTGCCAATGTCCCATAGGCCAGAAGAAGGTTCAAATGATTGCCGAGTTGACTAGCTCTCAGGCAAAAGTGGCGTAAGTCTTTCCTTCTTTGAGGATGGGGGAGTTTGTACGGCTGGCGGGTTAGATCCCCGGATTGCAACTACGTACATTCTCCCTCTATTTTTATGACCAAACAAATTGAAGCTACTCGCTATATTAAAAATCTTCTCGCCAGTCGTGGTGTCAACATAGAATCGGGTATCTCTCTTATCGGGGAATGTGATTGGCAGGTATTCGATTATAAAAGAAAGTGTCTTGCAATAGACCCCAACGCTGGTATATGGATTGGAATGTCGGGCGGTAAGTGGAAAACGCTGGGAACCTGTACGGTCAGTAATGCCCTTCAAGCTGTAGAGTTTCTTACCAAAGAATAACCTTCCTTCTCCTCTGTCTCCTCTGTCAAGCGGCAATCCTAAAACGTTAAACGGCAACCCTTCGGGCCGCTCGTTTTCCGTTTGTTAGCTCGCCGCTGTGACAGAGGATTATAGGGGAACTAGACTTGAGATAAGAATAAAGATCAACATCAAATAAACAAAAATAACTTATCCATGTTTGATACATTTCGTCCTCGTACTGATGAGGTGATTGCGTGTGGTGATTGCGTAGAACTGATGAAAGAGATACCAAGCGATAAAATTGACTTGGTAGTGACGGACCCGCCGTATCTTGCAAATTATACTCCCCGCGATGGCCGGACAGTAGCGAATGACAAAAACGATAACTGGTTGAAGCCAGCCTTTGCCGAAATCTCCCGCGTGATGAAGCCTAATAGCTTTTGCGTATCCTTCTACGGCTGGAATAAGGTTGATAGGTTCATGGAAGCATGGAGGCAAGCAGGGCTAACGCCAGTAGGTCATATCGTCTACGCGAAAGATTACGCCTCGAAAAAACTAAAGCTGGCTTATCGCCATGAGTGTGCTTATCTTCTTGCGAAAGGTCAGCCTGAGCCGACGGAGATAATTGATGACGTACTAGGCTGGAAATATAGCGGCGATACGTTCCACCCTACACAAAAGCCTGTGATGGCCTTAGAGCCTCTTATACGGGCGTTCTCCAAAAAGGGAGACATGGTACTTGACCCGTTTTGCGGTTCGGGTAGTACCCTAGTTGCCGCCAAAAATCTAGGGCGACGATTCATAGGAATTGATCTAGTAAAGGATTATTGCGATGTAGCCAATAAGAGAGTGAATCAACTCCATGTTTAAAGCATTGTTTGAAGTTCTCTTTGCCTTGTGTTGTGTGCCGTTTGCAATCTGGCAAAACGAGAGGTGTAAGAGGAATCCCAAGTGTGGGGCTAGGCTTTATCCCAAAGATTAGCTTGATCCCTTTGCCGTTTCATTCGGCAGGGGGCCAATAAGGTAGGCTGTCGCTCATTCCCATACGTTGCCGTTGTAAGCGGCATCGCGAGGGCACGCGCTGACCGCTTCAAACGTCAACTAGGGTACGTCTTCTTGAAACACAAAAGGCCGGTCGTCGTCGGCCTTTCATGCTGAGAAAAGAATGCAACCTTTCGATTGCACCTTAATTCTAGGCCATAGGGCCAAGCTGTCAATGGGGACTATCGGAGATAGGATAACCTCGCCTTTGAATGATCTAAATAGTTGATAAATTATGCCTCTTTGCGGCTCTTGCCGTATAACCGGATTCTACTGCCGTTTCTACACTGGTTTCTACAGTCTTAACTCCTCGTCAATCTTCCTAAGAATCATATCTCTGGGCTTGCCAAACCATTTGAGACTCTGTGAAATCACTACCTCTTTCTTCTGTTCGTTTCCTTGCCTTATGGAAGGGGGGTACATTCGCACCAGAAACGGCCCTACAGGGCGCATTGCATCTTTTCTGGGATCATAGGCCAGTGTGCGAACATACGCCCGGTAATCGGCCAAATCTTGCAAAAGATACGATGGCTTGTTGGTGGATAGCTCCTTAATGAGAATTTCCGCATCTACTCCTCCGACCCGGTAAACGGCATTGGTTCCGGCATTGCCGAATATAGACTCTCGGATATGAACGGGCAGAGCAGAGGCGATCTGAGTCCCCAGATTCAAACTCAGGGCGTACTTTCTGGACTCTGCCAGCACATAGTCAATCGGGGCGTTTATGAAGTTCTGAAACTCATCAATTATGATCGTGTGAAGCCGTCTATCCTTCTCCTGAACGTCCTGGCGGGACAATCCGGCAAAGAAGATTTTAGAGAATATGAACCCTCCAAGCATTGCCGCTTCCTGTTTGCCGATTCCTCCTTCTGACAGATTGCATAGAAGTATCTGGCCTCGGTCTATCATCTGCCGAAAATCAAAGCTCGCCCCTTTCTGGCCGATCACTGAGCGCACTAAAGAGTTAGTCACAAACTGGTCAATCTTATTCAAAAGCGGTGCGGTGCGCTCGGCTCTTAATTTGTCCCAAGCCTTTGAATCGTACTCGCTGAAAAAGAGTAAGACGCTCGGATTTCTGACGTGCTTCAAGCATCGTCTTCTAAACTCCTGATCCGAGTAAAAGCGTTTGAGGGTAATAAAGGTAGCGGGTCTGGGTTGCTCAAGCATCGCATAGCATCCCCACCTTAGAAGTTGCTCGGATTGAAAGCCCCAGGCATCTTTGAAAATCTTGGCGAATGAATCAACAATCGAGGATACCTTTTGATCGTCTCGGCCTACTCCTTCAAAGATGTTGATGCCGACAACCTGAGTTAATTGGGGGTTGATATAGATAACGTCTTTGGTTCGATTCTTGGGGATTCGCTTTAGTAGGTTCTCTACAATGCTGCCGTGAGGGTCTATTACGGTAACTCCCTGACCTTCTCTGATGTTGTAGTCAGCGATGTTTTGAAGCAAAGTAGATTTGCCTACTCCGGTCTGTCCCCAACACACCAAATGCCGCCTTCTGTCTTGGATGTAAAAAGGTTCATGAGTTGTGGTGTCTTCTCTTATTCCGATAGGGATTGAATCCATAAAAAGCAAAAGCCTGTTCAGGCGGGAGCGAAGGATTGTCGTCCTGTCCCGCCGATACAGACTTGAAAACTTGAAGCCGAAACTTCAAGGGTGCCTTAGTAATTTTATCACACAGGCATGAGGGGATAACGGGCGCTGTCGTGAGGCACGATACAGTCTTGGATAGGTAGGGAAGAGAATAAGTAAAGCTTGCGGTCTTTGGGTTCTATAAGGGCCGAGGACTCTTGAGCTAACCTTGTGGCGTGGGCCTCGTCCAGTGTCACCACAAGCAAGCTAAACGTGCGTATGCCTAAATGCTCATACCCTCTTGACTCTCTCAAGTGTACATAGCCTTGTATCTTCTCTCTGAAAAACTCTGGATTATTTGTTTGTCTCTCAGCCTCTAAAAAGAATGATCTGACGTTTTCTCCCTGCTGCACCTGAAAGAAAGCATCCGGCTGTACTCCATTCTTCCAAAGCTCGCGGCCCTGCTTCCATACTCTTAATCTGTCTCTCAGGTCTATATGAACTTCGTTAATAAATATTTCGTGTTTCAAGGTGAAGTCTTTGCGCTCTGAAAGGTCAATCACTTTGCCGCCGATATGTTTCTCCTGCGCGGCTTTCTTGGTGAGAGCATAGACGTACTTTGTATTAATGTTCTCGCGCTTATTTCTTTGAAGGTATCCGTCTCTTATCAGTTTCAACAAGCTGCGCTCAATGGCATTAAGCCAGGGTCTTCCTGTGAGCCGCTGTAATTGTTCTGCGGTTATCAAGGGATAGTCTCGGACCAAAAGGATAAGTTGTAATTCTTGCTCGCTCATTCGTATGGGTTCGGTTCTTCGGTGGGTGTAGCTTCATTTTGAGGCGTATTCAGCCGCTCGTCTACTTGCTCGCATGTCATAAAATACTGCGTCAACTTTTCAACGTACCTCTCTATCCGTTCGGTAGATACTTTGTAATCTCTGACCTCTGGGGCTTCTACCTCTATTGTTTCGTGGTTGGCTCGCCTGAGTGTGAAGTAGCGTTGTTTCTTTGGTGACTCCTCAGTTGAAAATATGATCTTAGTCTGGGCGTTCTTCATCGCCCCAGCTATATCTCTGATCTGTCCTTCGTGCTGGTGAAAAAGCATTAGATGGAGGCCATATTTTGCAGCCTCGTTTAATATCTGTTGAATGTCTGGGCCTATGAACTGGTGGCACTCATCAATGATTAGATAGAACTCTGTAGGCTTACCGCGCTTCCTAAAACTCTCCCACAACTCACTAATTAAAAGCGTCCCTAAAACTCTGGTGTTCTCCGAGCCAATCAATTCATCCTCTGCCGCCTGGAAGTTGCATAAAAGCATCCTCTTTTTCTCGATCACGTTTTCCAGATGAATGTTGTTATCTCTTAGGCTCATAATTCTTCTCATCTGAACATGGATATATTTCTGTAGTTTGTTGCGCGTGGATTCAATATCCTGCTTGAACCTTACCTCGTTGGTGTAGAAGTCTAGGAGTTGGTCTTTGATAGACTCGCTCTTGAGTTTGGCTATAAGCTCATCACGCTTTGCTTTCTGTTTCCAGTAGATGAAGTAGCGAATATCCCCTACTGTCAAACGCTGCTCAAGAATGACGTAGTAGATACACCTGAGCCACCTTTCGATGTTTGAAAACTGATTAGGGTTCTCTGCGCCCCAGATGCGAAGCGTTGATGATACCAACCTCTCAGCCTTTGTCATCAATCGAGCTTCATCTGTGTAGTCACTCAGGAACGGATTAAAGCCTACAATCCTTTTGATCCAAGACGGATTAAAAAGAACTATCGGGCGGTTGTAGTTCATCGCCACAAGCCAGCAAAGAATATCAAGGTACAGTGAGCCGTGAGGATCGGCCATTGCGAAGGCTTTACCCTGTTTGACAAGCTGTTGAACGATGTACTGGATGAGGCGGGACTTTCCACTTCTGGAAAGCCCCTGGCCGTGAACGTGAGTTATTAGGTCTTGAGGTTTAAGGAATATCTTTCCCCCGTCCCTAACATTTCTCCCAATGTGAATTTCGGTGTTCATTTCTCTCTCCTGCGGAGGGTAGAAACTACCTGCTTGGTTCTATCAAGCATCGCATCTACTCGTGAGTGAGGTTTCATATTGTAAAACTCTCGCTGCTTTTCGATGTAATACTCGTTGGCCTGTTCTTTCAGGTGCTTTGGGAGTCTTGAGGTGTGAAGCTTTCTTTGTCTCTCAAGCTTCTCGATTTGCTGTAGGTTCTTTGTCTCTCCGTACTGCTTATCGGTGATGTAGCGGTAGAGCCAATACGCTGCAAAAAGACCACAGCCTATCAACGCAATAGTAGCCAGTCCCATTAAAAACATCGTGACTACAGCTACTACTGCCTCAACAATCCTGTAGACTGCGTAGATAACAACACCAATCAGGATCAAAGTTCCAAGTCCATCATTGTCTTTTTTCTCACTCATAACTTTTCTCCTTTCAGTCTCGCGTGATCGAGACAACTTTACTTAGAGGTAGGTAAACGTGAACCTTTCCAGATTCACCCCTGATCCAGTCAGAGACATATTCTGTAATGGGGCTATTGCGAGAGTCGCTTCTTTTGCCTTCTATGGTTTCTCCTGAAGCGTAGGTTATTTCCAGAGTCAAGTTAAACGAATCGTTATCAAGTACTTTTATGCACTTGATATTTTGAAGGTCGTTGCGAACCTTGAAGTAACCAGTGTCCTGATCGATAGTGAAGTCATCATCCCCAGCATCTAGTCCTGCTGTTGGTTCGTAGAGAAGGTTGGTAACTTGGATTTTTTGCCCTTTCGTCGTCTCGACAGTAAACGAGAGGGGGTGAGTTTGTTTCCAGGCTGCAAAGCCAATCACACATAGCAACAACACAGCTACGAGAAGTTTTTTCATACGATCTCCTTTCGGTGATTTTTGGTTTTCACGGGCGGCAGTATGCCACACCTGTCAAGGTTGGTTTTTTAGGGACGGATTAGAGAGGTGTCAAAACAGGTGTGTTTCGTAGACAGTATCGTAGACAAACGAAAGCGGGAACCAAATGATTCCCGCTAACGTATTGATAATGCTAGTGGAGCTAGACGGGATCGAACCGTCGGCCTCTTGAATGCCATTCAAGCGCTCTCCCAGCTGAGCTATAGCCCCATATTTTCAATAGCTTACCGTTTTTCGTTAACCGCTTAGCGCTGTTGATTAAGAGAAACAGTATCTAACGAATTGTTCACAACATACTTTATCGTATCCAGGCTACTGTTTCAAGGCGCTCTGTAAACAGGGAATGACTAAAGCAGGATAGGTGAGCTGTAAATAATATAGATAAATCAATGCCCCTATTACCAAGCTATCAAAGCCGGATTTAACCGCAGAGGCAGGCTGTGTATCTGCGTGTTCCACGATTCTTTCATACGCTCTCACGCTGAAAAAAACAAAAGCCGCGCGATCTGTGAAAACCGCGCAGCTTTATTTCCAAACGTCGAGATGCTATCAGCTTTTAAGTCGTGGGCGAGGCATTGCGCTCTTTCTTATAAGGCTGGCCGAGATATTTCTCTGCGGCTTGCTGTGCGCCGTTGTAGTTGTTGCCTGTCTCTTTCGCTTTGGTGTATTCGGCAACTGCGCGCTCGCGATTGTCTGTTGCATCCCAGGCGTTGCCCTTCTTTATGTAAGACCAGACTTCAAGCCACGAAGGCTCAAGGTCGCCATTGAGCGCTTCATTGAAAGCATCTGTCGCCTTTTGCCAGTTGCGCTGCTCCATATAGAGTAATCCGAGATTGTACCAGGCGAGCGAAGAACGAGGATTGAGCTTTATCGCCTGTCGGAACTGGTCTTCGGCCTCTGCGTACTCTTCGCGCTGGAAGTGCTGTATGCCGCGGCGCACGACTACCGAAGTGCGCAACGCATCAGAGATGCGCAGGTAGCGGTTTTCAGGATCAACAATCACATCAAGCGGCTTGCCGTCCGACGCAAGCTCGAAGTCGGCAGACGTGCCTCTCAGGTCAAGCGTCGTCTTTGATTCGCGCCCGCCTTCGGATTCCAACGCCACTCCTACCGGGCCGCGGAAAGAATCCATGTTCTGTCTTATGGTGCCGCGAACTTTGAATTTGCTGTCCTTCGTTCGGATTATCGTGTACTCGACTTTGAATTCCGGCACGCCCGTCGAATCAATCCACAGGCCGAAAAATCCCCTCAGGCTCGTGCCTGCGACTTTGCTCGCGAGCGATTCAAAATCTCCTATCCCCGCATTTTGCCCTTTGAAAGTCGAATAATATGACTTGAGTATGTTCAAGAATTTGTCATCGCCAATCGTGCCACGGAGCATGTGATAAACGTATGCGCCTTTGTAGAAAATCACCGAGCGATAAGCAGGCGATTGATCGTTGAGTTGCGCGGGCGCGCGGGCGATAGACGCTTCCTGCTCGAATGCAAGAGCAAGCTCCATAATCTCTGCCAGCGTTTCGTGGAACTCGGCGGCGCTTTGTTGCGATTCGCGATATAGCACTGACGAATACTCAGAAAGCCCTTGCGACAGCCACGCATCGTCAAAGCTCTTAAGACCCACCGCCTGCCCCCACCACTGATAAGCCACTTCGCGCGCAAGATCATCAACTGGAAGCGGCTTGTCCGTTGCCAGCATTTTGCGCGAGAGAAAAGCTATTCCAGCGCCGCTGTAAGTTGGGAGCGTTTCATCATCAACCTGCGCGACTACGTAGCGGTTTCCAAGCGCGTACTGCCCGAAGCGCGTGTTGTAATACTGAAGTATCTGCGCGACCTCCTGGCCGAATTCCTGAACGCGCCCTTCGCTTCCGGGCAACACATACAGGTCTATCTGCATGCCGGCGGAATTGATAGTGCGCGTGATGAACTGCCCCGCGCCAAACGAGCCGGGCAAGACCGGCTGCGTTTCCACGAACGTGAAAGTGCTGCGCCCGTCTTTGGCTGTAGCAGGCGTGACAGGGTTTGCGCTGTGCCCTGCAACCGACCAGCCCTTCGGCACTGTGAAGGTTATGTCAGAAGTCGCGCGGTCAGCGGCATAGCCGTGAAACGGAAACCAGCGCGATGCGTAAAAGAGGTAACAGCCTTCGGTCCCGATATAAGCCAGACGCGTGTCGGGCAACGGCCCTCCTTCAGGAGTAGCAAGCTGCCCCGCGTAGTCGAACGTGAGCGTGATCTCAGACCCGGCTTCGTACAATTTGCCGAGATTGACCTTTACATTCGTATCATTGACTTTATCCTGGATGAATTGAAGAACTGTTTTGCCGTCCGGGCCTTTCACGCCCGAAATCGTGAGCGAGCCGTTCATCTCAAGCACTGCGGATTGAGTCTGCTTTAGCAGTTTCATTGTCACGGCAGCCTGCGCTTTCAGCGTGTGGGACTCAGGCAATAACTCCGCGTTGATTTTATAGTTCGTTATGTCAATCGGTGAACTCTGATCCGTTTGAGCCGCAACAATTGAGACAAGGGCGAATGCTACGACAAGGACCAGAATGGGCACGGTCATTCTGCTCAGTCTATTGATTCTCATTTCGATTCTGTTTTCCTTCTGATTGGTAGATTATCCGACTTTAAATTATAACACCGCGCGCTCAGGCGATACCAGTAGCGCAATTTATATACACTCTTACATGAATGCCGTAAGCGCTGCTTCTTGCGATAAACGAGCGCTTGATTACCTGAACGTTAATCAATCATACTGATTACTAGAAACCCCTCGAACAGAAGGAAGCATATGGCAAAATCGAAAAGCCCGAAGATTGTCTACGTCTGCCAGCAATGCGGCGCGCAACAGCCGCAGTGGATGGGCAAGTGCCCTGAGTGCGGCGAGTGGAATTCGCTCGTGGAAGAAAAAAGCGCGACCCCGCGCGCGGACGCAAGCCCGCGCGGCGGACTGTTTCGCATGCGCGAAGTCGCGCCGCTCGATTATCAGGACATCGAAAGCCAGGACGACGCGCGTCAGTCTTCAGGCATAGAAGAGTTCGACCGCGTGTTGGGTGGCGGCATAGTCCCCGGCTCGCTCGTTTTGATCGGCGGTGACCCGGGGATTGGAAAATCTACGTTGCTGCTTTCGGTCGCAGACAAGCTCTCGACCAACTACGGCAAAGTTTTGTACGTCTCGGGCGAAGAGAGCGAGCGGCAGATCAAACTGCGCGGCGAGCGACTGGGCATCAACCCGCGAGGGCTTTACCTGCTGCCTGAAACCTGTCTCGAACGCATCTTTGAAGAGATTGACCGTCTCGACCCGCAGGCAATAGTAGTTGATTCAGTGCAGACGGTCTTTTCTGCGAAACTCGAATCTGCGCCCGGCTCCGTGTCTCAAGTTCGCGAAGTGGCCGGGCAGTTTCTGGTGCTTTCCAAAAATCGCACGATACCTGTTTTTCTGATCGGCCATGTGACGAAAGAAGGGATGATCGCCGGGCCGAAAGCGTTAGAACACATCGTTGATACGGTGCTTTATTTCGAGGGCGAGCGTCATCACAATCACCGGATCATTCGCGCCGTGAAGAACCGATTCGGCGCGGCCAATGAAGTCGGCGTGTTCGAGATGACAGGGCGCGGGCTTGTTCCTGTGCTCAATCCGTCGGGACTGTTTTTGAATGAAAGACCTGTCGGCGTTTCAGGATCAGTGGTGACGGCTTGCATAGAAGGCACGCGGCCAATGCTCGTCGAAATTCAAGCTCTCGTGACCTCAAACAAATACGGCACGGCGCGACGAATGACTCAGGGCGTAGACTCGAATCGCGTTGCGTTGTTGATGGCGATGATGGAAAAGCGCATAGGCATGACGGTGCTCGCCGATGACGTGTTTGTGAACGTCGCGGGCGGGATGACGATTGACGAGCCTGCTGCTGATCTGGGCATAGTCGCTGCGATAGCTTCGAGCTTTCGCAACCTTTCGATTGATGAGCGCGCGGCGGTCTTTGGCGAAGTGGGTCTTGCAGGCGAAGTGCGCGCGACTAGTCAGGCGAGCTCGCGCGTGCGCGAAGCTTATGCGATGGGCTTTCGCCGTTGCATCATCCCTCAAGGAAATCTGGTCGGGCTTGAATACGACGACGGGATTGACGTGATAGGCGTGAAGAATGTGGCCGATGCGCTTGAGGCGCTTTTTTAACGATCAAAAACACTAAAGGGGATAACGCAGCCCCCGTTGCCTTATCCCCTTCAGCTTATTGTTTTGTCTGTCTGTCGCTTCTCTCAGTTTTGCGATGACCGGCGGAGCCCCCGTTCCCCCGGCCACCGCGTAACCTTTTAAAGCTACGCTATTCCAATTGGCAATGCTCGTGCCAGGACGTTTGGCCCGCGCGGGTAGCTGTAAATGCTGTAGTTGAAAGAAACCTGCAGTGATCGCTAATCTGCGCTTACAAAACTTGTCAGACGCGAGGTGACGAAACCTGTAATCACCTCTTAAAAACTACTCGGCCATCTTTGATTACTATGTGGATGCGACGCAGTTCTTTGATATCTTTCATCGGGTCGCCGTCTACTATTATCAAATCGGCGTGCTTTCCCGTTTCAATCGTCCCGAACTCGTTTTTTTTGCCGAGCCATTCAGCGCCGTTCACGGTTGCTGCTTTTAATATCGCCGCGTTCGGGATGCCTGCTTCGGCGTACGCCTCAAGCTCGTCGAACAACCCATCGTTGTCTGTGCCCGCAAGCAGCAACACGCCCATCTTTTCTGCGCGCGCTACGAATCGCGCCATCCGGCGGTAACTGTCTTTGACTATGGTGAACTGCTCAAGCCCGAATCTTTTCCGGTCGGAATCATTGAAGCGTTGGATCGCAAGCGTAGGGTCGAAGCCGATTCGTTTCTCTATCATCATCCTGATCAGCGATTCAGCAGAAGGCCCGTCCGGGTCAATCTCGCTCCAGTTGGCCTGCATGCGCGCCATCAGGTTTCGACTTGAATCGAGGTTTTCGTTCTCGCCCTGCGGCTGCTTTTCAAGCGGCAGGAAATCTCGCCACACGCGAATGTGACTGAAGCCGTTGATGCCTGCCTCCATCGCTTCGCGCCAGCCCGTGCGCACGCCTATGTGTCCCGTGACTGGAAGCCGCTGCGCGCGCGCTTCCTTTATCACGGCGCGCAGCACTTCGGGGTTCAACAGGAAATAGACCTTCAGCGCGTCCACGCCTTGAGCTTTCAAGGCGCGCACCAGCGTAGCGGCGGCTTCCGGTTTGTTCAACTCTACGTCAACGTAAGGGTGATAACCGTCAAGCCCGTCAATCAGCGGCCCGCAGGTGTAGATGTCAGGCCCCGCAAGAATGCCCAGCGCGATTGCTTCTTTGAAATTCATGCCCATCGAAATCGCAACACCCGGATCGCGTATCGTCGTGATGCCACGCGATAACAAAGTGCTGCCATCGAACGGGCTCCAGTAATGATAGTGATTGTCCATCAAACCGGGCATCACGGTCTTTCCGCCTACATCAATCACCGTTACGCCTGCGGGCAAGCCCACGGCTTCTTGCCCTGCGCGAATCGCGGCTATGCGGCCGTTGCGAATCTCTATGGTCGCGTTCGGCATGAATTTGTTCGTGCCGGGGTCAACTAAGCGGGCGTTGGTAATGATGAGGTCTGCTTTGGACAATTCAGGCAGAACGAAACGCGCCGTGAAAGTGATCGGCATAGACTGGCCGGAAGCGAGATTCAAATGAAAGAGTCGCCGCCCCGCGCAAAGCACAGCCGATTGCCCGTCGGGATGAATCGCGAGTTGCTTCTGATCATAAGGGCTTGAAAAGACCGCGCGAGCCAGACCGCCTTTCGTCTGCTGCACCATCACCGTATCCATGCCGTTGTCGGTTCTGATGAAAGCTTGAGTCTTGCCGTCGCGGCTCCACACGGCGCTGAACTCGTGCGCGGGTGTTCGCGTGATGCGCGTGACCTGCATTCCGTCGAACTTGATTTGATAGAGGTCGCTGCCGCCGTAACGCCCGGAATCCAACAGCACCTCTTTCGCATCGGGCGACAAAGCGAATGACCACTCGTGCCAGTTTTCGGTGTAAGTGATCTGACGAGCCTCGCCGCCGCTAGTCGGAACTCTGAACAGGTGCGAATCATATTGCGAGCGGTCGAGAAGAAAAAAGATTTCGCCGCCTTTCGGATGATAAGTAATCTGCCCGATGGCAGATTCCGTGTGATAGAGAGTGCTGGCGCCGCCGGTTATGAGATTGCGAATAACCAGATCAGTGCCGCTTGGAAGCTGGTGCGCGTAAGCGAGGAACTGCCCGTCAGGCGACCACGCGGGATGCGTATCCCATCCGAGGCCCTCTGTAATCTGACGAGCTTCGCCGCCTGCTATAAACATCACCCAGATTTTTCCGAATATGCTCGCGGCGATTTGAGCGCCGTCGGGTGACACGGCAGGGTCTTGCGCGCCGTGATCTACTGTGACGACGCGCGTTTTCTGCGCAGGCGTTTTGGCAGAGATGAATGCTAAAGGTGAAGTGATTATGATCGCTATCAGCGAGATGAAAACTCTGATCTTCATCCAACCCTCTTCGGTAATGCACGGGCTTTCAGTTCGGTTTACTCCGGCAGCGCGGCTACGAGCGTATCAATCTCTTCGCGCGTGTTGTAGAAGTGCGGCGATATCCTGAGCCGCCCGACGCGATGCGCCGCGATGATGTTTTTCTCAAGCAGCAGGTGATAGAGGCTCGAGGGCGAATGCCGTTTGTGCGTGCAGCATACGATGGCAGAAGTCTCGCCTTTTTGCCGCGGGCTTACCGAGTCATACCCTTTGGCTTTCAGCGCGTCGGCCAGATAATCGCTCAAGTCAAGAAGGTGCTCTTCAATCTTTTCAGGGCCAACTTCCAATAACAGATCAATCGCAGCGCCAAGCCCGTATACTCCGACAGTGTTCAGCGTGCCGCACTCGAATCTGAGCGCGCCTTTGCGATAGTCCAGATCGTAGTCTAGCGAGCCATGCGCAAACTGCTCGTAGCTTTTCACCGAAGTCCATCCGACAACCGTCGGCGCAATTCGGTCAATCACTCTGTCAGAAACATACATTACCGCTACGCCTTCCGGGCCGAGCAGGTATTTGTGGGCGTCGGCGGCGAACGCGTCTACATGATCGCGCACAACGTCCAGCTTTAATCCGCCGAGTCCCTGAATCGCATCAACTACGAAAATGATGTCACGCTGGCGGCAAAAGCGCCCGATGCGAGCAAGGTCTGATCGAAAGCCGCTGGCAAACTGCACCCAACTGACAGCCACGACGCGCGTGCTGTCGTCAACGAGCGCAAGCAATTCATCCGCATCAACCCGGCCTTCGCGCTCCGGGGCTTGTTTCAGTTTTATGCCCCGCGACTCGGCGAGTCGCATCCAGGGATAGACGTTTGAAGGAAATTCGACATTGTTACTGACGACCGAATCGCCTTCGCGCCAACGGATGCCGTTTGCGATGGCCGAAAGCCCGCCGGATGTGTTTTGCATGAAAGCTATCTCATGCGTTTGCGCATTCACAAGCCTGGCAGCAGATGCGCGCGCGTCTTCGTATGCGCGCAGCCAATTTTTATAATTCGCTGCGCCGTTGTTTGTCACGTCTTCGTTGAGCGCAGTCATCCGGTCGCGCGCTCGCACGGAGAGCGGCGACACCGCTGCGTGATTCATGTAGATGTATTTTTCAGTGACAGGAAAGAGAGACCGAATTGCCTGATTCATTGTTTATCAAAACCTATTTCGAATATCGTTCGCACTTCGCCCACGTGCCTGCCGCGACGGTTATCTATAATCGGGCGATGATATGATGCAAGCTGCGTCACTTCCATTTCATCAAGAACGCCAAGCTGGGCGAGCGTTTCAACAACCGTGGGCGCAAGCCCTCTGTATGAGCCGTCTTCCATCTTGAACGACATTCCCAGCCCGCGCGGGAACTTGTCGCACGGCAGGACTCCGACGGAATAGATCGCTTCGGCTCCGACCTTGCAGATGAGCTTGCCGCGCGCCGCGCGCAACAGGTCTGTATCAAACCTCTCTTTTGTTCCGCCTATCATCTCAGGGTACTCAATCATCGCGCTGACCACGCGCTTTGCCGCTTGCGCCAAATCCGAATCGAGCGCGATAGCCGTTTCCGTTTCACTCGCGGCACCCGCCAGCCGCGCGAAAGCGATTGCTAAAGAGTCGAGCGGCACGCCAAAAGTCGGAGCGCTGCAGCCATCAATGGCCGTAGGCAATTCTTCCGTGAGGTCGCCCAATCGCGCAAGCGTCTTGATTATTTCGCGCTGAATCGGATGTTCGGGCGAAAAGTAATCTTCGATTGAAAGGCCGCGATGAACGGCGGTCAACAGCATCCCCGCGTGTTTGCCCGAACAGTTATTATGAAGCTGATTGAAAGGCAAGCCGTCGCGCTCAAGCTGCCGCGCCGTGTCTACGCTGTACGGAGCATGCGCGCCGCAACGAAGCGCCGTTTCATCAAGCCCCGCGCGAGCAAGCATCTGAGCCGCAGTTTCCGTGTGAATCTGTTCGCCTTCGTGCGAAGCGGATGCGGCAGCAAGCTCGCGGTTTGTGAGATTGAAATGGTCTGCTGCGCCGCTCGTGATGATCGGGAGGGCTTGAATGGGTTTGATTGTAGACCGCGTTGAAGTCGAAAGATGCGCGTCGCCGATTTGCAACAAGACTTTTCCTTCGGGGTCGGCTAAAACTATCGCGCCTCTGTGCCGCGATTCGACTATCGCGCCTCGCCTGACTTCAACCAGCACCGGAAGCTCGTTACTCATTCGATAACCTTTGATGTTGGAGTAAGAATTTTACTTTACAACACGAGATTGGAAACGACAAACTGCTACTCGACGCATACGAGGTCAGCGATTGCGCGATACTTCTTTTCACTGAAACCTTCGATAATGATTATCTCTTCGGGGCGGCGAAAAGGGCCGTTGCGTTCGCGGTATTCGATAATTTTGCGGCTCATCACTTCGCCTACGCCCGGAAGCCCGATCAATTCTTCGGCCGTCGCAGAATTCAGATTAACGCAATGTTTGAGCGACGGCGTGACGCGGGCAGCCGCGTTTGCGTTCGTGCCTTCGCGCTCTGCGCAGGATGCGAGCGCGAGCGCAATTAGCAGGACTAAGATTTTGAGCAGTCGCATAGGGTATATAATAAGGTACCGCGAGCGGTAGCGAGCGGGTTGCTTATAGAGCCAACCCGCTCGCTACCGCTCGCGGTACCTTAATTCTCACACGCCATATAATTCGAGCCGGAACTCATCGCCCAACAGCGATATGCGCGGCTCGCGGCGAGTGAAGGCGTAGTGCGCGCGCCGCAAGGCAGGGATGCCGCGCCGCGCAGGCTCTATGCCGTATTCGACGCTTGTGAAGATGCGATGGAGCCGAGGGTTCTGCTGCGAGGTCGCGCCGTATTCGACAGACTTCTTTGTCGCGCCGTTTGTTCGGCAAGGGTTGATGAATTCCATCCGGTCATCGAACACAAAAACGCGCGAATGCAAACCGATGATAGAATAATCGCGATGCGTCAACAGATTCGTCATCGCTTCGATCACAGCATCGCGCGGGTAATTCGCTCGCGGACGAACCGGTTCTGTCTGCTGAGAAGCGCGAGGCGGGCGCGCGTCCCACAGATCTGCATAACGTTTTATGAACTGAAGCGAGCGATCAAAAAGCGATGTGACATTGCCCGCAAATTCGGCGCGCTCGACGACGGGAGAGTTAGCGTCCGTCCCCGAAAACCGCGTGAGCATAATATGGCTTTGCGGCAACACTTTCTCGACGGGCGCGCTGCGCCCGAAAAGCAGAAAGCCCGCAAGCGTCGGCGTTATGCTCGCGCCGTAGTCGGCTGCCAGCTTCAAATCGCGCATGGCCGCAGCGGTTGGAAATCCCGAAGGTTCGCGAAACGCTTCGCCTTCCAGGTCGCGTATGTAGCTCCACACGAGCGCTTCATCTACGTCTTCAATCGCGGCTTCGACGAGCGGCATGTCTTCGATTGCCGCCACGCGCGACCGCGCAAACAGCGCCGCTATTTCAGCGCCATCGGCTTCGCGCTTCTGCGAGCCTATGCGAATGAAGTAGCGATGGTCAGGCGTTTGATGAGGCGCGCGTCGCTCATCAACCTGAAGCACGATTATGCGCGTGCCGTTGTCGAACGAGACTTTGTCTATCCGAGGCAGTATCGGCGGCTTGATCTGGTTGCGGCAAATTTCTATGAGTTGCTCTTCGACCTGTTCGGGATCATCAAGCCCTTCGACCCGCCGCTGGTCGTTGACGCCGAACAGAATTGCGCCGCCCGATGAGTTTGCGAGCGCGACTATTTCGGCAGTGATCTTCTCCGTGTTGACGAGCCGAATCTTGAATTCGAGATGAGTGTCTTCGCCGCCACGAATGAGCGAGAGCAGATCAGTGCGGTCGAGCATGCGCGAATAGCGGCCTGTCAATTTTTGCTCGAACAAAGAGCGCTCGCTGTCTGGAATGCGCCGAGCCGGTCGGAACTTTCTGCCGCGTGCCATGGTCGGACCTCGTGTTGGTGTATTTATGACGAACAGTCGTGAGGGCTTCGAGTCTGCGCGCTTGTTCGGGCCTCTGTTCTGAGTAGGGGTTGCTTTTCTTACCCATGCGCGCCACCTCTGTCAAACTTGATCGGTAGGAAGCAGTCGTCACTTCGCTGCCGATGAAAATGATAGCATAACTATTCGGGAATTCAGAAACGGTCAGTTCTAGGAAAGAAGCAATGAATATAGAAGTAGTTCACCGCAGAGACGCCGCAGGACGCAGAGAGGTCGCAGAGGTTTTTGTATTTGCTTAACCTCCGCGCCGCCTCTGCGTCCTGCGGCGTCTCTGCGGTGAATCCGCATTCAACCCTTCGAGGGCGCGTAGGGCTTCTTTACGTATTGCGAGGCGAGTTTGTGCGAATCGAAAACATTCTCGCGTTTGAGCACTGTTTGGTATTCGGCGATTGCTTCGTCGCGTTTGCCCATCGCGTCGAGCGCCTGCCCCGAATGCAAGTGAGCGAGCGACACCAGCCCTTCGTCAGACTTCGGCCAGCGCGCGACTTCGTTATACCGCTCTAAGGCTTTTGCGTACTCGCCTTTTGCCGCAAGAGCTTCGCCCCATTGATAATTCACGAGGTCGGCAGCTTGTCCTGCAATGCGCTCATCCTTGAGCAAGCCCTCGAAAGCGCGACCGCCTTCGTCTGCGCGACCCATGTTATAAAGCATCCCCGCGCGCTCGATTCCAAACAGGTAATTGCGCGGGTATTTTGTGGCAAGCTGGCTTATGAGTTCGAGCGCGCGTTCGGGCTGGCCTTCCTTGCTGTAGATTCCGATCAACACCACCCGCGCATCATCTGCTGTGTACTTGCCTTTTTGAGTCACCATCTCAAGGTGTTCGATGCCTTTCTTCTTCGACCCCTTCAACCCTGCAAGCCGCGCCAGAAAACGCCAGCTGAATGGCAGGCTGTCTATCACGTACTCGTACAGCCCTATGCTCAAGTAAGAGTCTGTGTAATTAGGATCAACCTTGATGACCTTCTTTTGAATTTGAACCGAATCGTTCGCATCCCCGATTGCGCGAGCGAAGCTGCGCTTGACCGTAGTCCCGTATCCTGCGCGAAGCCCCAACGCCGACGCTTCGTAATAGAGCGCTTCCGCATCGTCTTTGTTCTTCAGCAATCTGGCTCGCGTCGCAGCCATCGCTTGTTTGATCAAGGCGTTGAACTCCTGATCGCGCCTGGGATCAACCTTGTCCTCATCTTTGTCCTGCGAATAGAAAGAGCCTGTCGTGTAGGTCGAAGATGTCAACCTGCGGCTCTGGTTCAACGTTTCCAACCAGAGATTGTTGGCCAGGTATACATAGCCCGCCGGATGTTCGGGCGCGATTTTAGTCATGCGCTGATAACGGTCGCGCGCCGTTTGATAATCCATGTTGTAAAGCGCGTCGTTGCCTTCATTTCTTAAACGGTCGAATTCCGCCGTGTCAGCCGGAGCGACAGATTTTTCAATGGCCTGCTGCGCGTAGATTGAATTCGACGCCCATATTACAAGCGATAAAAGTAGAATCGGTATTGCACGCATCTTAAACTCTCCTTACTTCTATTCATTCGTTCATTGTATAGCGAGCACCGGTCATGGAACGATAACCGAAAGAGCGTCGGGCACGATGTCGAAACTCATCGGAAGCGACCCGATTATTTCACCGTCAGCCTCGACCCAGGGTTCGTGCGTTGAATTAGCTTTGATGTGCCTGCCTTTGACTATAGTTGCGTTCGTTGATTCGGGCTTGCCTCGCATGCAGGCTGCGAGCGCGCTCATATAAGCAAGATTGCTGGCTTGACGCGGCAGGATGTAGACCTCGAACCACGGGTCTTCAAGCTGCGCGTGTGGAGTTATACACATGCCGCCGCCGTAACCTTTGCCGTTGCCAATCAGCGCAAAGACGCTTTCATAACTCTGGCCGTCCACTTCGATGACGAAAGTCTCTGCCTGCCATGTGAACAGGTGTTTGATGCCCGTTATCCAGTAAGCGAACTCGCCCGTTTTGCGCTTGAGGCGCTTGTTGACGCCGCGCGCAATCGAAGCGTCAAGCCCGATGCCCGCCATCATGAAAAAATAGCGCCTCTCGTCTTCCTGGCCCTGTGCCAGCCCCAAAGCGATGCGCCTGGTTTTCGCTTTTGCTATCACGTCGGCAATTTTGTTGATGTCGAAAGGCATCCCTAAATCGCGAGCGACGACATTTGAAGTGCCGCCGGGCCAGACAGCCAGAGCCGCGCTGCTGCCGACTATGCTCTGGATGATTTCGTTCAACGTGCCGTCGCCCCCGTAGCTGACTATGATGTCGGTCCCGTCAGTCACGGCTTCGTGAGCGAGCCGTGTCGCGTCATCGGGCCCGGTTGTCGCGTGCGCTTGAGCGATTATTCCGCGAAATTCAAGAAGGCGTGTCATCTCGCGCGCGTCTTCCGCGCGACGAGATGGTCTTCCCGACATAGGATTGTAGATTATCGTGGCTCGTTTGCCGGTCATCACGCCTTCCCGTTCGATTAAGTGCAAGTCAGGTGCCGTTTGATTTCGCTCATAACTATTGTAAAAGCGTGCTTCTTGAGAGGGCAAGCAGGCAATCGGCGCAGATTTTTTCCGACTATTGCTGGCTTTGCACAGCAATAGCGATTTTAAGCGGTCTGCACAAGAATTAGTTTGTCTGCACAGCAATTCCTAAGTTAACGGCTCATGCCCGAAGTCTATCTATCAACACATGCCTGCAAAAAGAAAAGCGGCGGGTAGCGTCCTAAAGTTGTGTTGCTCGATAAACTTGAATCCTCCATGCTATAAGACATTAGAATATTTGCTTAGTTTGGAGGCTGAGTATGGCTAAATTTAATTGGGAAAAACTAGATTATAGGCTATCCAGAGCAAAAGTGCCGGGTGGCTGGCTTGTGAAAATAACCGGATACGCTGAACATGGAATAGCATTCTACCCAGACCCAAACCACACATGGGATGGAGGCTCCTTGCCCTAGATACGGCTACTTTTGCGGCCAGATATCCATAACAGCATTAAAGTACGCCATGCATATTCGGTCTACTTCTTCATCGGTGATTCGCTCTCTCAACTTCACTTTAAGAACGATGCCTAATAACTGTATGGGCGTTATCTCTCTGCCCAATGTTTCAGGCGAGGATACGGGCATGCTCATCAACTCATTTACAGAACGCGATACGGGGAAAGGAATCAGATTAGTTTCGGCAGGCTGAGAATCTATTTCCTCATCTTCTACCCATTCAACTTGTGAGCGAGAAACACTGATTGTAGAACGTCGCTTGCGCCTTGATCTGATTTCAGAATATGTAGATTGCCATTCCGGATAATAGGGTGCGAGCGGTGAGGCGATTGTTAATCTCGATACGTTCTCCGCTTCATCCTTGCGGCCTACTTCATCAAGCTCGACTGCATAGGAGTTCAACACGCTATAGTAAACCGCAGGTTCGGCATGTCGGGTTACAGGAATAATCGCCTCAAGGTCTGTTAATGCCGTTTTGCTGAATCCCTCAAGAGACTTGACCATTGCTACGCCTCTTGATGCTTCTATGTATTCTGAAAGAGTCAATGATGCTTTGATAGCTTCACTATAGAAGTATAGCGCGTTGTTTGTATTGCCTTGATAAACTTCAAACGCAGCTCTTGAAATAAGAGCTTTAGCTTTGTAGGTGCGCGATTGCTCAATTATTCTTTCTAAAACATCAGTATGATAATCCAAATCTCGACACTTACACCAAACGAGATAGTATTGAGCGATTAGTTGGTATTCTCTTATCGGAATATTAATCAGAATCTTCGCCAGTTCTTTAACCTGTTCTATCTGTCGAAAAGCATGAGCAAGGTTGATTCGTTCAATAATGCGCTTCCCTAACACTTCGTAGCTGGCCACTCCTGTGAGTATCTGTTGATACAATCGCGGCATGGAGGGAAGTATGAAAAGACTCTTATCTGTATCTTTGCTCATGCTGTGCTTGTCCTTTCCGGCGTTTGCAGGTCATAACGTACCGGGTGGATATGCCTGCGAATGCAGGACAGTCGGATGTGTTGCAGACTATCCAGGCGAATGCGATGGGCATAACAGTAATCAACAAAGTCAGCCTCCCAGTAATGGAACAGGGGAACTGGGTATCGTGATCGTGGCTCTGATGTTCTGGCTCAGACTGAAAGCGTAAAAGCTCTTAGATGTAAAAAAACTTCGCTCCCTATCGCTCTAGTGGCGACTCAATATCTGTCCGGCGCATTGTACTAAAGAACATAATAATTGTCACTTATTTCCTGTAGACCTATAGTCTGCAATAGGTTGAAATGAGCGCATCAAACGCAAAGGCACACCAGGCATAAAAGAGCGGTTCGGCATCGCCGTAAGAAAGCGGCGGAATGAGCTTGGTATCTCTCAGGAAAAGCTTGCCGAGCGTTCCGGCCTACATCGCACCTATGTCGCGGACATTGAGCGCGGGATAAGGAATGTTTCGATTGAGAATGTAGAAAAGTTGGCAGGCGCGTTAGAGCTTTCTATCTCTGCTCTGTTCGCTCAGTATGGAGTGGATAAGTAAGGCGGGTTTTTATACAGGTATATTGACTTATCAACCAGAATGCGAATTCAGTAATACATTAATCGGTTTGATGATTATTAATTCGGGCAGCGTGAGCATCCGCCCTGACATTGCTGCACACAACTGCTGTATATCTGACAGCAGACTATATTATTTGCATCACATTGGAAAAATCGTTCCAGGCATTTTTGGCAGCAGTTAGTTTGTGAGCCGGAAGTCACTGTTGGCAGTACGACCAAAAACATTGTAAGTATGACCAACGTTAAAAATCGGTAAAGCAGTTTTCTCAGATTTCTCGGTTTTACCATGATCATGTAACCTCCTCATATTTTTCTAAGCTTGGCGGCAAGTATATATCGCAGTAGGAATGGTTACAAGAGGATCGAACATACTGACGCAGGCGGGATGTACCGAATCAGGCTTTTTGAGCAGCCTTCGGACTTCTTGTGCAGGAATAGTTTTTGAGCAGTTCTTGTGCAAAGCCACTATTGCTGTGCAATCTGGCCGCTTGAATTTATGGCGAGCGGTTGTTTCACGGCGCGAAAAATCAAATATACAGGCACGCGCATGGCCTCATTGTAACGGTCTGGATTCCTCGCCGCAAACTCTGCGGGCGGCTCTGGCTCGACGAGGTCTGTGATTGTAAGCCCCGCCGACCGAATCGCGTCGAAGTAGTCGGCAGTCGTGTGATGATAACAGGTGATGCGCTGCCCTTCGCTCGATACGTTGCCGAAACCCAGCCAGGGAGTTTCAATCACGCGGGTCGGCGAGCCGAAATACTGAGCTTCCCAACTGTGCCGCGCGTCCCACGAATCAAGCGCGTCGGATTGGCTGAGACGGTTAGCAGGGAATCGCGACGTTGACATCGGGTGCAGCGCGCTTGCGACCAGTTGCGCTTTCGTCTTCATCGCTTTCGCAATCTCTTTGAGAGCGTTTCCGAGATTCTCAACGTAGTGCAACGCGGTGGCCGTGAAGACCGTATCGAATTCAGCTTCATTGAAAGGCAAAGGCTTGGATATATCTGCGACGCAAAGCTCCAACTCGATGCCGCGCTCTCGCGCTCTAGCACGGGCGAGTGAAATCATCGTGGAAGATAAGTCTACTCCCACGACCCGCGCGCCGCGTTCTGCAAGCCATGTCGAATATGTTCCAGACCCGCACCCTATATCGAGCACGCGCGCGCCATTGACTTCACCAATCAATTGTTCAATGGCAGGTCGTTCGATGTTATCCGAGTAAGAGTCTCGGGCAGTGGTGAACCGGTCGAAGGCTTGGCCGCACGCATCCCAGATTTTTTTTGTGTCGAAGGGCATTGGATCAAATGATGAGTGATGAATGATGAGCGATGAATTTTGTTTTTCATTCATCATTCATCATTTCTTACTCTATCTGATAGTTTGGAGCTTCTTTCGTGATGATGACATCGTGGACATGGCTTTCGCGCAAGCCCGCTGATGTGACGCGAATGAATCGTGCGCGTTCGTGAAGCTCAGGTACAGTGCGACAGCCGCAGTATCCCATGCCTGAGCGCAATCCGCCCACGAGTTGATGAACGAGCGATGAGAGCGGGCCTTTGTGTGGGACTCGCCCTTCGATGCCTTCGGGCACGAGCTTTGACATCTGCGATTCGCCACTTTGACCGTAACGGTCGCGGCTGCCTTCCTTCATCGCAGAGATGGAACCCATGCCGCGATAGGATTTGAACGAGCGGCCTTGAAAGAGGATTATCTCGCCGGGGCTTTCATCGGTTCCGGCAAACAACGACCCTATCATCACGGAGTCCGCGCCCGCTGCGATTGCTTTGGCGATGTCGCCCGAATACTTGATACCGCCGTCCGCAATGACAGGCACGTTTGACCCGCGCGCGGCTCGCGCGCATTCCAATATTGCAGTGATCTGCGGCACGCCAGCGCCCGATACGACGCGAGTTGTGCAGATTGAGCCCGGCCCCATTCCGACTTTGACCGCGTCAACGCCTGCGAGGATCAAATCCTTTGTCGCTTCGGCTGTTGCGATGTTGCCTGCGACGAGATCAATCTCAGGAAACCGGCCCTTGATCTTTTTGATCGCGGCGATGACGCTTTCGGTGTGGCCGTGCGCCGTGTCAATGACGAGCGCATCAACGCGCGCGCGCACAAGCTCTTCGGCCCGCTCGAAGAAATCGCCCGTTGCCCCGACCGCCGCAGCGACGCGCAAACGCCCGAGATCGTCTTTCGCGGCGAGCGGGTACTTGATGGCCTTTTGAATATCTTTGACCGTGATGAGGCCCTTGAGGCGGTAATTCTCGTCAACCACGAGCAGCTTTTCGACGCGATGGCGTTGAAGTATGGCTTTCGCTTCGTTGAGCGTAGTGCCGACCGGCACTGTGATGAGATTTTCTTTCGTCATCACTTCGCTGATCGGAAGATCGAGCCGGGTCTCGAATCTCAAATCGCGATTCGTCAGGATGCCGACCAGATGGCCGTTGTTTTCTACTATCGGCACGCCCGATATGCGATAGTGATCCATCATCTCCATCGCTTCGTGGATGTGGCGATCAGGCGTCATCGTCACAGGGTCAACTATCATTCCGCTCTCGCTGCGTTTCACCTTGTCTACTTCATCGCGCTGTATTTCGACGGAGAGGTTTTTGTGTATAACGCCTATGCCGCCTTGTTGCGCGATGGCAATTGCCAGGTGTGATTCGGTCACAGTGTCCATCGCCGCGCTTGAGATCGGAATGTTTACAGGAATGTTGCGCGTGAATCGCGTCGTCGTATCCGCTTCGGTCGGGAGGACATCGCTTCGCGCGGGGACGAGTGAAACGTCGTCAAAGGTCAGAGCCTCTTGAATATCGCCAGCCAGCATCGTACTACCTCGATTCAATAAGTAAATAATCTCAATATGGCGTCATCGGAAAGCTTCGCGATGATGCACAATATATCGGTGCTGGTCCTGGGTGGCCCAGCTATGGAATGTAGCAAGTGCATCAGGGGATTGCAAGCGCAGTGCTTGACATACAACTTTTCGGGTTGTTAGCTTTGGTAATTCCATCTCGCGACCTGTAGTCGTCCATGCTGAGTCTCGTTATGGTTGAACGATTGTTTGTTTAAGGAGAACCGGAAATGCGATGGTCTAAGCTGTTCATGCCAACTTTGCGCGAAGATCCTGCCGATGCGGAAGTCACAAGCCATCGGCTGCTAGTGCGCGCGGGCTACATCCGACAACTCACGGCGGGCGTTTACTCGCTGCTGCCGCTTGCTCAGCGCGTGCGACTGAAAGTTATGGAGATCATCCGCGAAGAGATGAACCGAATAGGCGGACAGGAATATTTGCTCCCCGCGATTCACCCGGCTGAAGTGTGGAAAGAATCAGGCCGTTGGGAAGTGATGGGCGATAATATGTTCCGGCTGCACGACCGCAAAAATACAGAGATGTGCTTAGGGATGACGCACGAAGAAATCTTCACATCAATCGCGCGCAACTCCATCAACTCTTACCGCCAACTGCCGCAGGTCTGGTATCAGATTCAAACCAAGTTTCGCGATGAAGCTCGTCCCAAGTCGGGACTGCTGCGCGTGCGCGAGTTCACGATGAAAGACGCTTACTCGTTCGACGTTGATCGCGAGGGCCTCGATAAATCGTTTCAGGATGAGTACCAGGCTTACTGCAAAATATTTGACCGCTGCGGGGTGAAGTACACTGCTGTCGAAGCAAGCTCGGGCGCAATGGGCGGAAGCCAGTCAACCGAATTTATGGCGCGCACGAACGCCGGAGAAGACCTCATAGCCGTCTGTGAAAAGTGCGGCTACGCGGCGAACGTCGAAAAAGCCACATCGAGGCTTGAGCCATCCAATGATGAAGAAGGCCCCGACTCGCCCGAAGAGTTCCCGACGCCGGGCGTGCGAACCATCGAAGACCTTACAGTATTTCCCGGCGGAGCCGCGGCTGATCGCCAAATCAAAACTCTGGTCTATGCGCTGGATGACGGCATCGCGCTCGTATTGATGCGCGGCGATCACGAGTTGAACGAAACCAAGCTACAGGACGCGACGGGCGCGCTGAACGTGAGACCCGCGCGCCCGGAAGAGATAAGCGAAGCGCTCGGCGCGTCCGCAGGCTCGCTCGGCGCTGTCGGCGTCACTCACGCGACGCATCCGAAAATAACTCGGATCGTTGCCGACGAAGCATTGCGCGGGCGGCGCAATATGACCACAGGCGCGAACAAAGACGACCACCACCTGCGCGGCGTCAATATCGAGCGGGACATCAAGGCTGACAAATGGGTCAGTCTTCGCACGGTGAAAACGGGCGAAGGCTGCCCGAATTGCGAAGGCATGCTAGAGGTTTTCAAAGCGGTCGAGATAGGCCACATCTTCAAACTCGGCACGAAGTATTCCGATAGCCTGGGCGCGAATGTCTTGACCGCAGACGGCAGCAGCGTGCCCATAGTGATGGGGAGCTACGGCATAGGCGTCGAGCGCGTGATGGCCGCCGCCGTCGAACTGTCCAGCGACGAAGCGGGCATCATATGGCCTGCCTCGATTGCGCCGTTCCACGTCATCATCACGCCTGTCAATATCAAAGACGAAACGCTCGTGGGCGTGGCAGAGAAAATCTACGACGAGCTTCAGGCGGCAGGCATCGAAGCTTTGCTCGATGACCGCGACGAGCGCGCGGGCGTGAAATTCAACGATGCGGATTTGATAGGCGTGCCTTATCGTTTGACCGTCGGCAAGAAAATCAAAGAAGGCAAAGTCGAATTGATGACTCGCGCGACTCGCCAGTCGGAAGACGTAGCCGTTGACGCTGTCACACAAACGCTCGGCGAAAAGCTCCGATAAGCGTGTGAGTTTGAAGTGATATGAAAGAGACCTTCGGTTGTCCTTCGTGTGGCGGGCCGCTTGAATACAAAGGCGGCCCGGACAAATTTGTCCGTTGCCATTTCTGTTTGAATTCGGTGATCGTGCCGAAAGAACTGCGCGCGCACACGGCCAATCTTCTACACGTTAATATTCATCCCCCGCGCGGCCTGCCAAAAGCGTTGCCGATAGTCATACTTGTTTCGGCCGGCTTGATCATATTCGGAATCGTGATGGCCGTGATACTGTCGCGAGCTAAACCCACGCCGCCGCAGTTTGTGGTTAATGTACCTCAACCACCTCAAATCCCTTCTACGCCGCCGCCGCCGCCCAAGCCTGAGCAACCTCCCGGCTTTGCAACCGTCGTGATGACGTTCGGCAGCGAAGGCATAGGGCCGGGCCTGTTTACGGATGCGCGCAGCATCGCGATTGACGGCGCGGGCAACATCTACGTGGGCGAGTATGGAAACGGGCGCATACAGGTTTTCGACTCGGAAGGCAAATTCATCAATCAGTGGATGGCCGATACAAAGATGCCTCTGCGCGGAATGGCGGCTGACCGCAAAGGCACTGTTTACATAGCGCAGCGCGGCATCATCTCGCGTTACGAAGGCGCGACCGGCAAGATGATAGGGCAGTTGCAATTCCCCGAAGGTCGCGGCTTTGACGATGTTGCGGTGACGGCAGACGGCGGGCTGGTCACAGCCTGGTTTCGCGTAATGAACGGCATCTCTTTCGGATCACGCGGCGATAACATAGTGCGCTTTGATGGGAACGGGCGCGCCGTCCGAACTATTCGCGACGCCATCAGTCAGCAAACGGACAGCGCTGAACTGGACACTCGCGTGGCCGCAGATGGACTTGGGAACATCTACGCGCTGGGAACATTCAACAACGCAGTCTTCAAGTTCACGCCCGAAGGCAAATTCATAAACAAGTTTGGAGGCTCAGGCGATCAGCCCGGCCAATTCAGAGCGCCTGATGCTATCGCAGTAGACGGGCAGGGCCGCGTGTACGTGAGCGACATCAACCGCATTCAAGTTTTTGATACGAATGGCAGGTACATAGATCAGTTCAAAGCTGGCGGCGTAGCATCGGGGATGGTGTTCAACGATAAGAACGAATTGTTTGTTGCTTCCCGGTCGAAGGTGGTCAAGCTTGTGATCAATAAGCCTTAGCGATAATGCTCGCGCACCCAGTCGCGAAAAGCGCGAGCGATCTTTCTTTCCCCTTCAACCAACCCTTTCGCCATGAATTCCGAAAGCGTCTGCGCAGAGAGAAGAGGAAAAGCGCGGCTGGTCGCCGACTGCTCATAGTTGTTTTCGACCAGCAGGTGAATTTCGAGCGAGCCCCCTTTAATTCGCCAGATTTCGGGCATGCCCAGTGCCGAATAGATATTAAATTTGTTCAACGATGCGCTCGTGCGATCAACTTCGACGACTATGTCGGGCGGCGGATCATACCTTAAATCTATCTCATCTTCTTTGCCGATAACAGCCGAAGCGTTCTGCACGTAAAAGCATTCATCCGGCTCTGCGCCTTTGGCTTTTATCTTTTCTCTGAAAGTCGTCGAGCCAAAACCTTCGACATCAATATCAAGCTCATCGCTTAGGACTCCAACTAAGCGATAAATTATCCCTTTGGGTCTTTCATGAATAGAATTCGGGGCCACGATTTCCATCCTCCCCTGATCGTAGAAGATTCGCGCGGCATAACCGTCGCCTAAATCGGCCAGCAGTTGTTCGTACTCTTCCCATGTCACGTCGTCCATTCGGAGCGCGGCCCCTGCGGGCAGATGCTCAATGGCTGCGAGGTAATCTGTTGTTGCTACGGACATGTAAAACTGGCCTCCACTATCAATCGGGCGGATGTGTCTGGCGAGATACTATCACAGAATAAATTTATGGCGCGAACGCCCGCGCTAATTCGTGGCCTCAGCTTGCGAAGCCCACGCGGCAAAGAATCGCGGGGCCTGGCGCGGAAGCTCGCGCGCCAGCAACTCTTCGACCTCCGTAGACGATGCGAGCTTCATCGCATCTTTCATCAGAGATTTGACTCGCTCAAGCTTGACCGACCGCACGGCATTTTTCACAAGCGGTATCGAAGCGGGGACGAGGCTCAAAGTGCGAATGCCGAGTCCGATCAAAGCGATGGCCTGCATGGGGTCGGCAGCCATCTCGCCGCACAATTCAAGCGGCACCTGCGCGGTTTCAGCCGCGCGAACTAAATGCGCTATCGTTCTCAATACGGCGGGGTTCAGCGGTTGATAAAGATGCGCGACGTTTTCGTTCGCGCGATCAACTGCCAGTATATATTGAATCAGGTCGTTCGTGCCTATGCTCAAAAAATCCGCTTCGCGCGCGAACAGATCGGCCATCAACGCGGCGGCGGGGACTTCTATCATCACTCCCAGCGGCAGGCTCGCGTTGTGCTCCACGCCCGCTTCCGCCATCTCATGCTTCACTTCCGTGATGATGCGCTTCGCCTCGCGCAACTCTGTAATCGTGCTGATGAGCGGCAGCACCACGCGCAGCTTGCCGTGCCGATTTGCCCTGAGTATCGCGCGAAGCTGTGTGCGGAAAATATCTTCGGCCCGCAGCGATAACCTGATCGCCCGCAGCCCGAGCGCGGGATTGTCTTCTTCTTCAAATCCTTCGAGCGTCAGCTTGTCTCCTCCGAGATCAAAAACACGGATGCTCGCGCCTGCTTCGCCAGTCGCTTCTGCGAGCTTGCGATAAATTCCGTATTGCTCCTCTTCGCTCGGAAGCTCAGGCAGGCTCGCCAGAAAAATGAACTCGGAGCGATAAAGCCCTATGCCTTCCGCGCCAAAAAGCTGAAGCGATTCTATCTCGGTTGGAAGCTCGACGTTGGCGCGCACACGAATCCGCACGCCGTCCAGCGTTTCGGCAGCCTCGATTGCCCCTGTGTCTCTGCGAGAGCGGAGTTCGACTTCGCGCGCGCGCTTTTGCGCATACTCGCGCTGGAGCGGTTTGCCGGGCCTGAGTATTACTTCGCCCGCCGAGCCGTCAATGATAATCGTGTTGCCTGTCTTTGCATGCCGCGTAATGTCGTGAAGGCCCACGACTGCGGGTATTCCGAGCGCGCGCGCAATGATTGCAGAGTGGGAAGTGATGCCGCCCGCGTTGGTCGCAAAGCCGAGCACGCGATTGAAATCAAGCTCGGCTACGGTCGAAGGCCATATGTCTTTGGCGACGATCACCACGTCTTCGCCTATCTTCGATAGGTCAACTTGATCCTGGCCCGAAAGGATGGTGAGCAGCCGTGTCGCCACGTCTTCAAGGTCGGACGTGCGTTCGCGCAGGTAAGAATCGTTGACCTGCCGATAGGCTTCCGCCATTCGATCAATCGAGGAACGCACGGCCCATTCGGCATTTACGCGGCGCGTGCGTATTTCCTGCTCAAGCTCGGCAAGCAGCCTCTTGTCTTCGAGCATCAGCAGGTGAGCGTCGAGTATGAACGAATGTTCGTACCCGAGCTCGCGCGCCAGTCTGGTTTTGATCTCCTGCAACTGCGCGCGACCTTCTTCAATCGCCTCGTGCAGGCGGCGAATCTCTCTGCGCACCTGCGTGGGCGATACGTCTATGTAATAGAACTGATGCCGCCCGCGCTCGTCGAGGCGGAGCGCGCGTCCCACGGCGATGCCTGCGGACGCGGCTACGCCCCGTAACCTCAAGTCGCGCGCGCGCGTGGCGTTAGAAGACACCATCGGAAATCTCCTCTCCGAACTTCTGCTCTATCAATTCGACGAGCGCGTCCGCTGCGCGCTCTTCGTCATCACCCACAGTTCTGATTATAAGCCGCGTGTCGCGTGATGCCGCAAGCAATAGCACGCTGAGAATTGATTTGCCGTCGGCCCTTTGCTCTGTATCTTCGCGCACAATATCTATCTGGCTTGTGAACTGCGTCGCCCGCCGAACGAGCCGCGCAGAAGCCCGCGCGTGCAGGCCGAGCCGATTCGTTATCGTTATTTTTCGTTCCTGCATAGAGCAATAGTCAGTTTATCAACCCAACGTTCGCGGGTCGGCGGCGTCGCGCAATCCGTCGCCTAAAAAATTCCACGCCATCACCGCGATGAAAATAAAGACGCCCGGAATCAACATCCACGGGAAATCATAAAGGTAGCGATTGGTCTGAGCCGCGCTCAACATATTGCCCCAACTCGCGTCGGGCTCCTGTATGCCTACGCCGAGGAATGAAAGCGCTGCTTCGCTGAGGATGTAAAACGGAACCGTGAGCGTCGCCGTCACGATCACAAACGAAAGCGTGTTCGGCAGTATGTGGCGGAGTATGATTCGCGTGTTAGTGTAGCCGAGCGCACGCGCGGCTATGACATATTCCTGCTCTTTCAAAGATAGAACCATTCCGCGAATCACACGCGCTTCAATCGCCCAGCCGATGAAAACGAATATGATTAACATGATCAGATAACTCTCGGCCGAACTCAAGGACGTGCCGAACATCTGTCGCATTATCAGGATGAAATAAAGGCTTGGGATAGCGAGCACTACTTCAACCAGCCGCATCAGCGTGAAGTCGGTCGCGCCGCCAAAATAACCTGCCGCCGCGCCGATCATCATGCCGATGATGGTCGAGATAATAATTCCCACTATGCCGATTGACAGCGACACCTGCGCGCCATAAAGAATGCGCGAGAAGATGTCCTGCCCTACAATGTCGGAGCCGAACAGGAAAATGCGACCGGGTTCGTCCACGCCGAACAGGTGAATGTCGGAACGGATTATCCAAAGTATGTGATAGCTTTCGCCGCGAACGAAGAAGCGCAGCGGATATTTCTTCTCCTTGTCGTCGTGGTAAGTGGCGAGCGTGGGGTCGTCAGGAATGATGCCGTAGACGAAAGGGCGTGTGAGATTGCCCTGCTCGTCGAAGAAATGAACACGCGTTATCATCGGCGGATAGAAAGGGAAGTCGTGCGCGGCATTGTCGTATTTGTAGGGCGCGATAAATCCGGCAAGTATCGCCGATATATATAACCCCGCCAAAATGTAAAGCCCGAACATGGCAGTCCGGTTACGGCGCAGCTTCTTCCAGATTATTCTTGAAGGCGACAATCCGCGAGATTTAACCTTGCCTTCATCTTCAATTTTAACCGGCAATGCGGGCTGCGCGACCACGGCCTGACTTGCGCTGCTATTTTCTTCGAGACGTTCAGGCATAGAGAATCATTCCATTCTTATTCGCGGGTCAACGAGCGCGAGCAGCAAATCTGCGATCAGGCTTCCGATTACCAGCATCAACACGAGCACCGTCACGGCAGCCATCACCAGAGGCTCGTCTTTGTCTCTGAGGGATTCGAAAATCAAAGTGCCGAGTCCGGGCCACGAGAAAACAAATTCTACAAGCAACGCTCCGGCGAGCAGGAAAGCCAGCGAAAAACCGAAGAGCGTGATCAGCGGGTTGATCGCGTTCGGAATCGCGTGACCGTAGATCACACGCCAGCGGCTTAACCCCTTCGCGCGCGCGGTGCGGATGTAGTCTTGCGAAAGCGTCTCGATCATTTCGCTGCGCATCTGCCGCATGTACTGCGCAAGGCCGATTGTGCCGAGCACGATGGTCGGCAGCACGAGATGATGCAACGTATTAATTATCTTTTCACCCGTGCCCATCAGGTGCCACCTCACCTGATTATGAACATTGTCTACGGGAAACAGTTTTGTCTTTGCCGCGAACAGCACCATCAGCAACGAGAAGAAGACGCTTGGAATTGAAAGGCCGAAAAACGAAACGAACCCGCACAACTTGTCTACCCAGCGATTGCGATAGACAGCCGCAAGCACGCCGAGCGGAATCGCAAATGCCCACGAGAAAATGAGCGCAGAGCCTGTCAGCAAAACAGTGTTGAACACCCGCTCGCCTATGAGCGACGTGACGGGCGCTGCTTTCATGTACGATTCGCCGAAGTCGCCGCGCGCGGCGGGCCAGACCCAGTACCAGTAGCGCTCGAACACGTTTTTGCTGTCGAGGTGATACTTCTGCTCCATCTGAGCTATGTAGTCGGGATGAATTCTTGGATTGCCTCTTAGCTCGTCAAGGTAGTTGCCGGGCGAAAGCACGAGCATGGCTTTCGTGATGAATGTGACGAAGATGATGAGCGGTATCGCCGCCAGCATCCGTCTTATCAGGAAAGTTTTCATTCAGGGGTCAGGGGCCGGGGGCCAGGGGCCGGGTAGGGATAAAACTTCTGTCCCCGACCCCTGGCCCCTGGCCCCCGGCCCCGTCCTTATTTCTGCTTAATGTAAATCTCTTCCACGTTCCAGGTTACACGCGGAGGCATGGGCGATGGAAGCAGGTTGCCGAAAATGTTTTTGTAAGCGATGGCTTCTTTCTGGGCGACTAAATTGATCTCAGGCAATTGCTCAGACCAGATGCGCTGAATCTCTGCGTACTTCTGCTTGCGAACCGCCACATCAAGCGACGAGTCAATCTCGTGCACCAACTCATCTATCCGTGCTTCCCATTCAGTAGATGGCTTCGTCTGGCCCGCAAAGCAAGCGTGGTTGAGGCTCGACGATAACGTTATATTCTTTGTGTTGGTGGGGCCGGGCGGCACGGCTGTTCCCCAGCCGAGCAGCAGACCATCGAAGCTGAATACGGATTGCTGCAGTTGAACCAGCGAATTAAGCGAGATCGGGGACGAGTTGATTTTGATGCCGACGTCCTGCAGGTTTCTAGCTATAAAAGCTACCGAGCGGATGCGCTGAGAATTTTCAGAATTCGTATGAATAGTGAATTCTAAAGCGTGGCCTTCCGCGTCTTCGAGTATGCCGTCGCCGTTTGTGTCTTTCAATCCCATCTCAGCGAGCATCTGTCGCGCGCGCTCCATCTCGTGCGGGTACTTCATAACGTCATCCGAGAACCAGAATTTGTCGGCTGGGGTGACGAATGAATACAGCGGCACGGCGCGCCCCACATAGACAGTGTTTACCAATCCTTCGCGATCAATCGCGTAAGAGATGGCCTGCCGGAATTTCTGATCCCGGAACAATCGCTGCTTCCAGGGCTCGACGAAAGGTTTGCCGGTTGCGCGATTGACCGAATTATTCTGGTTGAGCACTAACCATTGAGTATCAAGCACTGTGCCGAGGTCCTGGACTATGATTTCGGGACTCTCCATCTTCTTGACCTGCGCGTAATCCTCGGCTCGCACGCGAGACATGATGTCAAGCTCACCCGCCTGAAACTTCGCCTGAACTGTGTTGAAATCTTTTGCTGTGACGAAAACTACGCGGTCGAGATAAGGGAGACGTTGCCCCTTTTTGTCCACCTTCCAAAAATACGGATTGCGTTCGAGCACAACGCGCTGGCCTGAGACATACTCTTTGATGCGAAACGGCCCGAGCGAAACTATGTCTTCGAGCTTATCGCCCAGTTGCATCGCTTGATTGAATTTGCCTGCGCGCCAGACTTGTTCCCATTTGTGCCTGGGGATTGGAAAGAAATTGACGATTTGATCCAGAAACATTGCGCTGCCGTTGCGCAATGTGAAGCGCACTGTGTGATCATCTATCTTTTCAAGCTTGGGATAGAGAGGCTTTCCGGCGGCGTCCGTGCCTTCTTTAAACACATCGCGCGACGCGGTCTCTACTTTCTCGTCAAGCATGACATCGTATGTAAACATGAGGTCATCGGCGGTAAAAGGCTCGCCGTCAGACCATCGAACCCCGCGCCGCAAATAAAAAGTCCACTGTTTGGCGTCGGAAGAGGTCTCCCATTTAGTACACAAACCGGAATCATAATCGGGCGGATCATCTCCGTTGCGATAATCAATCAACCAGCGATTGACGTGATATTGTAGTAGAAAAGCTGTGTTCTCGTCGGAGGCAAGAATTATGTTGAAAGTCCTCGGGTCGTTTTTGAGTTCGAGAACTATTTGGCCGCCGTATACGCCGGGCTCACCTTGAAAGATATAAGGGTCCTGCGGCAATTCGCCTTCGAAGGGCGGATTCGGCCCTCCCGTAGTCACGCTCGTCGCATTTGGCTTGCAAGCGGCAAGTGCCACAAAGGCAATCATCACCGCGACAACGACGATTCTTTTCATTCTAATTCCTCCGGTGGGGCCCCTCAATGTCCTTTCCTGCTTGATACGGCTGCTATATTCTACAACAAACTCGCGACAAATCCAGAGAATAGAGAATAGAGATTTGAGGTTAGAGGCTGGAATCTACAGGATTCGTGTAATGTATCGCCTGGCATCGGTCATTTATTGCTGTTTTTTATGTTCGAGTCTGACGACGAGAACGGGGCAGGGCGATTTTTTGATCACCGATTCGGTTACTGACCCAAGCACGGTGCTGATAATACTTGCGCCGCGCCTGCCCATCACTACCATATCGGCTTCGATTTCGCGCGCATAAGCGACTATCTCTCTATCGGAATCGCCGCGTCGCGACGTGTGTTCGATTGCGACTTTCGATATGTCCGCGCTTGAAAGCAGTTTAGAGAATCGCTCTTCCGTCAACCGTTCGACTGCTGCCTGCACCTCTTCGTCAGTGGAGCACTGACCGAGCAAATCTTCTTTGATAGCTATCCTCAGGGTGCTCTCATCCTGAACATGCAACGCGCAGAGCTTTGCTCCAAGCTGGAGCGCGAGATCGTGAGCCGCCTCAAAAGCGACCTGAGAGTTTTCGCTGAAATCTATGGGCACGAGAATGATTTGAATGCTCATGGCTTAACTCCCAATTAAGAATTAAGAATTATGGAGATCACAGAGTCGTCGTCGAATTCATCACCCTCAATTCTTAATTTTTAATTCTTAATTCAATCCTACCAGTGTTCTCGCATCAGCTTGGGAAAGACCGTGAATACTTCAAAGACGCTGCGGCGTTTTATTGCTGACACGAAAATGGCGGCAGTCCAGGCGAAGTATAAAGCTGTTATTACTTCTTTCCCGCGCCGCGCGAATAACTCTACGAAATCAACGCTGATCGAAAGCCCTCCGGCCAGCCACTCGGCGAGACTGTTGTGAAGCGCCGCTCCTTCGGTCGCTATCAGCGGTTTCTCGAAACCGGAAAGCACGAACTGAGCAGCCCATAACACGAATAACACCGCGGCTTCCCACCAAGCGAATCTCATGTTTGCAAGCAGTATCGCGCCCAGCAGCGATTGCCCGATGGTCATCAGTATCTCTAGTTCCTGATGCTCGTCAAAATCAATCGTGCCAAAATGGCCCAGCGCCAGCGCGTAAGCAATCGGCAGCATCGCCACGAGCATCGTCCACTGGTTTATGTTCGAGCTGACCATGTTCATCAGCGCCAGCGGGGCCGTCGTCACGCGGCGCGCCCAGTTGAACGCGGAGACTTTTTCGGGAAACTCCGACAGAAACGGCGCGACCCATTGCACGAAGACGAACGTCGAGATTCCCAAGCCTACGGCAATCGCTTTCAGGCTTTCAAGAAATGGATGCGCTGCGAAGTAGAGGATCATTCCGCCGCTGACAAACAACCCTGCAATCATCGCGTTGCGCAGCGCGCGACGCTGGCGGAGTATGAAACGCGGTATGCGGTCGAGGTCTTCCATCTTCTCTTCGCTCTGCGGCGGAATCTTGTTGAGGAAGAAAAGATAGACGAAATAGATGATCGAAAGCAGCACAGTGTCTACCCAGCTGAGCGTGCCCTTGAGCCACACGATAAAGAAATAGGCGATTGAGATCAGCAGAAAGACGACCTCGACCGCGTGTTCGTCTTCGAGCTTGATCTCTTTGAGCCGCTTCTTGCTTTGCCTGCGATAAAATATTGCCGCAGTAACGTAGATCATCGGCCATCCAAGACCGACAAGCAGGCGCAAGCTTCCGGTGAAATTCGCCGTCATCAGCGCCGTCGCGTGTTTCACTTGATAAGGGTCCGTGCTGAAGCGCATCGTCTGACCGGCCTGCCATGCGATGACCGCTTCGACCGCGAACTCGGGCAAAGTCTGAAGCCATGCAAGTATGGCGAGCGCGAGTCCCTGCGAGAACAGGAACTGCGCGGCTTCGGCTGCCCACGCTATGATCATGGCCGAACCGAGCACGCTCGGAAACGTCCACGCGGCAGACGCCGCCCCTTGAATGAATGCGAGGGACGCGGTTACCGGTTTTGTGATCTGTTTGAGAAGGACGAACTTTAACATTTAAATTTACAAGCAGATTCTTTCAGGCTGATTGATGATCCCCGCCGCGCCCCGTTGAAATCGAGCGCGATAAATAAGCAATAGCTTATAACATAGCGTTCAATGCGCTAACAAGCGCGCGAAAGCTCAAAACGCTTGCGCTATCTGGACTTTCGGGCCAATATAAAACTGCACTCCGCACGGGCTATTTCATACATTCGATTATTTGCATGGGGAAGGGTTACCGAGATGAGAAGATCAATATTGATAATAGTCTTTTGGATTGTAGCCGCAGCGCCAATTGCCGAATCGCGCGCGCGCGCAAGCCACTATTCTAAAGAGATTAGTTCAACGACATCTGCCGCCGAGCCGCAGAATGCATGCCCTATTATCTTGAGCGAGCCTGTTGTCACAGTTGCCCCGAATCAGCCGGAGGTTGAATTTCACTCGACTGTCGGAATAATAAACGCGCTGTGCGATGTGACGCTTGATTTCGTCGGCTGTGGGTTCACGCCCACAAAGATAGAAATAGTCTGTGACGGAAACGCCGACGGCGTGCCTGAACTGATCATCCCGCTCAAAAACATCACCATCGTAAACAGGCTGTTGTTGCAAGCTACTATCCCTGCGCTTTCGCCGCAACTGCCCGGCACGGCTTTCCCGCTCGCCTGCTGCGGCGGGGTGGCGAACATAATCTTGAGCCGCACCGTTACAGACGGCGACGATAATTCATTCGGCACATTCACGCAGACGCAAACCTGCCAGATTGATCTGGGCATAAGAGCGCCCGTCGTCGTTTCCGCTTCACCGTCTAGCGCAGATTGCTCCGTGGCGCAGAATCTAGTCATACCCGGCTCGTGTTTTTTACTGGCGGACGGCAAGCCCAATGTGACTTCCGTCTTTGCCGTCGAGCGAGGCAACCCGAGCCACATCATTCAAGCTAAAAATTTCGTGATATTGAACACTAACTTGATTGACGCGCTATTCGATTTTGGCGCGGCCAATGCTGGAAGAACATTCTTGATCTTTGCGAGCGGGCCTAACGGAACGAGCCGAAATCTGACCGCGCTGCCACAGGGCGCTCAAGCGAATTGTCCGCTTGGGAACGAGCAGGGCGTGATGGTTACCGTCACATGCAACGCGCCAGCTAACAGCGGCCCCGATCCAGGCAATGCCCCGGATAATATAAAGACCGAAGTGACGGGTTGCGCTGTTGAACGCGACTCGTCAGGCGTGTTCACCTTAACCATAAGAGGCAGATTTTTCAAAGAGGGAGCAGTCGTAACAGTGGACGGTGTGGCACTGAAGAAGACGAAGCTCAAAGATTTCGATTCGGCAAGCAATGCTTTCACAAGGATCACTGGAAAGAAAAAAGTGTGCAAAAACTTGCCCGGCCCTGTAGTAGTTACCAATCCCGGCGAAGCGCCCGGCGCGGCGTTTATATGCAGCAGCAGTTGTAAGTGAAGAAGTCGCGCGTTTATTAAGCGCGCGTGAAATAATCCCCGAAGGGGGTGAATTCAATAGCCGTGGGTGAAACCCACGGTACTAGTAGATCAAAAATCAAGACCCTGAAAGGGTCGCACTGATTAATATCAATGTGACCCTTTCAGGGTCTTGAGCTTTTCTGTCACTTGATGCCGTGGGTTTCACCCACGGCTATTGAATTGTGCCCTTTCAGGGCACGCAGATTTTCAAAACTCGCCCTATGAGCGGATGTCTACCGCCACGGCGGCTTCGGCAGAGTTGACTTCATCGGCTGCGCGATTGCCTGATTCCAACGCGCCGTTCATCCACCCATGCCATGCGGAAGTATGCTCGCCTGCGAAATGTATGCGGCCTTCGGGTCGCTGGGCCAGAGGGAGAAGAGTCGCCATCTGTCCCGGCTCGAAGTAAGTGAATGCGCCCAGCGCACGCGAATCTTCGTGCCAGATGTAACTGGTTCCCGATTCATACTGAGCATTCAGATTGTTGAAAAGATTTCCCATCTTGCGAAGCACCAGGTCTTGGCGATCCTTTTCGCTCATCGCGCTCATGTCGAGCGCGCGCTGTCCGCCCGTGTAAGAAACGAGAATGCCGCGCCGCCCTGTTTGAGTCGTCGTGGGCGAATAGGTGTTTTGAATATCAAGGTCAGTGATGCCGTAACCGCTCAAGCGATCTATCTCCCACACGCGCGTGCGAAATTGCTGGTACGTGCGCGTGACCGGCGTGAGCTTCAATTCATTTATCACTCGCTGTTTGTCTTCGGAGAACCCCGGCGCGACTTCGATGTTTTTCAAAACAGGGAAGGGCAGCGTACAGATGCAACGATCAGCCGTGATTGTTTCAATGCCTTCTTTGGTTTGATAAGTGACGGTCACGCCCGTTTCGTTCTGCTCGATGCGCAGCACCGTGGATTGTTTCTTGAACAGCTTCTTAACTTTCTTTTTCAGCGCGGACGCGAGCAGGTCGTTGCCGCCCGCGATCTCGTAATTGATCGTGCTCGGCGCAATGGCCTCTGTCACCACTCCGTCCATCGCTGAAATGGAATCAAGCCCGTATCCCAGTATGCCAAGTTGCGAAGCCGCGATGATGTCTATCGCGCCGTCTGATGCGCCGAGATTTTCGAGCAACTGTTTCAAAGAGATGTTATCAATCTCTTTCAACTCATCCGACGGCCAGCCGTCGTGTCTGGGATTGCCGACCTTTTTTATGTAGTCTTCGAGATAAAAAGGGATCAACCCAAAAATGCCTGCCGAGCGCTCGCTCGATTTCAAAGAGAAAGGAATGCTGGCGTTGCCTGCCGCGTTTATGCGGAAACGGCTGCCGCGAATGTGAGCCATCGTTTCAAGCCCGAACCCGTTGGCGGGGCGAAGCGGCAAGTTGAAATCATCAGCATAACCGAATGTGAATTCATGCTCGCGTGGGAAACTGAGCGGGCCTGCCTCGGCGTACTGGCCGTCAGAAAACTCTCTCAAAGTTTGCAAACGACCTCCTGCGAACTTGCGCGCTTCGAGAATCGTGACTTTGTGACCGGCTCGCTTGAGTTCATACCCGGCGGCAAGCCCGGCAAGCCCCGCGCCGAGAATGACGATATTTTTTGGCTCGCCCATCAGTCTGATACCGCCGCGCTTTTCTGCCCTGGCGATGTGCGGCATCAAAGCGAGCGCGGCAGCGCTCAGGCTGATTTCTCTAAGGAACCGACGGCGATTGATAGATTGCGACATTGTGCCCCCCACGCTCGGTTTATGACAGCTATGCTACTAGCTCGCGCGCAGCTTTGCAACAACATTGTCTTTAAGCGATGATTGTGGAATGGTATTTGTAACCACTTAATGTTGAGCACTATATTTAAGATTGGGGGAACGAAAATGATACAGACTGTTAAAAAGAAGAACGTCATTGCGATGTTTCTAGCTCTTGTATTTATGGTGTTGACGATAGCGCCGGACGGATTCGGCCATCGTCGCCGTTACAGGCACCATCATAGCAAGACCAAACATATCGCGGTCGGCACTGCGGTCGGGGCAGTAGGCGGCGCGTTGATAGGCGGAAAGAAAGGCGCGTTGATAGGCGCGGGCGCGGGAGCAGGAACAGGATACCTGGTCTATCGCCACAAGAAGAGACAGCATCGCAGGCACTACTAAACTTCAGTCGCCTGATCTGATGTCAAAAATCTGAAATCTCAAATTGCGCCGGTCGCTGAGATGCGTCAGACTTCTTCGACGCGCAAAGAATGGTTTGGGAGCGAGCCTGTGTCACTGCGCGCGGGTTCGCTTCTGATGACCGGCGACTGAACGCCTATCTTTGCCAGCAGCTTTTTCTTGATCAATTCGTCATAAAGCCGCCACTTCATCCGCACAAGCTCGTCGTCTTTTATCGCCGCAAGGAAACCAATCGGTATCTCGAACCCGCCTGCGCCGCGACGGCCCCCGCCGTAGTATCTTCCTGCTTCCGTAGCGCCGAGCGCTTCTTTCAAAAACTCATCAGGGTTGAGCGTGACTTTGGTAGTGCGCATCGAACCCACGACCATCTCGCGGTCGCCTTTGATGATTATGCCGTAGACAATCGCCGTGTGAATGTTCTCTTCGGTCAGCAGGAAATCAGCCGCTTGCGGAATTGAATCGCGGTCTTCCATGCGCAGGAATCCGACGCCTGAAATTGAATAGCTCTCTCGTATCTCGCGGTTTTCGAGCGCCTGGCGAATCACGTCCATCACCTGCTTAGAGCGTTTGACCGACAGTATGTCTTCGAGCATCGAAAAGTCCGTGAAGCGCGTCAGAAAAGTCGCCGCCTCCATCTCTTCTTCGCGCCCTCGAATCAATCCCGAAGTCTCGCTGCGTATGCCGTGCATCAGGGCCGTCGCCAACCGGACGTGCTGTATGTCGCTTTTGTTCAATTCGAGCAGACCTTCGCGTATGTATTGAGTGTAGATGGTGGCGGTCGCGCCGATCTTTCTTATGTCCGTCAGTTCGGCTTCTATGCGATCTTGCCGCTCGTGATGGTCCACGATGAGCAGAGGTTTGACGCCCGCGGCTTCAAATCTGTCCGTGAGAGCGGAAGTCGTGCCCTGATTATCAACGAAGACTGTTCCTTTGTACTGCGACAGGTCATCGCCTTCGCTGTAGCGTACAAGATCGAGGTCTGTTAATTGAACGAGCGCGAGATTTTCCTGATGGCTGATGCGGCCTTCGTAAATTATGTCTGATTCGATGGCGTATCTGGCGGCGATCATTTTGTGCGCCCACGCCGAAGAGATCGCGTCAGGGTCCGGATAATCCTGCATGACTATGGCGTGTCGCTCGCCGCGATGTTTTTCCAGCAGCGCGGCTATCTCAGCAGCTTTGCTCATACGGCGCACGTCGTTGGCCTTCCCGCTTACATCCGTAAATGGTTTACGTTCTCTGGACATCCTTAAATCTCCTCTTCTCGTTGCTCGCCAATTGATTGAGCAATAATGCGCTACCAGCGCATCTCATGCAAGCACGGAGGTCGTTTCCGGCCTTTGATTGTAGACTTGAGCGAGTCTTGACACAACAGCGATACTGTCCCATTATTTAGCTACTTTGAAAGAGCGAACGCTGTAAACTCCTTCATCGTCGTGGGACTTGTGGAAAAAGTGGACGAAGGGTCATTGGCTAATGCTACAGCAAAATGAATTCGACCAGTTCGTCGAAAATTATAACGCGGATTATTTGTACCTTTTAAATCGAGCCAGCCGAGGGGAATACAATTGTTTGATCTCTTCTTTCACCGTGCTGAAAGACCTGTACGATGTTGTACTGAAGCTGCACGACACGCTCAAGCTGGATTTTCGCATCGTGCCGTATCCGCTTACATTTCGCGGCAATGATGATCTGCTGAAGAGCTTCGGATTCGGAGACGAGCAGATAACGAGCATCTACGGATTTCTCAGTTTTGTGCGACAGACTCTGGGCAAAGAGTTTGAACAAGTTTTAGAGGAAGGCGTGCCTATGAAGTGCGTCAAGATGGGCGGCGTCTGAATGACTTACGATATATGGCCCACGCCGATTTAGCTGACTATATCGAAACGCGCCAAGAAGAGATTACATCAGTCTGGGTAGAATCGGTGCGGCAGGAGCCTCGCATTCAATCGGACGTAGAGCTTTCGGAAACCGGATTGCGCGATCACATCCCGTCCGTCATCGCGGAGATTTGCGACCTCCTTCGCTCAAACGAATCTCCAACAATCATCAACACGCGAGAAGCCCGCGTCCACGCTTACGTTCGATACCGTCAGGGTTATCGCGGGCGAGAGGTCGTGCGCGAGTTGTCCCTGCTCAGACAGGCATTGCTTGACCGCATAGCCGAAAAACTACACCACGGCGCGCATGAGCTGACGATTGAAGCTTACCTGTCTGCCGCGCGTTTGATTAACATCTACATAGACGAAGAGATAAGCTACGCCATCTCTGTTTACGCAGAGGCGATGAAACCCGCCCAGTAAGACCTGTATCAAACGACTGCCGCAAGGATATATTCAGACAGTAAGCGATTAGTTAAGTCGTGCGCCCCGCGAACGTTGTAGTTTGTCGTCGTGATGACAACGACCATGTTTAATTCGGGAAAGACCGCGACCTTATTGCCTCCGTTGCCCTGCATCATGTAAGCGGCAAATTTTTTGTCGCCCGATTTGACCGCCGTGAGCCACCACAAATACCCATACTCATAGTCATCATCAACTTTAGCGTGAGGCTGAACGGATGCTTTCACCCAGCGTTCGGACACGACGCGTTCGTTATTCCAGGTTCCGCCGTTTACGTATAACTGCCCAAGCTTTAACAAATCTCGACTCTGCAACCCCAACCCGCCGCCTGTCATTGCCAGCCCCGACGGAGTGATTTGCCACTCTGCTTTCTGAATTTTCAGCGGCGCGAATAGAGTCTTCATAGCGAAGTCAGGCACAGTACTTTTCGTCGCTCGTTCCAACACGCCGCCGAGCGCGGCTACGCCAGCCGTGCAGTAGCTGAAGCTCCGCCCGTAAGGCGAATCCTTAGGCTTTGTTTCCCAGGCCGGGAATCCTTTGATCGGCAAATCCAGAACGAACTTCAAGTAATCTTCGGTCAAATACATTCGCTCTTCGTTTCCGGCTGAAAACTGATTATTGTCGTCGCATTCGAGAAGCGAACTCATGGTGAGAAAGTCTTCCACCGTGATCTTTTCTTTACGCGGGTCTGGGTTCTGCACAGGCTTTTTGTCCGCGAAGAATTGCATAACGGGAGCGTTTACGCCCGCGATCATCCCTTTATCAATGGCAATGCCTATCAACATGCCTGCAACCGTTTTCGTGGCAGAGCGGGTATTTCTGAACGCGGCGTCCGAGCCGTCGAAATATTTTTCGTACACCAGTTTCCCCTGCCTGGCAATCAGGACGCTGGTGATTTTTTTGAACTGATCTGAACGAATAGCGCTTTCCATAGATTGCAGCTTTGACGCGGAAAGCCTGGCGGATTCGAGGCTTGATATGGACCAACCGTCCTGCTTGTCCTGCGGAGCAGAAAGTCCGTTTGTACCCTGCGCCCAGGAAACGGATATGACAGACACAATTAAAACGTATAACAGAAACAACCGCATACGAAGTCTCCTTATTCCTTCATGAAGTTCGGGCACAAGTAGCTTGGAGAAGCCTTTCAAAGATACCACTAACTGTGAGGTGAAAGTCATCGAAATATGATAGCTTAATGCGGGAATCATGCTATTTATATCGCCGTTGCAGTGAAAATCTGCGGAGCAGGGAATAATGGATTCATTCGACGTTAAAATCCTCAACATCATCCAGCAAGACAATCGCCTTTCGACCGAAAAAATTGCTGATCAGGTAGGCCTCTCTTCTTCAGCCGTGCAACGCAGGCTCAAGCGACTGCGCGAAGATGGAGTCATCGAAGCCGAGGTGGCCATCGTTTCGCCGGAAGCAGTCGGGCGGAGTTTGACCGCAATCGTCGGAGTGATAATTGATAAAGACCGCCCGCTTTCGCAGGCATTATCGGAGTTCAAAAAGTTAATGCTCAATACTCCCGAAGTCATGCAGTGTTATGACGTGATGGGAGAATTCGATTTTTTCGTTTTGATTTCGGCGAAGGATATGCCGGAATATGAAGCACTGTCGCGCAAGCTCTTCATGGAGAACCCGAACATCAGGCGTTATAAATCGAGCCTCGTAATCAGGCGGGTCAAATCAGAAACCATGATTCCGCTGACAAGCGAATAGAACACATCGCGGAATTGCAAGTATTATTTGCTACCTTAACAGCATAAGCCAAAGCGGCTAACACCGCATCTTTTGTTAACCGAGGATGAGCCTGCAATAGCTGATCTATAGTCTCCCCAGCCGCGAGCTTCTCTAAGATGAGTCCCACCACGCTATGCGGGGAGATTAAATCATGGTATATTCGCAGGCGCTTTTGAAGTCAAAAAGGATGTTCCAGTATGCTGCTCGTAGTTCATTTTGGAGGAAAGAGAAATGAAGAAAGACCCAGATTCTGTTCAGTTTACATATGAACGCACATACCTCCTTCGCCATCCAAGATTCAAACTGTTCAAGAATGTCGAATATCTTGATACTGCTAAGCTGAGCAGGGGATCGCATACCATTGAACTTGGAAAATTCGTGGGAAGTAGCTGCGATTGCGTGGTTACGGCCAAAATTAGCAACGGGATGATAAAGGGGGTAAACTACCCCAAATGCGAGAACTCGACGGATATCTCACCTCAACTTACTAAAAAACTTCAGGCTGCACATAAGGAATTGAAAAAAAATAGTCAACAGAAATGGGAAGATATTCCTGTTCAGGAACTAACCAGAAGTTCAGCCGCGCGAGCGCGAATTGTTGTTGTCATCACAACAAGCGGGGATTGTTTTGAGTTGTGTGTAGGTTCCGGCACAGGGCTGCAGACCTGTTGGATCTGTTGTCCTGGCTGGTGTATAGGCCCATCAGATCCAAAGGTGGCTATCTTCTAACCATTTTCTTCTGAGCTAAGTACTCTTATCCGTAAACACGATGACATCTAACGCCCCGCGTAACCGGGCGCGCGCCGAACACTGAAAGTAATCATGCAAAATCCGCTTCGCGCGCTCCGGTTGACGCGATTGTCAGGTCGCGTTCTTACGAACGGCGTGCACTCTTTAGCCTGATAACCCAGCCGCGCGAAGCTGTCGAGTGAACCCTATTTCGATTTGTTCTGCCCAGTGCATGCAATCTAAAAAATGTCCTTCCACTCCGATCTTTGCCAGGCCAAGCCAAGCCGCAGGCACCCAGCTCACCAAATACTCCGGCTGATATTCTTTTCCTACAGATGGGAAGACTTCTTTCTCCGACTTGATGTAATAAAGCCAGGTGTCCCAAGGCGGCAAGTCATCCTCGTCATAAAATCCCTTCGACGCTGATGAGACGTATCCGTCTGGAATGCTTTCAGTAGCACTTGTGCAGAGAAGCAGTCGGCCTCCGGCTAAGTCCCTCGCTGGCTTTATTCTATTGCGATTCTGGTTGCTGATAAAGTCCGCCCTTACTTTGGCAATGGCATTCACCGCTTCTGGCAATCCAATGTTTAGGTGATCGCATATTCGCAACCCGGGTGGGCGTAAGATTGAAGATCGAAGGCTAAACGCGGGATCGTTATGTGATATGTGCTCAATACACCAAGTTATAGTCTCTGCCAATCTAATTCTGAATGCTTCTATATTGATCATGATTTTCCTGCCACCTCAATTAGCGTTTGGGGGCAGCGACCTAACAATGAATTAGACCGATATTTGAAATCTTATGCATAGCGCGAAAAGAATAAGCCTGCGACGAGCAGTGGCTTTAATGCTTTTGCCTTTTGCCTAGCAGCGCCTGCTTTGCAACCAGATGGATGAACCGCGTGTTGCCTATCAGGTAGCGACGCCACAGGCGACGAGGCTCGCTCAGTAAACGATAAAACCATTCAAGCCCCGCGCGCTGCATCCATCGCGGCGCGCGGCGCGCATGCCCGCTCAGATGATCGAAGCTGCCTCCGACTCCGAGCGCAAAACGAACGCCCGTGCGCGCGAGGTTCGACGAAATCCAGTATTCCTGCGCGGGCGATCCCATCGCTACGAACAACAGATCAGCCGCGCTGCTATGAATATCTTCGATTATTTTTTCGGACTCTTCCGCGTTGAAATAACCGTTGCGGTATCCTGCCACTCGCAGAGCCGGATGTTTTGCGGTGAATTGCTCGACCACGCCGCGCACAGACTGCTCGCGCGCCCCGAGAAGATAAACCGATAATCCGCGCCGCGCCGCGTGCTCGACTAATCGCTCAAACAGATCAATGCCCGTTACACGCTCTTGCAACGGCTGACCAAGCAGCCGCGAAGCCCATACGACAGACATCCCGTCAGCCGTTATGATGTCGGCTTGCGCAATCACGCGCCGCAGCTTTTCGTCGCGGCTCGCCGCTACGACCTTCGCCGCATTGACCACGCACATATAGTGCGGCTCGCCATCAGTCAGGAGCTTATCAATCGCGGCAAGGGTCTCGTCTTCGGTTAAATTGTCAACGGCTATTCCGGCTATTCGAGACGCAGAGATGCGTCGCCGCGTCCCCGTGTTCCCGTTTCGGTTCATAGCTCTTTCACTTCATCGTCGCTGTCTTCGAGGTTGATACGCTCGCGTATCAAGTAGGTGGGTTTGTTTTGCGATTCGTGATAAGTGCGGACGATCATCTCTGCCAGCAGCCCCATGAATATGAACTGCACGCCCATCGCAAACATTATCATCGCCAGCGTCGCAAGCGGCATGCGGTTCAAATGTATGTCGCGCACGAAACGATAATAGAGCGCAAAGGCGAGCGAGAAGAAAGATACCAGGAGGCACACGATTCCTGCCGAGCCGAAAAGGTAAAGCGGCTTGGTCAAATAGCTCGACATGAATTTTATGGTGATTAAATCGAACAGCACTTTGACCGTGCGCGACAGCCCGTACTTGGATTTGCCTGCACTGCGCGCGTGATGCGCGACAGGTATTTCGGTCACGCGCGCCCCTGACCAGTGTGCGTAAATCGGAATGAAGCGGTGCATCTCGCCGTAGAGCTTTACGTCCGCGAGCACGTCGCGGCGATAGGCTTTCAGCGTGCAGCCATAATCGTGAAGCGCGACTCCGCTTATCGCGGAGATCAAACGATTGGCCAGGGTCGAAGGCAATCGCCTTGTGAGCCACCTATCTTTGCGATCTTTGCGCCAGCCCGACACAACGTCGTAACCTTCGTCGAGTTTTTCAAGCAACCGGCTGATGTCGGTCGGGTCATTCTGCAGATCGGCGTCCATCGGAATCAGTATCTCGCCGCGCGCGTAATCTATGCCCGCGCTCATCGCGGCGGTCTGCCCGTAATTACGCCGCAGCGCGATGACGCGCACACGCCCGTCTCGCGCTGCTATCTCTCGCAGCTTCGCAAGGCTCTTGTCTATCGAGCCATCGTCCACGTATATGATTTCAAAAGTGCGATCAAGCTGCTCAAGCGAACTTGTAAGTCGCGCGTTGAGCGGCTCTATATTTTGCTCTTCGTTGTAAACCGGCAGGAAGACGGAAACCTCAGGCCGCGAGGCCTGGCCTTCAATCTCGTTGACGGTCTTTAAGCGGTATTCTTTCATGACCTGTTTGTCAAATAATCCCCAAACAAAAAATATTAGACTGGCGAATGAATAAAAGGCAAAAGGAAAAGGCGATTCACCGCAGAGGCGCCGCAGGACGCAGAGAGGGCGCAGAGAGTTTTATATATGCAAAACCTCTGCGCCGCCTCTGCGTCCTGCGGCGCCTCTGCGGTGAACTCTCTTCATTTCACTTTCCTTTTTCTTTAAACCACTCGGCGAATTTTTCTATGCCCGCCTCGATTTTTGTTTTGGGGTCGTAGCCCAGCAGCCGTCGCGCCTTGTCAATGTTGGCATAAGTGATAGGCACGTCGCCCGGCTGCATCGGCTGATGCTCTATAACCGCGCGACGGCCTAGAGCCTGTTCGAGCAACTCGACAAGGCGGCGAAGCTCTGTGGTTTCTGACTCGCCGAGATTGATCACTTCAAACTTGCTTTGATCATAATTCATCGCGGCCACAACGCCTGCGATGATGTCGTCAATGTACGTATAATCGCGCCGCGTCGAGCCGTCGCCATACATCGGAATCGCGCGGCCATCAGTAATCAGCCGCGCAAATTTGTGAATCGCAAGGTCCGGCCTTTGTCGCGCGCCGTAAACCGTGAAGAATCGCAAACACACAACGCGCATTTCGTAGAGATGGCTGTAGACATGACAAGCCGCTTCGCCCGCAATCTTCGTAGCGGCATAAGGCGAGATAGGCTGACTTATTGAATCGTCTTCGGAGAAGGGAACTCTGGAATTCACGCCGTAGACTGAACTCGAAGAGCCGAAGACAAAGCGCGGCACACGCTCGCGGCGCGCGGCTTCCAACAGCGCGTATGTTCCGCTCACATTCGTCTCTTCGTAAGCCATCGGATTCGCGAGCGACGGGCGCACGCCTGCGCGCGCCGCAAGATGAACAACGCAATCGAACTGCGAACGGGCGAACAATTCCTGCATCGCGCGCGCGTCCGCGATGTTTGCTTCAACCATCTCGAACCCGTCGCGTTTAAGGTGACGAGCGATGTTTGCCAGCTTGATCGCCGGGTCATAAAAATCGTTGAAGTTGTCAACGACCGTCACGCGAATTCGGTCGCGCAAATCAAGCGTTTCAATCGCAGCTTCGCTCATCAAATAATCAACAAGGTGACTGCCGATGAATCCCGCTCCGCCCGTAATGAGGATGTTTGTCATATTATTTCTTAGCAATTATCCAGAGGTGCCAGCCCATCAATCGCCCCAGTCTGCGTTCAACTGAACGCGGCAACAGTCGTCCTGCAATCGGAATCCATCGCTTGTTTAAGAAATGGATTTCGGTGTGAACCTCTCGAAACTGCGAGAACATCATTGCGGCTTCGCGTCGCGTGTATGCGCGTGCGAGCGGATTGCCTGCGCCGTCCGTGTTCTGATTTAAAAACTCGTCGCGTGCGAGCAATTGCTTCGGGTCGTTGCGATACATTTGTTGAAGCTTCTGCAATCGCTGCTCGTCTTCGCCCGTGAGTCTGTGAACCAGCTTCGGCCCCCAATCAAACCGCAACATCTTCACCCCCAATCGCCTGAGCGTCATGATGTTCACATAGTAGTTGTAAGAGTTCTTATGATAAAGCATCACCATCGCCGTGCCGCCGGGTTTGAGCACGCGATGGGCTTCGCAAATCGCGCGCTCGGTGTCCGGCGTGTGGTGCAACACTCCGTGAGAGTAAAACAGGTCGAAACTGTCATCGGCGAAAGGCAGCGCTTCGCCGTCCGCGACTCTGAGGTCTGCCGTCAAATGCTCGAACGCGAATCTTTTTCGCACAAGCTCGATAGATGCTTCGGTCAAATCAATGCCGGTGTAACGCGCGCCCGCTCGCGCGAAGTTGATCGCATCGGTTCCCAGCCCGCAGCCGACTTCCAGCACGTCGCGGTCGCGCCATCGGTCGAAGTCAATCACTTCAGGGATGTGCGATTCGGTTTTGTAACGATGCCGCTCGACCGCATCGAAGAATTCGCGCGAGCCGATTTCCGACTCGGTGAACTTCGTCCCGCATGGGTTAGCCTGCCAGAAATCGTGAACGCGAGTTTTGAGGTCTTCAGCCATATTGTAAGGGCAGGGCTTGTCCCTGCCCGGATGGTGCGCAGCACCATGATAGTCATCGCCTGTCGGCGATTCGGGCAGGGACAAGCCCTGCCCCTACATTCAATCAATAAATGTCCGATGCCAGAGTTCGAGCGTCAGCAGTTGAAATATCTTCAAGTTGTTGTCCTCGCGCCCCGCAAGGTTCTCATCAATCAAACGTCTCACGCTTTTGTAGTTGAAGTAGCCCCTTCGATTGATGTTCGACTCCGACAATAAATCTTCGACCATGTCGCGCAGGTCGCGCACGAGCCACGCGCGGACGGGCGCGCTGAAGCCAGCCTTTTTGCGGTGAATGATCTCGCGCGGCAGCCACGCTTCGGCCGCACGTTTTAAAATATGTTTCCCCGTCAGCCCTTTGAGCTTCAACCGCGCGGGCATTCGCGCTGCCAACTCGATCAGCTCGTGATCCAGCAGCGGCACGCGCACTTCCATCGAAGCCGCCATGCTCGTCTTGTCGGTGTAAGTCAGATTCAAACACGGCAGGAAGGTCTTCAAATCAACGTAGAGCATCTGATTGATAAAGTCTTCGCCGCTCACGCGATCAAAATATTTTCGATGCTGCTCGTAAGCGTCAAAGCCGCTCGCGGCCTCTTGCAATTCGCCCGTGTACATCGCGCGCTTTTCGTCTTCCGTGAAATAAGTTCCAAACCCCATGTATCGCTCGCGTTCCGGCAGCGCAGCCGACCGCGCCAGCTTTTTTGTGTTTCTGAAAAGCGCCGTGAACTTTCCGGGCTTTGCGCCGGGCAGCGCCGCGACAACCGGCTTTGAGAGAAACGGCGGGATCAAATTATATGCTTCGGCAATCTTCACCGCCGCGTGCCGAGGATAACCCGCGAACACTTCGTCGCCCCCCATACCCGAAAGCAGCACCGTGAGCCGTTCGCGCGCCGTGCGACAGATCAAGTAGCTCGTGATGATGGCAGGGTCTGCGACAGGCTCGTCCATGTGATAGACGAGTTTGGGCAGCAATTCCATCACCTGCGGTTCAAGATACTGTTCGTGATAATCGGTTTGAAATTTGCGGCCAACAATGCGCGCGTACTTAACATCGTCTTCCAGTATGTCGTAGCGGAGGTCTTCTCGTTTGAATCCGAAAGTGTAAGTCGTGACCTGCTGCGTTGCGACGCCGGTCATAAGCGCGATGATGGTTGATGAATCAAGCCCGCCCGAAAGGAACGCGCCGAGCGGAACATCCGCGATCATCTGAGCGCGCACGCTGCGAGTAATCTGCTCGCGCAGTCGCTCGGCCCATTCGGATTCCGAAATACTATCGTCTTCATCAAACGAGATGTCCCAATACTCGAAGACTTCGGCGCGGCCTTCGCGATAAACCAGACAGTGCGCGGGCGGAAGTTTATTAACGCCGCGAAACGCCGTCTTCGGATCGGGCGTCCACAAAAAAGTCATGAACTGATCGAGCGCCGAAAGGTCAACCGCGCGATCAAATTCTGGAATCGCGAGCAGCGCTTTTATCTCGGAAGCGAATGCAAACCCTGCGGGCGTGTCGGCGTAATAGAGCGGTTTGATTCCCAGTCTGTCGCGCGCAAGCAGCAGAGATTCATCGCGCGCATCCCAGATTGCGAACGCGAACATGCCGTTGAAACGCGATAGACACTCGCGACCCCATTCGCAATATGCATAGATGATTACTTCTGCGTCCGTATTTGATTTGAAGATGTGGCCGCGCGCTTCAAGCTCCTGGCGCAGTTCTTTGAAGTTGTAAATTTCGCCGTTGAACGTCAGCCATATTTGATCGCTTCTATCCGGCATGGGCTCGTGGCCCGCAGGCGAGAGGTCAATGATCGAAAGCCTTCTGTGGCCGAGCCCTACGCGCTCGGTCGTAGATGTTTCGGCGATGTAGACGCCTTCGTCGTCCGGCCCGCGATGCGCCATTCGCGCAAGCATACTTTTAATCAATTGCTCATCGGCCTGGCCGACTACTCCGCAGATGCCACACATGATTTATCTCTCAGCATCGTTAATGTCTTAAACTCGACACTTGGATTATATGTTGGCCGAGCGTGGCTATCCAGTCGGCGTAACTGCGGAGAGGTAAATACAAACTATTCTTTTGCTCTGCGTTCCAATTCCTGCTCGATTTCCTTGAGCCAGGTTACATCCTCCTGACGAGCCTCGCGCGCTTCGCGAATAAGGCGCAGATTTCGCGCAGTGGTCTCGGCCTCCCATCCTGCGCGCACAGAGGCGAGGCTATCGCTTAACGCATCGCTCGCTTTCTGCTCGTCCTTAGCAAGGACTGCCAGTTCAAGCAGAGTTGCGTGATCCCAATAATCAGGCTTGCCCGAAGCGATGCGGCGCTCAACGGCATAAGTCACGACCGGAATGATCGCAGTGCGACGCGGGTCGGGCGGGTCTTTGATCTCCATCAAAGTGACCGCGTTGATTCCGGGAAAAGCGTCACGCCAGTCGGCCTCAAATCCGCGAAGGTATGCATCAATCGCTTTATTCATCTCGCCGCGAGCGAGGAACTTATCATTTTGCTTTACAGCATTCTCCCATCGGTCTTTGTAAACGCGTCCGAGCAGCCCCAAAGTTTCGCTGCTGGGGCCGCGCCGCTCAAGAAGTTCTTTGAGGGTTTTCTCTGCTTCTTCGCTACGGCCCAGGCGATTAAGCGCGAATGCAAGTTGTTCCTGCACCATTACGGTTGCTGCGAGCGGGCGCGGCATCTTCTTCGCCAGATCAATCATGTCCTGCCATGCTTTTTTATCTCGATAAGCAAGAAAGAGATCAACACTCACCCCGGATTCTAGGTCATTGATGTCGCCGAGTTCTTTCTCCAAATCGCGCAGCGCATCAACTCCCTGCCCACGCGCAACAGCGAGCTTTGCTTTGATCTCCGCTGAATATTGCACGCGGTCGTGGAAGACATCGGTTTTTATGTGAGCTATGTTGGGTTCGGGGAAACCTTCGATGAGTTGAAATACAGGGCTGTCGGTCAACGGCATATCTTGCGCTGCTTTATGAGCTTCAGCCAGCCGATTGACCAATGTGGGTTTGATATCTTTCGCGTTTGCCGGAACGCCTTCGGGCGTCAATTGGTACGGCATCGCGCGAAGAAGCCCGACATCGAACGGCAGCCTGCCGCCTTCGGCGAACAATAAGACGGTGCTCCAGGGGCGAATCGCATGGCGAAGGCCAAGCTCGTAAAAAACGTTCGCGTTAGCCGTGGTCAAATCCGCCACCGCATATTCGCAGAGGATCAAGCGTTCAAACATCGGCTTGTGAATTATTCCTCCGGCGACCTCTTCGTCGGCGCGCAATGCTTCAAGCCCTGCTTCTTCGATGGCCGGAGCAATCAACTCCTTGTAGACGGCATCGAAATCTATAATTGAACCCATCGCATCAGGCTTTTTGCCAAAGGGCATCAAGACAAAGCAAAGAGGACGAGCCATAATTCATTTCCTCCTGACAAAGAATCCAGTTTGACCATTGTCTCATGAATCAATATAGCTGAGGGAAACATTTATGACCTCTAGCTTGCCAACTTCACTTCAACAAGCTACATTGCCACAGATCATGAAACGAAGCCTTTCTCATCTGCCTAAACACAAACAAGAAGAGCTTAAAGAGATTACTTCTATTACCAAAGCAAACCCCGGCGTAGAGATGGTGATACTGTTCGGCAGCTATGCTCGCGGCGATTGGGTAGAAGATGTTTACACAGAAGGCCACATCACTTACGAGTACAAGAGCGATTTCGACATTCTGATCATTGTTAAAAATCGCCAGTATGCCAGAAGGATCATGACGTGGGACAGGGTGGAAAGCGCGATCAATCACAGCAGGGCTATAAAAACTTGGGCAACAGTGATAGTGCATGACATCAACGAGGTGAACAAAGCTCTTTCAAGGGGGCGGTATTTCTTCACGGACATAAAAAAGGAAGGTGTTCTGCTGTATGACTCTAAGAGGTACAAGCTGGAGAAGGCGCAGAAGCTGAGTTCAGAAGAACGCAAGCAGATAGCTCAAGAGGATTTCAAATACTGGTACAAAAGCGCCAGAGAATTCTATGACGATTTCAAATCAAACTTAGAAAAGAGACGTTATAGTAAATCCGCTTTTGAACTCCACCAAGCAACAGAGCGATTTTACACAACGATCTTGCTAGTCTTCACACATTACAAGCCGAAGGAACACGACATCAGGACACTGGGCAAGCAAGCGGGCAATTTAGACCCTCGCTTTCTGCCGATATTCCCCCGCAAGACGCCGGAAGAAAGGCGGCTGTTTGAGTTGCTCAGAAAAGCCTACACAGAGGCTCGATACAATCGAAACTACAAGATCACCAAGAAAGAGTTAGAGTATCTGGGGGAGCGTGTGAAGAAATTGCAGGAAGTGACTAAAGAGGTATGCAAGGAAAAGATCGAGAGCTATGCATAAAGGTAATTTGCAAGCTTGAGACTGAAGCAACTCACGTTACGCAGCAAACAGAAGAGTAGAGATTGACAAATCTTATGCACTCTCAATCAGCCCGATTCATCGGGCTTTCCCGCAGGGCAGATAGGCCAGCCGTTTACGGCTGGTTCGTGACGAGCGAATTTATTTAGAAGGGCGTTTCAACGTCCTTCTCCATTCGGCTTTAGCCGGTAATGCCTAAGGCTAAAGCCGTAGGAGCAAGCACGCTAAAGCGCGCTGATAGATCATCCGCCGCCGCACAACCAGCGCTGTAAGCGCTGGCCTACGTGCCCTTCGGGTAAGCCCGATGAATCGGGCTAAAGAGTTGTCAACCCGGTGACTGGTTCTTTCACTGCGTAACATCAGTGAGGTAATGAAAGCTGCGACCTGAGTCGCTTCGGCGCAGATCAACGCCGTTAGCACGAAGCTAGATGCCTACAACCAGATGATCTCGGCGCTAGACGACTTGCAAACCAAGTTGACTCGGACGAAGCCAGTTTGCGCGAAACCAGCAAGCGAATGCTTTCGGCAGCGGAAGCGCACTACGGCCCGGACAGCAGCCAATACGAGCAAGCTGGCGGCACGCGCCAGACCGAGCGCAAACGCCCGACTAAGAAGACGCCATCCAAGCCCACAAGCTAACGACTGGATGGCGCAATCCTGCCCGCGAGTGTAGGCGTAACCGAAGACTTAGATGAACAATGACCGGATCACTGGCCATCGGTTAGAGGTGTATCTTTCTGCGCCGGAGGCGCAGAGGATATTAGCCGGTCGGCAAGCGCAGCGCAGCCACCGGATAAGAGCATCAATTAAATCAAGCCCTGAAAGGGCGACAGGGAGTCCTGCGCACCTCTGGCGCGCGAATATTGTTGATTGCTAATGTCCGGTCGTCCCTTCGGGACTCTTCATAACTGGCGACTCAGATTTAGTTATAGCAATACATTATCGCCTTAGTTCATCTTATTATGTTAATGTCTACTTTCTCGTATCCAAGCCCTTTAGGCTTCACGGCCACAAGTGGCTTGCATCTTTCTCAGAGCAGCACATATGGCCAAAAAACGTAAACAACCAAACACCGTTCCGAAACCCAAATACTCGCCGCCTCCAGAATTGGATGAGCAGGAAGAGCCGAAAGTCCCGACCTTCACCGAAATTGGCGGCTCTCCCGTGCCCGGCTTCACCCTGCGCCACGTCTTGCGCGGGCATACAGATCGGATAGGCCGCATCGCGTGGTCGCCGGACGGCTCATACCTTGCCTCGCCTTCTGATGATAGAACCATTCGTATATGGGACGCGCGCAGTGGAGCGTGTGTGCGCACCTTAGAGGGGCATACTAATACGGTTAGAAGCGTGGCGTGGTCGCCGGATGATCAACGCCTCGCCTCGGCTTCTGGTGATAAAACCATCCGCCTGTGGGAAGCCGCCAGCGGTAAGCCGTTGCAAACTCTGGAAGGGCATACTGGCAGGGTCTACAGCGTGGCGTGGTCGCCCGATAGTCAGCGACTTGCCTCGACTTCCGGTGATATCACCATTCGTCTATGGGACGCGACCAGCGGGAAGGATTTGCAAACGCTGAGAGGACATACCCAGCCCGCCATCAGTGTGGCGTGGTCGCCCGATGGTCAATGTCTCGCCACGGCTTCCGAGGATAAAACTATTCGCGTGTGGGACGCGACCAGCGGGAAGGATTTGCAAACGCTGAGAGGACATACCCAGCCCGCCATCAGTGTGGCGTGGTCGCCCGATGGTCAATGTCTCGCCACGGCTTCCGAGGATAAAACTATTCGCGTGTGGGACGCGACCAGCGGGAAGGATTTGCAGGTGTTAGAGGGGCATCCTGGCTACGTTAGCTGTGTTGCCTTTTCTGCCGATGGCCAATGGCTAGCATCTAAAGACAGTAGTTATTCTATTTCAGGTGTCGACAGTGCCGACAACACAATCCGTTTGTGGCGTTGCGATAACTGGTCGTGTGTGGCGATATTGGATGAACCTAGTTCCTCCGGTTGGTTCCGAGGTATCGCCTTTCATCCCCGCCTGCCCGTGCTGGCAACGTTGGGAGAAAACAACCACATCATTCGCATCTGGGAATTGGACGAAGCGCTCCTGCTCGGTCAGGCCCAAGAAAGCATTCACTACACTACTGCTAAACTCGTCTTAGTCGGCGAATCGGGTGTGGGCAAAACGGGGCTGGGCTGGCGGCTGGCACACGGCGAGTTCAAGGAACATTCCTCTACGCACGGGCAGCAATTCTGGGCCATCCCACAACTCGGCTTGAAGCGCAAAGACGGGACCGAATGCGAAGCCGTGCTGTGGGATTTGGCGGGCCAGCACGTCTATCGCCAAATCCACTCCATCTTTCTGGAAAACGTCGCCGCCGCGCTGGTGCTGTTTGACCCTAGCAATCGCCAAGACCCGCTCAAGGGTGTGCAGTTCTGGCTTGAGCAACTCAAGGGCAAGGGGCAACTGCCACCCGCTGTGCTGGTAGGCGCACGAGTGGATCGCGGTGCGCCCGCCCTCTCGCAACAGGAACTCGACCAGTTCTGCCAGCGCTACGGCATTCGCGGCGGCTACATCAGCACCAGCGCCAAAAGTAGCGAAGGGTTGGACGCACTGCTTGAAACGCTCAAGGCGCAGATTCCGTGGGATGAGATGACAGCGACGGTGACGACCGTCACTTTCAAGCGAATCAAAGACTACGTGCTGGCGCTCAAAGAAAAGCCTGACCGCAAAGGCGTGCTAGTCAGCCCTGCGGAATTGCGCAAACAACTGCAAGTGACCGATCAAGACTGGAGCTTCACCGACGCCGAGATGATGACAGCAGTAGGACATCTGGAAACGCATGGCTACGTCGCCGTCTTGCACAGTTCGGCGGGCGAGCAACATATCTTGCTCACACCTGACTTGCTCGTGACGTTGGCCTCGTCCATCGTGTTGCTGGCCGACAAACACCCACGCGAACTGGGAGCCGTGAGCGAGACTGAACTCTTACAGAGCAAATACCCGTTCGACGAACTCGCGGGCCTGTCTCAAGTCGAAAGCCAGATTTTGCTCGACGCCGCCATCCTGCGCTTCTTGCAGCACAACATCTGCTTCCGCGAAGCGTCGGTTATGCTGGGCAACGAGACCTTGCTCATCTTCCCCGGCCTCATCAAGCAAAAGCGCCCCTTGAAGGACGACCTGCCCTCAACCGACGACATCTCTTACGTGGTGCGCGGGCGCGTAGAAAACCTGTACGCCTCACTGGTGGTCTTGCTCGGCTACACGCCTTCGTTCACTCGCATCAACCAATGGCAGAATCAGGCGCAATACGAAATGGGCGAGGGTGAAATCTGCGGCTTCCGGCTGATTGAAGACCGTGAGGGCGAGATTGAGCTGGTGCTTTATTACGGCGACCAAATGCCCGCAAGCGGGCGCATCAAGTTTGAGGAATTGTTCGAGCAGTTCCTCCATCAGCGCGATGTGGCGGTGACGCGCTTCCCGCCTGTCACCTGTCCCAATGGACATCGGCAAAAGCGAGACGCCGTTATGGGAGCCGTTCGCGAGCATTTGCTTTTTTTGTTTTGCTACAAGTGCGGTCAGAAGACTGATCTGCCTGACTTTGACAAACCGCAAACTATCGGGCTTGGCGCGTCCCCGTGGCTGCAACGTGAAGAAGCGGCGGCGCGATTGCGCAGCGCCTACGAGATGCAGTTGACGCGCGTCAAAAGCTATCGGCGCGGTTGGGCGACGCCGCGTTGTTATATCAGCCGCCTGCCCGAACAATCGGAGTTAGCTGAAAAGCTCGTCCTCGATTTGCGCGACGCGGGCGTGTATGTTGTTGAGCGAGCTGCGCAGGTTCAGCCTGATGATTTCGTCGTTGTGCTGGACACACCCGACTATCAAAATGCGTTTCAGTACGTAGCCTCCGCCATCGCCACCGACAAGCCACTCGTCCGTGCGCGCTTTGATAAGACTCAATTGATCTCGCTCGCGCTCACAGGGAGGGTCGGAACACACGAAGTCAAGAATTGCCTGCCAGGCAGCTTTTGTGACAAAACGCACTACCCGGTCAGCCTGTTTGATCTGGTGTTAAACCTGTACGCCATCCCGCTCACGCACAAAGGCTTCGAGCCGTTGCGGCAAGCATTGCACGTACAGTGGGAGCAAACGCTGGCTAAGTTCGCAAGCGAGAATAAAACCCTGGCCCCAAAAATTTTCATCAGCTATTCGCACCGAGACGAAGAGTTCAAGGATGAATTGGTCAAGATGCTGGCGGGATTACAGCGACGCGGCGTCATTGATGCCTGGCAAGACCGGCTCATTAAACCGGGCGCGGAGTGGTTCAATACCATCAAGCAAGCCATCAACGAATGCGATCTGGCCCTGCTGCTCGTCAGCGCTGATTTCATTGCCTCGCGGTTCATCAACGATGAAGAGTTGCCAGACTTACTAAAGCGCCGCGAAAAGGAAGGAATGATTGTGATCCCAATTATCGTGCGCGATTGCATGTGGCAATCTGAACCCGTGCTGAAAGACCTTCAAGCCTTGCCAAAGGATGGCAAAGCCGTAATCGAATTTGCAAAAGAGAACGGCGAGCGGGACAAAGTCTGGAAGGACATAGCCACTGTCATCGAAGATCGCGCGAAGGCGAAAACAACTCTAAAGAAGTAAGCAGGTCATTTCGGCGGTTCGATTATTCGGCTTCCGTGAAAGGATACGCACTGCCATCGCCCGTTGCGTTTCACGAATACATCCGTGCGCCTGTATTGAATGACTAACTCTTTACTGCCAGCTTGAATCTTCTCTGTCGTCCGCCCGTTCACGATGGCCGTATCGCCATAGATGCGGACTTTCATATAGTCTATGGCTTCGGATAAGACTTTGCGGTTGGGGTTTTCCAAGCGAGCGTCTTCTACCTCCTGTTTCTTATCGGTCATTATTCCGCGACCGTCCGTGCCGATGAAATCGTCGGCCAGGATTCGATCAACAACCGAAACATCGTGACTGAGGTAAGCTGCCGACCAGTCGTGTTCCATCCGCATCAACTCACGCTCGATCTTCGCCTGCCTGGCCGTAGGTTGTCCCGAAGAAACACCGAAAACAATTGCTATCACAGCGACGACCATCATCGTGTGCTTCATCAACGGACTCCTCTCAAATCTTTTTCCACACAGCTTCATAGATTCGCTTCTGTGAATCGCGAGGCTTGTCTGCAAAATCGAGGAAGCTGAATTTCTTATCGCCCGGCAAAATCGAGTTGATGTCAATTCCGAGCGCGCCCTCTTTCCCCGCATGAAATGTGTGTATGTTGTCGCGCGTTGTCGAAAGCGATGACATGCGGCCCGGCGTCAGCAGATCGTTGCGCGTTTCGCGTATCAGGAAAGTTTCTCTGGATGAATACTCCGGCGCATCGCCAACTATGTCGAAGTGGCGGATTGCGCATTCGCCCTCGATGCACAGCGAAAGGATGTCGGCAGGAGTGTGATTGTGCGCCGGAAGCGTTGCCCCCGGCGAAAGCCGCCACTGTATGATCGCAAGCGGCACGGCTACGTGAAGCGGGCCGAATTCGACGGGCGGGTTAAGCCCTTCGAACTGTCCGAGCTTGCCTCTGGGCACTCCTTTCAATGCAAGGCGGCTCGCTGCCATCGAGAGGCGAAAGATGTGAGCTTCTTCGTTGAGGCTTGAATCTGCAATCGCCTGTTTGGCAAGCGCGGCACACTCTTTGATGAACTCATCGAAATCTAAAGACGCGCTTTCGGTCAATCTCTCTCGGCTCTCGGCTGAGAGTTTTTCGGGAAGACCGAGCGCCAAAGCGGCTATGGCAATCGGCGCGGCGCGTACAAAGAGGCGACGTTCCACAACGAAACCAGGCTCAGACATCTCCGCAGAATCTTCGGGCAAGCGATCCTGTGATTTCATTTGATTCATAACTACTCTCTTTCATTTTGCCGACTCAACGCTCTTAAACAAGATGCCGCGCACGCCGTCGCGTTCAACAATCGTTCCCGTCAGCGTGACCTGCTGCCCGGCCAATCCTGCTATCTTTTCTTTCACAGAAAACGGCTTCTCATCGAAAAGCAGGTAGAGCTTCCCATCGCTTGAGACGAAGCCCGGAGTGACTCCTCTGTTTATGCAGGCGTTGGCGCAACCCGCGTGGCCCGCTCCTTTGCCTTCTCCGCCGTGACGCGTTACATAGCAGTGCATATCAACGACCTCGCCTTTGAGCGTGACCTCCGCAGCCGCAGGCGATTGACCGAATGCCGGGCCGTGCCCGTAGGGGGTTATGAATAGTCCGATGGCTAAAGCCGTTACGGCGAGCAAAATGTGTTGTTTCATGATTCTTCCTTTTCTGATTAAGAGTTATTCCAGAAGGCGAGATTAGGTTCGTCCGTGGTTTTACACAATGAATCGAAGGTGAGTTTTTGGTGAGTTTCAGGTGAGCGGTAAGAGTTTTCAGCAGTTTACAGCCGTCGCCCTGTGAACACGCATTGGGCATTGCGCGTTACTCATTTATAATTGCTAGCGCCGGGGGATGGTTTCAATGCAAGCGTACCTCGCCGAACAATCTGCGATTCGTTTTGGAGAGTTTGAACTGGAACTCAGAAGCGGCGAACTGCGCAAGGACGGCAGTCTGGTCAAGCTACAGCCGCAACCTCTAAAAGTTCTCGCGCTGCTCGTAGCGAACGCGGGCCGACTTGTCACGCGCGAAGAGATTCAACGGGCCGTGTGGGATGGCGAAACCTTTGTGGACTTCGAGCACGGATTGAACTTTTGCATAAAGCAGATTCGCACGGCGCTCGGAGATAACGCGCAAGCGCCGCTCTATATCGAGACGCTGCCCCGGCGCGGCTACCGCTTCATCGCGCCTGTAGACAAATCTGAGCAGGCAGAAGACGAAGATCACAACGCGGAAGCTCCACCTCAAATCGCACATCTCGAAGCCGCGCCCGAACGCAAGGCGATAAACTGGCGCACGCCTGCGCTTATTTTAATTCCACTGATAATCATCGGCGCGTATTTTGTCTGGCAGCGGTTTGCGGCTTCCACTGTTCCGGCGAAAGCAAAAGTGATGCTGGCCGTGATGCCGTTTGAGAATCTGAGTTCAGACCCGGAGCAGGATTATTTCAGCGATGGCATGACCGAAGAGATGATAGCGCAGCTTGGCAGCCTGCAACCTGCAAGGCTCGGCGTCATCGCGCGCACATCGGCCATGACTTACAAACGCGGCGCTAAAGATATTCGGCAGATAGCAAGCGAGCTGAACGTGGATTATGTCCTCGAAGGCAGCGTGCGGCGCGAAGGCGACCTCGTCAGAATAACTGCTCAACTCATACAGACGAGCGACCAGACTCACCTGTGGTCTGAAAGCTACGAGCGCAACGGGCAAAACGCGCTGGCCGTTCAAAGCGAAGTTGCGCGTAGCATCGCGCGTGCGCTCACGCTGGAACTGCTCCCCGCCGAACAGACTGAAACAAACGCGGGCGCGATCTCAACCGAAGCCCACGATGCTTATCTGAAAGGGCGTTATCTCTGGAACAAAGGAAGAGCGGATTACATAGAGAAAAGCATAAGCCAGTATGAGCAAGCCATCGAAATCGCGCCCGGCTACGCGCTGGCTCACGCGGGGCTGTCGGATTCTTACATCATGCTCGGTATGTATTACAGGCTTTCACCGGCGGAGGCTTATGCGAAAGCGAAGGCGACGGCGGCTCGCGCGGTTGAACTTGACGACACGCTTGCCGAAGCTCACACGTCTTTAGGAACTATCCGCTTTCGCTTCGATTGGAACTGGCCGGAAGCCGAGCGGGAGTTCAAACGCGCGCTCGAACTCAACCCCAGCTACAGCCGCGCTCATCACGATTATGCATGGTTCCTTGTAGCTATGGAGCGATTCGACGAAGCCATTGCCGAGATCAAACGCGCGCAAGAGCTTGATCCGCTCTCGCCTCTTGCAAACTCCGATGTCGGATGGGTCTACCTCCGCGCGCGAAGGTACGACGATGCGATAAAGCAGATTCAAAGAACTCTTGAACTGGAGCCTGACTTTGGTTCAGCGCAAGCCTGTCTCGAACGCGCTTACAGAATGAAGGGCATGTATAAAGAGGCGCTCGATCTGGCGCGAAAGGAAATGAGTCGCCGAGGCGCAAGCAATGAAGAATTGGCCGCGCTCGACCGCAAAGACGTAATCGCGGGTCTGAAAAACGTCGAGCGTTTCAGGCTGAAGGGAAGGGCTGAGACTGCAAAGAGTCGAAACATTTCTCCTTACAGCGTTGCCGCGCTCCATGCGGAGTTAGATGAAAAGGATGCAGCGTTCGAGTGGCTTGAGCGGGCATTTCAAGAGCGCGATTCTGACATAGCGTCGCTTAAAGTTGATCCTGCTTTTGACAGTCTTCACTCAGACGCTCGGTTTTTCAATCTCCTGCGACGGATAGGGTTTGCCGACCAACCGCAGTACCGCGAGCGGTAGCGAGCGGGTAAGCTCAAGACGCGACCCGCTCGCTACCGCTCGCGGTACTGTTGCAAAACAGCTATAGATCAGCCCAACAGAAATACATCGCTTGCGAAGGTGACGAACAGGATGACGCTGACAAAAGCGTTCGTGGTGAAGAACGCAGCGTTGAGCCGTGACAGGTCGTTAGCTTTGACGATGCTGTGTTGATAGACCAACAACACGCCGGTTGCAATCACGCCCGCAAATCCAATCCATTTAAGATTCGCCATCCAGAAGAACACAACCAGCGTCGCAAACATCAGCGCGTGAATCGAGCGCGCCATCCACAGCGCTCGGTTTATGCCTAACGCTCGCGGAATCGAGTGAAGCCCTGAACGACGATCAAAGTCGTAATCCTGACAGGCGTATAAAATGTCGAACCCCGCAGTCCACAACATCACGGCCAAAGACAGCAGCACCGGCAGAAGGTTCAACTCGCCTTTGATTGCTATCCACGCGCCCGACGGCGCTATCGAAAGACACCATCCCAAAACCAGGTGCGAGAGGGCAGTGAATCGCTTCGTGTACGAGTAGAGAAAGACCGAGCCGAGCGCGACGGGCGATAAGATCAGAGTCAAACGATTGAGCTGCCATGAGGCGAGCACAAACAGCAGAGAAGCGGCGCCAGTAAATATCCATGCGAAGCGCAGGTCGAGCAGTCCCGACGCAAGCGCGCGCGTTGCCGTGCGCGGGTTCCGAGCGTCAATCTTGCGGTCTGCGATTCGGTTGAAAGTCATCGCGGCAGACCGCGCACCTACCATCGCTACGGTTATCCATATCAGCTTTGAAACCCAGAAACTCGCCGGTTGATGCGGCACCTCGCGCGCGGCGAGCGTCGCGCCCAGAAAAGCGAACGGCAGCGCAAACAGCGTGTGCTCGATCTTTATCATTTCGAGCGTGACTCGCAGCCGCTCAGCAATCGTCATCCTTGTTTTTACTGTCGTGTCGGTCATATCGAAATTTCAATACCGGTTCAGGTCGCCGTGCCACACTGTTTCCTGCGAGTGCGAAACTCCGATATGATCCATCACGCGATAAATGAAATGGTCTACCATGGAATTGATGTCCGCAGGCTTGTGATAAAACGCAGGCATCGCGGGCACTATCATTGCTCCCGCCTGCCGCAGCCTCAACATGTTTTCGAGGTGAATTATTGAAAGCGGCGTTTCGCGCGGCACTAAGACAAGCCTCCGCCCTTCTTTCAAACATACATCTGCGGCGCGGTGAAGCAGGTTTCTCGAAGCGCCCGAGGCCAACGCGCCCAGCGTCGAAGCCGAGCATGGAATAATCACCATCGCATCAACCGGGTACGACCCTGATGCTATCGCCGCCCCGATGTCGCCTGAGTGAAAGACTATGGTTTTAGCAGATGGCCGCCCGATCATCTCTGCGACCATCTGCTCTGCGTCTGAAGTGGGAGCTATGTCAAGCTCGTCGGCTATTACGCGACGCGCGGGGCCGCTTGCGACCAGATTTATCTGGCCCACTTCGCGGCTCTCTTCGAGCTGCATCAATAGCCGCTGCGCGTAGATTGCGCCGCTCGCGCCGCTGATCCCTACGGTTATCGTTTTCACCACTGATATTGTAGCCACGCCCCTGTACGTCAGCAAGAACGCTACCGTGTATCAATGGCCGTGCTTTTGGGCGCACTGATCTGAAATTTTTGCGACCAGTTGATGCGCGCAGTCATCTGCATCACTACGAAAAGCGTGATGATGACGCCAATGGTCACGGCAAGGCCCGTGAAGCCCTCGAAGAAGAAAGCATAAGAGAAGCCTATCAGGTAGACGAGCTGCGCCAGCGCCGTTTCGAGGAAAGCGAACCTGTTGCCCACGACGATTCGCATATAAGAAACGACCAGTATGATCGAAACCATCGAACATATCACGAATGCCGAGTGTATCGAGATGTGGTCAACCAGATACGCGAGCAGCAAGTGAAACGCGAAGAAAGAAGCTGCGAGAAAGAAGTAGTTCATCGGATGAATCTCTATCCCTTTGAGCAGCGAGATGACGAAGATCAGAAAGAAGAAAAAGCCTAACGACACGGGCGCAAAGTAAGATATGCGCGCGGCCATCGGGCCGGGATTTATTTTTTGCGGCATCTCGATGCCTATGCCGTTGCCTGAGATAAGGCCCTTGTAATCCCACTTCAACTGCCAGCCGTTGCCGACGCGCTCTTTGGGCAGTATCGGCGAAAGCGTGTTGTCGGGGTGATCGTAACCGTCGAAGTCGGTCGTGGCGACGAGCGTGAAGTTGCGCACTTCGCTGATGCCGTCGCCGAAACGATAAACGAATCGGTCGAGGCCCTGCGAGGCGTAATTGACGGCGAGTTTATGGCGAGATCTGGCTTCGCAGGGAACTATAGCGACCAGCACATCTGTATTCTGGCGAGTGAAGGGAACGGGCTTTCCATCCACTTCAAATTTGAACTCGTCGTATTGCCCGTTGGCTGCCGGAAAAGCGAAGCTCAAGTGCAACTGACCGTCCTTGTCCTGCGGGTTCTCGAACAGGTAGTTGGCAGCGAACCGGACGCGATAAGTCGAATACCACAACAGGCCTTTCTGACGCTGATCCAGTTCAAAGCCGACTTGAATGTCGTTTTGAATTATCGGGACGTCGAACTTGTCAGTCGTACTTATTTGCTCGACGATTTTCTGTTTAGTTGCGGGATCAATCTTTTCAAGCGGACGCTTGCGTTCGACTAAGATCGAAGCCACGGGCGCGTGTTGTTCGAGCGGCGTGCCCCACAATTGCCCGACTTCTTTTTTAAGTGAAGAGTCTTGATTGCCTGTGCGATAAGTGATAGTGCTTGCCAGAAAGACCCATCCTAATACCGCAACAAAGTACACGAATCCAATGGCGGTAATTCTTTTACTTTCCAGCACAGTGGGATCCGAAGCTTGGAATTCACGTGACTTGAAGTCGCGGC
>JADMIO011429203.1_pt1 | contig 120024 bp, 114 predicted proteins | sample 8958161 | NCBI WGS metagenome assembly JADMIO01 (sample SAMN16585339, study PRJNA669376) | soil metagenome | isolation source: Crop rotation soil | place: USA: Cullars Rotation, Alabama | collected 2011 | reverse complement strand
CCGCGACTTCAAGTCACGTGAATTCCAAGCTTCGGATCCCACTGTGCTGGAAAGGTAGGTCGCGGCCGACACACCTTGCCTGCACTAAGGCTGCGTCTCGCCGGCCGGCCGGCTTCGATGCCAACCTGCATCGGATCTGGCTGCGGCGCCACCCCACCAACGCTATCCCGGCAATCGGGTTGGGATATTCAAGCGCGTAAAAAAAGGGGAGGCAACGCCTCCCCTCGTGGTTACGTCAATGACTTATTGCTGCCAGTTGGGGTCATATCGACCGCCTTGACGCTCGTAGTAGCGCCCGTCATAGGGACGGTCCGAGTACCGGTCACGCTCTCCGTAGTATTGGCGCTCCTCGCCTCTTCCGTACCGATCAAGGGGCCGAACCGATGAAATCCGGTCGTTCAAGCCCATCGCACCAAGCGACGGATAGGTCCCCGGACGCAGGACGACGCAGCGACCTTGGAAATAAGCGTCCGTGCACACCTGCCACGATTCGCCGCGCACCTCCGCAGACGACGCGGTGTCGTTGAAGCCGCTGTTCGCGAAGTTGTCGACCGGGCGGCCGGCAGTCCACTCACGCCCGCGAAAGCCGTCGTCCTGGAACAGCCGGATGTCCGCAGCAGCCTGTCCCGCGAATGCGAACCCCACGGCAACGAGCAATGCCTTCAAAGTGACGTTCATAGCAACCTCCGTTTGCCGCACGCGACCTGGCGCGGCGGATAAGAAAGGATGCCTCAAGTGAAGCCTGAATACTTGCGGCCAGGCACCTTTTGTCACGTAGGTTTCGGCTTACACACGACCGATGTCTCCGGTGAGCGGGAAACGCCACCAGGGTGGCGGGGCATATCGCAGAAGCGTCGAGCGTTGTCAACGCAGAACTGAATCTTCAAAACGTGCCCGGCTACGAAGTCCATCGAACCGTTCCTGACGACGTTGTTGACGCGCGGATACAATTCGGCGCTTAAAGCAATATTCCTGGTGACGCAGGTGAACTGAGGTGATGGAGACTGTGCGAAGGTTGGAAATCACTGGCTCGCGCGGCTTCTTTCGGCCACGCGGATCCGTTTCGGCTGGAGAGCTCGCCGACCAGATCACCGCTGCGTTGGCGGAAGCACATCGGTTGGCGGTCCGCGACGTCATGGTAGACATTGCCGCCATGACCGGATTTGAATCTCCCGGTCCGGCGTATCGTCGATGGGTCGCCCGGCGTTGGGCCGAGACGCTTGGCTCAAAAATTCGCGTTGCCGTCGTGGCGCGACATGAGCACATATGTCCGGAAAAAACGGGGTTGCTCGTGGCGGCGGAGGAAGGATTGCAAGCTCACATTTGCGAGGCAGAGGCTGACGCGATCGCGTGGCTCGACGCGAACGGCGCGAATGCTCAACCGTTCGCTGCAACGAATGTCAGGTCGCGAGGGCCGTAGTTGCGGCGCAATCAGCTACTACACCGGTGAGCTGGCATCGCGCTTTCGACCTCAAGTGCGCCTAATGCGAAACAACCACTTGCCTGACAAAAATGCGTTTACGGCGCTGCGCAACGCGACCGTAGAGGCACGCGTGCAGGCTCGATCGACGCATCCGAGCAAGCCGCTATCGAGATGCTTGGTTTCGCTTCCGACATGCCATTGCAGGCGAAGTCGTTCTTCATGTCACTTGATTTCGGTCCCGACTCCAAGCGTGTCGGCGAGTGCTTCGAGGCTATAGGGCTTCAATAGCAGCTGAAACTCGGCATCTTCCAGGTTGGCGGCAGATTCGGGATAACCGGTCGTGAGAACAATCAGGAGGTTGGGTTGGCGACGCCTGATCTCGCGGGCAAGATCGAGGCCGCTAACGCCTCCTGGCATCATGATGTCCGAGAAGACGGCGTCGACCGCGCGTTCGTTCGCAAGTGCGCCGAGCGCGGCGACCGCGCTCGATACGTGGATGGTCGCGAATCCGAGTGCGCCGAGCATCTCGCGAGCCAGCGCTGCGACCTCGTGGTCGTCTTCGACAAGCAACACCTCTCCGCGTCGTGTCGTGTTTGAAGTTAGCGACGTCATAACGGGAAGCTGATTGATCTTCTCCTCGGCAGAAGTCGCGGTAACGGACGATTTCGGCAGCAGTAGCGTAACGGTGGTGCCGACACCAACCTCGCTCGTAATCGACACTCGTCCGCCCGATTGCTGCGCGAACCCGTACACCTGGGCAAGGCCAAGCCCCGACCCTTTTCCGACGTCCTTGGTCGTGAAAAAAGGATCGAAGACGCGCGGCATGACCTCGACCGGTATTCCGGCGCCTGTATCCGCGATGCGAAGTTGCACGAATTGGGCGGGCGAGCCGTCGACTTCCATTTCGTCGACGTTCTTCGCCGTAATTGTGATCGTGCCGCCATCCGGCATTGCGTCCCGCGCATTCACGCACAGGTTCACGATCGCCAATTCCATTTCGCCCGCGTCGATTTCCACATGCCAAAGGTCTGAATCGAAGTGCGTCTCGATGTGAATGTCGCCACGGAGCGAACTGGCCAGCATTTCGCGCATCGTGCCGAAGTGCTCGGCAAGATCTATGGCCTCTGAATGCACCGGACGGCGCCTTGAGAACGCGAGCAGGTGCCGAGTGAGGCCGGTGCCGCGGGCGACGGCGCGTCGCATCGCATCGAGGATGTTTCGGCGCTGCTGCGGGCTGATTTGATGTTCCAAGATCTGCACGCCGCTGGCAAACACCGCCAGAAGATTGTTGAAGTCGTGGGCAACGCCACCGGTAAGTTGTCCGAGTGACTCCAACCGTTGCGCCTGCCGCAGCGCCTGTTCCGCGTTACGCAGTCGCTCCTGGTCGCGGAGCCGCTCCGTGACGTCGTACACGAACTGATAGGCGCCAATCTGCTTGCCGTTCGCATCGCGCAGAGCGTTGTAGCGCATCTCGTAGAAACGCCGGTCGCGCAACGGGTGGCCGAATTCCTCGACGGCCGTGAACTCCTCGCCGGCCAGCGCGCGCGACCAGATGGCCTTGACCGCCGCCTGGTGGTCCGGTTGGTCCGCCAGCACCTCGAGCATGCTGACCCCTACCTTCGGGCGCTTGCCGAAGATGCGCTCGAACTCGTCCGCGGCGGCCTTGTTGACGGCGAGCCAGCGGTAATCGAGGTCCGCGACCTGTACGAACGCGTTCGTACCCTCAACGACGTCAACGAGAATCTTGCGTTCTGCAAGTGCCTCACTCACCCGGCGCTCGAGAGTCTCGTTCAACTCGCGCAACGCGCGCTCGGCGAGCACACGCCGCGTTGTTTCCTGAACTGCGCAAAACATGCCTGCGACCTTGCCGCTCTCGTCGCGAACCGGTGAGTACGAAAACGTGAACCAGGTCTGTTCGTCATAACCCTTGCGATTCATTACGAGCGGAAGGTCCTCGCGATATGTCGCCCGACCCGACATGGCAGCTTCGATCAGAGGGCTGATGTCCGGCCAGATTTCCGACCAGATATCGTGGAAACGGCTGCCTAGCGCGCGTGGGTGCTTGTCACCGAGAATTTCCGCGTACGAGTCGTTGTAGAGGAAACCCAGCGCGTTGCCCCATGCGACGAACATCGGAAACTGCGACTGAAGCAGCAATGCGACGACCGTTCGGAGAGAATTCGGCCACGACTGCGGGGGACCGAGCGGCGAATTGGACCAATCGTGAGCGCGCATCAGCGCGCCGGTATTGCCTCCGCTCGGGAAGACATCATCCATACAATCTTGCGCACCTGCCGGACGACGGAATCAACATCGAGCGTATGAGGTTCGCTGAACTTGCCCGGGCGCTCATTTTAGCCCGCAGCACAATTCGGGTGCTTGTCCTGCTCTGACCCAGGCGCCAATGAAATGGTGCTTACCTAAGGCCGTTTCAGCTCGCCGCCGCACGTTGCGGCCTTGCGATCTCCGCAGCTTCCCGGCATGGTCGATACGCAGAGCGACGCCGGAAGAGCCGGCAAGTCGCACGGAGCGCGGAGTACGCGTTACCTGGCAATGGGTGCCAAGGGGTGGCGGGAGATTGCTGTGCGAACCCCTCACGCCCGACAGCCGAGGTTGCGATCCGACCGATCGCAGGTCGGGAGAATGTTCAATAGCTGTCGCGTATCGAGTCGCATCGTGAACGACCGGCACTATAGTGACCGGCGAATGCTTCCTGACGAAGGTCGCTCCTGCGGCGATACGTCACGTCCGCGAATGACATCAACGAGGCGCAGACAGGCGCCGCCCGAACATTTAGCGAGATTTGACGAGCGATGTATGCAAGTGTCCCGAGCCTTCGGCCCCGAGGCGGCCGCTGGCACGGTTCGCTCGTCGCAAGGTTTGCCGGGCGTCCTCAAGCAACCGGAAACTTTTCCCGATGGCCACGCGCAACTCAGCCGAAGCTTTCTGCGCCTGAACACGCGCAATCAGACCCGCGCTCACGAGTACGCAGGTTTGGTGGCGGTCACGAAGCTCCGCGCTAGGCCGGGGGGGGAGAATAGCCATCCCAGGTCACGAGCAAATGCCGCGCCGCTCCGACCGGCGGTCATTTGAGGGCCGTCTTTGCCTGTGCATGCACGCCGACGGCAAGGACGAAGATGCCGCTAGACGCTGGTCTGCCAGAGCGCATCCCGTGCATCGCGTTTCAGACATATCATCAATCATCGCCCTCGACGGACCGATGTAAGTTGGCGCGGTTGCGAGTCAGCCGCTCGACAACCCGGGTTCAGAATGTGGCGACACGAAACCGTGTCTTTGTCATCGGCCATAGCTCTTCAATCAACTATGGGACAACGTAAACAGGGGGTCCACGTATTTCGAAGGAGGCATCATGCAAGTAGTGGCTTTACCGGGGAGGCGCAGCGAAACCGAACGGTGGTTGCGCGACCTGCTCCACACGGTTGGCCTGCCCGACTCCGGGGTTGTTCGCTACCGCCACTGGAGCTCTGAGGTCGAAGCAAGCGTTTCCTTCGAGGCTGCTCTCGTTGCCGACCAAACACCCCAACTCGTCGTTGCGAAATCCCTTGGCACTGTCGTTGCCGCCACCGCATTCGCGCATCACGGTTTTCGTCCTGCTGCAGCGGTACTGGTTGGTACACCCTTCCAAGCCGTCGCAGCGGAGGACCTTCGCCTTCTTCAGAACTTTGCACGAGGCGTAGAGACACTTTTCATTCAGCAGATCCAAGACCCAGGCGGCCCGGTAGCTGCGCTCCACAACGAGCTTTTGCTCACTCGGGGGCAAGTGGTCGCTATTCCGGGCGGTGACCATCTCTATTCGGACTTGTCTGCCCTGGTCGACGTGCTTCGTCCATGGGCAGCACGGCATCCCGCCATTCGCAAGGTCATGGAGGGGCATGCAACGGGCGGGAGCCGGATCTGAGAGGAATTCCAAGCAACACTCGCCTTGCGGGCAGCCGTCCGCAGCGTTACGCTAGGTCGTGCGCGCAGCCCGTGCGAGCGCCCGATTGCCGTGTCGATTGCGCGCCGCCGTGCCAGACATCCTCGGCGACGATTGAACCGTCGAGGAGCCTCTCGATGAACTCAAGGCTTTTCCGCAGAGTCGTCTCAGCACTGGGATTGCTGTTGGCGGCGATTGCCGCACTTGCGCAGGATCGCTTGCCGACGACCGAGCAACTCGGCAAAGACCCGAGCGCGCGCCGCCAGGAAGCCGAGCAGCAAAAGGCTCAGCAGCGCGAGCAACAGCAGCGCAACGACCAGCAGCAGCGCGACCAGCAGTGGGATGAAACCGTGCAGCAACAGCGTTCGCGCGCCGCAGCCGATGCTGCGCAAGGCCAAGCGGTACTGCGAACCTGGCAACAGCGGCCGCCCCTGCCGCCCGAAAAGAACCCGCTGCTTGGACGATGGGAGTCGCTCGGCGCCGGTCAACGCGCTGCGGCTCCCGGCGTTTCACCCGAGATGGCGAAACTCGCCGGCGCGTTGCTCGGCGGAGTCACCAGCGGCATGTGCGACTCGATGCTCGGCCGCGGACACGTCGAGTTCCGCCCCACGGCCGTAATCGCGATTGGTCCGGACGGTCGCGAGCAGACGATGTACCGCGCCCAGTACCGGGGCGGAGAGTCGCGCGTCGTCGTACTGCCGCAAGGAGGCACATCATTTACGCACATGATCGTCGACTTCACTGATCGGGACCATGCGAGCGTGGCTGCAGTCGGCTGTGCGCTCAAGCGCTCAGGCAGCGCGAACTCGGCCGCTGCAAGCACCGCCCCGGCGGAAGCCAACAATGCGTCGTCCGACAAGTGGGTACTGCTCGGAAGCACGGAAGCGAACGGTGGCATGGACCTGTACGTTGCGCAGTCGTCCATCAGCCGATCCGGCGCGTCGGCACAGATGTCAGACCTCTGGGACTTCAAGAACGCCCACCTCTTCGAGGGAAAGTCGTATCTCTCCACCCGTAACCGCTACGAATACGACTGCGCCGGCGCGCGAAGGCGCATGCTATCGACGGCAGGCTTCTCCGGTCACATGGGCCAGGGGGCTGTCGTCGCATCGGGCAATTCGACGCTGGCATGGGAGAAAGTCATACCCGACGGGCCCATTCACGACTACTGGACGAGGGCCTGCAAGAAGTCGTAGCAAAGATCGCAGAAGCGCGCCTTTTGGTTCGACTGAGCGATGCACCCCGCCACGGCCGCACACGGCACATGAGACCCGGATAGGGAGTCCGCCTAATTCCGAGGGCGCTCAGATGCGCGTGAATGCGACAAGCCGCGGTGTTGCGGAAGTCCGCGGTGCTGCGGAAGCGCATGGCTGAACGCCACAAGCAGAAAAGGCGGAACCACCCTGAGCGGTTCGTCGAAACGCTCGAAAGCGGTTCTTACGAATCCGCTCATCATCCACAGCAAGCAAAGCGAACCCTGACTCGAGCACAAACGAACCGTCACTCCAACGCGTGGGAGAAGACAGATGGAAACAATCACGGTCGCACTTTGGGCGACGAACCTTGAAATAGCAGCCGTAGACCTCGCGAGTTGGATCGCAGCGATCGACACTCGCATGGCTGAAGCGAAGGCAGGAGGTGCTGAGCTGCTCGTTATGCCGGAATTCGCGTGTAGCCAATGGTTGGGATTTGCGCCCCCCGACTTACGGATCGACCAGCAGGTTCCTTGGCTCGCGGCGCTGACACCGGTCGCGCTGGAGGGACTGCGTCCATTGCCATCACGACATGGAATCGCCCTGCTCGCGGGGACGATGCCATTTGCGGAACAAAGTAATCAGGCTTCCAAGACCCCTCGCCACTTCAATAGGGCTTTCCTGCTCCTGCCTGATGGGCGCGTCTTAACCCAGGACAAGCTTTGCCTGACACCAAGCGAACAAAACCCCGCTGCCTGGTTCCTTACGCCTGGCACAAGCTTGAACGTGATGCTGTGGAATGGACTGCGCATCGCTATCGTCATTTGTCTCGATGTGGAGTTTACGTCGTTATTTGCTCGATTGGGAAATTTGGATTTGGATCTGGTGGTAATTCCCGCCAAGACCGACTTGCTGTCCGGCTATTACCGCGTTTTCGGCTGCGCCAAGGCGAGGGCAATTGAACTGCAGACAGTCGTCTGCGTGGTGGGCGCCATTGGTTCTGCGCTGGCACACCCGACCGTCGACACCGTGATGGGGGGCGCGGCGGCGTTTCTCCCATGCGAGCATGTTTTGGGTTCGACGGGAATTGCAGCTGCCCTCGAACCGCACACGGCGGCCAGTGGTCTCAGCCCGCTGTTGTATGCGCACAGCCTTCCAGTCGGCTACTGTCGCAAAATCAGGCACGGCGCCGCGGAGGCAGAAGTCTGGCCCGGTGCGTGGACTGCGGATCATGTTACGGTTGTTGATCCTGGGGCCGCCAAACCGCGCAGCTCCGACGTCGCTTCCGAATGAGTAGCACAACCTCACCCCGCGACTGGTTCCAGCACCGTTCGGGTGGCTTCGGCTCTCTGTAACTGCCGGTCTCGGAAGTTCACGAACGTCTGCCTCGGCTGCAGCGTTATCTCGCCGACCATCGACTGCGTACTTGGTATTCCGAGCTGGTGCTTCGAACGGAGCGCTAGCAAGGTACTTCGAACGTCGTTCTTGCAGGGCAATCAGATGCCGGGCATGCCTACGAACCCTGGTAAGGATTTGATGCGATCAATCCAGCTGCGCACGCTGGGATAGGCGTCGAGATGTATCTCGCCTTCGGATGCGAGCGCGACGTACGGGAAGCATCCGATGTCCGCGATGGTTACGCGCTCGAGTGCCAACCATTGATGCGCCGCCAGCCGCTGCTCCAGAACGTCAAGCGCCTTGCGTCCCAAGAGCTGCGCGTCTTCCAGATTACCGGGAAACTTGAACTTGCAGATCACTCGTGCCTTGCCGAGACCATACAGCGTCTCGTTTTCCATCACGGCGAGCCACTGCATCACTTCCGCCATCTCCTTTGCATCAACCGGAAGCCACTTCTCTCCCCCGTACTTGCGAGCGAGATAGACGAGGATGGCCATGGAGTCCCACACGACGGTGCCGTCATCGTCAAGCGTCGGAACCTGACCTCGAGGATTCAGCTTGAGGAACCAAGGTTCGCGCTGCTCGCCCTTCACCAGACTCATTGCCACCGTCTCGTGCTTCAGCCGCAGCAGGGACAGCAGTAATCGGACGCGATAGCTGTTACCGGATAGTTCAAAATCGTAGAGCTTCACTGCTTGTCCTCCAACCGTTGCCGTCGCTCTCGTACCTTCCACATTGTACTGAGTTATTGTGCCGAGTACTGCATCGAACGCCGCGATTGATCGCGCACTTCAAGCGCTCGTTCTCCAGCCACCGAGATCGCGCTAGAACGCGCTCGACACCGACCTCGTGCATCCGCTTCCACGCCGCCACGTGCGACCCCGCTGTGTCGATGGCTCGGCACGCATCTTCGACGACTACGACATCGCGAACCGACGTTGCGGCGAGTAGTGGGACAGACGGGAACGACAGGAACCGACCCATTATTGAATGACCTCGTCGGCGCGCTGCAGCAGCGATTGCGGGATCGTGATACCGAGCGTCTTTGCGGACTTCAGGTTGATGGCGAGCTCGAACTTCGTTGGCTGCTCGATCGGGATATCGGCGGGCCTCGCGCCCTTGAGAATCTTGTCGACGAAGGTGGCTGCTGTACGCCAATGCCAGGCGACGGATGAGATGTAGGACATCAGTCCGCCGGCGGTGACATATTCGCGTTGACCGAAAATCGACGGCACCTTGGAGCGAAGCGTCAGCTCGACGACGTAAACGCGGCGAGCCAAGAACATCGGGTCGTTCACGACCACGAGCGCGCCGCCTTCCGCGCGCGCAATGGCACCGGTAAGTTCGCCTTCCACCGCGACGTCAATACGATCAAGTCGGAGGCCCAGAGTCCTTGCGCGCGACGACATCGCGTCAAAGAAGAATCCGTTGGCAGGGTTGGTGCGGTTCATCAGCACGGTGACGTTCTGCAGTTTCGGCACGGCAGCCGACAGCAGCTCGACTTGCTTAGCAAGAACCTCTTCGCCCGCTAACGACGTGCCGGTCAAGTCTCCGCCCGGTCGGGCCAAGGTAGCCGCGAACCCGGCACCCATCGGGTCTCCAGCGCTGATCATCACGATGGGCAGACCCGGAGCACCATCGCGCGCCGCGCGGATGGCAGTCGTGCCCAACGCCAGGATCAACGCTACTGGAAGTGCGTTGAGCTCGGCGGCGAGTTCGCGCTGGCGTTGCGGATTCACGCCCGCCCAACGGGTTTCGATCACCAGGTTCTTGCCTTCATCCCAGCCAAGATCGCGCAGACCCGTGCGCAGAGAATTCAAAGCGATCTGGTCCGCAAGTTCCGGTTCGGTCCGTGGAACGAGCAATCCAATCCTGAAGATCTTGTCCGACCGCTGTGCGCGAACAGCAAATGGCTCGATCAGGCACGTGCCGGCGATGAGGATTACGAATGCCCGCCGCTTCGTCACTGAATCCCTGGTCAATGAGAGGAGCTTCAATCATAGTACCCTGTAACGTAATTTCATGCCCGTGGCAGGTGACTGCTATTGGGCGCAGTTCGGGCGTCCGTGCCGCATGTCTCCAATTGGTTCGATCGCCGACCTTCATGTTTAGCGCGAGCGGTTTGATCGTCGAACGTCGCAGCACGGTCGGGCGCACCCCAAGCGTGACGGTGGCAAAATTCGACTGGTCAGGCGCTTTATCACTTCCGTAGGGGGAACGCGATGACGAGAACCTGCCAAGCTCCGGGAGGCATCCTGTCAGATCGTCTGGAGCGAGTCTCGTGGCGCCAGCTTCGGCTGTGCCTCCGCACCGTCATGGTGGTCGCGGTATTGACAACGCTGCCTGCTCGAACGGCGTTGAGCGGCATCGACCCGGATACGCGGTTCACGCCGCTCGTCGCGGCCGTGCTGACGCAACCGCAGTCAGTGCGGGCCACCGACGGGGCATACCATCTCGCGTACGAGCTCTTGCTGACCAACGCCAGTGCACTGCAGGTCGAGGTCACGGCCGTGGAGGTTCGCGACGAAGGATCGCACCAGCCGCTCCTCACCTTGATGGGACCTGCGCTGTCCAGCGGCATGAACCCGATAGCAGCCTCGGTCGAGAATGGAGGCGACTCCTCCATCGCGAGCTCGAGCGTGTCGATCGTATGGCTCGACGTGACCGTGCCCTCGAGAGCCGACATCCCTCGCGACGTAGAGCATCGAATCACTGGCTCGATGGTCGCCGCTTCAGGCGGCACACCAATCCCGTTCGACATCGTAGTGGCGCGCATCCCGATCAACGAGGCGAAGCCGCCGGTGCTAAGCCCGCCCGTCGGACCGGGAATCTGGCTGGCGAGTGAGGGATGCTGCCACGACGTTACGCACCACCGCCACACGCTCGTCCCCGTGAACGGCGAGCTCGCGGTGCCGCAGCGGTTCGCGATCGACTTCTTCCGCCTCGACAATCAATTCCGTGCCTGGGTCGGCGATGCAGCGAACCTCGACAGCTACGTCAGTTACGGGCAGCCGATACTCGCGGCCGCCGACGGCGTGGTCGTAGACGTCCTCGACGGATTGCCCGACCAATCGCCACCGCAGCCTCCTCCGATTCCGCCGATTAACGAGACCGTAGGCAATAACGTGGTCGTCCGCATCGCGCCCGACGTGTACACGCTCTATGCGCACATGAAACCGCGCTCCGTGCTGGTGAGCAAGGGCCAGCGCGTGAAGCGCGGCCAGGAACTCGGCCGCATCGGGACGAGCGGCAACTCCACTACGCCCCATCTGCACTTTCAGATCATGACCACCGCCACCTTCTTTCCAACCGACAGCACACCGTACGTGTTCGACGCGTTCACGCTTGTAGCGAAGGAGTCCGAGCGCATTTGGGACGACAACCTTGGGCTGCAGCCAACTGGGACCCTTCCAATCTCTCCGCTCGCGCCAACCCAGTTCCGCAACACGATGCCGCTCGACCGCGACATCATCATCTTTCCGATGGGTCGGTAGCGTGGAATCTGGATTGTCAAGCGCGCCGACCGCTTGGACTCTCGCGTCGTCACGCCCCTGACGATGCGTCCGTTCTCGGCAGCCCTGAACTGCCGCGTCGGCCCAGACAAGCGTTGACAGTCCGCTTTGGGCGAACCACCGTAGCGGTTGTGTCCATCTTTTCCTGCTCTTCTGATTGAAGGGAGGACGATCGTCACCCAAACCCGACCAGCCGCGACGGACAACGCTCGCGCTGTCCGTCCCGTTGCTGTCCGGCGTACGCCGAAGAACCGGACGTTCGCGGACTTCGCTGAACGACTACAAGCGGTCACTCGCTGGCAGATTACGGAATCACGTCGTCCGCCCGCGCCAGCACCGATGGTGGAATGGTGAGGCCGAGGTCTTTGGCGGTTTTCAGGTTAATCACCAGCTCGAACTTGGTGGGCTGCTCGATGGGCAGGTCGCCGGGCTTGGCACCCTTCAGAATCTTGTCTACATACGTCGCGGCGCGCCGAAACAAATCAGATTGATTCGCTCCATAGGACATAAGGCCCCCGGCATCGACAAAATCCCTCGATATGTACATTGCCGGCAGCCGGTTCTTGGCCGCCAGATCCACGAGGCGTCTATGCTCTCGGAGGAACATTGCGCTTGGCAACACAGTCAGAGCACCCGCGCGCGCGCTGATCATGTCGGAGAAGGCTCTGGCGAATTCCTCCGGGCCCCGCGCCTCGATGAATCGCGGCTGCACTCCCTGCGCCCGCGCCGCGACCTCCGCTGCCTTCAGCATGTCCTTTGCCGTGCGTTCGCCGAGAGCAACGGGCTCCCGGAGGACAGCGACCCGATCGAGCCCCGGAACGGCCTGCGTGAGCAGTTCCAGACGCTTGCCGACGACCTCCGCTGAGAGGCTGGACAACCCCGTGACATTGCCGCCCGGCCGAGCGAGGCTGGTGACGAGCCCGCTCCCAACGGGATCGCCAGCACCAGCGAACACAATGGGGATAGTCGAAGTCGCTCGCATGGCCACACGGGGGCCGAGTGTGCCTCCTTCGGCGAGGATGACATCAACCTTGAGCGCAACCAGCTCGGCCGCGAGCGCGGGGAGCCGCTCGAGCTTTCCATCGGCATCTCGATATTCGATCACGACGTCGCGGCCCTCCACGTAACCGAGGTCTCGCAGTCCTTGGAGGAATGCGCCGCGCAGATCGGGGTTAGCGGCCAGGTTGGGCGACAGGTGGCCTATTCGAGCGACTTTGGCCGCCTGTTGGCCTTTGACGGCGAGCGGGCTGCCAAGAAGCGCACCGGCCACGATCAGGAATTGCCTGCGCTGGACTCGGTTCACTCTGCCCTCCCCGGAAAGACGGCGGGAAAGTCTACGCTTGATCGTGGGTCGACAGCGCGATCGCTATCGATGACTTCGCTGCAGGGCTGCTCCTGACCGAATTCGGTCTAATCGTCGACGTTCCGGTTTCGACCGAAGTAGCCACACAAACAGGAGAGAACACGCGACCCAACTTGCGCCGGTTCAACATCGCCACCACTGATGTACAGCTGGAATGATTGGGATGGTTGGGATGGCCGCGCAGTCGGCCACGCAGTCTGCCGACCGATAAGGCAAGGAACCTAAACCACGGCGTGGACCTCGTGCTCCAGCGGTCTGCCCTCGGCGTAGGCTGAGATGCTGGAAATGGTCGTTGAACAAATCGTTCCGATCGCTTCGCGGGTAAAGAATGCCTGGTGACCGGTGACGATCACATTTGGAAAGGACACCAGCCGCTGGATCACATCGTCGGGAATAATCGTGCTCGACAGGTCCTGGAAGAACAAGTTGGTTTCCTGCTCGTAAACGTCGATGCCGAGCGCGCCAAGTTGCCCCGATTTCAGCGCCGCGATCACCGCCTCCGTATCGACGAGGCCCCCGCGGCTAGTGTTGATCAGCATCGCTCCTGGCTTCGCCATCGCGAGGGCACTCGCGTCGATAAGGTAATGGGTCTCGTGCGTAAGCGGGCAATGCAGCGACACGATGTCGGAGCGCGCCGAGAGCTCCGGCAGCTGCACATAGCGTCCCCCCATACCTTCGAAATCTGGGTTCGGTATCTTGTCGTAGCCAATGAGCTGACAGCCGAACCCGGTCATGATGCGCGCGAACACGCGACCAATCTTGCCGGTTCCGATGACGCCCACCGTGCGCCCGCGCAGATCGGCGCCCAGGAGACCATCGAGTTCGAAATTGCCGTCCCGTGTCCGGTTGTAGGCACGGTGGATCTTGCGACTGAGTGCCAGGATCAGCGCTACGGCGTGCTCGGCGACTGAGTACGGGGAATATTCGGTTACGCGGACGACCTTGATACCCTCTGCCGCCGCCGCCTTCAGATCGACGTTGTTGAAGCCGGTGCAGCGCAACGCGACGAGTCGAGTGCCACCGCCTGCCAATGCCGCGAGCACTCGCGCATCGACCCGATCATTGACGAACACGCATACCGCGCCGGAACCAGTGGTGAGTGCCACCGTCGAGGTGTCGAGAAGATCGTCGAAAAAGACCAGCTCGTGGCCCGCCTCAGCGTTCGCTGCAGCGAGCAGCTCGCGGTCATAGCGTTTGGCGCTGAAAACGGCGACCTTCATGGCATGCAACCGCGAACCTTCAAACGCTGAGCTCGCTACGAAACTTCCGGCTGGGGCTTCCTGCGTTCATTTCGTCGCGGTGACGGCGGCACATACGGAAGCGCTGTTTTCGGACTCCCCGCAATGCGCCTGACGCCGGCTGTATTCGCGTCGTGCACATGCAACGCTGCCCCCGCGAGATGTCCGCTTTCGGGCCAAATCGATCGAGCGGCGCCGCCCGATGCCAATACCGGCGTATCTGATGCCGAGTAGTGTAAGCGTACCTGGGTCCGGCGCTGGAAGCTACACGCATAGGGTAGTAGTGCAACCGAGCACGTAGCTGATGCCGCGTCGATTTGCGGCGGCGGCGCTCGGCGACGAGAGTCACTCCGGCGAGCACGTGACGACGCCAAAGCTGCCCATATCCGTCGGAAACCCATCCCCATTCGCAAAACCTCCCGACGCGATCAATCAAGCACGCGTGGTCGCGGTATCGATCACCCAAACACCGTCATGTGGCTGCCTTACATACAAACGCGTCCCTACGTTGTTCACCGCAACCGCGAACGGGCCACCGCTTACCGAGGTCGTCGCGTCTACCGCATGGCTCTTAGTGTTGATGACTGACACATCGTTGCTCTCTGAATTCGTCACTACGCGTGAGTGCCTGTCGGATTCACCGCTACACCGCTAGGCCCGCGGCCAACCGCAATCGGAGGTTCCAACGACGGTATTCATTCGCAGTGTCCATCACGGACACAGTGTCGTCACCATGATTTGGGATGTAAGACAAGGGCGCGCCCCCCGCTGCGTTGCCCGACAAAGAGCGCTAACAGGAAGTACAACGCAAACTCGGTTAGCACGCCAAGAGCTGGAATCCCGCGCGCGCTAACGCACAAGCATGATTCGAGGGCCGGGTTTCTCATCACACCGCCTTTTCCGTTAACCGTGGAATGCAGGAAGATACGCCCGAATTGTCGCTTCGATGCACGTACCACTGAAAAAGCGACGCCGCCATAGCAACTACTTCAACGCGCGCTATCGCCCTCGACACCCTCGGACCGGAGTAGCGGCTACTGTGGCAGGGATGGCGGATCGATCCAGTAGCCGCACAACGCGACGCCTTCAACACCATAGCCTTCGGAAATCCAACCCCGCGCGATCATCGAGTCGCGTTCGGCTGTGCTGGTGACGTATCGATGGTTGGTCTCGGCCTTGCCATTCCAAAGGCGGTAGATTTCCGCGCCGACCTTTCCGTACCAGGAGCTGCCATTTGAAAAATAGACGGTAGCATCGGCGATGCAGGCGCCCGACGAGTCGGGAAGCCCCCCATGGAACGCAGATGGGGTCTCGAGAATGTTGCTCGAGTCGTTCGCTACGACTGCACATTCGTCAGGCAGCGCGCTGAAGAAATGAGAAACGCTCTCAGGTCTCTGGAGTAAGTAGCGGCAGACTGGGAAGAATTGCGAACCTAGTTGGCGCGAATACATGTAGAGCGCCTTACCCGTCGGTCGCCAACCACCGATTGCTCCTGATACGAGCAGCCTTACCTCGTCCAGGCGGTCTGTCATGAAGTAGTGATCCCAGACGGGATGGTAGAACTCTCGCACGACCGTATTGATGCTATCGAACCGTCCCCACGGCACAACGGTCCCGTCGCGGGCCAGCGCCGAGATCCCGTCGCCGGGGAGTCTTTCAAAGGCGATCTCGTCCATTCCCTCGATAGACAGCGTTCCGCCGTCCGTTGGAAGGAAATATCGAGGCATCGCGAGGTCTGCGTACGGCCCCGTGAGGCCGTCTCCGGCAGTCACATCCTCCACCCATGCGCTGCCCATGACCAGGAGTGTGGTCCCGCTTGCGGCTGGAGCGCCTAAGGAAAAGGCACGAACGTTGCCGCGTCGATCGGTCACCGTCACCGTGCGTCCTGCCAGGTCGAGCGGCGTGTTGCCGGCTCTTACAACATCGAGCTCGATGGCTTGAACCGTTCCATCCAACGTCGAGTAGAGCTTCGCAATGCGAACCGCTGTCGACGCGGTAGGCGCGAAGTCCGCCGCTGCCGCCGATAACGCTGGATCCGACGCCCCGAGGACTATCAGCGCGAAAGTAACCAGTCCGTAGATGGCGCTGGCTCTGGCGGCGAGCATTGGCGAGCAAATATTCATGACGCGTCCCCTTTACTTTTGATCCGGGCAGGGTGCCTGGGTGGATGGGATTAAGCTGGGCCCGCCGCATCGAAGCAACGAATTCCTGTTAATTGATGTGAATCATGGAAGGTCGAAAACTGCGTGAGATGCGCAATGGCAATACGCCGACCGCCGCAGTTTCTTGTCCTCTCCGTTGTTCCGTCCCGCGCGGATTCTGGGGTATGCGGGTAGCAGTCGCAGAAACAAAACGACCCACCCAAGCGGGTCGTTTTGCCCTGCTGTCCTTGCTCTATTGATTCAATCGACCGAAACGCCGTGCGAATCCGATGCCTGCGAGTCCGACGCCAAGCAGTGCCAGCGTTGCAGGTTCTGGAACACTGATGAGCCGAGGTTCGGCGGCCACCAAGGTTCCGCAAACACCGCCGGCAGTACCATCCGGCTGCTCGCACATCGTATTGTTCGCCACGACGTTGAAGAACAGGAACGCGTCGATGGGATCGAGCACCATCGCGGGAAGGATCGGATCGGAGGGCTGAATTGGATCTTGTGGCGCAAATCGCACGAGGAGATTGACCAACGCTCCGTTGTCAAACGTGAGGAAGTTGCCCGGATTGCCACAAATCGCTACGTCGCAATTCGGAATGCCACCGTTGACAAACGTTGCGTTGTAGGTCGCGGTCCCGATGGTGAACGTCGCGCTGAATGTCTCGATCGTGGTCGGATCGGTTGGAAAGATCGGGTCGGTCGGGGTAATGGGATCCGGCGGGGTCGCGAAGGTCAGCGAACCCGATACTGCGTCGCCGACGGCAACACCGTACGGGTTGCCGTCCGGTGCTTGGGTGACGGTGCCGGTGAGATCCAGTTGCCACGTCGGGTCGGCGGATGCTTGTGGAGCGATGCTCAACCCCAACACGAGAATTGCCCCTGCGAACAGCGGCGCAGCAATCTCCATCTGCCCCCTCCCCGGCGCGGTTACGAGCAACTTGAACACGCAAGCAAGATCCGCGCGTGTGGCGAGAACCTCGCTGTTTCAAGCTCTTATGAGGATAGCGCAGGCGCGTCTGTTAAAAAGTCCGACGACAGCCGATGTCGGGGCCGGCGTGCGCCAGTCGGCGCGGGGCTAGCTGTTCCGTCCTTGACTGTTCGAGGACGGAAGCGCGGCGAGCGCGCTTGCGACACCGCTGACGCCAGGATGCGCGCAGAGGACGTGAGAAATGGGACACCCTCGACTACGACGTTTCTATGCCGGTTTTCTATTAGCAAGCCCCCACGCTAGGGCAGGCTTTCGAGGAAATCGCGGAGCGGACGATGGCCGAGTACCGCCAGGAAAACAAGCGAAATTCTAAGTACAGCGCCGGTGAGAGAACGAATTGTGCGTTGCTCAACGCCACGGATATTTGCGCGGACCGAACCGCGGCGGGCGCAATGTCGCAGGATCCGAAAGACGTGTGAGGACGTCGCTGGTTGCTCGCCCGCACGAGCCGCACACGGCGGCGCCGCGCGTCAAGGCTTTGTTGCACTGGCGGCATCGACGTGCTCGTCGTTTGTGAATCATGGCCGCGCTCGATTGTTCGGTCAATTGTCGGTCCTACTTAAAACCATGAGCACCTTCGGCATTGATGAGCACCTTCGAACCAGCGATTTCGGCGACGGTGGAGGACTTCTGATGGGCGCCCTGCTCGATCAATTTGCCGCTGACGGGGTGCGAATCGAGGCAGTAGGCGACGGCAAGCTGCGCGCATTAGGCCGATTAACCGACACTCTGCGGGCCGCCATCCGGGCGCATAAGCCAGCGATCCTGGCCGAACTCGAAGCGGCAAACGCAGAGTATTGCGACGCGCCCGCGCGCGAGGACTGTGACGAGCGCACAGTGCGTCGTCGGTCCCGGGCTCTGGCAATCCTCGCTGAACAACCGGAGAGGCAACTGGCAGTCGTCGGCGAGCCGAGCGACCCGGCGCACGTTGTCGTGGCCGTCCGCGGGGTAGCGGTCGGTGAGCTGACGATACCGGCCGACCGATACGATGCCTTCGTTCTGCTCGCACTGATGCAGACGCATGGAAACGCATAGGAAGGATCGGAGAGCGGCTGTGTCCACAAAATCCAAGGGTAGACAGCCTGCGGCATCTATCGCCAGGTCGATGAAGGTAACCGAGCCATCCCCGAGCACACCTGCGCCACCCCACCCCCCCGCACTTGAAGTGGCAAAGGAGCTATTGCAGCAACCAATGCAACCGCTTCGCATCGATCAGAGTAGTGGTGAAACGGCACAGGACGCGCTGGCACGCGCGTTCACCGATGCCAGATATACCGCAGCCCGCACGAGCCAAGTGTGGGGCAAGGTTGATGGGCAACAGTTGGACTTGCAGGGATTGGTGAGCGCGTTAGGGGAACAGGTCAGGACCGTCAACGCTGGCAGTCTCTCGGCACAAGAAGGCATCCTCGTCGCCCAGACCAAGACGCTAGACGCCATTTTCAATAACCTGCCGAACGCGCCTACCTCAACCTGAACGAGTATCCCGACGCGGCCGAACGGTTTCTGCGCCTCGCTCTAAAAGCGCAGAGCCAAGGCAGGGCAAATATTGAAACGCTCGCGCAGATGAAGAATCCGTCACGCGTGGCTTTCGTCAAGCAGGCGAATATCGCTAATGGACCGCAACAGTGAACACCGGCGTCCAGCCGTCACGCGCACGGAGGCAGAGCTGGCCAACGGCTGGACACCCGAGCGGCGAGCACTTCAAGCGGAGCTGATCAAAAACTGGCGGCCCTGGGAACACTCAACGGGACCAAGGACGGTAGCTGGTAAGGCGCGCGTCGCACAGAACGCGTACAAGGGCGGCGAGCAGGAGCTTTACGACAACTTCACCGCTTGCTACGGCGAATGGTATAGCGCTGCGGCTCATGTCGCACGCGAGGACGTTGCACGAAAAATAGAACTTCCGAAGGAGCTACACCCCGCCATGAAGCCAGGACGCGAGAACTGCGGAAGCGCATGGCTGCGACGCTGCGAAGTTGCGCAATTGGAACGCGCACTATCTCAACCGAACGTGCGCCAGCATCTCATGCACGTCGTAGCTCATGATGGCAGTGAATCCGGCCAGCGCGATGTACAAAATTCCATAACTCAATTTTGTTTCGAGGCTGGTCGTATAGTAGGCGATGTTTTCCGGCGCGTTTGGATTGTAGCGCCACGCCCGCATGACTTGCGGAGCGGCCACGATCGCCATTAGCGCCAGCAGCGGGCTAGGGCGGTAGAAGAATAGAGCGGCCAATATCGGTATGCCCAGGAACCAGACGCGCGGCGACAACACCGCCGTGATGCGACCGCCGTCAAACGGCGAAAGCGGGATCAAATTGAAGAGATTTAGGAAGAAGCCCGCGTACGACAGCGCCAACAGCAGGTTACTCCCCGTCTCACGCGCTGCGAGGTAGCAGGCGAGCGCGCCGAGCGTGCCAATCAGCGGTCCTGCCATGCCGACGTAGGCCTCGGTCTCGGCATTAAGTGGCTGATCCTTCAGCGCGATCCATGCCCCCACGAAGGGGATAAAGGTCGGAGCACCGACGTTGAGACCGCGCCGACGCGCGGCAATGTAATGGCCCATCTCATGGACGAAAATCAAGAGCACGAAGCCCACCGCGTACCACCAGCCGAAAAGCAGCGCGTACGCGAACACCGACAGCAGCATAGTACCGGCGGTGAGCGCAACCTTGCCGAGTTTGCCGGCGATGAACAAGTAGCCGAGCAGCTTGCCCATGCTAGCCCGGCTTGTTGGTACCCTTGTCAAGCAATGCCGATCCCGGTCTCGCTGCCAAATCGACTGGCGCGGTCTGCCCCGGCACCGACTTTGTGCGCCGACGAAACGCCTTGAACCCGCCCCAGAGCGCGACGAGGCCGCCGATCACGATCACCTTGAAGAACTTGGCGACGAAAACACTCGCCAGCGCGAGCAGTCCCAGCTTCTTGGCGGCTACGCCAGCCACGAGGGCCGCCAGCCCGTATTCGGCGACCTTGTCGGTGCTTGAGTTGAAGTCGGCGTAGCGCTTGCCGTCCTTAAACTTGAGACCTGACAGCAACTCGGACACAAGCGGCTTCTGCGCCTCAACTACTTTGAGATCAGTGACGAGATTGAGGCTGACGAAGCCCTCCCGGCCGAGTGTGAAGGTGTTGTAGTTGATCCCTTGGCGCGCCCCCACTCGTGCGTCCTTGTCTTTGGAGGAGATCGACCACTTCAGCTGGTGTGCCGCAGGGTCGTAGTGCGGGCGTTCGACCCAACCTGTCACCTCCATAGCCGCTATGCCGCGCGAAACGCGTTCCTTGTTTGCCTCCTCGGTACTAGTTTTGATGCTCTCTAGCATCTCCTCGGCATTCCAGTCCTTGGCGTCGTCATCACTGATGTAGCCGGACATCTGATACTGGGCAATGATGAACCAATCTTCATTGCGCGTCGCTGGGAACAGGACACCGAGCAGCCCGTCGCCGAGGCGGTTGCCCATGGCTGCCATAATGGCCCGGGCCTCCTTGGCTGGGATGTAGACGTAATCGGCTGGCAGGTGCAGGACGGCTTGGTCGAGCAGCGGCACTTCAGTGGGGCCACGCACGACTACCGGGCGGGCCGCCTCTAGCGCCTTCTCCATTTCGGTCTGCATCTTAAGCGCTGGTAGCGGCGGTTTCCCGTCCGGCGTAGCGTACTGGGCGGACGCGACGCCAGCACTAAGAGGGAAGATCACGCCGGCAACGGCGATGGCGATGATCACTGAGCGCCGTTGAATCCACTTTGACGCAAGCCATTTCTCATGTGGCCGCGGGGCGCGGCATGGCGGTGTCTCCCTAGCGCACAAAAGCGATCTTCGGAAACTAAGCACAATCACAGCACTTAGTATCTTCATATGTCCTCCAATGGAATCTCATCGTGGGGACGTTGCTTGGCTTGAAGTAGACTGTGGTAAGGATGCGAGCGTAGCCCGCACAGCAGCGAGTACGCGCAATCGTGTTACTCCCATCTATTTTTCGCTCTTGCCTCAACGCGGGTCTGCCACTGCATGTTGGAAGGATCGTCAGCGCCGCCATGCTTTAGCGCTTGGACGTGATCGACCACCCAGCCAGGATAGGCGCCGTACTTCTTCCCGTAGCTGGGCAAGGATGTGAGCGTCGAAATTCTTCTTTGGCGTGCGCACTGCGCGCAATGTGGCCGCGCGAGTCGTTAGAGACACCGCATGTGGCGCGGTGCCAGTGCGTGTGTGGGGAATAGCTGCCGTGCGAGCCACGGCCTTTTGCGATAGTGGCCGGGGCACAAGCAAGCAGCGCAACAGATAGCACCGCGTGCGAGAGCGGCGGGACACGCATACACCCTCCCTAAAGTGCAAGCGTGGCGGGAGCCTGTTCTCCCCTTGGCTCTACGTCAAGTGAATCCGACCAGTGTCACTCAATAGCGGCTGGCGCTCTCGGTTCACCGCCGGAGGCGTTCGGGGCGTAATCTTGTTGGACGACTGTCCTGCCGCTTTTGTTCGTTGAAAATCTTTGGCGGCGTCAATTGCCTCCTCGCCACTGAACAAGACGCGGACGTCTGCGCCCATGACGGACAGAACTTTGCCCAACGCCTCCGCCCCATTGTGATGGTCGTCCACGACCATAACCTTCAAACGCTCGTCTCTGCTTCTCATCTTGCTTCTCCGCTTCCAGAGTCAGTATCCCTCTGCGGCGGCACGGAAATCTGTGCGTTGACTTACATAGCGGGCGGACGGTCTACCGGGCCGTGAAGATCAAGAACGACGAGTGTTAGTAGGTGCCCGACGCCACGCACCACCCTGGGTGACGGGTATGACGAAATGGGATTCGCGACGCGCGTTAGATCGACCCGTAAAGGAACAGGGCCAATGCCGCTTGCGGCGCGCTTCCAAGGGGTCTGAACGGCACGGCACAGAGTGTGAAGCCCGCTCCGCTACAGGCGCTGCAACACTCTGTGGGGAGTCTTCATGTCCGGTTTGAAAAACTGATAGGTGTTGCGACCGTTCTCTTTGGCGTGGTACATCGCCGCGTCTGCACACGTGATCAGCGTGTCGGCGTCTTCGCCGTGGTCAGGAAAGATGCTGACGCCGATACTGATAGTGACCTGCAGATCGTGCTCGGCGATCGCAATCGATTCCGTCACCGCGGCGTGGATCCGCTCGGCGTGCCGCGCGGCATTCTGGGCATTGTCTACCTCGGATAGCAAAACCACGAATTCATTCCCGCCCAATCGACCCACGGTGTCCGAACCGCGAAAGGCGGCCATGAGGCGCTTCGCAACTGCCCGCAGCACTTTGTCGCCGATCGCATGTCCGAGCGAATCGTTGATCTGCTTGAAGCGGTCGAGGTCGATGAACAGCACCGCGAGCTGTCGCTTATGACGCTGCGCCAGCGCGATGGCATGGTTCAGTCGGTCGATCAGCAGCGTCCGGTTCGGAAGCTCGGTGAGCCCATCGTGCTGCGCGAGGTGAGAAAGTTTCAGTTCTATCGCCCGTGCCTCACTGACGTCTCGAAAAACCATGACCGCGCCGGTGATCTGTCCGTCCTTGTCATGAATGGCCGCGATCCAGTCTTCAATGGCCGATTCGCTGCCGTCGGGCCGGAGCAACACCGCATGGTGCGGGAGACCGACGATCTCGTTCTTCTGAACGGCCAGCTCCAGCGGATTGGGCGCCGGTTCACGCGTGTCGCCGTCGAGAAGGTGAAAGACTTCCGTCAGCGCCCGTCCGCGCGCGTCGTCGCGTAACCAGCCGGTCATTTTCTCCGCCGCCGGGTTGATGTAGGTGACGTGACCTGCCTGGTCGGTGCTAATGACTGCATCACCGATCGAATTGAGGGTGACTCGCGCGCGCTCTCGCTCAGCATACAAAGCGTCCTCGCTGGCTGCGCGCGCCAGGATCTGCCGCAGCACCAGGCCGAATGAATACCGGTCAATGTGCTTCTTCAGCATCCGGTCCTTGCCACCGCGCTCCACCGCCTGGCGCGCGATTTCCTCCTGATCGCGATCTGTCAGCACCACGATCGGGATACCACGGGCGGCCAAAAAGACCTCGTCGAAGCAATCCATGCCCTCGCCATCCGGTAGATATAAGTCGAGCAGGATGGCATCGATTCCGCCCTCGAACAGTCGCGCAACGCCCGCCGAGAGACTGCGCTCCCAAACCATCATGAACAGGCTGTCGCCGGGTTGTGCGACGGCGTGACGAATCGCGGCGCCGACTGAAGAGTCGTCGCTGATGAAGAGCACTTTTTTCCGGGTAGCGTTCACAGGCGAATAGAGCGTACCTCTCGCGGATTCGCCGGTCTGTTCGGCGACGAACATAGAATCACTCACCAACGCCGCGACAGCGTGCGTTGGCGTACAGACAGCGGTTTAACGTCGTGTAGATTGCGAACAATGAAACTCCCAACCCTCAACGAACTGAGCCTAATGGCATTTGCCATCGGTGCGCTGCTGTGCGGAGCAGTTGCGATCGGACTTCTGGCCTTTTAAACGCCACCGCAATCCCGCCGCCGAATCCACGTCCTCCGCCCGCTCCCCAGGCTTCTTTTCGCCGGCAAGATCGTCGAGCCACTTCTTCATCGCCTCGAACGCACCGTCCGCGACGTTCGTTTGCTCGTCGCTTGGGTCGAGCAGCGGTCCGACGGAAGGCAATTTCGGCATCGCGAAGGCTATGCTAACGTCATAGCCTCGCGCTGGGGCGCCGACATCGCGCCCAACATAAGAAAGGGATCACCAAGGATGCTCACACTTCAGGAGTGCATCGACCTCTCGGGGCTTGAGGTCGAAGAGATCGAGACCATTGCCGAGCACGAGCACGTGCCCGAAATCGTGGCGGCAGAGCTCGGCAACTACCTGCTTGCGACTTCAGATGGACGCCAGCGAATCCGGGGGATGATCGCCGACGCTCTTTCTCACGCTCGCCAAGCCGGCGACCACGGACACGCGACTGCGCTGAAACGCGTGTTGTCCCGATACGACGTAGCTCATCCCGACTGATTCACTTCACTGCGATCTCTCGACGCGCCGCACGCCCGTGAAGCGCCGGTCAGGCGCGCGCAGCGCGTCGTCCAGTCGTTGCAACGCTTCCCGCACCTCCTGCGTTTGCCGGTAAGTCCTGCTCGCTAATCCAAGCCGCCGTTCAACTGATTTGAGGACAAGAGCCCGCTTGATAAGCCCATGGCTCTTGGACAGGGCAGCGTCGGCTCTCCGTAGCTGAGCCGGAGCATTCAGCAGTGTCGTGCGCACAGGCATGTGTGCGCACACGCAATGCGCGCGCCACGAAGACGCTTATGCGATGGCTGTGTCGTCGCCTAGATCGAAGTTAGCAGCAGCGGGTTCGTCGTCCTGCCAACGGACCCTCGTCTCGCATTTCAGGCACACCATGAACGAACCGTCATCGTCAGCCTGCATATAGGGCTCGCCGGGTTGATGCAGACCATCGACTTGGCGAAGAAGTGCGGCGCAGGTCGTGCACTTAATCATGGCTGCCCTAGACGCAAGCAATCATTGAATTGTAATCAGCTGCAAAAAGGAGGCCCGGCGACGGCAGGGAAACACTACTTCGAGTCCCCACCGACGGATTGATAGACGCTTACCCTTTAATGCGCCGCGGGTCGTTGCCATGACTATCCTCGGCCATGATGCGCCCGGATTCGTTCTTGATGACTAGCTCCGCGCGCTTATTCCCCGCCAACTCACGGCCGCGGGTAACAGCGTCCGATTTCCTACCGTGCAGTGAATCGGCGCGTTGCGTGCCGTCGGTCTGCACGGCCCAGCGACCGTCTGGCCGTGGCTCAACCGATACCTGGGGCTTGCGTGGCATGCTTCCTCCTCTCTTGAAGCCCCAATCGGGGCGCGCCGGTAGCGTATAGACCGTTGGGTCTGCATGCCGGTCAGCGGCATCGACTCTTGAGGTCACGGCGAGAGGTCCCAATCCCTGTACCGGTGCGGCGTACATCCCTCCGGTTTCTCCAGTCCATCACTTCTGTCCCCGCGTCGATGGGCCCCGCAGATCTCTGCCACTGCGTCCGGCATCGGCCTTTCAGCGGGAACGACTGGATCTTCGAGCTGAAGCATGACGGTTTTCGCACGCTCGCCCGCTCTGTACGCGCGTTCAACTACTGTCTCGTTGGGGTCGGTTGATGACCGACCAGTTCCCCGAAATCATATCGGTTCTCGGGGGCGAACTCGTCGTGCCCAACGCAAACGGCAAATCAGACTTTGAGGAGCTGCGACGCCGAAACCTGCTCCAGCGACCGCGGATGATTGCTGAGGCGTCAGCGGGACGGCCGGCCGTGCTCGTCCTGTTCGACGTGCTCGAACTCGACGGCCATGACCTACGGCGAGCCTCTGCTGGAGCGTCGTAAGGCCTTGCACGCCGCTATTCCTGCAATGCGAGGCGTTAAGGTCATAGAGCACCTGGAGACGCACGGCGAGGCCCTATTTCGTGCCATCGTCGATGGCGACCATGAAGGGATCGTAGCGAAGCGGATGGATGCACCTTATCGCGCGGGTCCGCACAACGCATGGCTGAAGATCAAGAACCGCGACTATTCGCGACGCGGCGCCGTGGAGTAGCACGGCTAACCGCGCAATTCAAGAACGGCGTTGTGCCTTTCGCGGTCCGAAGCGAGGTGCGCGCAGTTGTCGAGATCGGTGAGGCGCGTATATATCTCGCTCGTCGCCTTCCCACTTCCCGCGCATAGGAGCGCGTCCATCGGCATCGTCTCGCCGCAATTTCTGCAACGCCACGCCATGCGTCTCTCTTTCATCAGACCCCTGATAAGCGTAATTCCTCAATTGTCGCCGTCGGGGCTGAAGCCCGACGGGTACGGGTAGATGCGCTTGTGACAACGCTCGCAGTCTGGATCTGCCACGCAGACATCCAGAAAATCTGAATAACGTTTCACGCGACGATTCGGATGCACGTGGCCGCAGTGCGGACAAACTACCGCCCGTTGCATGTCGATCGGTTGGCCGTCCGTCATCTGATCGCCTTGCTTGCTGGCTGAACGCTGTGCGCGATCTCTTCGAGCATTGGCGCCAACCGTTTCGACTGCGTGCCAAACAGCGCGACGATGACAAGCGCTGTCTCGGGGCCGTCGAGCTTGCGATAAGCGGTCAACGCATCGCGCAGGGCGTTTGTGACGAGATCCGCCTTGTTCATGTGCCCCTCATTTCACGACGTTAGACGGCCCTGGCGCTGATTCCACGCGTGGATTGCATTTGCGGGATCGTCGCTCAACGATGACGGACCTACCGCACCGCACTCATCGCAGCACACCGTCAGCATCGGCCCATCCTGGTGGACGGTGACGACGTCGAGGTCAGCACTCGCACAAACGGGCAATCGAGCATGCCATCCATGGCGTGAGCATGGCTTTCGATGACCGGCGTCATCTGTCACAAGTGGCAGTCGTAGAAACAAAACGACCCGCCGAAGTGGGCCGTCGTGCTTCCCTCCGCTTTTAGTCCGCCGACCGCGTGCGACGCCGCGCGAATCCGATGCCTGCGAATCCGAGGCCAAGCAGCGCGAGCGTAGTCGGCTCAGGCACTGACGGCACTAGCGACGGCTCGCCGCCTGTGTTGCCGGTTATCGTCAACGAGTAGTCGTACGGGGGACTGTCGAAGACTCGCAAAAGGTAGTCACCGGCGGAAGGGATAATGAAGTCAGCGATTGAAACGTTTCCGCTCCCGGGCACGCTGCTGGCTAGCACGAAGTTGCCCGTCGGATCCACAAGTTGGAAGGAGGCAGATGCGTCGGCCGGATTCGTGGGAGTCAACACCGCTGTGACACTGTCCCCCGCGATCGAGGGGATTTCGTATTCCGCCGGAGCGGTGCCGGTAAGAATGGTCGCGTAGCAGGTTCCGACCGATAGCATCGCGGCAAAGGCAAACGTGACTAGTCGATACGTGGCACGGGATCCTATAAAAATGCTGAGAGTCATCGCGATTTCCTCACTTTCGGGTTGTCGTGAGCCAGGTCGGTGGATGACGGCGGTCTTCGCGAGCGTCACCAAGCAGGATTTGCACCTTTAGCTAAATGACTGTTTTTCATAATCTCTAAGCCCGGTCACTCCTGCACTTCGTAAAACGTTCCGACGGCGACGCCTTGTGCGTCCGATGGGGGACCTCACTTGTGCGACATGTCTAGCAAGAGTGCCGGGTTCACCGCCGCCATCGGGGCGGCCGACCTCTGTCAGTGCGTCTGGCATCGCGCTCCGTTCGGCAGCGATCGCTGGATCTTCGAGCTGAAGCACGACGGTTTCCGCGCCTTTGCCCGCAAGTCTGGGACAGGCGTTCAACTGTTGCCGCGCCGGGCGATCGATAGCCGAGGCTTCCCGGAGATCGTTGCGGCGCTCCGTCGCCTCCACCGTGACGTTGTGCTCGACGGTGAACTGGTCGTGCCGGATGCGTACGGGCGCAGCGACTTCGAAGAGGTGCGGCGGCGCAACCTGTTACAGCGGCCCCGCATGATCGCGGATGCTGCCACTCGCCGGCCCGCGGTGCTCGTCGTATTCGACTTGCTTCAGATCAATGGCGACGATCTGCGGTCGCTACCGCTGTTCGAGCGGCGTCGCGCGCTCCACGAGTACATCGATCCGCGGCCCGGCATTCAGATCATCGAGCCCGTCGAGACGCACGGGGAAGCGCTGTTCCGCGCGATCGTTGACGGCGACCACGAAGGCATCGTGGCCAAGCGAGCGAATGCACCGTATCGGGCGGGACCGAATCGAATAGGGCCTGGCTCAAGATCAAAACCGCGAATGCTCGCGACGCGGCGCCGCGGAGTGGCGGAGCCAGTAGCCGCGCGCCACGTTGTACGGTAACAACGCGGTAACGGCGCACAATAAATCTTAGGCTTGTGCTCTAAGTATTTGATTGTATGGCGTCCCCAAGGGGATTCGAACCCCTGTTACCGCCGTGAAAGAGCCCAAAACGTTACATCCAGAGAGGTTCGGAGACAGCGAGTCACATATAAATCATTGCCGTACCGGGATTTTATGTCTATGCTTGACTCAGTGTGTTTCTGCACGTCTCTGAGACACGGTTGAGACATGACAAGCCGGCCTACGTCATGACGCGGGGGGAGGACGATTGGCGCGTGCTGCACGACATTCTGGCCTGGAATCGAAGGCGAATCGGCTGAAAGTGCCCCGTGGGAAGACCCGACGGGCCACCCTCGAGACCGGACTCATCCTGATCTACCGCCGACCACAGACCGGCCTCGGCGCATGGACAGCGAAGATTCAGCGCACTGATCGTAAGCACTACTTACAGCGATTCCTCGCTGAAGCGGATGACAGCGGTGAAGCAGATGGCCAACGCATCCTTACGTTCGCCCAAGCACAGGACGCCGCCCGCAAAGAAGCGCTGACTTACCGACGTAGTGCAGGGATGGACGGTGGTCCGGTGACCGTATCGAAAGCGTGCGAACACTATCTGGCCGTGTTCACGGGCAAGGATATAGACACGCAACGAAGGGTTATCAGAACCTACATGATTCCCTGGTTCGGCGACCGCCTGATGTGCGAGATTCGCGCACCGGAGATCACGGCAAAACTGTCGGCGCTTGCCAAGAGTCCTGCTCGCGTGCGCACCTCGCGGCTGGCAAAGACACCGAACTGCAAGCCGACCCCGGAGACGGATGACGAGATTCGACAAAGAAGGGCAACCGCGGTTCGGATTCGCTCTGTGCTGCTTGCTGTCGCATCTCGCTGCTTTAAAGACGGGCTGATTGACGACGATCGGGAATGGCGCCGCGTCGAGAAGTTCAAGGGCGTCGATCAGGCGCGTGACCGCTTCCCTACTGAAGATGAATTGATACGCCTGCAAAACGCCGCGGCTCCCGATTTCCGCCGGTTGGTGCATGGGGCGCTTTTCACCGGATGTCGACTCGGGGAACTAAGCGGCCTTCGCGTCGAGGATGTGAGCATAGATCACGGCCACGTCTATGTGACAGCCGGCCACGCCAAAAGTAAGAAATCTCGGTATGTCGACCTACCGCCTGATGGGGTGGAGTTCTTCCGTGAACTCGTCGCGGGCCGCCCGGCAGCCGCTTTTGTTTTTACGCGAGCCGATGGCGCGCCTTGGAAAAAGAACCTGCATCAGCGTGCTCTGGTGCAGGCAAATGCGGCTGCAACAATCATCCCTCCCCTGACTTTCCACCACCTGCGTCACGCATACGCGAGCCACCTCCTCCGCAATGGTGCTCGCATCGAATACGTGTCCGAGCTCCTCGGTCACTCAAGCATCGCGATAACGCGCAAGCACTATGCGCACTTGACGCGGGAGGACCTGAAGAAGGCTGTTGCTCTCTTGCCATCTTTTGGATTCAAGCCGGCACGCAGCGTACCGTCTGTTCAATCGAAGGATTAAGCGACAGGTGAGCAGGCCGCAAGTGCACCATCCGCTGGTTGACGTTCCGCAATCGCCGAACCGAGATGTAATGACTTCATCGTGATTCGCTTAGACGTAGCCATCGGCGGACGCTGTTGTGCAAACCGTTCTTCGCCAATGGCTTGCGGAACGCGAATATCGCCCGCTTCTAAATCATCAACGAATCGCTCAATGAAGAAATCCGGTAGCCTAAAAGACACCGACCGCGTGACGAGCGCCGACGCCGACACGCGCAAGTCGGCCGAGAAATGGGATGTCACGCTCAAGGAAGCGACGCGAGCGACGCGCGAGCTCCTTGCTATCAACAAGCGTGAGCAGGTCTTGGCCGCGAACAAGCCCTTGCGAGTGACTGCGCCGGATGCACCGCCGATCGTATTACAGGACGACCAGCGGCCGCAGTTCGATCCGACCAGGGAATTTGCTACGTCGCTCTCGCCAGATCCCAGGCGCGCAACGTCGGGCGACACAGGGCGGCCCAAGATAAATGGATACGTGCAGGACGGTCATATCTTTGATGCACAGCAGGAGTACGTGCACACGCTGCCCGGGACGCACCCTCCTGGGAACACAATCGCGCCGTCGCCGATGCCGACGCCCATCACCACTAAGGAGCGTCCGCCAGAACGAAGCTTCCGCATGACACTTCTGGGTCCGAATCCACGGAAAGCGGGCAGACCATCAAAGTGGACGCCCGAAACTGAGCAAGAACTATTCGACGAATATCGTGCTGCCAAGAAGCAACAGCCTCACGTGGGCGATGATAGGCTAATTGCCCGGATACTGCGAAAGCTCTATCTCGAGCGGACGCAAACAACGATCCGACGCGCTGAACACGTTATCTTTAAGCTCGATGCCATTGCACGCGATGCCGTCGCCACTAAGGCAAAGCACGCTGGCAAGTCGAAGATCGCCGCTCGATTGACCGAATCCCGATCCAAACGTCGCAGCTCCAAGATTCAGCGCGAACAAGCCAAGGTCAGGGATCTCGCCGTCACGGGTACGAGCAAGAACGCAATCGCGAAGAAGGTCGGCCAATCCCGACGCACGGTTAGTCGACGGTTGAAAGCGAAGTAGCGTACCTGCTTCGAGCCGGCGTTAGTCAGCTCTCCTAATTCACAGCGTGTCCGTCCTCACGGCGCGCTGCTGCCAATTATTGGGAAGTGCCCATCTGTCGGGCACCGAACATTTCGTCGAATATCGTGACCATTACAGAGACGCACGGAACATCAGAGTTGTGCCGTGGGTAAGTTACGAGGCGCGAAAGCGCCATGCGCGCGGGTGGAATGCGGACGAAGGAGTGGGGCAATGGCGATGCGAGTTGAAAGTTCACAACCGAACAGGAAGGCCGGCCTTTCTATCGTGGAATGGTGCGAAATAGTCGGATTTTCCCGGCCAACGTTCTACAGGTTAACTGGCCCCCTCAAGCCTCGAATGGCCGCTATCCGCGGTCGACAGATAGTTGTCGAGTCGCCGGAAGAATACTTAGAACGTGTAGCCTCCCAACAGGCGCAAACGGCCCGGGGGTAACACAATGGCGCGCGCCCGCAACGTCAAGCCAGGGTTCTTCGAGAACGAGGTTCTCGCCGAGGTCGACCCCTTGGGGCGACTATTGTTCGTCGGCTTGTGGATGCTCGCCGACCGCGCCGGACGGCTTGAAGATCGGCCCAAGCGCATCAAAAACGAGATTCTCGGGTATGACGACTGCGACGTAGATGCCCTGCTCTCGGCGCTGGCCGAACGCGGGTTCATTCATCGCTACAGCGTCGGCAGCAATCGGTACATCGAGGTCACGAACTTCTTGAAACACCAAAACCCACATCTGAAGGAGAAAAAAAGCGTGCTGCCGGCACCGGACGAGCACCATGCGAGCACGGTGCGAGCACCGGACGAGCACCATGCAAGCACAGTGCTTGCACCGGACCAGCACCATGCGAGCACGGTGCGAGCACCGGAAATTTCGGAACGAGCCGGGCTGATTCCTGATTCTCCGATTCCTGATTCTCCGATTCCTGATTCTCCGATTCCTGATTCTCCGATTCCTGGTTCTCCGATTCCTGGTTCTCCGATTCCTGATCCCCGCATTCAGTCGCCCGCTCCCGGCGATTCGCTTCGCTCATCGCCATCGCGGGCTCCGATTACGACGACCGCCGAGGCAGTCGTCGTGACGGGTGAAGTCGCTCGCGGAAAACGGAAGGCAGAGCCAGCAAAAACTGCGGCAACTTGGAAGGCGTACGGCACTGCCTACCTCGCCCGCTATGGCGTTGATCCGGTCTCGAACGCCAAGGCGAACGCCCAGCTCTCGCAGCTCGTGGAACGTCTCAGCGTGGACGAGGCGCCAGCTGTGGCGGAGTTCTACGTGCGAAGCCAGAACGCGCGCTATGTGGCGTGCGGACATTCGATCGGCGTTCTGCTGGTTGACGCTGAAAAGCTGCGGACGGAATGGGCACGAGGTCGGAGCGTTACGCAAACGGAAGCTCGCATGGGGGATCGGACTGCGGCTCGCGGCAACGTGTTCGGCACACTGATCGCCGAAGTCAAGAACGGGACGACCAATGGCTGATTTATCTGACGTGGACCACGTAGTGCTGCTGGAAGCGCTCGCGGTAACAGCGGAACTAACGCAAACAGACCTCTCGGAGCCCGCCGCGCGGGTCATGGCGGCGGACCTTGCCGCATATCCCTCGCGTCAGGTCCTCGCCGCGCTCACGCGTTGTCGGAGGGAGTTGAAGGGGCGCCTCACGATCGCCGCAGTAATCGAGCGGCTCGACGATGGTCGTCCCGGCGCGGAGGAGGCATGGGCAGCGATTCCGCGAAGCGAGGATGCGAGCGTCGTATGGACCGAAGAAATGGCACAAGCCTACGGCGTCGCTGCACCGCTCGTTAATCAAGGCGATGCGATTGCCGCTCGCATGGCATTCAAGGAGACGTATATCGCTCTGGTCTCGAAGGCACGCAGTGACCGTACCACCGTGCGCTGGACACCGTCCCTTGGACACGATCCCGCTCAACGCGCCGCCGCCCTGCAAGAAGCGGCGCGCAAGGGGCGTATTACCCAGGAGCATGTGTCAGCGATGCTCCCTGGCCCTGACCGGCACGAGGCGGAGCGCGCCGTGGCGATGCTCTCTGGTCCGAGACCGAACATGTCCGAAGATGTGCGCGAACAGATCGCGAAACTGAAATTGAAGTTGGTGTCAGGCGGGCGCGAATGAAGAATCGCCGTGCCGCCGCGTTTACCTCGATCGTAATGTTTCGTTGCGCCCATCAGCATTCGGGCAGGAGCGCGCGGAACCCGTATGATGACCAGCCGAACGCCGACGCACGGATTTCAGTACATGCCGGAGCACGCCGGTCCGGGGACACATGAGACCGATGCCACACAAGGCGTGAACGACGACGCAATCACGGAGGAGTTCTAAACCATGTCCGCGCTGGCGGAACTGCATCGTGCTCGTCTGATCGGCGCCGCTAACGATGACCGCCTAACTGTCCGAGGACCGGCTCCGACGATCGCCGCATGGCGCAAGTTCATTCGGGACCACAAGCCCCAACTGCTCGCAGAGCTCCGGCCAGCTCGCGCCGTTGTCTCGTATGGCCTGAGGGATGGCCGAGGCGGACTTTTGATTGACCCGGAGGGACCCATCTCGGCGCGAACTCAACTCGCGATTTGGTAGTCGCATTGACTGGCTGGCGCTGCTGAACTTCGACGCTCGGGCACAGGATGCCGACCGCGAGGCGGCCGACTTATCAGACAAATGACGGCAACAACTATCTCAGCCCACGGCTCACACGGTACCGATTCACGCGACCCGACAGGTGACCATGACCACGCGCTCAAAAACCGCGGTTGCTGAGGACTATCGGGTCTACGCCACGAAACAAAGGGCTATTGCCCGCGGCTTGGAAGCTGACGGCAAGCAAGAAGAAGCGGCGCATTACCTCGCGGCTGCAAGGCACTATGAGGACAAGGCACAGCTCACCACGTTGACCAGCGAGCGACCTTCCGTGGCGTTGGGTGAAGTTTGGAAGCCTACCGACACTATGCGTCACCCTGATCAAGTGTCGCTGGACGCAAGCGCTAATCGACAAGAACTGGTGCTCGATCCCGCTTTGGATGTCGCCGCGATGGCGATGGATGCAGTCGCCAGTATAGAAGCGCGAGACTCGCTCGAGCGAATGTTGGCCCACCAGCTCGCCCTCGCCCACAAAGTCGCCTTCAATAGCGCCACCCGTGCAGCCAAGCAAAGCGACCCACTCATTGCTATCAAATGGGCCAATCTGAGCGCAAAGATGATGGACACATTCCAAAGGGGCCTTCTAACGATCCAGCGGTTGAGGTCGGGGGGGACACAGACGGTCACGGTTCATACCATGCAGCACATTGCGGTCCAAGGCGGACAGACTCTCGTTACCGGATCAATGCAGACGGGGGGTAGTCCGAAAATACATGGGGAATCAAAATGAAACCGAAGAACGAGCCCGTGCAACTACAGGGCGCACCGCGTTGCGGTGCCAGGACGCGGTGCGGAGCGCCTTGCAAGTCACCCGCGGTTAGCGGTAAACGGCGGTGTCGGATGCATGGAGGCGCACGAGGCAGCGGGGCTTCGCCTGGCAATAGAAACGCATTGCAGCACGGATGGTTTTCGGCTGACAGCCAAGCACTGCGTCGTCAAGCGAAGCAACTGTTCCGGCGGGTTAGTTCGATGGGCGACGAATAGCAGTTGCAATACAGGCGAACGCGCGTCGAGAGAGCGCTAACCGTAGTTGGGCTTTGATGGTAATGCAAGAAAAAGGAGCACGTCGTCGTGGGCATGGATGTGCTCGGGCCGAGAAGCCAAGCAGGCCGCTACTTTTACCGAAACAACTGGGCGTGGCGTCCACTAGCGGAGCTGACGATCGCCCTCGCGCCGTCCTGAATGCGAAGCCATGTTGCCCATCAATATGATCGCTTTTAGAACAAACTCCGATCACGTTACAGCAGCAGTTCGAGCTTTGCGGACCGCTTTCGTCCGTGAGCATCCCGACGCCGTGTTCTATCCGGGTTACCCGAATTACGTCAAGGATGTTGCCGCAAGCGTTTCTTCCGGCTTAATCGAGCAGTTCGGAGCAGACTTCGAAGGCGGGGCCGGCGGGGAACTGCGTGATCGTGGAGGCGGTGACAAGGTAGTTCCCGCGAAGATGAAGGCACTCCGGTCGTCATCCGCACTCGCCCTAAACCTGTTTGGACCCATCAAACCATTGATAGGATCGCTTACGCTCGCCGATTGCTCATCGTTTGATGACTTGGCGTTCGAGCGACCATTCGATGCGCGACTCGGACGACTCCCGCCACACCTGGACGTATTGCTGACAGGCACCCAAGGCGACGCCGCGATCGAAGTAAAATGCCTCGAGCATCTTGTGCCGGCGAAGAATGCGTTCGCTCCAGCGTATGGTGAAATTCCAGCTTCCGACAAGCGGAGGAATTCCCCTTGGTTCCGCCACATGAACGAGTTTGCAAAGACCGGCCGCCGCTACCGACGCCTCCATGCGGCGCAGCTCATTAAACATTACTTTGGCTTGGCGGCTAACGCCCGGCGACCGATTACACTCGTCTATCTGTTTTGGGAACCAACGAATGCCGACTTCATTTCTGTGAGGAATCGCGACGGGCAGGTCGTAAATCCGTACGTAGAGCATCGGGAAGATATAGACCGATTCGCAAATGCTGTCACGGACGACACAGCTACAGAAGTGCGCTTCGCGGCTGTGCCTCTATTAGGCCTGCTGCACGACTGGACTGCCTGCACAGCGCATCCTGAATTGGCGGGCCATGCGGCACGTCTACGGCGTCGCTACGAAGTTGCGATCGGAGCATAGTGCTGCTACCCGTCGCCAGGAGGACGACCGGCAAGCCTGCTCGAGTCCATTCTGCCGCCTTACCGTTCCCGTCGAGGTAGTGGTCGCCCTTCATAAAGCCCGCACGCAATTTCGTCGATGAGGCTCCACGCCCCACGCTCCGGCGACTCGTAGCCATCGAGTGCGTCGTCCTGCAGAGTTACTTCCACGCAGCCCTCGTTGTCTGCCGAATACCCTTGAATCCAATGAAGCGCGTTCTCGGCGTCACACTCCATTAGGTGGAGGATCGTTGACTCAATGTCCTCGTCGTGCGGAAATACACGATCGGGCGGATGATAGTGCAGTCCTGCTTCCGTTAGACCCCACAGCGCCAGTGAAAGCACATGGATCGACGTGGAGCTGTGCCATCCGTCCGGCAACAACCGCCCCGCTGCCTCATTCAGAGCTTCTTGATTAACCTGCTCTATGCGGTGCAGACGTTCGCGGTTGAGAATCATTGGCCGCAAAGAACTCGAAAATGCTACTTATAGTCTGTAGATTCATAGTCGTCAAAGACGGCAGGCTTTCGGCTCATGGCCAAGGCTCGCCGCCCCGCCGAAAGTGCGCGCAAGCGACTCGCTGCAAACCTTCGCGCCACGCGAAGCAGACTGGGCATTTCGCAAGAAGGACTCGCCGATCTGGCCGGCCTTCACCGTACCTACGTGGGCTCGATAGAACGCGGGGAGCGCAACGTATCAATCGACAATATCGAGCGCCTTGCCTCAGCGCTTGACCTCGACGTGCTGGACCTGTTGGCTCGCACGTAGGCAGCCGTTCAATTCGGTGGTCGGTGTTCGCGTACCTACGAGAAGCGCGGATTCCGGCCTGTCCTGTTCCGTGGCGCCTCGACGAACGGTGCACCACCCTAAGGCAGCACCACGTATCCTCGCCGTCGTCATCGGTCGCGAACGGACGCCGTTCGTGGTGACGGGCTCGCGCCGACCCTGCAAACATCGGGAGAACAGAAATGCTCGCCAAGTGCTGGCCGCCGTTTGTCCCGAATCAAAGGAACGCCTGCGAGTTTTGAAACGGCTTATTGACTCGACGGAGCTTGCGAACGGTATCGCCCCAAACGCTTGGCCGTTACGTTGTTCTCCAACGGCTTCCGTCTCAACGTCGGACGAGTTGAAGCCCTCGTGTTCTTGGACAGAGAGCTTCGTGTCAATCTGGCTGGCACATTCAATGTCGAGCCATTCGTAGGTCCTAACTTCGCAACGGCCGGCTATCGGTCGCTACCACAACCTCTCTGTACATTCCTTGGCGATGTCCGCGGATATGTGGCATGTGCAGAAACGCTCGAGCCCGCTCATCGGCGCTTCATCCAGCTGGCGGCCACCACTTCCTCGGGCGCCGTTCGGAAGGGAACACCGTACCGGGGAAGCCACAGCGAAGGGCTGATTCAATACGCGCGATCAGAGTTCGGATCGGTGGTAGTCGGCGTTATCTGAGGGACTGAAATGACGTACTGGCGAACGCAAATGAATCCGGGCGAAACAGACGATGGCCGCCGCCATTGACGGCGACTATTTCCAGCTCACCCGTGTGGCACATCGTTGGGGAAGCACATGCGAAAACCAAGCAAGAAAACAAGGTCGTTGGCGACACCGAAAATCGCCACTCCGCCTGCAAGGCCATCAGCAGCGAAGGACGAGGATGGCTTCGTGGACATGACCAAACAGGATCAGGGAAAGGGTTTTGGCATGATGCTCGACGGTGGGAAGAGGGAATGCAGCGATATGGGGCGACCTTGGCGAACGAAATTCCGAACTCGGAGTTAACGTCCGACGCTATTCCAGGCCCGACCGGGGGATGGGTCGAAATCGGTCGCTTTGCTCTGACCTACGATGGGCACATGCGATGGGGCTCTTTCGAGAAGTGCGCGGAAATCGCCAACGCTCGGCGCGACGACACTTTGGATGAACTACGGACCTGTTCGTTCTTCGAGCAGCGACGATGGCGGCATTTTGGCGAAGGACCTGACGTTAAAGCGCGAGCGCGTAAACGGCGCGCCGGCAGTCGTTACCCCGTCGTCCTCTGCGTGAGTGGGACGGAACCATCCGGTGACTACGTCGATGCTTTGCCTTCGGGGGGCCGTCGGTTAGGGGTTTGCGGTAGCGGCAGCGGTAACGAGAAACGTCATTTCACCGGGAGCCGCGCTTCCTGGCGCTTGCCCCGCTCCACGCCGGTCCGGAATGCTTCACCGCCTCTGTAGGCGGCGATTGCATCAACCGCGCTGTATAACGCTCCCGCCAACGGGGCCGCCTCCCTGCCGGTAAGGCGCAGATGGAGCACGCGCGCCACGCTTCCGTAATACCAGCCCGACTGCTCTTGGGACGCACTGAAACGCTCGAAAACGACCGGCCCGATGTTCCGTAGATCTTGCAGGATCGCCCTCACGTTGTGCAACTTGTCGGCGGCGGAGACGAGACAGGTTGCTATGTCGGCGGTTTGAAGGTGGGTGATGTAGGCTGATTTCCGTTCGTACCAGTCGGGCTTCGGTTGCTCGAACCTGTCAGTGCAACCTTCGACGATCTCGGCGACGCGGTCGCCAAAACGCGCTCGTATTTGCGCAAGCATTGCTCGGCCGCCCTGATTCTTCCGCGGCGGCAGACGCCTTGCGCGGCGGCATGGATGCGTCCGAGCACAAGCACGTCGTGCTCGGCCTGCTGTTCCTCAAGTACATATCGGACGCGTTCGAGGAGCAACGCGCCAAGCTGAGACAAAGGCGTGGCTCGATGACCCCGACCGTCTGAACGCCGCCCTGGGAGCGGAAGCTCTCAGGGTTCTCGAATCCGGCAGATTGAAACTCCGGATTACCCTATTGCATTTCGTCAGCGTGAAATATCAGGATGGCTAGCAGTGCCTCGAACGGATTGCCGGGAATCCATCGCGCGTACTCGATCTCATAAAGCGTCGTTACCCGAGGATCGTCTGACGACAGCCTCGAAAGCCACAGTTTGGTGCCGTCCGTACGTGCGACTTCGGTAGGAAACGTGGACCGCAGCGCGGCCAGTTCTGATTGAGATAGGTTCGAATCCACTTCTCGATATGTTGAGTCAAGCTTCCGCCGATCGAATGCAAGCATCATCTTCGGCGATTCCCCGTATTCCCAAGCCTTGGAGAACTCGGAAACATAGAGGACCCCATCAGGTCGATCAATGTCCACGCCTGTCTTTAGCACCGTATCGAGTCGCGAGATCGCAGCTCCGCGAAATGCTGCTAAGAGAAGCTCGCGCCCGCCGATGGTGTGCAGAGTCTGTATTGGATACAAACGACCGGAAAATGCTTGTACCGGTACACAAATCTTCCAAGTTGGCACCGTCTGGCCGTCCAAGCGCTCGTGCCTATGAACGCCATCAGTATGTCTCGTACTGGACATCGCCTCGTTCCCCCTTTGGCTCATCTGCATGCGCTTCTCGACAGGCGTCCTTGCAAAGAGCGCGGATATTAGACCTAAGGTTCGATGCCTATGCAAACCGTACCCCCGCAGGCCAAGGGTGGGTAAAGCCTAGAACTTGGATGACAACCAAAGTGAGCTGTATGTCGCGACTGCGCAGTCGAGCATGGTCAACTGCATGTTCCTCGCGCTGTGGAGCGCTGCCCCAGATGCCGGCGCCAAGCGATCTCGTGCTGGTGTCGTTCGGGTCACTGATGACACATCGAGGGCGACCGGGAACGTATGCCGACAAGCGCCGCGGCACATCAACGGAACGCGGGGCTACGGCGCGCGCTGGCCCGCCTACGTCAGCAGAGTTTGGAACGCGACGGTTTCCTGTGCCGGTGCCCAGACTGCGTCAAGCTGGTTAGGCTGACGGGCCCACGCGCAGCGCGAAGTAGTACGGCTGTTTCCGCGACCGGCGATCAGGATGGCTTGACCCCCCCATATCGGAGGCGTAGCGTTCCCTGGACCAGAAGAACTGAACCGTCCGAGGGAGCATTGCAGGTGCGGCCGTTCGTGCGTGCCGATCTGGCGCGCCACGCTTCCTATTGCCAGTCAGCTCGTCGCTTACGTGATGGGAGTCCGTACGCGACGGACTGCCGTGGGTTCGGGAGCGGTCGGTTCCCATCGACGTGATCTCCGCTCCCATATGACCGTTCCGGCGGAAGCGTTATGCGACGGAGATTTCCGCCTCTCGATGGTCGCATCCGAATGATTGGCGATGGAAACCCACCGCACTACCCGGTCACGTCGCTTAGCCTACGGAGGTCTGCTATGAAGCGCGTCGCTGCTCTAGTTCTCCCTTTCGCTGCGGGGATGCTGCTCGCGCACGGCGCGTTCGCTCAAACAATCGAAGGGACCTTCTCAGGATCGGTGATAGCAATCGGATACATCACGCAATCGGGAGTGAGCTGTAGCACGGGGTGCAGCATAGCCGGGATCAGCGTAGGCACACCTATATCCGGACAGTTCAGCTACGACACGACCGCGATCCCGCCCAATACTTCAACTAATCCGTCCAACGGTGGGGTGTACAACTTCACCGGAGGCAACGCGCAATTCTCGATTGATGCCGGTGGGTTTCGCTGGCAGACGGGGCCTACGGTGACGGCGGAAGCAGCCGCGCAAGCTGGGACATTTAGCATGAATGCCTACTGCAACAAGGACAGTGCGACATGCCCCCCTTTGGCACCGGTCAATCCCTTGGGAATCGCGGATGGGACCATCTCCTTTAGTCTCTCCCACTCAATACTAGCTCCCACTCTTCCCGTCGCTGCCGCGCAGTTTACGACCGCTTCGATCGATGGAGTCTCAGGAGCGTTGGTTTACGGCGGCGACGCGCTGACCTACAACATTTCCTTCAGCGTTAATCCGGCCTCAATTCAGATTCGCGACGCATCCCAACTGCCTATATCGCAAACGCAAGTTCAGCCTTCGTATGAGCCGGTTCCATCGGGTCTCATCCAGCTGCCACCCACGGGCAAAAAGAAAGCGCTGGTACTCATTACTCACGGATGGAATAGCAACGTGTCCGCTTGGGCCAATGACATGGCGGCGGCGATTAGAGAGCAGATCACCTTGCGCCAGGCATCGGGTCAGCTCGATCAAGGCACAGAATGGTTTGTTTGGGCATACGACTGGAATGTTGAGTCTGGTTTTGGGCCCGTGGTGCCCTATGCTCCCAAATACGCCTATGGAAATGCGTTCGCCGTGGGGAATGACCTTGCGTCGAAATTGGCCGGATTGGACTTACAGCACATTCACTTCATCGCTCACAGTGCTGGCTCTAACGTAATCGACACTGCCGCGAGCGAGCTAAAGACCCGCCGACTTGATAGGGGACTCCCCGTTCCGACGATGCACAGTACATTTCTCGACGCCTACAATCCGAATGGCGACGCGGCGCCATATGGAGCAGATTCGGATTGGGCTGAGCAGTACGTCGATAGCCGGGGTCTCGACTTCGACTTGGACCCCTTTGGGCTCGTTCCCGACAACACTGATTTGAATCTTCGCCAGGCGTTCAATTTCGACATTACAAAGTTAGATCCCACAGATCAACTTGATCCGATAGACCGACATTCTTGGCCATACAGATGGTACCAATGTACGGTCGGTCCATTCCTTTCCAGCAGCTACTGCTTTTCGCAACCCGCTTCGTCGCCGATTGCCTTTGGGTTCCCGCTATCGCTCGAATCAGGTGTAGCAAAGAGGCTGGCTGATGATATCGCGAACTATCCGCGGCATCTACCTTCATGCGAATTAGAAAACAACCAAACGTTGCCATTTCGCTGCAACAATCTTCTCCAATTTTCAACTCTCACTGTTACTGGGGAAACAGTGATTCCCTTGTCTCTGTGCAATTCGTCCCCTGGAACTTGCACAATGAGTGAGACCGGCATTGTAAGTATCGATTTGACAGGATCACTACTATCGCTGGAGAACCGCTCGCCTGCTTGGATTGACGTTCCATTTGATGTGAGAGAGCCAATGAACGTCCTTCGCTTCGATTATGTATTTAGTACACAGGCCAACGGATTGTTAACAGTGTTTTGGGACGACAGCGTTGTGTTTCGGGCAGACCAACGAAATGCGCGAGACGGCCGGAACGATTCAAGATCAATTGCACTCGGCCCAGTTGTTCCTGGCGTGCACCATCTCGGAATCCGACTCGATTCCTTTAATGGCACGCTTGGGAAGATCCAACTCTCAAACCTTAGAACGGGTTTGATGAAGCAGACCTTGGATGCCGAAGCGCCCGTCACCACCGCGAGCGTCGTAAGTCAGAATGCAGACGGGTGGAGCAAGACGACAGCTAGCGTGAACCTGTACGCTACGGATGGCGTCATTGGTTCGGGCGTCAAGCAAATTAATTACGCGACTACCGGTGCCCAGGTAAATTCTGGCGTCGTGGCCGGAAACGTCGCATCAGTCGATATCTCCGCTGAAGGCTCGACTAGCCTAACGTACTTCGCTATGGACAACGCGGGGAATACAGAGGTATCGAAAAGCGTTACCGTAAAAATCGACAAAACATTACCCACCACAGTTGCTACGCTATCACAAACACCTAATCCGGCGGGGTGGAATCGGGCCGACGTGACAGTGACCCTGAATGCTGCCGACAGCGTTGGTGGCGCGGGGATTAAGCGAATCAGCTACGTTCTTGCTGGGTCGCAGACAGACAGCCGTCTAGTTACGGCAAACACTGCCTCAGTAGCGATCACGACCGAGGGAGTAACTACCGTCAGCTACTTCGCTGCGGACAACGCCGACAATTCCGAGGTATCAAAGACCCTGACGGTGAAGATCGACAAGAGCCCACCTGAAGCATCTATCGGGGCCGATACGGCGAACAAGGATCTAAAAGTCAGCGGAAGAGACAATCTCAGCGGCCTTAGTACCGTTACTAAGGATGCCTCCGGTAACTACACGATAACCGACGTGGCGGGTCACACAACAAGGCTGCTTTTCAAAAACACGTATGCGAATAAGCTTCTTACATTCGCGCAGTTAACTGGTATGCAGTATGACAGTGCTCCCGTCGTCGGAGTGCCGACCACATCATTCGCCTACACGTGGGACACTAAAGTAACTCCAGTGCAGTTACTGAGCCAGACGGTCGTGATCGGGAGCTCGACGCTTATACAAGCGCTTTACGACAAGAAAGCCAACGTGACGACAGTGCAAAGTTTCGTTAACGGAAAGCTTGCGCAAAAGAGCATTTTTTCGGGCTTGGAGATTGTGAAGATATCCACTAAGAATGCAGTCGTTGATTATCAGTTCTAAGGTTGAAGCGGGTAAGCGTCACCCCCGCTGTGGCCCACGGCGTTAGTGTGCCGACCCTCCGCAAGTGGGTCGGAACCGACTCCATCGCCGACAGGACAGGTTTGCCTCCTCGCCCATCGCTATCCATGACGATTTCAAGCCTCAAGAGGCGGCTGTCGAGCGTCCATTAAGCGCCACGGATAAAAAACGGCGAGGCTCCTAGACGCCTAGCAGTCTCTGAAACGAGCGCGAAAGGTCACTTTTGTGATGCCAAATTAGCTTTGCAATGTGGCCAGGACCCCAAATGGTCCAATTGGGACGCGGCGGCGGCGGATTGCCTAAAAGATAGGCAACGACTAAAGGTGACGTGCCGGCAGGCCCGGGGCCACACATGTTGGTGCTTGGGTCAATCTGCCATTTCACCGATAAGAAATGGCACGCGTGTCCGGCCGCGTCAAACCCTACTCCATCTAGTCCGTCGTCACCTACTCCACCAATGTGCATCCATAGCGCACAACCTCCATGCGCGGCCAGGTTTAGAAGCTCTACGCAAAGAAACTCCAAGGCGGACGGGGATAATTTTTCCGCGAGCCGCGTTTGAACCGTACCCGGAATTGATGCTGGCGGCGCGATCGGGCTTACGTGTGGAGTGGCGTACGCATTACTTGCAATGTCCTGCGGCGACTTGAAACCTGCGCGCGCGTGCACGCGATTGAATGAACCCCGCGAGTTCGTTTGAATCCAAAACCAGCGCGGCAAGGCTGTTAGCGAGACCTTTTGCCAGGGTGTCGTGTCCCATCCTTGCGCCGCGTCGGCGAGAATCGCATATTGCTGTTGAAGAGAGAGGCCATGACCTTGAAGGCTGGACGTTAATGCCATAACCCAAGGAGCGGTGCTAGGCCAAATCTGATAACTATTCATCAGCTTGGTTATATAGCAAACGCCTTCCCGCAATCTTGGAATAATCGCCCATTGATCCCCTTGTGTGGTGTCTACCTCTTGGATCAGGTTAGTCGCCGCCGTGTGCCGAGGTCCCGGCGGCGAAAGCGAAATGCTTGGCCAACCCCACTGGTGTCCGTTACCCGCAAGACGCTGGGGCAACGGAGCTACATCGACTAAGTAGTTACTGTACCCCGGCGTAACGACTGATCGCTGCCATAAGACGTACGGCATGAAAAACTTCTGCTCTAATGTCATTGTTGGGAGCAAATCGATGGACGCCAGCGTTGGCCGCGGGCCCGCGACCATGAATTTTGGCCGAGCAGTATAAAAAATGGTAATTGGCATTGGGATTGGAATCCATGGAATGAAGCACAGCTTGCGAAATACAAATCACCATCGTTAGCGATCCATCACTCGTCCGGGGCGGCGTCGGAGCCTGTTCGAGGCTTCTGTGTTATCAGGCGCTGAATCCAAGCCGCCGTCGATATTCACTCTACTAACCTTCTGCGAAGGTAAACCATCGAAGCTGTGTCTAGCCGACAATAATCCAACAGCTGCTGCTTAATCTGCGCTTTCCGTTCTGGCGTCGTAAGGTGGTGGACAGCCTGTGAGTAAGCGACTTGCGCGCCGTGCCCGTCCTTGACCCCTTCAAGTGTCTGGTATGAGAGTTCAGGTACCAGCGCGGACAGCACCGCCTTCAGTCCCCAACTCCCTTGCTGGATAGGGTTGTAGTAGCTTTGCCGCACGATCGGCAAGAGGTCTACCAGACGGCTCGCGATGCACAATAACGGCTCGCGCAGGTCTTCGAATCGCCCAGCGAGCTCACGGATGCATTTTTCCTCAAAACCCTTGTTGTATGCGAACACCGGCTCACCGCTGTCGCACTCGCGAACTAGACAATCCGCGAGTGCTCGCGAGGGATCGTTGCCGCTAAGGTCGAGAAAGGCGTGGTGGTTCAACGAACCGTCCGCAGCGAGGCGATGAAGCGAGTACTGGAACGGGATCTGTTGGTACGGCCGCGTACCAGCCCAAACGGGAACCGCAAACGCGATGGTCTCGAAGTCCAGAAAGAGCGCCGGAAGCGGAATGCGACCAACCGCCGCTGCTGCACTGTTCGCGTCGAAGTACGTGGTACCTGCCAGCGTGTGCTCCTTGACCCGACGCTGCTTATCGTTGAGGAGCTCGTCCGGCACCTGGTCCATCGAGCGCACGTCCGGCTGCGCCAAAAACCCCGCCAGGTCTCTCCGCATGATGCGCGGCAACCACGTAACGGGAAACTCGACGGCGGGCTCCTGACTCTCGCAGTGCCTGAGGAAACCGCAGTCGAAGGGCGAACGGCAATGCGCGCCTGTTAATCTGGCGGGGACAGCGTCGCTTGCGGCGACGGTAACGGCATCCGCGATCCACTTGCGAACTTCAGTATGGCGCGAGGACGCATCCTTGGTAACGTCGTGCTCCGTGAGGATCCCGCCATAATCGTCACCACCCGGATATACCCAAGAGGTATTGACGCAGGCAACGGCGATCCCCTCCAGGCGAACGCCTGCCTGGGTCGCGACGTAGTGCTGGATCGCCGCGTCGTCGCGCTGGTAGTCCTTCACCTTTCCCGTCGACTTTACCTCCACCATCCGCCACGCGGTCAACGCCCCCGCTCTCACGGGGAGCAGGACATCGGCGAACACGACGGCGCCCGCGGCTGAGAACCCCGCCTCGAAAATGGGGCCTTCCCCAACCTCCATACGCTCGCGCGTCCGCGCAAGCGCGTTCATGATGCCGTCCGCCCCTACGTCGATCAATGTCCCTTTTCGCATCGGATCGTAGAGCCGTCTTGCCAATGAGCCTACGTCGTGCCCGCGGCTGAACGCCGCTTGGGACGCGGCCGCGTCCTCGCGCAACTCTGGGCGGTTGACCTCCAACCAGAGCCGCTTGGGGCACTGCCTGAAGGCCAGGAGTTTGGACTTCGAGAGGATCATTATCAGATTTGAGGGGTTGATCGCATCAACCACGAGCGAAGATCGGTGAGTCCGGCCACACACGCGGACAGAGTGTAACGGTGCGATGCGACAAAATGCGTCCCGAGCCTTCTACCCGGAGACGATACGATTCGGCCGCCTGCCTGACTCGTGCGCGAATCTCGCAGCGCAGTGGTGCGGGCTGTAAACCTCGATAGTGACGCGCCCTGGGTGAGCAGCCACCCGCGTAACTGTTGCCGAGGTTGGAACGTCACGGTGAGGGTCGTTCGCGCTTTGCCAGTCGTCCCTCTGTCATCTGATCGACCACACGGGTCTCGAGACGGCCTTGTTCTTCTTGTTGCACGCCAAGATACCCACCCGAAGCGCGCTTCGGGAATAGTCATCTCGTTCTGCCCTCTGCTCGATCAGTGCGGCAACGGCATCGGGCTCGCGCACGCGGAAGTCGAGATGTACGGCAGGTTGAATTCCTCTCTTTCTCGATCGAGACTCATTTTTTGCCGCGGGCCGTTTCGCCAGCCAAATCGCATTGCGTCAAAGTATCCATGGCGAGATCGTTGGGGACGGTGCATCAGCCGGATTACTCGGCCGTGGCAAGGATCGTCTTCAGGCGCGCCCAGCTCTCGTCCGGGAGAGCCTGCAAAATCTTAACCAGCCGCTGATCGCCGCTTCGCAGGACCCGCTCTCTAACCATCGGTGCCATCTCCTCGGCGGCCCGCACTTCGGACTCCTCGATGTCCATCCCGCGGACGATGGCGCCAGTCCGCAACGCCTCGTCCAGCGTGAGGGCAAACGAGTGTTCAAACGAAGTCCCGCAGGCGTGACACGTTGATGCCGCAATGGGATTGAGCGCGCCACATACAGTGCAGTTCTTCACTCGCTCCGTGCGGGTGGGAAATTCGTAACCGCAGTCCGGACATTCGTATGTCCCAAGCGAACACTCGTGCCGGCAGGCTGGGCAGCGCTTTTGCCGAGGCGGCGTGTCGGCGCGGGTTGGAAGCGACATCTCTTCCTCAACGCGCCGGGCGTAGGTTTCGAACGTCTCGAACGACGGCATCACGACATACGCGCGGGTGTCGTCGTCTGGTCCACAGGTCCGAACAACTCGCCCGATCGCCTGGCGGAAGGCCAATTCCGTGAGCGCGTTGGGAAGGTACACAAGAACCCGAAGCCGACGAATGTCCACCCCTTCCGACACCATCGCCACGGAAACCAGCCAGCGCTTCGTCGTGTTGCGGAACGCCCGAATCTTGGATTCGGGGTTGGACATTTGGCTGTGGACCAGAAAGGGCTGCTCCCCGTCGAGTTGCTCCAGCACCTTCACCATGTACTCCGCCATTTCGATAGATGGCGCGATGACGAGGCCCCCAGCCTCCGGCATCCGGTCGCGAAGTTCTGTAAGTTTCTGGCTACCCCATTCAAGCATGGAGCCTTGGTAACCCGAGACCAATGGCGTGACCTTGTCGGATTCGTAGAGTGGCGTGCGGGCGAGCCGGTAGAAATCCAGGGCGGATTGCAGCCCCGGAATGCGCTGCAACTCGGCGGGCAACTTCGCAGGCTCGTGGCCGGAAACTTGCGCCGTCTGGCCGTGGTCGAGATCGACGGTGAACTTTCCCTCGTGTCTGTGAAAGGTCACCGGCCGGCAGTAGCCGAGATCCACCGCCTCCCCGTAGGTCAGGGTGTAGGTGCCAGCGTCCGGGTGATCGATTGCGCCGGCGTCATCGTAGGCCAGCCAGACCGACTGGGCACCGTCTGAACGGATCGGCGTACCCGTGAGCACGAGGACGACCCGCGCGTCGGTAAACGCTCCATCAGCGCTAGCGCCCCAAGCTGCCTCGACTGCGGCGTGATGGTGCTCGTCGCAGATGACAAGCACCCGTGACGACTTGCACACCGCCTGGAGTTCCGGCAGCAAACCCTGGACTGCGGCCCAAGTCGCACAAACGTCGACTCCGAGTGCAGAAATGTCACCGTCCCGAGCTGTCACCTTTGCCATGTGCCTGCCCGTGACGTGCCGAAACTCGTCCGCCCATTGATTGACGACCTCCGCACGGGGGGCAATGACGATCACGCGGTCGATTTCGTCGCGATCCAGAAGTACCTTGGTGATTGCACACCCGCCGAGCGTCTTGCCCGAGCCTGGCGCGGCGTTGATGAGGAAGTGGCGGTCGATCCGATCCTCGACGAGCCACTTGATCGCTTTTGCCAAAGCATTCTGCTGCCAAGGACGGAGCTTGAGGTTCATCGACTACCCTTCTTCTGATTGCAGGCTGCGCAAAGTGCCTGGCCGTTATTTGTTGCGGTCGCGCCACCCCTCGCGTATGCCAGGACGTGATCGGCGTGAAATCCCCCACGCAGCATTACCCCGCATATGCGGCACCGGCCACCCGCTACCCAAGCCAGGATTCGGCGTTGACGCGTCGAAAATGTCCGTCTCATTTGCTGATCCAATACTCAGTCAATTGGACTTCGCGGACCGGAAGGTTCGGCGGCGGCTGAAGCGTCGCGTGCCGGTTCACGCGTGCGACGGCAGCTGCGTACGGGATAAGCCGTGATTGAATGACCCAGCCTTCCTTGCGCATGTCCGAGATCACCTTTGTCAAACTCGGCACGCCAAATAGGACGATTGATTCAAGCGTGGTGATCGGATTTCCCGCGGCAATGTGCTCTTTGACCCCCAGCACCATGCCGTAGCGCATTGAACTCATACACATGCCTCCATCGTCACGCGCGCAAATCCGTTGTGTAGACACAGCTCCTTGGAGATCTCGTCGATGGTGTCCTCGTCGCAGACCGACTCCTGTTCCAGCACTCGCCAGGCATCTGCAAGCGCCCGATCCACGCCCCACATCGAAAACGGCAGCCCGCCCGTGCGGGCATCAAATTGCGGCTCCTCGCCCGAGCCGCTGAACAACTCGACCAGCGAAGTCGCACATACCAGCACCTGACTGGAGCTAATGTGGTCGCCCACAGAGCGACGAAGCTCCTGGAACACTGCGCGGACCTGGTCAGAGCGATTCATTCCCGTGGTGCCGGTTCAGTGAAGAGTTGCGCCAGTCGGTTTGCTTTCCTGCGCATTCCTTACGTCAGAGCTGCCTTCCTCGATTCCTTCTGGCTGCGACTTGTGATTGGCGGTGGCGCTCGTCACTGCACTCAGGACAACCGAGAAGACTTGGACGGACTCCTCAGCTACCGCAAGCCCGAACTCCGTAGCCACATACGCCAGACCGAACGTGATGTCCGGTAATTCGGCCCCTCCATTGAGCAAAGTCCTAATGAGGACGCGAACCTTGTCCATGACCTCATCCACGGTTAGCGCATCTGCTGCTGCGTCCTGCTCAATGGAGTTCGTCTCTTCTGTCATGCAGATTCCATGAAGGCCGACAAATGGACGACGTGATCGTCAACGACCAAGCCCGCACCGACGATGCCTGTGCCGCGCAGTCGCAGGTCGGTTCCCTGGGCCACCGCCTGAAATGTCTCGGTGGCGGCCGCGGCGATATGGCCGAGAAACGCGTTCACTGCCTCGGCATCAACAACGCCACCATCCAAGCGCTCTTGATCGAGGGCCTCCATGGCGTAGCTGCTGACGAGCTTGGTTAGTAATTTCTGATAGGTGCTCGGCGAGTCGAACAGCTAGATACCGAAGATTTGACCGTTCACGGCAAACACGCCGCCTACCTGACCAGGCACGCCATTGATGGCCGCTGCGTACGCTTCAACGTCTCCCGACGCCTCCACGTAGATGTCGGACATCGCTTCGGTGGCAGAGCGCGTGCCAAAGCGCGCCGCTTTGGCTGAGATGTCGTTCCAGATCGCGCCTTGATTGGAGCGGCGGGTTCCCGAGTCCCGGAGCGATTCCGAAACCTGTTCCATCTTTGCGGCGCGAGCCGCGGCGTACAGGCTGCGCTTCGCCGATCGGAAATGCCGGGAGTTGTAAGACCAGCGCCCTGCCTCGACACACGACACCGGGATGACCAATTCGGTATGTGCCCCGACCAAGATGGTCAGATTCAGGACGCGGTTCTGGCGGGCGCCGATCAGCTCTTCACCGTCGACGAGGAGGACCGGCGCGTCCCCCTTGTTCTTGAAGCGAAGCTCCGGAACGACCCCGCCCTCAGATACCTCCGTCACGGTTGCCAGCTGCCGTTCGAGTGCTTCGTCCAGCGTGATGTAGGAGGTTGACCGCGCATCTTTGCCGATCAGCGCAAACACGGACAGGTTTCGATACTTCTGAGCGGCTCCGATCTCGATCTGCGCAAGGTCATTGGAAATTGCAGCGAACTCACTCGGAAGCGCTTCGCCTTCGTTGTTGGATCGCGTGTTCGGGTGCGGTGCGTTCGTCATTGGAGGCTCCGGTTGTTTATCGTTCTGGCCATCTCTGTTGCACCGACCGTGCCACTGACGACAATGTCTGATATTTCAGTGGCTTAACATGCATTGGCCGCCTCATGCTTAGTTGGATTGACTCGAATTGGCAAAAATATATTTGTGTAAAATATAAATAATGTTGTATCATTGTTCGATGAAGACCTGCCTCCTCTCATGGATTGGGAAGGCCGACCTCGCCGCATCCCATGGGGCGGCAAAGGCTGGCGTTGGCCCCATCGGCCAAGCGGTCGCCTCACGCGAATTCAAAGAAGTGGTCTTGCTGACCGATTTTTCCGAAAACGAGGTCAAGCCATACGTTGAGTGGTTGGAAACGCAAACGCCTTCCAAGGTCGTCGTTCGACGGGCGAAGCTGACCGGGCCCACCAATCTCACGGAGATTTACCCGGCCGCGCGAGAAGCTCTTGAGGACCTCACGTCGTCTGGGAGAGAAGAGCGTCAGTTAACGGTACATATCAGTCCGGGTACGCCCGCGATGGCTGCTGTCTGGATACTGCTAGCCAAGTCACGGTTTCCAGTCGAGCTGATCGAGTCTTCGAAGGAGGCCGGTGTCCGCACGGTCGAAGTGCCATTCGACATCGCTGCGGACTTTGTCCCCGATCTTCTGCGGCACCCCGACGAGGCTCTCGGTCGACTGAGCGAGGGCGCTCCACCGGAAGCTCCTCAGTTTGGCGACATCCTCTACCGCAGCGGAGTCATGAGGCGGGTTGTGAGTCGGGCGCGTCTCATCGCATTCCGTTCGATACCCGTATTGATCGAAGGTGAGTCGGGGACAGGGAAAGAGTTATTGGCTCGCGCCATCCATCAAACCGGCCCGCGCCGGGGTCGAGAGATGATCGTGGTCAACTGTGGCGCGATACCTTCTGAACTCGTGGAGTCCGAACTGTTCGGCCACAAGAAAGGGGCTTTTACTGGCGCAACGAGTGACCACGCTGGCTACTTCGAAGCGGCAAACAAGAGCACTCTCCTCCTCGACGAAATCGGTGAGTTGCCAGCGGCTGCGCAGGTAAAGCTGCTCCGAATCCTGCAGGAGGGCGAAGTCACTCGGATCGGCGAAACCGAACGCCGACGCGTGGATGTGCGCGTAATTGCAGCAACGAACCGAGTGCTTGCGCGAGAAGTTGCTGCCGGCCGGTTTCGCGAGGACCTATTTCATCGACTAGCTGTCGCCGTCCTGAATCTGCCGCCGCTTCGGGAACGCCACGGGGACATCGGACTTCTCGTGGACAAGCTACTCGAACAAGTCAACGCCGAGAGCAAGACCGAGCCCGGATATAAGCATAAGAAACTTTCTGCCGGCGCAAGAAACGTTCTGCTTAATCATCATTGGCCGGGCAACGTGCGGGAGATGCTCAACACGCTTCGGCGTGCCGCGGTCTGGAGCAGCGGAACGACCATTACGGAGGAAGAGGCACGAGACGCAATCATTACCGGACCGCATGCGCCTGGTGCTCGAACGAGCCTACTCGAGCGGCCAATTGAGCAAGGCATTGATATTACGGCGATAATCGAAACCGTCTACCGCGACTACATTACTCGGGCACTTGCAATCACAGGCGGCAGTAAGACCAAGGCGGCCGAGTTACTCGGCCTAGCTAACTACCAGACTCTAAGCAATTGGATAAAGAAGTATCGCGTGAAGGTGTGATGGCACGCCGGTTGCGATAGACGGTAGCCGAGTGTCAGTTCTGGGAACGCAGGCAATCAATATATGAGCCGAAACGAACAAGAAACCTGCCGGAATCTGATCGAACCTGCCATTACGTCGGCGGGTTGGAATTTCGAGCACCAAGTTCTGATCGGCCCCGGTCGGGTAAATCTCACTGGCGAGCACATGTACGACGACAGCCAGAAGCTCCTCGTCGACTACGTCCTCCGACTTTGGCGCATGCCACTCGCAGTGCTCGAAGCCAAGGCAGAGTCGACCTCAGCGACCGACGGCATGCAGCAAGGCTCGCGATATGCACGGCGTCTTGGCCTGCGCTTCTCAATGGCGAGCAATGGCCATCAGTATGTCCTTACGGACAATCAATCCGGCAGCTTCGAGACGCTATCTTCTCCACCGTCGCCGGAGGATGTTTTCAAGCGCCTAGGCCATGAGATCGATTTGCAGACTTGGCGCGCAGCGTTTGAATATCCCTGGCACGAGGATCAAGTAACACGCAAGAGAGTCCGGCCCTATCAGGAGATGGCCATCTTTGAAGCGCTCACGCGTTTTGCATCGGGTAAGAAACGCGTTCTACTACTGATGGCAACAGGCACCGGTAAGACGTTCACGGTTTTCCAGCTTACATGGAAGCTCCTCAATGGCAACGCGCTGAAGCGCAATCACGTTCTGTTCCTCACGGATCGAAACAGCCTCCAGGATCAGGCCTATCGCGCCTTCTCCGCATTTCCCTCTGATGAACGAGTTCGAGTTGACAAGAACACTGTCGCAAGAGGTGAGCACACGGTTGGCAAGATCTTTTTCGCGAATTACCAATCCCTCGACGAAGAGCTTGACGGGAAAAAGGTTTATGAGCATTTCGACCCCGATTTCTTCGATCTCGTGGTCGTTGACGAGTGCCACCGCTCCGGATTTGGCGACTGGTTCGGAGTCCTGGAGTACTTTGGCGAGGCATTCCAGCTTGGCCTCACCGCGACGCCGCGCGAGATAGAGGAAGGCAGCCGAGCACTAACGGAGGCCGAGCGCCGCCGCAACACATACGATTACTTCGGTGCACCCGTCTACACCTATTCGCTGAGGCAGGCGATCGAGGATGGCTATCTTGTCCCCTACCTGCTGGAAGAGCGTGTCACGAATGTTGATGAAAACGGATTCGTGGGTCCGGACGGCAAGCGGTATGAGACGCAGAATTTTGAGCGCGACATCATTCTGCCGGACCGAACGCGCCTCATTGCCGCAGACATCTGGGATCAGCTTGGCAAGAACGGTTTGCGCGATGATAAGTCGATCATCTTCTGCGTCGATGACACCCACGCTGCTTTCATGGCTCAGGAGTTGCGCCGGCTTTCTGGGGATCCAGATTACGCCGCTCGGATCACTCGCGCCGAGCGAAATTCCCACCAGCTCGAGCGGAATTTTGGCGAGGTTGGCCGCACCAAGCCTCGCGTTGCAGTTACGGTCGACCTCCTTACCACAGGCTTCGATGCGCCGGACGTAAAGAACATCGTCTTCGCCCGGCCACTGCGAAGCGCCATCCTATATAAACAGATGAAGGGTCGCGGTACCCGCCTGTGCGATGACATCGATAAGCGCTACTTCACCGTCTTCGACTACACCGGGGCAAGCGCGCTTGAAGACGCTGAGTTCGACGGCCATCCGGCCAATCGACAGAAACCACTCAAGTCAGCCGATGGGTCGAGGAGGCATGAGGTCGCACGCGAGCGACCCGTCGAAGAGGGCGTTTCTGTCTATATCTCCCAGAGCCAGCGCTACGTGTGTCTCGCCGACGGTCAGAAAATCCCATTTGAAGAGTATCGCGAACAATCGAAGGAGTTCATCCGGACAATTGCGCCGGCTACTCTGTCCGAGCTTCTCAGGTTGTGGATAGACAAGAAGGACCGCACCGAGCTGCGTGAAGCCCTCAAGGATCATGACATCCATGTTGCGGCGTTCCGCCACTTCCTCGATCTTGAGACCACCGATGACGTAGACATCCTCGGAAAGGTTGGGTTTGATCTAATCCGAGTCCCAACCCGCCATGACCGCGTCGTGAGATTTTGGGACCAGGAAGAGCCGTGGCTCATCGAACAGACGCATGAAGGTGCGGTGCCTGATGACGGCCGAGTCAAGACCCGCTTCTGGCACACCACTCTCGATCATTACGCGCTGCACGGAGTCGACGACCTTGAGCGAGGCAATACCTATGGTGCGCCGCACTTTGTCGAGCAGTTTGGCAGCTTCGCGACGCTGCTGAAGGGTTATGGCGGGCCCGACGCCCTGCGTGCTGACCTCGAAGCAGTCAAAAGGCATCTCTACGTCCCCATGGCGATATGAACTCAATGCTATCGAATTCGAACCAGGCAAACGGACCCGAGCATCGTCGCCAGGACGTACAGCAGGCGGTTAAGAACGCTTGCGACCAGTTGAACAGCGACGGCGTAAACCCGCGTGATTATGTTGAACAGCTGGCATGGATGTTCTTTCTGAAAGCCTTTGACGAGTCGGAGAGCCGGCGCGAGCAGGAATCGGCGTTCGAAGGAACACGCTACAGCCGTCGACTCGACGGCCCCTATCGCTGGAATGAGTGGTCGAAGCTCACCGACAAACCAGACGAAATGCTCAGGTTCGTCGACGGCGACCTGTGGATAAAGCTTCAGAACTTAGGCGACGACGCGGTCGCCGAACGATTCCGGCGCATCTTCGGTTCGGTGAAGAATCATGCTCGGCGCGGGGCGACCTTTGCGCGTGTCGTCCAGCAGGTCAACCGTCTTCGCTTCGGCGATGCAACCGACGTAATTGTCCTTTCGGAGATCTATGAAAGCCTCCTCAAACAAGTGGCGGCAGATTCTGCGGGATACGCGGGCGAGTTTTATACCCAGCGGCACATCATCCGCGCGATGGTCGAGGTCGTGAAACCAAAGCTCGGTGAACGCATCTACGATCCTTGTGTGGGGACTGCAGGCTTTCTTGCTGAGTCGGCGGAATACATTAGGCGCCAGACCAAATCGCTTAGCGCGAACGATCTTCGCAAACTCGACAACGAAACCTTCTATGGACTCGAGTTGAAGCCTCTCAGCTACCTGCTCGGGAGCATGAACATGCTTCTGCATCGAGTCGAGGGTGCGAATTTCGAGCTGGGCAACACGCTTGAGCGCCACTCGGCGAGCGTCCCCGACAAGCACAAATATCAAGTCATCCTATCCAATCCCCCTTACGGCGGGAAGATGGCGCGCGAGCTTCAGTCGAATTTTACGATTCCGTCCGGATCGACGGAAACGCTGTTCGTGCAACACATCATGGCCAATCTGGCGAAGGGAGGTCGCGCGGCCGTGATCGTCCCAGAGGGCGTTCTTTTCCGCGGTGGAGCAGACCAGAAAGTGCGCGAACGTCTCCTGCGCGAGTATGACGTTCATACAATACTCTCGCTTCCGCCTGGCGTCTTTCTTCCTTACACGCCTGTAAAGACGAATGTCATCTTCTTCGACAAGCGCCAGGATGGGCGGACAACCGAAAGCGTCTGGTTCTACGAGCTGACAAATGATGGCTTTGAGCTAAAGCAGACCCGAAAACCGATCCAAGGAGATCAACTGCCCGACTTTCTGGCAAAGCAACTCGATCGTACCGTTAGCGGGAGCTCTTGGATCGTGCCGATGAGCGAGATCTCTGCGCGCAGCTATGATTTGTCAGCAAAGAATCCCTCTCGGGTCGACGACTATGAACACAAACCGGTACTTGAGCTGGTGCAATCGATCAGGGCAAAAGAGGATCGCGTTATTGAGTTGCTCGTGGAACTCGAAAACCTTCTTGAAGATCGACAATGACCGCATGCATCAAGAAGCCCATTGGCGAGCTTTGCTCTCTAATCAATGGGCGCGCCTTCAAACCTTCTGAATGGAGAACAGAAGGGCTACCCATTATTCGTATCCAGAACTTGAATGACCATAACAGACCGTTTAATCGCTATTGCGGTACGGTTGCACAGAAATTCTTGGTCCATACGGGCGACATCTTGCTCTCCTGGTCTGGCACGCCGGGAACATCTTTCGGATGCTTTCGGTGGCAGCGAGGTTCGGCAGTTCTCAATCAGCACATATTTCGAGTGGTTCTCGACGAGACTCTCATGGACCCGGACTATTTTGTCCATGCAGTGAATTCAACCCTTGAGCGACTTATCGAGCTGGCCCATGGAGGCGTCGGACTTCGACACATAACAAAGGAAAAACTTGAGGGCGTTGAACTACCTGTTCCGTCGCTCTTGGTGCAGCACCGTGTTGTATCCCAGATAGGGCATTGCATGGTGCGAATCGATGAAGCGGAGCGGCTCCGGAAGGCGTCGATTCGGGAAGTGGACGCGCTAGGCGCAGCCCTAATTGAAGAGCAAATGTCGACTGTCTGTGGCGACGAAGTCTCGCTGGGAGACGTTTGTACCATTGAGAGCCGTCTCGTAGATCCTCGTGATCCTACGGTAGCACCAATGATTCACGTCGGGGGCGCGAACATCGAGAGTGGGACAGGACGAATTGTTAACGCCATAACGGCCAATCAAGAGAAACTTACTTCGGGCAAGTTTCTGTTTGGCGACCAAGATGTGCTTTACAACAAGATTCGTCCCTACCTGAGAAAGGTCGCGCGTCCCGACTTCGCGGGCATATGTTCTGCGGATATGTATCCGCTTCGCCCGAGTCTGGACCGAATGTCTCGCGGGTTCCTCTTCTATCTGCTCCTTTCGAGAGATTTCACGGGGTATGCCGTTACTGTTTCAAACCGGGCTGGGATGCCAAAGGTCAATCGGAAGGACCTGTTCGCGTACAAGTTTCGGCTCCCCACGCTAGCTGCCCAGCTGGACATTGTCGACGTGCTGGACGAGGCGACTGGCGCCGTTCGGTCGTTGCGCTCCAATCTGAACTCGACCGCTGGCGCATTGAGCGAAATGCGGAGGGCCGTACTTCGCCGGTCGTTTAACAGCGAAGAGTAGGGTCCGATGATGACAAACGACCGCCAGCGAATCCTGCCTATCGAAGACGAGGATCTGCTCCTTGCGACTAAATCGCCCACGCAGCCGATTGCTTCACCAATCGCCCGCGTTCAGCGGGCAGTCAGTGCGGTGTCGCAGGATGATGTCGACATCACTATTCGCAATACTGTCGTTCCTACCGCTCTGCTTCTCTATATCCGGTGGTTGGACAGCGCCGAACAGGAACGCGAGGCGATGGCCGCCTTTGATGGCCAGCCGTATATGTCGACGCTTCCAGAGGGAATGTTGTGGCGGAACTGGAGCGAACTTCGGGGCCGCGACCTTACCGGATTTATCAGTCGAACGCTCCTACCATCGCTCGGCTCCACTGACATCTCCCCATTCGCCGCAAGGATAAGGCAGCTTGATCCGATCCAAGATGCACTGTTGCGTTTGCCGGAGGCGTTGCGCGACGAGCTGTTGAATGTGGTGGATTCACTGCCCTGGAGAAATTCTTCGGACTGGCTGGCAGCCGAGACTTTGCTTGCGGAGATGATTCGCCTGGGTGCAACGAAACGGTCAGGGTTCTATCTTCCTGAAGAGGCGGTTGAGCTTGTTCTCGAGATCGCCCAGCCGCAACCAGGCGAACGAGTTTATGACCCGTGCTTCGGTAGCGGCTCGTTACTTGCTGGTGCTGCTCGGCGCCTTCGCGAGGGCTCGAAGCGTCTATCGCCATCGCGCTGGGAGGAGCTTCGAAGCAATAGCATCTTCGGTGTAGAGATTAACCCGCTTGCCTATTTTGTTGGCATGGTGCGGGTCATCCTTTCTGGAATTGACAAGCCCGGCCTTGAATTGGGTAACGCTCTTGACCGACCGCTAATTAAGAATCTCGGTGCGGAGGGCTTTGACTGCGTCATTGCCAATCCGCCTTGGCGGGCAATAGTGCGGACCGCCCGGGACTCTTCGTTTGCCATTCAAGCGTCGAGCAGCGAAGGTCTCTTTATCCAGCTGATCGCTTCCAGTTTGCGGGCTGGCGGCCGAGCAGTAGTGGCTTTGCCAGTCTCATTTCTCTCCAGGTCTGGACCCGAGATGAGAGTACGCAAGTACCTGCTCGAGAGATTTCAAGTTGAGGGCGTCATCGCTTTGCCTCCGGGTCTGTACAAACCGTATGCCGACGTAGAGTCGGCGGTTCTCGTCTTCAGGCGAGGGAAGCCGTCGACCAGCATCAAGCTTTTACGAAGCGACAACTTTGCAGTCACGTTTGATGGGAGGGCGACCCCGGACACGCTCCCGAGTGAGGTGGCAGAACGATTTCGAGGAGGCACGACGGCGGATGGCTGCTGGGTTACGCCAAGCGAGGTCATCGCAAGTCGAGAGTTTGACCTTAGCCCCAAGCGAAGCGGACAAGAGGAATTGCAGCAGTCCCTGGAGCAGTTACGACGGATTGACTCGTCAATCAAGGTGAGTCCCCTCGTGGAGTTCTACGAGATCATTCCGGGCATCAGCTACCGACGTGATGATGTATTGGATCCAGAAGGATTTCCTAGCATTGAAAAGCGCCGAGGACTGAGACGCCAAGCTGTCGACGAAATCACAGCTCCCCAACAGATGCCTACTGCTGGGCTTGACGCTCTTCCGATGCTTGTCCGTGTCGGCGATGTCTCGTTGGGAACGGTCTCTCAGCCCAAGCTATTGCTTCGTAGCCCGGACCTACGCACGAAATGGAAAGGTGGTCGGCTGCGGCACGACGACATCTTGATTACCGTTTCCGGTACCGTTGGAAAGATCGGGGTCGTTGGACAAGGCTCGTCCAGAGAAATGGTCCCATCGCGCGGTATTTGTACCCTCCGCCAGAGATCGACTGAGGAACTGCTGGACGCGCGTTTCATCGCCGCGATCCTGGAGTCGGAAATCTACCAGGACTGGATTTCCGGGCACTCCAGAGGGGCGGTGATTCAGAACCTCTCCTCATCGGTCTTGAGGAACCTTCCCGTTCCTATTCCAAGCCTGCCAATTCAACAGCGAGTGGCGGCTTCGGTTCAGGCAAGCAGTGCAGATGGCTTCAGTGAGCTTAGTCGAGTGCTCGCGGCCGAGGAGGCTGACCTAGTTGCAATGTGGCTCGAGCAATTGCCTCTGACGCAAAGGGATACATCAAGTGGGCCTTGGGCGCGTAACTTAGAAAGGGCATTGCGGCCGGCCCCATTTGGGTGGTCGCCAACGGCAATGCAGCTAGCGCCCGCGTTGCTATCGCTCGAGACTGTTGAGGCGGCGCCCGGTATCCTCGGCAGCGGCTTGTTGAGATCAAAGTCGGCTCCGCCACAAGTTGAACTACCAGAGATTGAGGAATTTGCCCGGGCCATTCGGAACCTTCGCAACAAAGCAATTCACTCGAATACGCCGATTAATCCCCAACTGCGGGACTGGTTGGAGAAGCTCACGAGCGGGTTGGATAGCATTGTTGGAATTTCGGATATTCCGCCCGGCCCAGCCCGACTCTCACTCCTCGAGCGCGCCAAGCGGAATGCGCAAGACGCACTTCCGCACGCGAGGAGCGATGTGCCGGCAATCGCACGAGCCAGAAGAGTCACAGAAGGCGTCCTCAAGGTACTGGACAGCCAGATTGAGGCACTTCTCTCGGACATTAGGGTGGATTGCCAGCTAGAACAGCAATCCGTATTGACCGATGGCAGGTTGGCGATAACCGTCCGGATTTCGAATCACGCGCCCTTAGCTTTGCGCCAGCTCAAAGCCTCCACATTGCCCGGTGACGCAGACTTTTCAGCACCCTACCTTCCGGAGAATGGCTCGGGTACCTTTCAAATGCTGGTGTCGGAGCCTCAGGCCGGCCGACTTGACTTCAAGGTGTCGTGGACCGCGCAACGCTTTGACGGGAACCGGATCTCCGGCGAGATTCCGCTTAGCGTCGAGGTCAATCTGAACCCGTCGCAATCCGACACTTCCAGCGACCTCGGACCGAACCCATATACCGCCGGTCCGCCAGTCAGACGGCCGGAGATGCTCTACGGCCGTGAAAAGCTGATCGTGGGAATAAAGACGTTTCTCGCCGAGAAAACACAGTCCCCGGTCATCTTCCTTCAGGGTAATCGGCGAGCCGGAAAGAGTTCGATTCTTCTTCAACTCCGGCGCGAGCAGGCATTGGCGCACTGGCTAATGGTCTACTGCGATCTACAAAAGGCTACGGTAGGCGGACCACGGCCCGGCGTCCCAACAGAGAAGGTATTCGCCCTTATCGCTAGGTCGCTCGCCGAGGCAGGCTTCGATGAGAACATCATCCTATGGCCTGTCGGGCAACAAAAGCCCGGGTCTTTCGAGAATAGGGCGCAATACCTATTCAAATTCAACCAAGCCTTTAGGGCCGCGTCAGCCCTGGAAAGCGCCTTCGAAGCTTGCAACGATTTCATCCGCGCAACACTCGACTCGCTGACGACTCGTCGCCTGCTGTTGATGGTTGATGAGTTCGACAAGATCCAAGAAGGTATTGAATCAGGCATCACGAGTTCGGAGGTACCGGAGAACATACGAGCGATGCTAAACAATAATGCCGGGCTGGGTGCGATTCTCAGTGGCTCCCGCATGATGTTTCAAATGCGGCACGATTACTGGTCTCCCTTGTTTGGGATGGGCTTTCATGTTGACGTGACCGCTATAGATCGCGCGGACGCAGCTCGACTTGTCACGGAGCCAGTGGCCGGAAGACTTACTATTCACCCAACTGTGGTCGACCACATCGTTAGGCTCTGCGCGTCCCAGCCATATCTGATTCAAATGGTCTGCAGCAAAATCTTCGTGCGTTGTAGCGTTTCTGGAGACCGGGATATAACCATTGCGTTTGTGAACGATGTCGTTAACAACGACCTCATCGCTGGATGGGGTCACTACAACCCATTCTGGGTGTCTGCCGATTTTGAGCGCACTCGGCTCTTGCTTTTTGTCGTGGATCGACTATCGACCGCCAACGATGGAGCGCCAGTTTCGCTACTCATGATCGAAGACGAATTAGTGCAATGTGGCGTGCAGCTGCCCAGAGATGAACTTGTCGGCGATCACTTAAAGGCGTTGATGCAGTTGGAACTCATTGCTAATGAGAAGGACGGCCGTTACCGAATTGCTGTTCCGCTCTTCGCGATGTGGATGAACCGAAACAAAGACTACCAAGATCAGCTGGAACGCGCGCAAGTCGAAAGCAAGCGGAGAGCCACGCAATGAGCAATTGCTATAGTGTTTTCGGAACACAGGTCGCTCAAATGCGGGGGCGAAGGTCGCTGTTTGCTCAAGTGGTTGGCGAGCTTACAAAGCCCACTCCCTCAAATGTTTCTCTGGTAGGTCCTAGATACATTGGTAAGACTGTGCTGATCAACGCATTGATTAAACGGTTTAACGCACCTGGTTCCGAGTATCGCGTTGTCGTCTACTGGGACTTGCGGGACGGTGTGCCCGACACCGATGGCATCTTCTACGAACAACTCTGTATGAGGTTGCGAGGTCGATTACACGACACGGGGTTGGCAAAGTATGTCGGATACCTGCCCCCCGGCAATTCGGATGTCACGGAGAACATTGACCTCGTACTGTCTTCGCTGCAAGACGATGGCGTTTCCGTCTTAATTGCCTTAGACCATTTTGACCGTATTTTGTACGCCACCGAACTCTCTCGCAATCTTTGGGACTATCTGGCCAGCCTGATTCGGCGTTCCAATTTTCGCTTGATTACTGCAAGTCGCTCGCCAGTCAATGACTTGGTTCCTACTACTGAGTCCAAAACCTCGTATTTCTGGGAGTTATTGGGAGCGCCCGTCTACGTGCGCCCGTTTTCGATCGACGAAGTTGACGAGTTCGCGGAACCGTTGACGAGTGCCGGAGTGACGCTGGGCACGGGATGCCAGAAGCAGGTCATTCGTCTGACCGGCGGCATCCCCGTACTGATGGCTGCTTTGTTCGATGCGGCAGAGTCGGCTGGCCGGAAAGACATCCCCCCAGAATGGCTTCGGACATTGTTGGAAAGTGATGAAGAGCGATTCGCTCACCTTTGCGAGGCTATTTGGCAGGATTGTCCGGCCGCGGTTCAGGATGACCTAACGGATCTTGTGAACGGTGATGCCACGCTCAATAGCTTATCCCCACTGCGCCAAGCGGCATTGAAGGATCGAGGCTTCGTTCACACTATTGATCGTCGCGCTTCCGTAGAGTGTGAACTTCTCCAGTCGGTTGCAAAGTCCTACGGCGCAGGGGCATACAACGTTCGGAAGTTGTTGGACTCTCCCGAGAGCGAAGCAGCCTCCTTCCGAAAGATCCTTGAGCTAAAGCTTGACCGAGTAATTGCAGGGGACCAAGACTTGAAAAAACGGGTTCAACTCGCCGTTAGAGGGTTGGATGAAACAGGGAACGCGGCTGTTGGCTTGATCCGTGACATTGCAAAAAACGCCGTCCATGTCGCCTGGAACGTGGAGTTCCCGGGCGGCAAGATTCCAAGGGACCGCTACGCAACACTCGCGGACCCGATAGAACGTGGCGGAGCGGGTATAAATCAGGACTGGCTGAGCAAGGAAGAAGATGTATTTGCCCGCCGCAATATCCTGCGCGCAATGTGCGGAGACGACACGAGGCCGAGGATCACCAAGAGGATCTCTCGACCTGTTGTTTTGATGATCGATTTCCTATACAACGCAGGCAATTTTGCGGCTCATGCCTTGGACAAAGATCGCGAGCAATGGAAAAGAGAAGGAGTTGACTTTGGGCTCGCAGTAGTCCTACTTTCTTCGGCCGTTGAGCTGTTCCGGCGCCTTGTCGCAGACGCGAGCAATCCAGATGTATGGCCTCGAACTCGCCTGGAGGCTTGAGACCCTCGCGTGCCCTGAGTGCGCAACGTCCATGCGCTTGACCGAAAGCGATGTGAAGGCGTTGCGCGAGGGAGTTCTCAGGTCCGCGTTCACGTCGACGCACTGACTGGAAAAGGGGGCGACCGCGATTAGGGTCAGCTTCGGCGGGTGTCGAACTCCTTGCCTACTCCTTGAGGTTCGCTATGAAGCGCTTTAGCCGCACGCGATCCTCGGGCAGCATGTGGAAAAACGCCACCTTGAATTTGGTCGAAGACGACCGGCTCACGCGAACGTCAGGGATCTGCGAAGCGACGTGCTCGAAAGCGGGATTAAACCGCCGCTCGTCCCAACCAGTCCGCGCAAAGATCGTCTCTGCATGCACGCTGTCGGGCCCAGCCAGGGCGAGTTCTGCAACTGTCAGCGTATCTGCAATCGGGTCGCGAGCGAACGCGAGTTCGTCGAAAGTGAGGTAGAGATCGAGCGACGGTTGGAAGGGAGGCAGCCCGCCGCCAAACGTGTGCGACACCTCAACGAACCCGTCCGTTTGTAGCTCCGCAATCGCTTCCTTGAGCTCCGCCGCGGTGTTGTCCTTGAAGGCCTCACGAAGCTTGTCAGGAGCGACGGGGTTTCGCCGGCCGTCGGCGTCCTGCTCGACAACCCAGACGGCGACCTTGCGCGCCAGCAACGACAACTGGAGATTCATGCCCATTAGGTCATTCGGATCATCCGGGTTTATGGCTGGCACCCTCGTAGTGAAGAGTACGGGCGATTGACTGCTAGTCGGCGACGGTGAGCCGCCGAGCCAAGCGTCGAGCTTGTCGATGACCTTCTGGCCGATAACGGCGAACTGGCGGATGTCCTCGCCGACGAGATGAACCGTTTCACCGATCTTGGCGTCGTTGGCGTGCGCCGCAAACTTATCGTCTACGACGCTGAGATTGTGCCCGATGATGTGACGTTTCTCGATGTTCAACTTGAGCGCCCCCGCTTCCGTGCTCGTTAGATCCGTGAACGGGTCGAGACCTAACTCTTGGAAGCGCTTAAGTCCTTTGTCGACGTTCTGGAAGTCATTGCCCGCTTTGGTGGCGGAGTTTGCGGCGACCTGTGTTTTGCCATATAGGTAAATTGCCTTGAGCGTCGCCTCGAACGCTGTAAGGATATCCTCATGGGCGTTGCCCAACAGGCGGTATGCAAGCTCCTCCTTTCCGGTGGCGATTTGCTCCGCTAGCGAGACTTGGTCGTCGACCAACTCAACTTCCCGCGCAAAATGCAGTCGTACATTGGGCGCCCCGCAGTCAGGACAAAACAGCCCAATCGCGAAAACGCCGTAGTCGCGCCCACAATGGTCGCAGACTATCTCGCGCATTAGGTCTTGGCGCGCGAACCGTGGCTTTGGCTTAGGCGTGCTCCGCTTGACGTTCACCGTGACATTGTTGGACGAACTGCCTGTGAAGGCATCCTTGAACGTCTGCACGAAGGCATCCTCAATGTCCTGGGCGGCTTCGTGCTTAACCAGCTCCAGCGCGGCCTTTCTGTCGTCCGGATGTACATACGCGGGGTCGTCCGCGACCGTGCCGCTGTAGGGACACACCGTCAGGTTGGTGCGGGGCTCATGCTTCATCCGTGCTCGTAGCTCTGCGGTCAGCGGCACTTCGGCGAGAACTTCACCGAGTAGAAAGTGCCGAGGATGAGCGTCCGCGTTGGGCGAGAAACGGTAGACGCGCCCTCCGGGCGTTCGCGGCAACGGTACCCCCAGCTGCATGTTGCTGGTCGTGCCGCCGGTTCGATAGCGATTCAGCCGCGGGAACTTCATATCATTTGAATGAGCGCGGACGAGGATATATCAATCATACAAGCGAGATACAAGCTTCTGCGGAACGGCGGTCCAACGTGGGCTCTTGCCCGGCCAAGGCTGGATTTTCGAGCTTAAGCATGATGGCTTTCGCGCGCTGGCGAGGACGGGCGCCGCTAGTGCCCTGCTATCTCGTTCGGGAAGGGCGATGGCGGACCCGTTTCCGGAGGTGATGCGCGCGCTTAGCAGCATGCGCCGCAACCTCGTGCTTGACGGCGAGCTCGTCATCCCGATCAGACCGGGCGGTCCGACTTCGAAGAGGTTCGGCGCCGCAACCTGCTTCAACGCCCGTGGATGATCGCTGACGCAGCGGAAGACGGCCGGCGGTGCTCGTCGTGTTCCACGTGCTCGAGTTGGACTGCGAGGATCTGCGGGAATGCCGCTACTCAGCCCACGAGAGGCGTTGGACAAGCACATTAAGCCCGTAGGCAATCAGACCACCGAGCACGGCGAGCACCCCTACTTCGTGCCGAAGCGAGAGCAGACGCGCCCTATTCGGCGCGCGCTTCAGCGCTTAATGGAGGATCAAGAATCGCCCAATACTCCCGTCGTGTCCGTTGTGAGGCTAAGGAATGCGGTTGAGTAATGAGTGTGAGGGACGCCTGAGACACGTCGCACATACCGCATGAATGATGTGCCCTAGTTGCTTGTTCTTATTGGCGTCCCCAAGGGGATTCGAACCCCTGTTACCGCCGTGAAAGGGCGATGTCCTGGGCCTCTAGACGATGGGGACCGTTGGGACAGTCGCGGCCGTCACGCCCAGCGCCGCAACCAGGTCGGTGGTGGAGGTAAGCGGGATCGAACCGCTGACCTCTTGCATGCCATGCAAGCGCTCTCCCAGCTGAGCTATACCCCCACGGCGAACACGAAATTATAGCGGACGCACATAAGCCGGGCAACGCGCTCACGCAACGTGTGCGATATGCATCCGGCCCCGATCGCGCGCCCGTATCATCGCCGGTCGCTTCCACGCTTTCCAAAGTCACACAAGAATGCCTCCGAACACGCTTGCACCCGCGGACAGGTTGACGCTGGCGCCCCTCGACGGCCGGGTCGTGCTCATCACCGGCGCAACGGGCGGCGTGGGACGCGCTCTTTCGCTCGCCTGTGCCCGCGCGGGCGCCACCGTGGTGATCCACGGCCGCGTCGTGCGCAAGCTCGAGGCGCTCTACGACGAGATCATGGCCGCGAACTTGCCCGAACCGGTCATTCTTCCGCTCGACCTCGCGCGCGCGGAAGCCGCCGATTTCGCGAATGTCGCGAGCGCGCTCGACGCGCAACTCGGACGACTCGATGCGCTCGTGCACACCGCCGCGTCGCTTGGCTCGCTCGGCCCGCTCGAGCATCAATCCTTCGACAACTGGCTCGCGCTCCTTCGCGTGAATGTGGCAGCGCCGATGGGACTGACGCGCATCGCGATGCCGCTGCTCGCACGCGCACCCGACGCAAGCGTGGTCTTCACGCTCGACAGCCGAGGTCAGGAGCCGCGCGCGTATTGGGGCGGGTATGCGGTGACGAAAGCAGCCATCGCCGCGCTCGCGCACGAACTTGCCGATGAGTGGGAGCATCGGCCGACGTTGCGCGTCAATGCCGTCATACCCGGCCCCATTCGTTCGCCGCTCCGCGGCCAGTCGCATCCCGCCGAAGATCAATCCAGACTTCCTTTACCGGAAGCGCTCATTCCGCTCTATCGACACCTCATTGCCGGCCAGACGAAGGCCGAGAGCGACGCGCTGATCGATGTTCAAGCCTGGCTTGCGGAATTGCCCTGCGTCGCCTCGCTTCGTCCATAGCGGAGCAGTACCCGCAGGCGACGAAAGTCCTGCGGCGGCAGCATGTCCGGCAGGATCAGGATGGTGCGCGATCGCCAGCGACCGAAGGGACGCCAGACCAGCGTCGTGAGACGCGAGCCCACGTAGCTGTCGTGATGCACGCGCCCGGCACACGCGTTACCGTCGCCCGTCACGATCACGACCGTAAGGTCACCGCGGAGCTCGAACTGTCGCACAGCGCGCGGACCCAACCGGAACGCGATGACGTAAATTCGGTCGATCGCCCACACGACGACGACCATCGTCGCAAGCGCAAGCACAGCTGCATCGAATGGGAACGTCGCGATGACCGCGCACGTTGCAACGGCAAGCGATGCAATCAGCGCCAAGGCCATCACGGATGACGTGAGCACGACGCGGACGGGCGGCGGCCATTGCATGGACGCAATGAGACCGCGGCGGTGAGAGGAGCGCGATAGACCAAACGGCCGAGTGACCGTTGCATGCGTCGCTTGCTCGGCGCTCGCGTCAGTGTAAGGGGGTCGCCGCCCCTATGCGGGCGTCGTCAACGAATGCGTCGTCTCTTCCGCAAATCGCGACGGAGTCGCCTGCTTCGCCAGCATCATCCACGTGGCGACGACCGTATCGGGATTGAGCGAGATGCTGCCGATCCCCTGCTCCACCAGCCACTGCGCAAGATCGGGATGATCGGACGGCCCCTGGCCGCAGATGCCGACGTAGCTTCCTCGCGCGCGACACGCCGAGATCGCCATCGCGAGCATCGCCTTGACCGCATCGTCTCGCTCGTCGAACGTCGTTGCGATTGCTCCGCCTGCGTCGCGATCGACCCCAAGCGTCAACTGCGTCATGTCGTTCGAGCCGATCGAAAACCCGTCGAAGTGCTCCAGGAAGCGATCGGCGAGCAGCGCGTTCGACGGTATTTCGCACATCATGATCAAGCGCAAGCCGTTCTCGCCGCGGCGCAGTCCATTCTTCGCCAGCAAGCGCACGACCTGCTCCGCCTCGTTCACCGTTCGCACGAACGGAACCATCAGCTCGACGTTCGTGAAGCCCATGTCGTCGCGTACGCGGCGCATCGCTTCGCATTCGAGCGCGAAGCATTCGTAGAACTCGGGTGCGACGTAGCGGGACGCGCCCCGGAAGCCGAGCATCGGGTTTTCCTCGTGCGGCTCGTACGCGGATCCCCCGACCAGGTTCGAGTATTCATTCGACTTGAAGTCCGAAAGCCGGACGATGACCGGTTTCGGAAAGAATGCGGCGGCGATCGTCGCAATGCCTTCCGAGATCTTCGACACATAGAACTCGGTGGGGCTCGCATAGCCGGCGATGCGTCGCTCGATGTCCCGCTTCACGTCGACCGATTGCCGGTCCAGCTCCAGCAGCGCCTTCGGATGAATGCCCACGTTGCGATTGATGATGAATTCCAGACGCGCGAGGCCGACCCCCTCGTTCGGAAGCTGACGGAACTCGAAAGCCAGTTCGGGATTGCCGACGTTCATCATGATCTTGGTTGGGCACTTCGGCATGCGATCGAGCGCGACTTCGACGATCTCGACTTCGAGCAGGCCGGGATACACATGACCCGTGTCACCCTCGGCGCAACTGACGGTGACCGGCTTGCCGTCCTCGAGCGTCTGCGTCGCGTCGCCGCAACCGACGACCGCGGGAATGCCGAGCTCGCGCGCGATGATGGCAGCGTGACACGTCCGTCCGCCACGATTCGTCACAATGGCGCTTGCGCGCTTCATCACCGGCTCCCAGTCGGGATCGGTGATTTCGGTGACCAGGACGTCACCGGCCTCGACGCGGTGCATCTCCGAGGATGACTTGATCAATCGCACCGGCCCCTGCCCGATCTTCTGGCCGATCGCGCGCCCGGTTGCGAGCGGCTCTGCCTGGGTCTTCAAGCGATAGCGACGCAGCGAGCTCGCGTCGTCGCGCGATTTCACGGTTTCCGGCCGCGCCTGAAGGATGTATAGACGGCCGTCGTTGCCATCGAGCGCCCATTCGATGTCCATCGGCCGCGCGTAATGCCTTTCGATTGCGACCGCGTAGCGAGCGAGTTCCTCGGCTTGCTCGTCGGTCAGGGAAAAGCGAACGCGCTCCGACTCCGGCACGTCGACGACACGCGTCGACTTTCCGGCAACGCCCGCTGCGTCGAGCACCATGCGCGTCGCCTTGCTGCCGACACTCTTGCGAAGCACCGCCGGCCGGCCCAACTCCAGGTTGCGCTTGTACACGTAGAACTCATCGGGGTTCACCGATCCCTGCACCACCGACTCGCCAAGCCCGTATGAAGACGTGATGAGCACCACGCCCTCGAAGCCGGACTCGGTGTCGAGCGTGAACATGACTCCGGCGGCGGCCTTGTCGCTGGCGACCATCCGTTGCACGCCCGCCGAAAGCGCGACCTCGCCGTGGGCGAAACCGTGGTGCGCACGATAGGCAATCGCACGGTCGTTGTAGATCGACGCGAAGACCTTAGGAATCGCTTTTAATATATTACTTAATCCAATGATATTAAGGAACGTATCCTGCTGCCCGGCGAACGACGCGTCCGGCAGGTCCTCGGCCGTTGCGGACGAGCGGACGGCGAATGCCGGGTTCTCCTCGCCGGTGGCGACGGCGCGATAGGCGGCCTCGATCTCCTGCACGAGCGCGGAAGGCAACGGTGCGTTTTCGATCCAGGTTCGGATCGTGTTTCCGGCGCGGGCGAGCGCGCGAACGTCGTCGACGTCGACGGACGCAATCTCCGCTTCGATCCGCTCGGCGAGTCCGTCCTGTTGCAGGAATTCGCGAAAGGCGTCCGCCGTTGTCGCAAAACCGCCGGGCACGCGAATGCCAGCCGCCTGGAGCTCGCCGATCATCTCGCCGAGGGATGCATTTTTGCCGCCTACGTGCGGTAAATCCCGCATGCGCAAGCGCTCGAGTGGTATGACGCGGAGTGAGTCCGACATGCGGGAGATCCTAGCGGGGAACGGCACGCAGCAAGTTGATCGGCTGCACCAGCGATTTTAGCAAGCAGGTCCGATGCCACTTGCTGCCGCGTCAATGCGACGCGCGATGCGAGCGACGCACACGTCGGGGCGGAGCAGAAACAACGGCGCCCGCTCGGGGCGGGCGCTCGATGTTGCGCGAAGCGGCGCGCTAGGGTTGCGCGCCTTTCACTGCTCCGTTCAACGGCTCAGTCGCTATGTCCTTCGGTGCTCGGCATTGCGGGCGATCCCGTGGCGGCAAATCCCTCGCCGATCGATGCGGGCACGGCGAGGTCACCGAATGCCGCGGGGTCCTGGCCTGCGCTGCGGCTGCGTGCTGCACGCCGCAAGCTGCGATAAAGGTCCGGATGCGCTTCCTTCAGATAGCTGATGATTTCGAAGTCGATACGCTTCACTTGCGACAGATCGATTTGCTCGACGTGCACGAGTCGCAGTAATTCCTTCACCGGCCGAGGCATCTCGCGGCCGCTTTCATAACGCGAGCCACCGCTCTGCGTCACGCCGATTTGCGTCCAGAATTGCTCCTGGTTCATCCCGAGCCTGCGTCGGATTTCCCTAGGATTCAATACGCGATCGAAGAATTTCACTGCAACTCCGCGTCAGAAAATGAGTTTCATATCCAAACAGCTATACCATTGGCATATGGTTGCGCTTTCCGCGTCCGCTTTCAAGCGGGACCGACCGACGGCGCGAAAATTGCGGCGGAATGCTGCAAAATTGAGACGCGGCACCGGCGCGTCCCCAAAACGGTCAATGTCGACGACGCCCATCGCGCACCTCCCGCGCCGCCCCGCCAACCGCCGCTCCGGCGCCGGCCGGTACGGCATGCGCGCACTCGATTGACGCTTCAATGCTCCACTACGATCTCCACTGCCATTCGACCCGTTCGGACGGCGTTCTATCCCCAACGGACGTGGTGCGCCGCGCCGCTTCGCGGGGCGTAGACGTTCTCGGGCTCACCGATCACGATGAACTCGCGGGCCTCGACGAAGCCCGGGAGGCTGCCCAAGAGGTGGGAATCGTGGTCGTTCCCGGCTCCGAGTTGTCGGTCACATGGGAGGGCGAGACGATCCACGTTCTCGGGCTCGGTGTCGACCCGCGGGACAGCCCGCTTGCCACCGGGTTGGCGGGCATTCGCAACGGCCGGGACGAGCGGGCGCGACGCATCGGCGAAGCGCTCGAGGTTGCGGGGATTCCGGATGCGTTCGAAGGCGCGCTTACGTACGTGACGAGCGAGCGCCTGATCTCGCGCACGCACTTCGCGCGCTATCTCGTCGAGTCGGGGCACGTTCGAGACATGAAGGACGCGTTCAAGCGCTACCTGACCGCTGGCAAACCCGGGTACGTGCCGCATGCCTGGGCGTCGCTTTCGCAGGCGGTGACGTGGATTCGCGGTGCCGGCGGTCAAGCGGTGATTGCCCATCCGGGGCGCTACAAGCTCACCGCGTCCGGGCTGAGAAGTCTCGTGGCCGAATTCCGCGATCTGGGGGGCGCCGGCCTGGAAGTCGTATCGCCGTCGCACACGAGCGCCCAGTACACGGAGTTCGCCGCCCTCGCCCGTGCGCACGGGCTGCGCGCCTCGTGCGGCAGCGACTTCCACGGGCCTGGGGAAAGCCACCTCGACTTCGGCGATCTGCCGCCGATGCCGGCGGGCGTGGAGCCCGTATGGAGCGACTGGTAGGACGAGCCATCCGATGCCCGAGCGCCGCACTGTGTTCTTCGTTTCCGATCGCACCGGGATTACTGCGGAGATGCTCGGCAACAGTCTGCTCACGCAGTTCGAGGACATCCAGTTTCATCGGGTCACGATTCCATTCGTCGACTCGATGGAGAAGGCCGCGGATGCGGTACGGCAGGTGAACGCTACGGCCGCTGCCGAGGGCCGCCGGCCGATCGTCGTGAGCTCGGTCGTGGATGAAGTGATGAGCGCGGCGATCCGCCGCGACGCGCAGGCGCTCACGCTCGACATGTTCCAGATCTTCATCCAGCCGCTCGAGGCCGAGCTCGGCGCTAAGAGCTCGCACGCAGCCGGCCGCTCGCATGGCATCGCGAACAGCCACGAATACTTTGCACGGATGGAGGCGATCAATTTCACCCAGGCGTACGACGACGGTGCGGCGACCCGCGATCTCGACAAGGCGCAGGTGATTCTCATCGGCGTCTCACGCTGCGGCAAGACGCCGACCTCGCTCTATCTCGCGCTGCAGTTCGGCATCCGGGCCGCGAACTTTCCATTGACGCCCGACGATTTCGCCGACCGGCGCCTGCCCAAGTCGATCGTCCCGTTTCGCGAGCGGCTGTTCGGACTCACGATCCAGCCCGAGCGGTTGCGCGAGATACGCGAGGAGCGCCGGCCGGGCAGCCGCTACGCCGAACTCGACAATTGCCGCCACGAGGTGCGCGAGGCCGAGAACCTGATGCATCAGCACGACATTCCGATGCTCGACACGACGTCGAAGTCCATCGAGGAGATCGCAACGACGATCCTGCATCGGGCGAAGCTCGAGCGTCACATCTACTGAAGTCAGCGGCGACCGGCGCGCTGGCGGACACTTTCGAAGAGCAGCACCGCGGCGGCCGCCGCGGCATTGAGCGATTCGCTCCCAGGCGCCATGGGGATCGTCACGCGCTGATCGGCAAGCGCAACGAGATCATCCGACACTCCCCGGCCTTCGCTGCCGATCGCGATCGCTATGCGTCCGCGCAGATCCGCCTGATAGACGCTCGGCGCGTCGCCGACGACGCCCACGATCAGCCGGCCGCCGGCTGTTCGAAACGCCCCGATCCACGCAATGAGATCCACATCCTCGATGACGGCAGTGAGGAATTGCGCGCCCTGGCCTGCACGCAAGGCCTTCGGCGACCACGCGAACGCGCAGTTGCGCGACAGCACGACCTGATCGGCGCCGGCCGCCGCTGCGGTCCGAATCATCGTTCCGACGTTGCCCGGATCCTGGACATCCTCGAGCAGGAGGCAATGGTGACCGGGCGAAGACGCCGCGGCCGCAGGGACGCGTACGGTGGCGAGCACACGCACGTCCGGCGGCACGGAGGCAATCTCGGAAAACAGTGCGCGTGAGATCGCGAGCGCGCGCGACGGCGGAACCCGGTCAATGAGCGCGGCGACTTCAGGATCGTCGATGCTGTCTTCGACGACGATCAGCGTGTCGGGCGCGCCGATCCTCTCGCAGTAGAGTTGCACGACATGCGTGCCTTCGAGCACGCAGCGGCCGGATTTCCGCCGCTCGCGCGACGAGGCGATCAGGCGCGCGACTTCACGCAGCCGCTCGTTATGGCGGCTTGCGATCCGCTGCACGGCGTGATGCGTTGGGAGCGGCGGGCTTGACGCCTGCGCCTCCGCTCTGGACCTGGAACATCACTTCGTCGTGCCGGATCATTCCGAGCTCCGCTCGCGCGCGCTCCTCGATGGCCTCCGAGCCGGTCTTGAGATCGCGGACGTCCGCGTCGAGCGCGTCGTTGCGCGTCTTGAGCTTCGCGTTGGTTTCGCGCTGCTGGGCGAGCTGCGCGTCGTATTCACGCACGTGCAGCCACCCCCCCTTGCCGAGCCACATCGGATACTGGAGCGCCGCGATCAGCAGAGCGAGCGCGATCGCGAGCCAGCGCATTTCCGCCGTGTTCCTAGCGCAGGTTGAAGAAGGCCGCGCGCCCCGGGAACGATGCGGCGTCTCCCAGGTCTTCCTCGATGCGCAGCAACTGGTTGTACTTCGCAATGCGATCCGAGCGCGACAGCGAGCCGGTCTTGATCTGGCCGGCATTCGTGCCGACGGCAATGTCGGCGATGATCGAATCCTCGGTCTCGCCGGAACGGTGCGACACGATGGCCGTATAACCTGCGCGATTCGCCATCGTGATCGCCGCGAACGTTTCCGAGAGCGTGCCGATCTGGTTGATCTTGATCAGGATGGAATTGGCGATGCCGCGGGCGATGCCCTCGCGGAGGATCTTCGTATTGGTCACGAAGACGTCGTCGCCGACGAGCTGCACGCGTTCGCCCAGACGCTCCGTCAGGTGCTTCCAGCCGTCCCAGTCGTCTTCGGCCATGCCGTCTTCGATGCTGAGGATGGGGTAGCGGTCGCACCACGTCGAAAGGACGTCCACGAACTGCGCGGCGGTCAGCGCGCGGTTCTCCGATTCGAGCCGATACGCACCGTCGCGATGGAATTCGGTCGCCGCGCAGTCGAGCGCGAGCGCGATGTCCGTGCCCGGCGTATAGCCGGCCCTGTCGATCGCCTCGACGAGCAATTGCAATGCGGCTTCATTCGACGGAAGGTCGGGCGCGAATCCGCCTTCATCGCCGACGGTCGTCGGCATGCCGCGCTCGTCGATCATCTTCTTCAGTGTATGGAATACCTCCGCGCCGCAACGCAGCGCCTCGCGAAACGTCGGCGCGCCGAGCGGTACGAGCATGAATTCCTGAAGGTCGATCCGGTTGTTCGCATGCGCGCCGCCGTTGATCACGTTCATCAGCGGAACGGGCAGCTGCATCTCGCCGGCACCGCCCAGATAGCGATAGAGCGGCAACGAACACTCGTCCGCCGCCGCCTTGGCCACGGCGCAGGAGACCGCGAGGATCGCGTTGGCGCCGAGTCGCGCTTTGTTCTCCGTGCCGTCCAGTTCGATCAGCGTGCGATCGATCAGGCTTTGCTCGGTCGCATCGAGTCCGAGCACTGCTTCGCAGATCTCGGTGTTCACGTGCTCGATGGCCTTCGTCACGCCCTTGCCGAAGTAGCGGGCCTTGTCGCCGTCGCGAAGCTCGATCGCCTCCTTCGATCCCGTGGACGCGCCGGAGGGAACGGCGGCACGACCGGAGACACCCGATTCGAGGACGACGTCCGCCTCGACGGTGGGATTGCCGCGCGAATCGAGGATTTCGCGCGCGATGACGTCGACGATTGCGCTCATTGGGGACCGGGCTTCGGCAAGGTTGGACCAAGCATCATGTCGCGCTCGGGAAAGCCCGCGAGCTTCACCGTCGCGTCGATTTCCTTCAGTGTCTCCAGCAGCGATCGCATCCGGTTGAGCGGCCATGCGTTGGGACCATCCGACAGCGCTTCATCGGGCTTCGGGTGCGTTTCCATGAACAGGCCGGCAATGCCGACGGCGACCGCCGCCCGCGCGAGCACCGGCACGAATTCGCGCCGACCGCCCGACGCCGTACCCTGCGCGCCGGGCATCTGTACCGAATGGGTTGCATCGAACACGATCGGACAGCCGGTGTCGCGCATGATCGCGAGCGCGCGCATGTCGGAGACGAGGTTGTGATACCCGAACGACGTTCCGCGCTCGCAGACGAGGATGTTGTCCGACTGGCTCGCCGCGTGCGCCTTCTCCACGACGCGGCGCATGTCTTCCGGCGCGAGAAACTGCCCCTTCTTGATGTTCACCGGTTTCCCCGCGCGGGCAACCGCCTGGATGTAATCGGTTTGCCGGCACAGGAACGCCGGCGTCTGCAGCACGTCGACGACTTCGGCGGCCGCCGCGATCTCGTCTTCGGCGTGCACGTCCGTCAACACCGGAACCGCAACGTGCTTGCGCACATCGGCAAGCACCCGAAGCCCCTCTTCCATGCCCGGTCCGCGAAACGACGACAGTGACGTCCGGTTCGCCTTGTCGTAGGACGACTTGAAGATGAACGGGATGCCGAGATCGGCGCAGATGACCTTCAGTTCACCGGCGACATCCATTTGCAGCTGCCGCGATTCGACGACGCAGGGCCCTGCGATGAGGAACAGGGGGCGATCGAGGCCGACCTCGTAGCCGCAGAGCTTCATGGGGCGTCGTCGGCGAAACTCGATCGGGGGACGGAGATCAGGGGAAGATCCATCTCCGGCCGGAGATTCAGGCCGATGCGACCAGCCGCGCGACGGGCGCGGACGCGACGTTGTCGCGGCGCTTCTGACGCTCGATCGCGGCGCGCACGAAGCTCACGAAGAGCGGGTGACCGCGCCGCGGGTTCGACGTGAACTCGGGGTGGAACTGGCATCCGAAGAACCATGGATGCTCCGTCAGCTCGATCATCTCGCACAGATCACCGGCCGTCGCACTCTTCGTCCACGCGCCGACCGTAAGGCCGGCGGCTTCGATGCGCGGCAGGTAATGGTTGTTCACTTCGTAGCGGTGCCGGTGTCGCTCGGACACGGTCGTCGTGCCGTAGATGCGGTGCGCGAGCGAGCCGGGCACGACATCGCACGGCTGCGCGCCGAGACGCATCGTGCCGCCGAGGTCGGAGCTCGCGGTGCGCCGCTCGATCGTGCCGTCGCGGTTCTGCCATTCCGTAATCAGAGCGACGACCGGATGAGGCGTCGCGGGATCGAACTCGGTGCTGTTCGCGTCGGCCAGGTGCGCCTCGTGCCGCGCATATTCGATCACGGCGAGCTGCATGCCGAGGCAAATGCCGAGATACGGAACGCCGCCTTCGCGCGCGTGGCGGATGGCTGCGATCTTCCCCTCCACGCCGCGCTTGCCAAAGCCGCCGGGGACGAGGATCGCGTCCATGTCCTGCAGCGCGTCGATGCCGTCGCGTTCGATCGTCTCGGAGTCCACGTAGTGGATCTGCACACGAGAGCGCGTATGGATGCCTGCGTGGGTCAGCGCCTCCGACAGCGACTTGTACGATTCGGTCAGGTCGACGTATTTGCCGACCATGGCGATGTTGACGATGCGCTCGGGATGCTCGAGCGCATCCACCAGCCGATGCCACGTCGAAAGATTCGCCGGCGGCGGCTCGATCGCAAGCTTCTTGCACACGATCACGTCGAGGCCTTCCGCCTGCAGCGCCGCCGGGATCTTGTAGATCGAATCCGTGTCGAGCGCCGGTATGACCGCTTCGAACTCGACGTTCGTGAAGAGCGCGATCTTGCGCCGGTCGCCCTCGGGGATCGGCCGGTCGGCGCGGCACAGCACGACGTCCGGCTGTATGCCGATCTCCCGCAATTCCTTCACGGAGTGCTGCGTCGGCTTGGTCTTCATCTCGCCGGCCGTCGGAATGAACGGCACGAGCGTCAAGTGGATGTAGCAGACGTTCTCACGCCCGAGCGTGATACCCATTTGCCGGATCGCTTCGAGGAACGGCAGCGATTCGATGTCGCCGACGGTGCCGCCGACTTCGACGACGGCCACTTCCGCGTCGCCCGCGCCGCTCTTGATCCAGCCCTTGATCTCGTCGGTGATGTGCGGGATGACCTGTACGGTGCCGCCGAGGTAATCGCCGCGCCGCTCCTTGCGGATCACGTTCTCGTAGATCTGGCCCGCGGTGAAGTTGTTGCGCTTCGTCATCCGCACGTCCGTGAAGCGCTCGTAGTGGCCGAGGTCGAGATCGGTCTCGGCGCCGTCGTCCGTCACGAACACTTCGCCGTGCTGGAACGGCGACATCGTGCCGGGATCGACGTTGATGTACGGGTCGAGCTTGAGATTGGTGACGCGGACGCCGCGGGAAGCGAGGATCGCGGCCAGGGACGCGGCGGCGATCCCTTTCCCCAACGAGGAAACGACGCCACCGGTCACGAACACGAACTTGGTCATGGCTGGCCAGTTCCGGAAATTCGCATTTTACCGGAAGCGTGCCGCGCGACCAAGCGCGTGATCTGGTTTGTGGCGCGACATGCGCGTCGAATGCGGCGATTACAACGTCGACGGATGAACGTCGCGCTCGCACCTTGCGCCCCGTGCTTGGATGACCACGCGAACTTCCGGCAACGCCGAAGTTCGGGTACGGCGACTCAGGTGATGCCGAGGCCTTCCGCCATCCGCTCCCGCGTGTGCTCGCGCCCGACGAGCTCGACGACCGCGTCGATCGCAGGCGTCTTCGGCGTGCCGGCAACGAGGGCGCGCAACGGCATCATCACCTGCGCCGGCTTGACGCCGTGCGCAGACGCGGTGCTCTTGATCGCGGAGCCGATGCTCTCGCGCGTCCATGCGAGCGTCGCGAATTGCCGGTGCAACTCGATCAGTGCCGGACGATTGGACGCGTTGATCTGCTCGTCCAGCAGCGTGCGATCGACCGGCGGCGCCTGATAGAAATAGCGCGCGGACTCGGCCATGTCGACGAGCGTCGGCGAGCGATCGCGAAGCAGCGCCGCGACGGCGGAAACGGGCGGACCCGACGCGGTGCCGATGCCTGCGGCGGCAAGGAAAGGCGAGAGTCGCTCCGCCAGCGTTTCGGGCGGCAGGCGCTTCAGATGCTCGTGGTTCAGCCACTTGAGCTTGTCGGGGTCGAAGCGCCCCGGCGACGACGAAAGTCCTTCCAGGTCGAACCACGCGACGAACTCGTCGACGTTGAACACCTCGGCATCGCCGTGCGCCCAGCCGAGCCGCGCAAGGTAGTTGACGATCGCCTCGCGCACGTAGCCGTCGTCGCGATACTGCAGCACGCCCCGCGCGCCGTAGCGCTTCGACAGCTTCTCGCCGTTCTGCGTCAGCACGGTCGGCAAGTGCGCGTACAGCGGCGGCGTAGCGCCGAGCGCGCGCATGATGTTGATCTGCCGCGGCGTGTTGTTGACGTGATCGTCGCCGCGGATGACATGCGTAATCCGCATATCGATGTCGTCGACGACGACGCAGAAGTTGTACGTCGGCGTGCCATCGGAACGCGCAATGACGAGGTCGTCGAGCTCGCCGTTGCTGATCTCGATCGGACCCTTGACCGCGTCGCTCCAGGCAACGACGCCGTCGTCGGGATTGCGAAATCGAAATACCGGCGGCACGTCTTTGGGCGGCGTCAAATGCCCTGCGTTTTCGGGCCTCCACCGGCCGTCATAGCGCGGCTTCTCCCCGCGGGCCATCTGCTCGGTCCGAAGCGCATCGAGCTCGGCGGGCGTCGTATAGCAACGATAGGCGAGACCGCGGGCGAGCATGTCGTCGAGGACCGCGCGATAGCGATCCATTCGCTGCATCTGATAGTACGGTCCCTCGTCGTAGTCGAGGCCGAGCCAGCGCATTGCATCGACGATCGCCTGTTCGGCTTCCACCGTCGATCGCTCCTGGTCCGTATCTTCGATGCGCAGGATGAACGTCCCGCGATGATGGCGCGCGAACGCCCAGGGAAACAGCGCCGAGCGAATGTTGCCGAGATGCAGGAAGCCCGTAGGGCTCGGTGCAAAGCGCGTGCGAACGGACATGAAGCTCACGCCCTCCAGCGCAGATCGAGCGTCGTCGGCAGCGCCGGGTTCGGCGGTTCGTCGTGCACGGTTATCGGACCCGGCGGATGACCATGCGGCCAGAAGCGCGCGAGACGCCGGGCTTCCGCCTCGTTCGCGTTCACCGGCAACGTATCGTAGTTGCGGCCGCCGGGATGGCTCACGTGGTAGGTGCAGCCGCCCAGCGCGCGCTTCGACCAGCGATCGACGAGCGCGAAGCGCAGCGGCGCGTGCACCTTGATGGTCGGATGCAGCGCCGACGGGGGACTCCAGGCGCGAAAGCGGACGCCCGCGACGTACTCACCGGGAATGCCCGTGGGCGCGAGCGGCAACGCGCGCCCGTTGCAGACGACCGCGTGCCGGTTGCCGACCATGCCGTTCACCTTGACCTGCAGACGTTCCACCGACGAATCGACATAGCGCGACGTCCCGGCCGTCCCGATCTCTTCGCCGAGCACGTGCCACGGCTCGATCGCCTGCCGGAGTTCAACCGTGATCCCGTCGTACGTGACATTTCCGAACCGCGGAAAACGAAACTCGACGAACGGATCGAACCATTCGACCGCGAATTCATAGTTGTCGCGCCGCAGCTCGTTCACGACGTCGCGCAGGTCCGCGACGACGAAATGGGGCAGCAGCCACCGATCGTGCAGCGCCGTGCCCCACGCGACCAGCTCTCCGCGGTACGGCGTGCGCCAGAAGCGCGCGACGAGCGCGCGGAGCAACAACATCTGCACGGCCGCCATCCGGTAGTGCGGTGGCATCTCGAACGCCCGGAACTCCAGCAGTCCGAGGCGGCCTGTCGGCGTATCGGGCGAATACAGCTTGTCGATCGAGAATTCCGCGCGATGCGTGTTGCCCGTGAGGTCGGTGAGCAGATGCCGCAGCAGCCGATCGACGAGCCACGGCTGGCTCGATTCCTTGCCGGCAGGCGCAACGCGATCGAGCTGCTGGAACGCAATGGCGAGCTCGTAGAGTCGATCGTCCCGCGCCTCGTCGACGCGCGGCGCCTGGCTGGTCGGCCCGACGAACAGGCCGGAGAACAGATACGACAGTGCCGGGTGGTTCTGCCAATAGACGATCAGGCTCTGCAGGAGATCCGGTCGCCGCAGCAGCGGACTGTCGGCGGGTGTCGCGCCGCCGAGCGTCACGTGATTCCCGCCGCCCGTGCCCGCGTGTCGTCCATCGAGCATGAACTTCTCGGTGGCGAGGCGAGACTGGCGCGCCTCCTCGTAGAGCACTTCCGTCGTGTTGATCAGCTCGCGCCACGACGACGACGGATGAACGTTGACCTCGATGACGCCGGGATCCGGCGTGACGAAGAGTGCGTGAACGCGCGGATCGCGCGGCGGCGCATAGCCCTCGACGAAAAGCTGCGTGTCGCACGCGCGCGCGCTGTCCTCGATCGCCGCGATGAGGGCCGCGTAAGGAGCGATCGTGCGCACGGGCGGGACGAACACGCGCAAGTGCCCGCCACGCACTTGCACGACGAGCGCCGTCTTGATGACTTCCCGCGGCTTGTCGCCTCGCGCACGCCCGCGGCGCGACTTCATCTCCCCGCGCATGCGCAACTGCGCGCGCGTCGCAAACGGATCGGGCTCGGCGTCGTGCTCGACTTCCTCTGGAAGCACATCGGGCAGCGAGGCGAGCGGCAGGCGAAAGCCGAGGGGCGAATCGCCGCCGATGGCATAAAGCCGCTCGCGCCGAAGCGGCCACGGACTGGTTTCCCAGGACACCTCGGCCGCGCCTTCGTGGTGCACCGCGCGAAGCGGCAGCACGAAGCCGGCAGGTTGGTCGAGGCCCGCGCGCAGCAGACGCGCGACGCGCGCGCGATCACCGACCTCGGTGAGATCGAAGGCGAACGGATCGACGTTCGCGGGGAGCGCGCCCTCGTCCAGGAGCACGCGAGAGACATCCTCGTAAGCCGTCAACACGTAGCCCGCCGGCAGACCGAGGCGCTCCGAGAGATCGGCGATGAACCGCCGCGCCGAATCGATCGTTGCGCGACCCCCGTCATCCTTGCTCGGAATGAGCGAGTCGTCGTGCCACATCGGCTCGCCGTCCTCGCGCCAGAACACCCCGAGCGCCCAGCGTGGCAGCGGCTCTCCCGGATACCACTTGCCCTGGCCGAAATGGAGCAGGCTGCCGGGCGCAAAGCGCGCCTTCAGACGGCGCACCAGCGTCTCCGCGAACGCGCGCTTCTCGGGAGACATGGCGGTGAAATTCCACTCCGGATCGTCGGGATCATCGACGGAGACGAACGTCGGTTCCCCACCCTGCGTGAGCCGCACGTCGCCCGCCTGGAGGTCCGAATCGACGCGCTGTCCGAGGCCATCGATTGCCGCCCACTGCGCATCGCTGTACGGGCGGGTGACGCGCGGATCTTCGTGCACGCGCGCGACATGCATCGCGAACTCGAACTCGACGTTCGCGACGTCCGCCATGCCGGTGATCGGCGCCGCACTCCCGGGCGTGGCCGTGCACGCGAGCGGAATGTGGCCTTCGCCGGCGAGCAGGCCCGACGTCGGATCGAGACCGACCCATCCTGCGCCAGGGATGTACGCTTCGGCCCACGCATGCAGATCGGTGAAGTCGCGGTCGGCGCCGGCCGGCCCGTCGAGGGGTTTCACGTCGGCGACGAGCTGCACGAGATAACCCGATGCAAAGCGCGCCGCGATGCCGAGATGCCGCAGTATCTGCACGAGCAGCCATCCGGAATCGCGGCAGGACCCGCTCGCCTTTTCGAGCGTTTCCTCGGGGGTCTGCACGCCCGGCTCCATCCGCACGAGATAGCCGATATCGTCCTTGAGGCGCTGATTGACGTCGACCAGCAGGTTCACGGTCGACGTCCCTGGCCGAACGCTGCTGCGGAACTGCTCGATCCACCGACCGAGCAACGATCCCGGGGCGGCGACTTCCAGAAATGGCGTCAGCTCGCGCGCGAGCGCAGGCGAATACGCGAACGGGAACGTCTCCGCGTAGGGTTCGACGAAGAAGTCGAACGGATTGATGATCGTGAGGTCGGCCGTGACGTCGACGGTGACCTCGAAACGATGGGTCGGCTCGGGAAAGACCACCCGCGCAATCCAGTTCCCGTACGGATCCTGCTGCCAGTTGAGGAAGTGGTTCGCAGGTTCGATGCGCAGCGAGTATGCGGCGATCGGCGTGCGGCAGTGCGGAGCGGGCCGCAAGCGAACTTCTTGCGGCGACAGGTTGACCAGCCGATCGTAGCGATAGCTCGTGCGGTGTTCGAGCGCGATGCGAATCGACATCCCGCGCTAGCCTGTCACGCTCGCGTCTCCATCACCTGAACCCACCGCGATTCCAATCGAGCAGGACGCTCCTGACGCGGAAGAAATACGTACGGCGAACGCGAAGACCACGGCGGGTCAGAGCCAGTCCGGGTCGGGCAACTGCGCGAACACGCGCCGCAGGCCCTCGCCCCACTGATGGTGAACCATCTGGAAGTACGGGTCGTACTCCTGGATCCGGCGCTGCAGCGAGACCTTCAGGCTGCCCGTCTCGTAGACGAGGAGGTCGATCGGCAGCCCTACGGAAATGTTGGATCGCATCGTCGAGTCGAACGAGACGATCGTGCACTTCGTCGCATCGAGCAGAGACGTGCCGCGATGCACGACGCGGTCGATCACCGGCTTCCCGTACTTGGACTCGCCGATCTGGAAGTAGCACGTGTCCGGGGTCGCCTCGATGAAGTTGCCTTCGGTGTACACCTCGAAGAGCCGCGGCGCCTCGCCGTGCACCTGCCCGCCCACGATGAAATTGGCGGACGCGTCGATGTTGTTCTGCGTCATGTACGGGCCGTCGCGGTCCTTGACCTCGCGGAGCGCATCGCCCAGCAGCCGCGCCACCTCGAACATCGACGACGCATTCCAGATGTGGGTGTCGTCCTTGGCTGCCGTGCGGGCGTGCTGCTCGACGATGTTGATCGCGTTCTGCGTGATCGACAGGTTCCCGGAAGAAAGCATCACGATCACGCGGTCGTTGTCGCGCGCGAACACGCGCATCTTCGAGAACCGCGCGATCTGGTCGACGCCGGCGTTCGTGCGGGAGTCGGACGCGAAGATCATCCCGGCGTCCAGGGACATGGCCACGCAATAGGTCATCAGAGGTAACGCGAAATATCGTTTGTATTCGAATGAATTCTAACGCAGTGCATCTGCTGGGCGCGGTGCAGTTGGCGGCGCGCGGGGCGGAGCGATCGGCGGCAGCTCGCCGACCGTCTGATAGGAAGGCACGAGGAACACGCGATTGATTTCCGCGCCGAGACGCGAGATGTGCTCGAGAAAGTCCATCAGATATTCGTGCAGCCCGTTCTCCATGATGTCGTCGGTGCGCGCGTAATGCAGTCGAGCGTGCAGCTCGCCCGACTGGCGCTCGAGCTCCCGGCTGTGATCATCGCAAAGGATTCCGAGCGTGTCGTGGATGAAGTTCATGCAGCTGTGCAACGACCGCGGCATGTCGTCGCGAAGGATCAGGAGCTCGGCAATGCGCTGGGGCGCGATGACGTCGCTGTAGATTTTCCGGTACGACTCGAAGCCGGACAGCGATTGCAGCAGCGAAGCCCACTGATAGTAATCGACGGCCCCGCCGACGTCGGCAAGCGACGGCAGCAGGATATGGTATTTCGTATCCAGGATGCGGGCGGTGTTGTCGGCGCGCTCCATGTGCGTGCCGAGCCGGATGAAGTGATACGCCTCGTCGCGGAGCATCGTGCCGAAGGTCACGCCCCGGAAGAGATGCGAGCGCATCTTCACCCAATCGAGGAAGTCGGAGACGCCGCTCGCCTGGATCCGTTCGTAATCGTAGGCGCGCATCTCGATCCAGGCGGAATTCAAGTCCTCGTACATCTCGGAGGTGATCGCGCTTCGAACCGAGCGCGCGGATTCACGCGCGACGCGCAGGCATTCGTGGATCGACGATGGATTGGCCGCGTCGAAGATCATGAAGCGCAGTGCGTTCTCCGCCGTCAGTGTCGCGTGGCGCTGATAGAACGACGTGGCGAGCCCCAGCGTGACGAGCGGCACCGACCAGGGATCGGCCCAACCGAGGCCGGGCTCGCGCACTTCGTACGGCAGCAGCGACGTGCGATACGTGACATCGAGCAGGCGTGCCGTGTTCTCCGCCCGCTCGATGTGACGCGCCATCCAGTAGAGATCGTTCGCCGTGCGGCTCAGCATCGTGAATGGCGTCGATATTCGGCGCGGATTGGGATGGTCAAGGCTGCGACTGGCTTTGTGATTGCGACGGGAAAGAGGGGCCGTCGAAGTCGTTCTGGTCCTGCGATGCCCCGTGCGAGCCCGATCCGGTGGACGACTGCGATTGCGATTGCGATTGAAACTGTGACGCCGCGGCCTCGTCGGGCGCGAGCACCCACGTGTCCTTCGTGCCGCCACCCTGCGATGAATTGACCACCAGCGACCCTTCGCGCAGCGCGACGCGGGTGAGACCGCCCGGAACGATCGTCACCCCTCTGCCGCACAGGATATAGGGCCGCAAGTCGATATGGCGCGGCGCGAGTCCGCTCGCCACGAACGTCGGGCAGGTCGAGAGTGCGAGCGTGGGTTGCGCGATGTAGCGGTCCGGGGCCGCGAGGATACGTTGCCGGAATGCTTCCCGCTCCGCGACCGTCGATGCGGGACCGATCAGCATGCCGTAGCCGCCGGCGCCGTGGACTTCCTTGATCACCAGCCGCTCGAGGTTCGCGAGCGCGTTCGCCCGATCCTCGTCCCGATAGAGCATGAGCGTCGGCACGTTGTCGAGGATGGGCTCCTCCGCGAGGTAGAAGCGGATCATGTCCGGCACGTACGGATAGATCGACTTGTCGTCCGCCACCCCGGTGCCGATCGCATTCGCAAGCGTGACCCGACCGGCACGGTACGCGGCGAACAGTCCCGGAACGCCGAGCACCGAGTCGGGGCGGAACACGAGCGGATCCAGGAAATCGTCGTCGACACGACGATAGATCACGTGCACGCGCTGGGCGCCGCGCGTTGTCCACATGTAGACGGTGTCGTTCTGGACAAAGAGGTCACGTCCCTCGACAAGCTCGACGCCCATCTGCTGCGCAAGGAACGCGTGCTCGAAGTAAGCGGAGTTGTAGGCGCCGGGGGTGAGTACCGCCACCGTCGGACGCTCCTCGCCCGCCGGCGCAACCGCGTGCAGCGTTTCGAGGAGACGGTCCGGGTAATGCTGGACGGGGCGAATGGAGCGGGTCGCGAAGAGCTCCGGAAAGAGCCGCATCATCATCTTGCGGTTCTCGAGCATGTACGACACGCCGGAGGGAACGCGCAGGTTGTCCTCGAGCACGTAGTAGCGCCCGCCCTCCGCACGCACGACATCGACGCCGGCGACGTGCGCATAGATCCCCTGCGGCACATCGACGCCCACCATCTCGCGTCGATATTGCGTATTACCGAGCACGCGCTCGGCCGGAACCACGTTCGCGCGCAGAATCGCCTGCTCGTGATAGATGTCGCCGAGAAACAGGTTGAGCGCGCGAACGCGCTGTGCGAGACCCGCTTCGAGCCGCGCCCATTCGTCTGCAGGGATGATGCGCGGAACGAGATCGAACGGAATCAGGCGCTCGGTCCCCCCCTGTTCACCGTAGACGGCGAACGTGATGCCGACGCGATGAAAGATGCGTTCCGCCTCGCCGCGCTTCTGCGCGATGCGATCCGGCGGCGTGCGCTCGAGCCAGTCCGCGAAAGCCCGGTAATGGGAGCGGACCGACCCGTCCGCCACACGCATTTCATCGAAGGGCGGGGATGACAGCATCGGGTTTGCAACGAGGTCGTTCACCTAAGCAACGCGTGAGCCAAGGAGGAAAAAGCGTTTGGGAACAAGTCCCGGGCAAATCGGCCGCAGCCGGGCGCGGCGACCCGCGTGCGCGCCCCAACCAGCATTGCACCAGATCGGTGCAGTTTCGTCCAGGACTGCCATGGACAGAACCATGCGGTCGGTTTGAACTGCCCCCTTCGCTATGGTTAAATCGCGGCTCCTGTCTGGGTTCGCGGGGCGGTTAGCTCAGCGGTAGAGCACTGCCTTCACACGGCAGGGGTCACTGGTTCGAACCCAGTATCGCCCACCACATGAACCAAGGGGTTACGCGCAAGTGTAACCCCTCTTTTTTTGTATCGAGCGATCGATGAACCACGCAGTGCGTGCCTTTGTGTTCGATGCGTACGGCACGCTGTTTGACGTGCATTCAATCGTCGCGCGCGCTGAAGCACTTGCACCGGGACAGGGCGCGGTGCTGTCGCAGATATGGCGGACGAAACAGCTGCAGTACACGTGGCTGCAATCGTTGATGACGTCGCCCGCGATGCCGCGCGACGACTTCGCGAAGATCACGGCGCTGGCGCTCGACTACGCAATCGCGCAATTGATGGTCCCGCTCGGCCCCGCGGAGCGCGCGCAACTGATCGACGCCTATCTTCACCTCGCGCCATTCCACGATGCCGGCGAGATGCTCGCTTCGCTCGCTCCACGGCCGCGCTGGATCCTGTCGAATGGAACGCTCGCCATGCTGCAACCGCTGATCGCGGGATCGGCGATTGCAGCCGACGTCGACGGCATCCTGTCCGTCGACGCTGCGGGCGTCTACAAGCCGTCGCCGCGCGTTTACCAACTGGCAGTCGACCGGCTCGGGCTTTCGCCAAACGAGATCGCCTTCGTGTCCGCGAACGGCTGGGACGCGGCGGGCGCCAAGGCCTTCGGCTTCACGACGATCTGGATCAACCGGCTCGGTGAGCCGACGGAGCGCCACGCACCCGAGCCCGACTTCATCGTCGGCTCGCTCGCGCTGGTTGCCGGGCTGGCGTAGCGCTCTTCGCCCGGCAGCGTGCGACGCTTTCCCGGATCGCCGCAACGGCGTCGGGCCGCGGAAAGCTTCGGCGGTAAGCAAGCGCGATACGACGCGACGGGATGGGCTGCGTGAACGGCACGGGCACGACCAGCTGGCTGTGATAACGCGGCGTCAGTGCATCACGCGGCAGCACCGATACGCCCAACCCCGACGCCACCATGTTGCGCACCGTTTCGAGCGAGTTCGTGCGGGTCACCTGCGCGCCGGACTGGTTGAGCTCGGGGCATGCGTCGAGCACCTGGTTGCGAAAGCAATGGCCGACGTTGAGCAGGATCGTGTGCTCCGACGCGAGCTCGTCGGGCGCGACCGCCTTGCGGCGCGCCCATTTGTGCCCTTGCGGCACGACGACCTGAAACGGCTCTTCGTACATGAACTCGGTGACGACGCCGGGCGGATCGAACGGCAACGCGACGATCGCGACGTCGATGCGACCGGTCCGCAGGCCCGTTTCAAGGTGCTCGGTCAGCGTCTCCTCGATGTCGAGCGGCATCTCGGGTGCCGCTCGATGCAATTCGGGAACGAGGTCGGGAAGCAGGTACGGCGCGACGGTATGGATGATCCCGAGGCGCAGCGTTCCGACGAGCTGATTGCGCCCGCCGATCGCGATTTCGCGAATCCGCGCCGCCTCTTCCAGCACCTTCTGCGCCTGCTCGACGATGCGCGCGCCGATGGGCGTGATCGTGATTTCGGTCTTGCCGCGCTCGAAGAGCGGCGCGCCGAGCTCCTCCTCGAGCTTCTGGATCGCCACCGATAACGCCGGCTGGCTCACGAAGCACTTGGCCGCCGCGCGGCCGAAGCTCCGCTCCTGCGCTACCGCCACGATGTAGCGCAGCTCGTTCAGCGTCATCGGCGACCGATCACGGCTTGCGGCCCGCCAGAAAGCGCTTGAACGATTCGCCCACCTCGCCGTGCTTCAGCCCGAAATCGACCGTCGCCTCGAGGTAACCCAGCTTGCTGCCGCAGTCGTAGCGCCGACCTTCGAACTCGTACGCAAGCACCCGTTCTTCCGCCATCAACCGTGCGATGCCGTCGGTCAACTGGATCTCTCCTCCGGCACCGGGGGGCATCGTGCGAAGGTGATGGAAGATGCGGGGCGACAGCACGTAGCGCCCGACGACCGCGAGCGTGGAGCGCGACGTTCCCGGCTTCGGTTTTTCCACGATGCGCGTCATGCGAGCCACCCGCTCGCCCGCGGGCTCCCGGTCGGCTTCGACGATGCCGTAGCTGCCCGTCTCCTCCGGGGCGACGTTCATCACGCCGATCACCGATGCGCTCTCGCGGGCGGCGAGATCGATCATCTGCTTCATCACGGGCACGCTGGCATCGATCAGGTCGTCGGCCAGCAGCACCGCGAACGGCTCGTCCACGACGACGGGCTCGGCGCACAGCACCGCATGTCCAAGCCCGAGCGCCTCGGTTTGCCGGATGTATACGCAGTTGATCCCGCGCGGCGTCGCCGCCTGCACCTGCTCGAGGAGCGCGGTCTTGTTGCGCAGCGAGAGCTCCGTCTCGAGCTCGTACGCCTTGTCGAAGTGATCCTCGATCGCCCGCTTGTTGCGCCCCGTGATGAAGATCATGTCGGTGATGCCCGCCGCCGCGGCCTCCTCCACCGCGTACTGGATCAGCGGCTTGTCGACGACGGGCAGCATTTCCTTCGGGCTCGCCTTGGTGACCGGCAGGAAACGCGTGCCGAGCCCGGCGACCGGGAAGACAGCTTTCGTGATTTTCTTCATGAGGATCCTGTAGGTTGGCCGATCATGGCGCGCAGCGCGTTCTCGTCGAGCACCGGAATGCCGAGCGCCTCCGCCTTCGCGAGCTTGCTGCCGGCGTCAGCGCCCGCGACGACATAGTCCGTCTTCTTCGACACGCTGCCGGTCACAGTCGCTCCCGCGCCTTCCAGCATTGCCTTCGCGTCGTCGCGGGACAGCGAGGGCAGCGTGCCGGTAAGCACGAAGGTTCGTCCGGCGAGAGGGCCCGCGGCGGCACGCCGTGGCGGGCCCTCCTTCCACTTCACGCCGGCGTCACGAAGCGCCGCGATCACCTCGCGATTGTGCGGCTCCGCGAAGAAATCGTGAATCGCTTCGGCGAGCACGGGCCCGACATCCTGAACCTCGAGCAGCGCCTCCTCGCTCGCGTCCATGATGGGATCGAGGCGGCCGAAGTGCGAGGCCAGGTCGCGCGCGGTCGCTTCGCCCACGTGGCGGATGCCGAGCGCGTAGATGAAGCGCGCGAGCGTCGTCTCCCGGCTCTTGTCGATGGCTGCAACGACGTTCGCGGCGCTCTTGTCGGCCATGCGCTCGAGCGCGGCCAGATCGGCGGCCGACAGGTGATAGATATCCGCGGCACTCTTGATGTGCCCGCCGTCGACGAGCTGATCGATGAGTTTTTCGCCCAGTCCTTCGATGTCCATTGCGTGACGGCTCGCGAAATGACGCAGCGCCTGCTTGCGCTGCGCGGGACAGATCAGTCCGCCCGTGCAGCGTGCAACCGCCTCGTCGGGGAGGCGAATGACCGCCGAGCCGCATTCGGGACATTGCGCCGGCATGACGAACTCGCGCGCGTTCGGCGGGCGCAACTCCGTCACGACGCGAACGATTTCGGGAATGACGTCGCCTGCGCGTCGCACGACGACGGTGTCGCCGATCCGCACGTCCTTGCGCCGGACCTCGTCTTCGTTGTGGAGCGTTGCGCTCGTCACGGTGACACCGCCGACGAAGACCGCCTTCAATCGCGCAATCGGCGTGATCGCGCCCGTGCGTCCCACCTGGACGCCGATATCCAGGAGCTCGGTCGCCATTTCCTCCGCGGGAAACTTGTGCGCGACCGCCCAGCGAGGCTCGCGCGTGACGTAGCCGAGCTCACGCTGCAGCGCGAGACTGTTGACCTTATAGACAACGCCGTCGATGTCGAACGGCAGCTTGTCGCGCTTGGCGGTGACGTCGGTGTAGAACGCGATCAGCTCGTCCGCGCCGTGAGCGATCCGTCGATGCGGATCGACGGGCAGGCCGAAGGCTTCGAGTGCATCGAGCAGGCCGGCGTGGGTCACCGGCATCTCCCAGTCGACCACTTCACCAATTCCGTACGCGAAAAAGCGGAGCGGCCGTTGCGCGGTCATCGCGGGATCGAGCTGACGTACGGCGCCCGCCGCGGTGTTGCGCGGATTGATGAACGTCTTGAGGCCGGAAGCCTCCTGTCGCGCATTGAGCCGCGCGAAGTCCTTGCGCGTCATGTACACCTCGCCGCGCACTTCCAGCACGGCGGGCGGTTTTTTGGCGGAGAGACGAAGCGGGATGGCCCGGATCGTGTGGACGTTGCGCGTCACATCCTCGCCGACCTCGCCGTCTCCGCGCGTTGCCGCCACGGTCAGGCGGCCCTGTTCATAACGAAGGCTGACCGCGAGCCCATCGAACTTGAGCTCGGCGTCGTATTCGACGGGTGGAGCATCGGCACCGAGACCGAGATCGCGACGGATGCGGGCGTCGAACTGCGACGCGCCTTGCGGCGTCGTATTGGTCTCGGTGCGGATCGACAGCATCGGGATGCTGTGCCGCACGTGCGCGAATGCGGCGAGCGGTCCCCCGCCCACGCGCTGCGTCGGCGAGTCGGGCGTCACGAGCGACGGATGCTCCTGCTCGAGCGCCTGCAGCTCGCGAAACAGCGAGTCGTATTCGGCGTCGCTGATCGTCGGCTGATCGAGGACGTAGTAATTGCGGTTGTGAGTCTCGATTGCCTCGCGCAGTGTCGCGACCCGCTTCGCGATCGACGACGGCACCCCGGCCGGCATCGTCAGTGGCTCGATGCAGCGTTCATCGCGCCAGTGTAGCCGGGCCGATTCCCGCTGCCTGATCGAAAGGCGCTTATGCGCTGAAAAGCGCCAACGCCCGCGCGCTGCCGGGCTCGATGTGAACGCCGCGAAGCGCGTCGGCGGCGTCGGTGACCTGCTCGCGGATCGTCGCGAGCGCGGCGTCGTCGAGCGGCCGATGGTTGTCGTCGACGAGCTCGGCGCCGAGCGTCTTCGCCATGCGCTTGGCCGCGAGCTTCATCTGGTCGAACGTGCGCGGCGGATCGGCACAGCGGGCGACGTCGAGGAGAAAGACGACGCCATTGGTTGCGGTGAGGCGAAGCGACTCGGCGGTGAATGGGTCCGGCCGGAGATTCTGCAGCGTGTACAGGATGGCGCCGGTTTCTTCCTGCACGTACTCGAAGCGCCCGCCTGCCGCGAGATGAAAGCCCGCGGCCTCGGCGACGCCGCGGAGCCGTGTCCCCGCAATCGAGCCGGGGTCCGGTTTCTGCACGGTCAGTCCGATCTGCATGTCGAGCTCCGCGCACAGCCGGTCGAGCGCTTCGGCGCGCGTCAGCTCACGCGCGACGTCCGGCGGGGTGAACTGCGCGGGCAACGTCGGCGCGATGTCACCGACGACACGGATGAACGCGTCGAGCTGCGCACGCGTCACCGCGCCATTGCGATCGGCAAGAAGCAGGCACGCGACGAGCTCTCCGAAGTGACCGGGCGTGTCGCTTGCGAGTGGCTGCCAATCGGAGCGGGCATCGGGTCGTCCGAACCATCGCACCCGCTTGCCGACCCGCGACTGCAAGCCGCTTGCAAGCGCGGAAACGGGAACGGGCCCGGCGGGTTGCAGCGGAATCAGGCACTCGATCTCGTGGTCGGGCATCACCGGCGGACGCGCGACGCCTGGACGCGATCCGGTCAGCGTCGATGTCGTTGCCCGCATCGCATCGTCGCTTTCGACGACCGCGTCGGATACGTCGGCCGACGCGGCCCGTGCGCTCGGGGCTTCGCCGCTCGGCGGCGGAATGACGTCGCCCGGGACCGCGAACGCACTTTCCGCTGCATCACCCGGCCGAAACGCAGGCGTGCCTTCCAGCGCCTGTCCTGGTGCGCCACGCGCTCCCAGCGTCGGTTCGACGCGTTCTTCGGCGCGAGCCGCCCGCAAATCTTCGGGACGCTGCGCCGGCGCGGCCTGGCGCTTTGCCCGCCGCTCCTGCCACTGGTTGTAGAAGATGACGGCGATCACCAGCAGCACGCCCGCGACGATCAACCCGATCTGCAGGGAGCTCACCGAAGCCTCCGGCGCGTGTCAGGCGAATGGCTCATCTTCTTCTCGGTCCTCGCAGGGAGCGTCTGCTGGTGCCAGTCTAAGTCACCAGGGCTGTTTCCGCCGCCAGCTCCAGCGCCTCCGCGATGTCCACCGCGACGACGCGCGATATCCCGGGATCCGGCATCGTGATCCCGACGAGCTGGTTCGCCATCTCCATCGTGATCTTGTTGTGCGAAATGAACAGGAACTGCGATTGCGCCGACATGTCCTGCACCATCTTGCAAAAGCGGTGCGTGTTCGTGTCGTCGAGCGGCGCGTCCACTTCGTCCAGCAGGCAGAAGGGCGCCGGGTTCAGCTGGAAGAGCGCGAACACGAGTGAAATCGCGGTGAGCGCCTTCTCGCCGCCGGAGAGCTGGTGGATCGTGGTGTTGCGCTTGCCGGGTGGATGCGCGATTACCTGGACTCCCGAATCGAGAATTTCCTCGCCGGTCAGCACGAGCTTGGCCTGCCCTCCGCCGAAGAGCGTCGGGAAAAGCTTCGCGAAGTTCTCGTTGACGATGTCGAACGTCTGTTGCAGAAGCTCCCGCGATTCACGATCGATCTGGCGTATCGCCGACTCGAGCGTCGTCATCGCCTCGGTGAGATCGGCGGCCTGGCGATCGAGGTACGCCTTGCGCTCGGTCGCCTGACCGAGCTCATCGAGCGCCGCCAGATTGACGGCGCCGAGTTCCGCAATCGCATTCGCCAACCGCTCGATTTCGCCGGGAAGCGTGCGCGCGCTGCCCCATGCCTTCAGCGCTTCGGGCAGCGCGGCGAGATCCGCCTTCGCTTCCCCGAGTTGTTCCACGAATTGCTGCTCGGCAAGCGCCGCGGCTTGCTCCTTGAGCTGCATCTCCTGGATCTTCGCGCGCGCCGGTTCGAGCTTCTGTTCCGCCGAAAGGCGTGCCTCGTCGCTTGCGCGCAGCTCCGCGGTCAGCGCTTCCTGGCGATTCCGTGCATCCGCCAGCGCCTGCTCGGCCGCGCCACGTTCGGTCAACTGGCGCTGCAACGCTTCCTCCACGGGCGTCCAGTCGATCGAAGCGCGTTCGCTCGTCAACTGATCGAGCAGCGATTGCTGTTGCGCGACCTGCGCGGCAAGCGCCTCGCGCCGACGCGCAAGCTCCGCCAACCGGTCGCGGCAGCTGCGTTCCGCGAAGCTCGCCTCCTGGGCCGCGCGCTCGACGTTCCGCAATTGCTCGCGGCTGCGGGCGAGCGCAACTTCCCCCTCGTTGCGGACGTGACGCAACGCGTCGCGGCGCGCCATCTCGTCGTGCAATCGCGACTGCAGGTTCGCGATTTCCGCCGCGATTGCATCGTGCTCGACGGTTCCCTGTGCGTGCTGACGCGCGAGATCGTCGCTTTCCTGTGCGATCTGCGCACGCCGCCGTTCCGCCGCCTCGGCCGCCTGGCGCAACTGCACGAGCTCGAGCTCGAGGTCGTGACAGCGCCGCTGCTGCGAGGCGAGCGCAAGGCTTTCGTCATGCCAGGTGGTCTGCCGTTCCTTGAGCTCCCGCTCGACGTCGTCCAGCGTGCCACGCGCGCTATCCGCGTGCATGCGTGCCGCCTCGATCAGCGTTGCAAGCTCGGCCAGCTCGCGCTGCCGCGCCAGCACGCCGTGCAGGTCACTGTCCGGCGCGAAGAACAGCAAGCTTTGCGCACTGACGCGATGTCCTTGCGGCGTGACGAACGTCTCCCCCACCGACAGACTCGCCCGGTCGGCGAGCGCCGTCGCAAGGTCGGGCTTGCAGCGCACCCCATGCAGTCCGTCGGCGAGCACGCGGGCGACGGCAGGCGCCGATGTACGCACCTTGGCGATCAGCGCATCGTGCGCGCCCTCACGGGTGCCCGCTTGCTCCGATTCGGAATAGGCTGCGATCCGTCCCGGGGGACGCGCATCTTCGCCGATCCACGCGAGGGCCCCGTCGAGCGCCGGCACGTTGAGCGCGTTCAGCTGCTCGCGCAGCACCGCCTCGAGCGCGTCCTCCCAGCCGGGCACGATGTCGAGGACCTGCCACAGCCGCTTCGCGTGCGTGAGCCCGCGGGCCGACAGCCAGCCGTCGACGTCCTTGCCATGCCCGATTCTCGCCTGCAGCGCGGAGAGCGCATCGGCGCGCGCTGCGAGATCGGCGAGCCGTCCGCTCGCCGCCTGCCACCCTTCCGTCGAGGCGCGCTGGCGCTCCTGGAGTGATTGCACGCTTGCCTGCAGCTCGGACTGCAGCTGCTGCTTCTCGACGAGCTCGGCGCCTTCCTGCTCGAGTTGGTCCTGTACGGTGCGGATCGCCTCCGTCGCCGGCGCTGCAAGTCCCGCAAGCTCGGCTGCCAGGCGTTCGCGACGCTCGCCAATGCCGGCAAGCGCCTGCGCGGAACTGTCGCGCCGCGTTTCCGCCACACGCACGCCCTGCTCGGTCAATGCGATCTGCTGCTGGATTTCAGAAAACTGCCGCAGCGCTTCGGCAACGGCCGATTCCTGCGCGGGCATGCCCGCTTGCGCGCGCGCCTCCTCGTCTGCAGTGCGGTCGCGGGCCGCAAGCGCAGCTTCGAGCGCCTGTTCGGCGGTCGCCTGCTCGCCCTGCAACGACGCCTGCTGAGCGGCAAGAGCGCCGATCGCTTCAGTCAGTTGCGCGACTTGCTCGGTCAGCCGTGTCTCGTTCTCGCGCGCGAATGCGAGCTGCTGCTCGAGCCGCGTCACCTCGGCATTTGCAGCATAGAAGGCGCCCTGCTTGTCGTGCAGCGCATCGCCGGCGGCGAAATGCTGGTCGCGCAAGGTCACGAGTCGCGATTCCGCCTGTCGCACATCGGCCTGAAGCGCTTCGAGCGCGACGGTCAGCGCGCCGATTTCGTTGGTGCACCGCTCGCGTGAGCGCACCGCCTCCTGGGCCTTCGCATGCCACAGCAGATGCTGCGCGTGCCGATGCCGGTCCTCGAGCTCGCGATATTGCCCGGCGACCTTCGCCTGCTCCTCGAGGCGCGTGAGCTGGTTGCCGAGCTCGAGACGGATGTCGTCGACGCGGGAGAGGTTCTCGCGCGTATCCGACAGCCGCCCTTCGGTCTCGCGGCGCCGTTCCTTGTATTTCGATACGCCGGCGGCCTCCTCGAGGAAGACGCGGAGCTCCTCGGGTCGCGCCTCGATCACCCGCGAGATCATTCCCTGCTCGATGATCGCGTAGGCGCGGGGACCGAGCCCCGTACCGAGGAACACGTCCTGTATGTCGCGGCGGCGAACCGGGATGTTGTTGATGTAGTACGTGGAATCGCCGTCGCGCGTCAGCATGCGCTTGATCGACAGCTCCGAATACTGGCCCCACTGGCCGCCGATGCGCCCCTGGCTGTTGTCGAAGAAGAGTTCGACGGACGCGCGGCCGATCGCCTTGCGCTCCCCGGCGCCGTTGAAGATGACGTCCTGCATCGATTCGCCGCGAAGCGCGGATGCCTTCGATTCGCCAAGCACCCAGCGCACGGCATCCATCACGTTCGACTTGCCGCAGCCGTTGGGACCGACGATGCCGACGAGTTGCCCTGGGGTTGCAATCGCCGTCGGATCGACGAACGACTTGAAGCCGGAAAGCTTGATCTGCGTGAGGCGCAAGGGGATCTTCGACGAGGCTGCGAGCGAGGCGTTACGCCTGCTTCGTCAACCAATGCAGGCGCGGAAAAAAGTTGGCGGATTATAGCGGAGGACGAGCCTCCGCTGCGACATCAACCGGTGGCTCTGCTACATCCTGCGATCGGCTCGACGTGATCGATCACCGGCGTCCATTCGGGGCCGGTTCGGGTGTCGAATTCCGCGTTGATGTAATAACGCTGGCAGGGCTCGATCCGCAGCGTGAAGCCCTTCGCCGAGCCGCTGAAACGATCATGCGGCGGAGCCTGCACCTCGACGCGATAGGTGCCGGGCGCAACCTTGTACGGCTTGGTGAATCCTACCGAGTCGTCGCCGACGCGAAGCAGGATGGTCGGGCGGCGATTCGGATCGGCCACGTTGTAGCGGTCGCCTGAAACCTCGCTCCAGGCCGGTCCCCACGTCTGACAAGCCGTGGCGAGCAGCCCCATGGCTGCGAGCGAAATGGACTTGATGACCATGAAAGCTCCTTTCCATAGGTGGACGGGCCTTCGCGTTCTTGCGCAGGCGCGCCGAGTCGAACCTCTGCATGGGATGATGCGGTCGAGCATGAGCCAAGCCCTTTACGCGGCGAGTGCCCGCAGCGCCTGCAGAACCGCGACGCGCGCCTGCGCATACGCCATCGCCTGCCAGGCTGCGCTGTCGTCGTGGAACGCGTCGCGCATCATCTGCTTGATCCCGCTGCGCAGAGGCTCCCCCGCGTCGGCATGATTGGCAAGCCATTGCTCGCCGCGCAGCGCCTGCAGCACGTCGGCGAGCGGGCGCGTACCGTATTCGAGGGTGATGCCCGTGAATTCGGCATGGGGACATTCGTCCTCCCCCGCGCGATAACACACGCCGATCAACGCCGCGGAAGTCGCCGTTCCGTCGTAAACCGTGGTTACGTCGCTGCCGTACCAGGCCCGCGTGCGCGCAAGCATGCGCGGGTCGTCGGGGCCGAGATGAATTTTCTCACCATGCGCCCACGCGCCGAGCCCCGTGTGGATATCGATCCAGGCAAGCCGCCCGCGTGCGCTGCCGTAGCGCTTGAGGAGATCGCGCAGCACGAGGTTGCTCCACGCGGGAGCCCGTCCGCTGTAGAAGAGACCGTCCGGGAAGTCCGATTGACCGCGGCTCAGCGCGGCTTGTAGTGCTCGAACCCCCAAGCGACCGACATACGCTCCAAGCTTCGCCGAATTCTCGGGGGTTGGCGGCCACGTGTCGGGGACGACGGTCGAGTGAATCTCCGCGTATTCAGCGTTGCGCGCCAGCGGTTCGCCGAAGTTGCGGAAGTTGCGATTGAGGTCGACGTTCTCCTCGTTCGTGCGGCGCAGATGCGAAAAGCCGTAGGGATTGACGGCATGGCAAAGCAGTATGGCGGTGTCGCCGCGTTGGACTTCCGCGCCGATGAACTCATCGCGGAGGAGCGCGACCTGGCAGCCCGAGCCGCAAAAGCCTTCGACGCCGTGCATTGCGGACGTCACGAGCAGCAGGTGCGCGGCGTTCGGGTTTCCGAGCAGCACGGCATCGATCGACAGCTCTTCGCCTCGCAGCCCGCGCGCCGTCGGATGCACGTGTCGCTCGACGTGCAGCACGCGGGCGGCCGCCGCTTCCATGAAGTTGTTCCGCGCTTCGCCGTAATCCCTGGCAAAGGCGGCGCGGAGATCGAGCATTGCCGTCGGCGCCGTGTACCGCGTCGACTCTACGCTGCGACGGGCATTGCGTTCTCGGCGAGCGCCGCGAGGAAGCCGCCGCCAAGCGGAATCACGCTGTCGTTGAAATCGTAGCGGCTGCTGTGCAGGAAGCAGCCGCGTTCCACCCCGCCCTGTCCGAGACGCGCGAATGCGCCGGGCTTCGCCTGAAGCATGAACGAGAAGTCCTCGGCGCCCATCGACGGTTCGAGGTTGCGCAAAACGTTATCGGCACCGACCAGCGATTCGGCTACGCGGGCGACGAACGCGGCGTCCGCATCGTGGTTGATGGTTGGCGGATACACACGCTCGTACTTGAGTTCAGCATGCGCGCCGAAGGCCGCGGCGATCGACGTGACGAGCTCGTGCAGGCGCTGCTCGATCATGTCCTGCGTCTTCGTGCGAAACGTCCGCACCGTGCCGACGAGACGCGCATGCGCGGGGATCACGCTCATGGCGCCCGGGTTGCCGGCCTGCATCGCGCAAAGGCTGATCACCGCCGTGTCGAGCGGACTCACGTTGCGGCTCACGATCGATTGCACCGCCGTGATGATGTGACCTGCGACGAGTACCGGGTCGACGGCGATGTGCGGATGCGCGCCATGACCGCCGCGGCCGTCGATGACGATCTCGATTCGATCCGCGGCCGCCATCGCGGGGCCGGGCGTGATCCCGATGCGCCCGGCTGGCAGCGCCGGCCAGTTATGCAGCGCGTAGACACGCTCGGCCGGAAAGCGATCGAACAGTCCGTCGTCGATCATGGCCTTGGCGCCCGCATGGCCTTCCTCGCCAGGCTGGAAGATCAGGTACGCGATGCCGTCGAAGTTCCGCGTTTCGTGCAGATATCGCGCGGCAGCGAGAAGCATTGTCGTATGGCCGTCGTGACCGCAACCGTGCATGCGTCCGTCGTAGCGCGAGCGATACGTGAGATCGTTCTCTTCCTGCATCGGCAGCGCATCCATGTCGGCACGCAAGCCGATGCGACGACCGTGCGTGTCGCGCCTGCCGGGGATGACGGCGACAATGCCGGTGCGGCCCACACCGGCATGATGCTCGATCGACCACGCGGTCAGCTGGTCGCACACGAGCCGCGCGGTGCGGTGCTCTTCGAAGCCCAGCTCGGGATGCGCGTGGAGATCGCGCCGGATGGCGGTGAACTCATCCGACCAGCGACGGATGTGCTCGACCGGAGAGGCGGTCGTCATGATGGCTGCAGATGATGATGCCGATTCGCCCGTGGCGCGTCAATGCGGCGCGTACAAGCGGCGCGAAGAGGATCTTCGGCGGGCGAAATCGGTCGTCGTCGCCTCATTCGTCCGCGCGATGGCACGCGACCATGACGCCGCCGATCGTCCTCGCGACCGGAGTCTCGACGGTACACCGGGCGATCGCCCGCACACAGCGCGTCCGGAACGCGCAGCCGGCGACGCGATCGAGCGGCGACGGCGGCTCGGCAGCCGGCACGTCGCGGCGCACCTGCCGCGCGCGGCCAAGGCTCGGCGTGCTCGCAAGGAGCGCTTGCGTGTAGGGATGCAACGGGCGCGCGAAGATCGCCTCCTTCGCACCCTGCTCCACGGCCTTGCCGAGATACATGACGAGCACCGTGTCCGCGATATGCCGAACGACCTGCAGGTTGTGCGCGATGAAGAGGTAAGCGATCGCGAGCTCCTGCTGGAGGTCGAGCAGCAGGTTCAGCACCTGCGCCTGGATCGACACGTCGAGCGCGGAGATCGGCTCGTCGGCAACGAGCAGCGGCGGATCGAGCATCAGCGCGCGCGCGACGGCGATGCGCTGCCGCTGACCGCCCGAAAACATGTGAGGGTAGCGTGCATAGTGCTCTCGGCGCAGACCGACCTTGTGCAGGATGGCCAGCGCCTTCTCGCGTCGCTCGCGTGCGGATCCGCGACGATGGATGACGAGCGGCTCTTCGAGCAGCGCGCCCACCGTGCGGCGCGGATTGAGCGACGCATACGGATTCTGGAACACCATCTGCACACGCGGACGGAGCCGCTTCCGCGCGGCGCGGTCGGCGTGCGCCACGTCCGCACCTTCGAGCAACAGGGAGCCCGCGGTCGGCGTCTCGATCATCGTCACCTGGCGGGCGAGTGTCGACTTGCCGCAGCCCGATTCGCCGACGACGGCGAGCGTCTTGCCATGCGCGAGCGTGAACGAAACGCCGTCCAGCGCGCGCACGTCGATCGCTCCGCGCAGGAATCCGCGCGATACGCGGTAGTGTCGCGCGAGCTCGCGCGCTTCGAGCAACGGCGCAAGCGAGTCGACGGCGCTCATAGCGGGAAGTGGCAACGCACCGCGCGCACGGCATCCCCGCGCAACGCCGGCCGCTCGGCGACACACCGCGCGGCCGCAAACGCGCAGCGCGAAGCCAGCAGGCATCCGCGCGGGCGATCGAACGCCCCGGGCACGACCCCGGGAATGGTGCGCAGGCGAGCACGATCGAAGTTGTGCTCGGGAAGCGCTTCCAGCAGCGCGCGCGTGTAGGGATGCCGCGGCGCATCGAAGAGGTCGGGCACCGGCCCTGTCTCCATCACCTGTCCCGCGTACATCACGACGACGCGATCCGCCGTCTCCGCAACGACGGCGAGGTCGTGCGTGATCAGCAGCACGGCCATCCGGTGCTCCTCGCGCAGGCGCATCAGCAGCGCGAGCACCTGCGCCTGCACGGTGACGTCGAGCGCGGTCGTCGGCTCGTCGGCAATGAGCAATTGCGGGCGCCCGGCCAGCGCGATGGCGATCATCACGCGCTGCGCCATGCCGCCGGAGAGCTGATGCGGATACGCACGAAGCCGCGCGAGCGGGTCGGCAATCTCGACTTCGCGCAGCAAGGCAAGCGCGCGGTCGCGACGGATGACCGGATCGGAACGCTCATCCGGATTGCCGTGCAGCTTCAACGCTTCGTCGAGCTGGAAGCCAACGGTGTAGCAAGGGTCGAGACTCGTGAGCGGATCCTGGAAGATCATTGCCATGCCGCGTCCTGCCAGCCGGCGACGCTGCTCCGCACTCGCCGTCAGCAGATCGCGACCTTCGAAGATCAGGCGCTCTGCCCTGACGCGACCGGGATAGTCGACCAGGTTCATCAGCGCAAGCGCGGTCACGCTCTTGCCGGAGCCCGATTCACCGACGAGGCCGACAACCTCACCCGCCTGGATGACCAGGTTGACCCCATCGATCGCGACGACCGGGCGTGCGGGCGATCCGAACTCGACGCGAAGATCGGCAATCTCGACCAGCGCGCGCGCGTCCTGCGTGCTCGCGTGCATGGCTTCGGCTCGAGCGTCGCGGCTCATCATGCGCGGAGCTTCGGATCGCTCGTCACGTGCGTCACCGGCGAAGCCTCGGATCGAGCGCGTCGCGCAACCCGTCCCCGGTGAGATTGAACGCAAGCACCGTAATCAGGATCGCGAGGCCCGGGAACGTGACGACCCAGGGTGCGCGCTGGATGAATTCGAGCGCGGATGCGAGCATCGATCCCCATTCGGGCGTCGGCGGTTGCGCACCGAGCCCGAGAAAGCCGAGCGCGGCGGCATCGAGAATGGCGTTGGAGAAGCCGAGCGTCGCCTGCACGATGAGCGGGGCTGCGCAGTTCGGAAGGATCGTCGAGAACATGAGGCGCAACGTGCCGGCGCCGGCGATCCGCGATGACGTCACGTATTCGCGTCTTGCCTCCCCGATGACGGCAGCCCGCGTGAGGCGGACGTAATGCGGCAGCAGCACAATGGCGATTGCGTACATCGCGTTCGCGAGGCCTGGACCGAGGATCGCGACGACGGCGATGGCGAGCAGAAGGCTCGGCAGCGCGAGCATCACGTCCATCAGGCGCATGATCGTCGTGTCGACGAGACCTCCGAAGTATCCGGCGCACAACCCGAGGACTGCGCCGAGCGAAAGCGAGATCGCGACCGAGATCGTCCCGATCAGCAGCGACAGACGCGTGCCATGGATGAGCCGGGACAGGATGTCGCGACCGACCGGATCGGTTCCAAGCAGGAAGCGCGTGCTGCCTTCCGAATGCCACACAGGTGGCGCGAGCGTGAACTCGCGAAACTGCTCGTTCGGCGAATGCGGGGCGATGACGTCGGCGCCCAGGGCAAGCAACAGCAGCAGGCCGACGAGCGCAAGACCGATCGACGCACCGCGGTTCTGCGCAAAGGCGCGCCAGAATTCCCGCCAGCGCGAAGGGGGCGGGCCCTCGAGTTCATCGACGTTGCCGACTTCCGCCGCGTTCAGCACGGGTCGGTCATCCGTGCTCGTGGCAACGATTCGCAGCGCTCCCCGAGCCGGTGCCGGGACCGGGATCGCGAGCAGAAGACTCGTGGGCGTGATCGATCATCCATGACGGATGCGCGGATTGACCACGCCGTACAGCATGTCGACGATCAGGTTGACGGTGATGACGATCGTCGCGATCAGCAGGATGCCCCCCTGCACCACCGGGTAGTCGCGGGACTGCACGCCGTGGATCAGCCAGTTGCCGACACCCGGCCAGGAAAAGATCGTCTCCGTGAGGATCGCCCCCGACAGCAGCAAGCCCACTTGCAAACCCACCACGGTGATCACCGGAATGAGCGCGTTGCGCAGCGCATGCACGACGATGACGCGCGACCGCGGCAGCCCTTTGGCACGCGCCGCCCTCACATAGTCTTCCCGCAGCACTTCGAGCATCGACGAGCGGGTCATGCGCGCGATTACCGCGAGCGGTATGGTGCCAAGCGCAATCGTGGGCAGAACGAGATGCGACAACGCGGAGCGGAACGCGCCGAGGTCCCCGGCGCGGAGCGTGTCGACGAGCATGAAGCCGGTCACCGCCTGCACGTCGTACTCGACCGCGATGCGACCGGAAACCGGTGTCCAGCCGAGCTGAACCGAGAAGAACAGGATCAGCAGCAACGCCCACCAGAAGATCGGCATCGAATAGCCCGTCAACGACAATCCCATCACCGCGTAGTCCGCCGCGGTGTTGCGCTTGACCGCCGCCAGGATTCCCGCGGGAAGTCCGACGACGATCGCGAAGACGAGCGCGAAGAACGCGAGCTCGACCGTTGCGGGGAACAGCGTCGCGAATTCGTGCGCGACGCTTTCGTGGGTCGTCAGCGACGTACCGAGATCGCCGCGAACGACATCGCCGACGTAACTCAGATATTGGACCGGCAGCGGACGATCGAGGCCGAACTCGTGCAGGAGTCGCTCACGGCGCGCCGGATCCATGCCCCGCTCGCCCGAGAGGTTCTCGACCGGGTCCCCGGGGATCAGGTGGATCAGCGCGAACGCGAGCAGCGTGACGCCGATGAACGTCGGAACGATGAGCGCAACGCGCCGGAGCAGGAACCCGAACATCGGGAGCGCGCGTTACGCCGCCGCGCCGGCATCTGGGCGGAGCCGGCGCGGGCTTCGCGCGATCAGGGTTGCTTGGCGAGATCCGCGTTGGTGAAGTAGTGGTGCGCGGTCGCGTCCATCTTGTAGCCCTGCACCTCCTTGCGGAGCGGGTCGAAGCGCACGGAGTGCGCGACGGTGATCCACGGCGCCTCCTCCTTCACGATCACCTGCGCCTGCTCGTACAGCTTCGCGCGATCGGCCTGCTTGGGCGTCTGCGCGGCCTTGATGATCAGGTCCTCGAACTGCTTGTTGCACCAGCGCGCGACATTGCCGCCGCCCTTCACCGCCTCGCATCCGAGCAGCGGCACGAAGAAGTTGTCGGGATCGCCGTTGTCGCCGGACCAGCCGAACATCATCGCGGCCTGCTCGCCGGTCTTGCTGCGCTTGCGGTACTCCGCCCATTCGTACGTCAGGAGCTTGGTCTTGACGCCGATCTTCTCCCAATCGGCCTGGATCAGCTCCGCCATCCGCTTGCCGTCCGGGTTGTACGGACGCGTCACCGGCAGATACCACAACTCGACCTCGAATCCGTTCGGGTAACCGGCTTGCGCGAGCAGCTGCTTCGCCTTCGCCGGGTCGTACGGATAATCCTGTACGGCGTTGTTGTAGCTCCACAGAATCGGCGGAATCGGATTCTTCGCGACCTGGCCATTGCCCTGATAAACGGCCTTGAGAATCGCGTCCTTGTTCGTCGCGAGGTTCAGCGCCTGGCGCACGAGCTTGTTGTCGAACGGCTTCTTCTCGACGTTGAACGCGATGTAGCCGATGTTCAGCCCTTCCTTCTGCTGGATCGTCAGTTGCGGATCCTTGCGCATCTCGTCGAGGTCCGCCGGTTTCGGGAACGCCATGACGTGACACTCGCCCGTCTTCAGCTTGGCGTACCGAGCCGTTGCGTCACGCGTAATGGAGAACACCAGGTTGTCGATCTTGGGCCGACCCTTCCAGTAGCGGTCGAAGGCCTTGTAGCGGATCGTCGCGTCCTTCTGATAGCTGACGAATTCGAAGGGTCCCGTGCCGATCGGATAGACGTCCGCGGCGTTAGGGGTCCCTTTCTTCATCATCGTCTCGAAGTACTCCTTGGAGAGAATCGACGCGAAGTCCATCGCCATGTCGGCGAGGAACGGCGCCTCGGGCCGCTTGAGGTCGAAGCGCACGGTGAACTCGTCCACCTTCTCGACCTTGTCGACGATGTTCTTCATGCCCATGTCGTCGAAGTACGCGTACGTCTGCCCGGCGGTCATCTTGTGGAACGGATGATTGTCGTCGGCCATGCGGGACCACGAGAACAGCACGTCGTCGGCGTTGAAATCGCGCGTCGGCTTGAAGTTGGCGTTGCTGTGGAACTTGACGCCTTTACGGAGCTTGAACGTGTAGGTCTTGCCGTCAGGCGAGACGGTCCACGATTCGGCAAGCGCCGGGATGATGTTCGTCGTGCCGATCTCGAACTCGACGAGCCGGTTGAACATCGGCACCGACACGGCATCGAAGGTCGTGCCCGTGCTGAAGAACTGAGGCTGGAATCCTTCCGGACTCCCTTCCGAGCAGTAGACGAGCGTGCCCTTCGCGAGAACGGGTGCGGCGATCAGCGCCGAGACAGTCAACGTTACGATCGCGATGGCGCGCAGACGGAAATGGCGGGACAGGTTCATGGGGCACCTCGGATGAACGTGGCGAGCACGCCACGGCGAGCGCATGCTAGCCGACGCCGTTGCCCGCGGCAATGGCCCGGTTACGCGCCGCCCGGGTCGCATAGAGGCAGATGCCCGCGGCGACCGAAACGTTCAGGCTTTCCACGCCGCCGAACAAGGGAATGCGCACGAGGCGATCGCACGTGTCGCGCGTCAGGCGCCGCAGCCCCGCGCCCTCGGCGCCCAGCACCCACGCAATCGGGCCGGTGACATCCGCGTCGAACAGGCTCTCGCCCCGCTCGTCGGCGCCAAACACCCAGATGCCGCGCTGCTTCAACTCGCCGAGCGTGCGCGCGAGATTGGTCACGGCGACGAGCGGAACCGTTTCTGCTGCCCCGCTCGCCGCCTTCGCCACGGTTGCATTGAGTCCGACTGCGCGATCTTTGGGAACGATGACCGCTTGTGCGCCGAACGCGTCGGCATTGCGCAGGCACGCGCCGAGATTGTGCGGGTCCGTGACGCCGTCGAGTACAAGCAGCAGCGCCGGCTCGGCGAGCTCTGCGAGGACATCGTCGATGGTGATGTAAGGGCGCCGGGAATCGACGATCGCCACGACGCCTTGATGGCTCGCATTTCCTGACATGGCGGCGAGGCGCGACGCATCGACCGCGTGCACGGGGATCCCAGCGTCCCGGGCGCGCGCGCTCAAGTCACGGGCTCGTCCGTCGTCGCGAGCTCCATCCACGTAGAGCGCTTCGATCGACGCCGGCGCCTGGCGCAACCGGGCGGTGACCGCGTGAAAGCCGAACAGGGTGCGCGTACCGGCCAAGGATGGACGCCGAATGAAATCTCTGGAGAACCGACCGCCGCGAGCCAGCCGACGTACGGCCATTCTATTCGCAGAGAGGCGGCGTCCGGTTGTGCCAGAATCCGGGCGCGCTTTCTTCCCCATCCCTCCAAACGACGCTCAGAACGACGTGATCGCCGAAGACTTTCGCCAGTTCGTCGAATCGATGCTGTTGTCGCTCGCAGCGCTGCTGCCGATCGTCAATCCGCTCGGTGCGGCGCCTGTGTACCTCGCCAAGACGGTCGACCTGACACCCGCGGAGCATGCGGACTTGTCGACGCGCGTCGCGCTCAATTCGTTCGTGCTGTTGCTCGCGTCGCTGCTGGTCGGCGCGTACGTTCTCGACTTCTTCGGCTTGTCGGTACCGATCGTTCAGGTGGCGGGTGGCCTTGTCGTCTGCTCGCTGGCATGGTCGCTCCTGAATCAACCGGATGAGCCGATCGAATGGGTGCACGAGGCGGCGAAGGCGGTCTCGCGTCCCGATTGGCGCACGAGGGCGTTCTATCCGCTCACGATGCCACTGATCGTCGGTCCCGGGTCCATCTCTGTCGCGATCACGATCGGTGCCAACCAGTCGCAAAGCGTGCGGTCGCTGATCGTGAACTCTGCCGCGCATATCGTCAGCATGTTTCTGGTGGCGATTGCGGTGTTCGTGTCGCTGCGCTACGCCGATCACATCATGCGGCGCCTCGGACCGACGGGGACTGCCGTGTTGATGCGCCTGTCCGCCTTCATCCTGCTTTGCATCGGCGTGCAGATAATATGGAACGGCGCGTCGACGTTATGGCGCTCGCTCGCGTTGCAGTGACCGAATTGCCCAGCCGGAAGCGATACGGCGATTCGCTATAATGCGGGGCTTCGTGCCGGTGTAGCTCAGTTGGTAGAGCAGCGCATTCGTAATGCGAAGGTCGGGGGTTCGACTCCCTCTACCGGCACCACTCTTCCACCGTTCTCCCTAAGCACCCGCTAACGCGGTCGCCAAATCCGCGTCCACGCAAGAACTGTGTAGCAGGCGTACACCTCATGTATTTGCCCAGCCACTTTGAGGAGGCGCGGGACGAAGAACTCCTGCGAACGATCGCAGCGTACCCGCTCGGCGCACTGGTGGTTCGCGGTCCCGATGGACTCGACGCCAACCATGTGCCGTTTCTGACAGATGACGCCACGGAGAGGCCAAGGAAGCTCTTGGCGCACGTCGCTCGGGCGAATCCATTGTGGAAAGAGGCCAAGGATGGCGACGAGGCGCTTGTGATATTTCGCGCGGACGACGCTTACATCTCACCCAACTGGTATCCCAGCAAGCACGAGTTACATAGGCAAGTGCCGACCTGGAATTACCGGGTCGTGCACGTCCACGGCAAACTGTACATTCGGGACGACGAGCGATTCGTTCGCGGAGTCGTGGCTCGACTGACGCGTACTCATGAAGCCCAAACGGGCGCGCCGAGGCCATGGAAGATGACCGACTCGTCGGCCGAGTACATCGATCAGATGCTGTCGAACATCGTTGGCATCGAGCTTGAGATAACGAAGATGGTCGGAAAGTGGAAGCTGAGTCAGAACAAAGACGAGCGCGACCGTATCAATGCGGCCGATGAACTTCGTAGACGCGGTGAGCAAAATATCTCAGGAGCGATGCTGAGCACCGTCGACCGTAAGAGCTAGCGCGCCCCAAGCATCGTCGGTCCCTGATCAATGGAGGGGGCCTGGAGCCCGGAACCGCACTGACTGCGAGGTTGCGGCAAGAGGCGTAAGCAGCAGTCCGGCGGTCGCATGTGCGCGGGAGCCTGCGCCAGAATTCGTCTCCAGCAAGAACGGGCGCCGCGGCGCCCGTTCTTGTCCAGCAGAGTGAACCGGCCTGCCCTTCAGCTACTTCGCCGCGGTCTTCGCGTCCTTCACGCACTTGTTGGTGAAACTCGTCTTCGCGGCACCCGCCAATTTCTTGTCCGCTGCCTGTCCTTCGCACGCTTTGGTAGCCGCGTCCGTAGCATCCTTCTCACACTTCTTGACGAAACTCGTCTTGGCAGCCCCAGCCAACTTCTTGTCGGCCGCCTGGGTCTCGCACGACGGGTTGGCCGCGAATGCAGCGGTAGTCCCAAACAGCACAAAGGCGGCAACTGCACTCAAAGCCGCAGTATTTTTCATGAGCGATCTCCTCTCTTCAGTAACTTGCGTTGGCAGCAGCGGCTGACATTCCGTCGCACACGACAGATGATACGCATCAAGCCGCGGTACGAGCCCGCGCTGCGAGCGTCGATTGGCGCGTCCATCGCGCCTGAGCAAGTCGTAGCCCCGGCCGAACGGACGCGTAATCGCATCAAGGCAACAGGTTGAATATGCTCCGAACGGACGCGCGGGACAAGGTCGTCCTGAAGCAGGATGCGAGCGTGGTCGCGGCCGCGAAGCAGGATGTACCCGGGCTCAATTGTCGCCTCCTGACGCTCGACGCAAGAAACGAGCTTTCATGTCGGATTACCGGTCCACGGCGCCTCGCGCCGATGGCGCGCTTCAAGAAACCGCAAGGTGTGGAAATGGCCTACAGAACGAGACGTCGGACAGTCGATCTCTCTGGATATCCTGACCTCGTTGTCATCTACCTCGGCATGCGGGTCAACGCTCTCACAGGGCTCAAGACCCTCCTTGGTTTCGGTCCGCGGATTGCGAATGCCACCGCGGCGCTGCCGGACGGTCTCCTGTTACACGAGTCATTCGTGTTTTCTCTCATTCCGCCGCACTTCGGGATGCGTCAGTATTGGCGCGACTTCGCGTCGCTCGAGACCTGGGCGCGCTCCGAACCGCACCGCGTCTGGTGGCGCGACTTTCTGCGCGATTCCGGCGGGACGGGTTTCTGGCACGAGACCTATTGCATGGCCGGCGGAATGGAAGCCGTTTATGTCGACATGGCCATGGATGTCGGCTTCCTTCGGTTTGCCCCCATTGAGGAGGCGAAAGGCAGTCGGTTTTCAGCGCGTGGGCGTACAAGGCGGTCGGGCGAGGAGCAAGGAACTCCACCGATTGCCGAAGAGGAGCTTTACCGCTGAGCTCCGGAGCGATGCTCCGCCGTCGACGTCATCGGACCGCGAAAACGCACGCTCATGAAGTCATTGGAATTCCATGGCACCGCCAAACGCGCGTTCCAGCCCGCACTTGACCCCGGCCCTCGAGCGCCGCCGAAGACTCCCGAAACAATCGACGAAAAGAGGTGCATCATGCTCACCCGCATTCGAGGCTTGGCCCACATCGGGTCGAGCGGCCTTGCGAATGCGCTCACACAGGAGAGGCAGCATGGCCAAGTACCTATTTGAAGCGCGTTATACCGCCGAGGGTGCCAAGGGCGTCGCCCGCGAAGGGGGCACCGGACGTCGTGCCGCCATCGCAAAAATGACAGAAAGCGTGGGCGGCAAGTTGGAGGCGTTCTATTACGCATTCGGCGACATCGATGCCTACGTCATTGTCGATGTACCCGATGCCATAAGCGCCGCGGCCGTCGCGCTCGCGGTAAACCAAGGTGGTGGCGCGAGCGTGAAAACAGTCGTCCTGATCTCACCGGAAGACATGGACAAGGCGGGGAAGAAGGCCGTGGACTATCGGGCGCCGGGTCGTTGATGCGGTTGAGCTGGCGCTTCACGGGGAGCGCGGCGCGTCGCTGGTGGCGCGCTCCCGACCGGGTCGAGCGCCGAACCTAAACGCTTTTCATCCCATCGAGCAGGCGTTTCGCTGCCGCATAGATGGGTACCTCGATCAGGGCTCCGTCCACCAGCGCGCGCTCGCGCCCGGCCGCACGGGCGCGCTCGAAGGCCGCGACAACCCGCCGGGCGCGTGCGATTTCGGCGCGCTGCGGCGTAAACACACGATTGATTGCGGCCGCGTGCGCCGGTGTGACAAGGCTCTTGGCACGATAGCCAAGCCGCTTCGCGAAACGCGCGTGGGCGGCGGCGCCACGCACGTCACTGAAAGTGTAGGGACAGTCGATGGCTTCGACGGCCGCCGCCCGACATTCGACGAGGAAGCGCGCGCGCACGTAGGCAAGTTCCTCGCCTCGGCGGCTGCGCGCAGCGCCGAGGTCCGCGACCATGTCCTCACTCGCGACGAGCGCGGCGACCACCCGCTTGCTCGCACGCACGATTTCGAAGGTGCGCATCAGACCGGCGGCCGATTCAATATTTGGCACGAGGTCGACCGACCCCTCTGTCGCAGCTTCGAGCGCACGCACGTCTTCGGGCGCGACAACCTTCGACATCATCACGACATCCGGCCGGCCCTCGAGCACCGCTGCCAGATCTTCGCCGCCGCCCATCGCGAGCGGGTTGACGCGAACAGCCGCAATTGCGCCGGCCGCTCGCCAGCGATCATAGAGTGCGCGGGCGAGCTTGCGAGCGGTAGGACGCAGCATGGGCGGGGTGAAATCCTCCAGCTCCTGGATGAGGACGTCGGCGCCACAGAGGGCGGCTGCCTCGTGGGCATCTTCGTCTGCGCCGGGAACGAAGAGCCACGTCCGACGGGAGCGAGTCATTGCAACGTCCCTCAGCGCGCGATCAATGAGTGTGGTGCAACAGCCAAGACCATTCGTGTCTCACGCGCTACGGCGAAATAGGTGCGCCGCGAATGGGAGTTGTCATCGCCGACACGGCTTCCGCCTTGGAGATCAACGACGGGCCGCGATCCACCATGGGCAGACCTCCGATTCGCTCGCAAGCTGACCTCACTCGGAGGCCCAAACCAATGGATCGTTCCCCTGCTGCGGCGCGCGCCTATTGGAGCGGCTGCGTACCATCGACGAACGAGAACAATAGTCCGCCGCCGGAAATACTTCCCTTCAGGTGGATTGAAGATCTGCAGTCTGTCCGTTCAGCGAATCGCATACTCCGCTTGCAACGATGAAGTCGACAGAGCTAAGCTCACCGCGAGCGTTGCAATTCACATCTTACGCATCGAGCAGAAATCCTCGCTGAAATAGCAGCTTCGGCCGCACCGGATCATGCCCCTTCGCGTTGGAGTGTTGCCGCACGCCGACCTGCCGCACATCATTCCCTCTTTCCGCCTTTGCCGAGAGCTGCGCAAGCTGGGGCACCCGGTGCGCCTCCTCGGCTCGGACATCGATACGCTGCTGGGGTACGGTCACTCGTCAGCCTGGGCGGATCAGCTCGGGCCGTATGCCCTGCAGGGGCTGGAGGTCGTGCATCGTACGCAGCGCATGGCCATCTCGGACTGGCTCCTCCATCAGATCAGGGAACTGCCGCTCGACATGGTGATTCTCGATGCCGCCTGGCAGGGCCTGGCTTATGCGTGCCAGGAGTCCGCCCGGCCCTTGAATGTAGTGGTGCACAACGCTGGTCTCCCCGACTTCCGCTCCGGCGACATGCCCAGCTTTCGCTTCGTTCATCCGAATCATCCGAAGGATCACTGGTTGCGGGCGCGGCAATCCATCGAGCAGCGGGAGAGAGCCGGCCGCGGTCTGCGCGTCATGTTCAGCACCGTCAAATCGACTTCCGCCACCGGAATGCGCGTTGCGGACGTGTTCGACGCCGGCTGCTCGGAATTCGCGGCGTTGCCCGCAATCCGCGCGATGAGCCTCGCGCCGGCCGTGGAATTCCCGGCCGAGCGCGGCCGCATCCATTACTTTGGGACGCTGCTTCCCAGCCCGAGCGATGTCGATTTCAACAAGCAGCTCCCCTCCGAACTGGCCGAGGGCACGCGGCCGCTGATTGCGTGCGTGTTCGGCACAACAGGGTTGCAATCGCGCGACGAATATCAATGGCTGGCGTCCCTGGCGCGGGCGCTGGCGCGGGCGCAATCCGCCTGCGATGTGTTGGCGGTGATTCCCGATGCCTTCCGCCCGGTCTTGCCAGCCGCTTCCGAGCCCGGCAATCTGCGATTGCTCCCGTGGGTTCCGTTGTGGGAGCTGCTATTCGCGCGGCGCGGCCCAAAGCTGCTCATTGCGCCGCCAGGTATTGGCGCCTTCCGTGAAGCCATGGCTTCTGGGACGCCGATCGTCGCCGTCCCGCGGCGGCTGGACCAGTTCGGCGCCGCGGCGCGGGTCGAATACTTCGGCGTGGGGTCGTGCCTTGTCTCACGCGATCTGCCACCGGTAGGTGCGATCGTCGAGCGCGTGGGGCAGGTTCTCGATGACGCCGGAATTCGCGAGCGTACGAACCGGATACAGCAGGAACTGCGGTCCTTCGACGCCACGCAGCCGCTGCGCCGGTTCATGGAGAATCCCGTCCTTGGCGCGTCTCTGGCGTCTTGACTTGTCATTCCACACCAGGCGCGCGCCTTGATGTTGCGCGCGGCGAGCCGCTTCGAGCACCGTTCGGTTCGCTCTCCCACTTCTCGGTGCTGCCTTCAATGTCCGTGAACAGGAACGTCGGTGCGGCGTCCGACGACAAGTGATCGTTGAGATGCGTAGCATTCATTGACGGATACGAGGCCAGGCGGCTATCGCGTTCCAAATTGCGGGCCATGAGGGATCTGCGCGCGACTAGTGGACTGTAACGGGGGAATCGAAAGTGAACGATAGTGGTATGGCGATGCTATCCGGCCCGAGCGCAAGGCGGCGGTGTGCAGCAAGGGTCACTCCCCTTGCAAGCAGCGCCAACGCAGCGATCGGGTCGGAGAGCGAGCCAGACACTTCCGATTCCCCCGTTACAGCCCACTAGTAGCGAGACGCCTCTCAGCCACGTCGGAGAGGTCAGCGTGGGAATGACATGGGCAGAAGGCACTCCATCGCGTCCATGGCGTGCGAGATGCGGATCGATCTGCGGCGGCTGTTCGGACATGCGCACGACGGCGCGGACGGCGTGAATCGACGCTGCACATCCAACCGCGGAGGCGTATTACTGCAGGTCCCTGCAATTCGGATCACAACGCACGGAAAGCGCCGCGCCATTCGAGCAACTCAAGGTGAACGTTTCCGATGTTGCCGTTCGAATGTTGATTGTCGCGGCAGCCCCGACACATCCATTGGCCTTGGCATATTGCTCCGCTTTGAATTGATACTTCGAGAGGCTCAACGGCAGCGTATTCCTGAGCACAAGCGCTCTCGGAAGGTAGGATGGCCCGGTGTGCGGGTCAGTCGGTGATTCGGCGCGCGGAGGGGCGCTTGCCTCGGGCGGCGCCTCCAGGGCCGCTTTGACCGTCGTAGGTACCGGCACATTAGGCGTGGATGGCTCGCCGACTGGCGCGTCCGCTGTCATCCGTGCAGGAGCAGCCGACGCAGCATTCGGCGCTTCCGATGTCATTCGTGCAGGTGCAGCCGACGTGGCATTCGGCGCTTCCGATGTCATTCGTGCGGGAGCAGCCGAAGCGACATTCGGCGCGTCCGATGTCATTCGTGCGGGAGCAGCCGACGCCGCATTCGGCGCCTCCGGTGTCCCTGGTGCGACGGTGGGGATCGCAGCCGTCGTGGGTGTCATTGCGGCGGAAGGTGGACTCGCCCGGTGCGGTGCGGTTCGTGCCGGCGCAGCCAGCGCGGCACTTGGCTTATCGATCGGCACGGACCGGATCAAATCGTCGAACAGCTTTTCCCCACCTTCCGCGACGTTCTTCGATGGATTCGCCTTGCAATAATTGTCCATCCATGCGGCGATCCATTCGCTGTCCGCATTTCGAAGTATGTCCTCCTCGCTGTGCACGGCCGCTCCGGAGAGATAGCCGACGAGCCACATCGCATTGAAATAACTGGAACGACCGCCCGGTTCCCGGTCCTGCATCCAGTAGGCACAACTTGGCACCCCTCGGATGGTCGCTGCCCCTGCGCAGCCAGCGACGACTAGAACGACAAACAAGAGCCTCTCTAACCAGGCCATGAGTGACCGGGACCTCACCGAGTCACTCGCAGATATCACGGCGTTTGGTTCAAGCCGGCGCGCGATATCAACCATGATCGCTCACGGCCGGGCGAAGTCCGGAATCTGAAAGCGCCTCCGGTAAGCGCGCGGCATCATGCCGGTGGTGCGCTTGAACAGGCGACGGAAGAACGCAGGGTCTTCATAACCGACACGCCAGCTGACCTCGTCGACCGGTACGTCGGTCCGTTCCAACCGGCGCTTCGCGTCTTCGATGCGCAGGCGTTGCACGTAAGCAATCGGCGCCAGACCGGTTGCTTGCGTGAAGCGCCGCTTGAAGGTGCGCGCGGCAAGCTTGGACCGCTTGATCATTTCCTCGACGGGATTCGCGACCGAGAAGTGGCTGGCCAGCCATTGCTGCGCACCTTCGATCTCGGCGTCGCCGTGGTCGGCCTTTCCCTGGAAGACGATGTACGCAGCGAGACCGTCCTGGTGCCATTGCAGGGGGAAGTTGCGTGCCAGCTCCTGCGCCACCGTGGCGCCCGCGTAGCGCGCGACCAGGTACAACGCCATGTCGTGCCAGGTGTTCGACGCGCCGGAGCTTACGAGGTCCTCGCGCCGGCCCGAGATCACGAGCACCCGCTCCGGATGGACCAACACCGCCGGGTAGACAGCGTTGAATGCGCGCGCATAGCCAAAGTGTACCGTCGCGTCGTTGCCGTCGAAGAGCCCCGTCTCGGCAAGCAGGAAGATGCCCGAGCACGCCGAGCACAGCACCGCGCCCCGCGCGTGCATGCGCTGCAGCCACGGCACCAGTTTCGCGTAGCGCCCCTTCTGCCACGTGCCGGAGTCGAGCAGGATCGAAGGCACGATCACGATGTCGGTGGACTCGATGTCGTCGATCGAGCGCTGCACCTCGAAGGGTACGCCGCTCGCGAGGCGCATCAGCCCGTCGTTCTCGCCGACGACCTCTACGGTGAAGGTCGGGCTGCTTGTCAGACCCAGCATCGCCGCGCCGTTCAGCACATCGTAGAGACCAGCCAGCGTCGATACCACCGCGTCGGGCAATGCGACGAGACTGACGTGCCGACGAGTCCGGATGGGTGGCGATGCTTTGCGCTTTGCGCCGCCGTGCGGAGGCAGCGGGGTGCGCGGCGATGTTTTCGTGTCCGCGTCGCCCCGTCGCGGCGGTCTTGCGCGGTGCGATGCTTCGAGGTCCGCGTCCGCGTGCCGAGGAGACCGGGCGCGCGGCGATGTTTTCCTGCCCGCGTCGCCTTGTCGAGGCGCTCCGATGCGTGGCGATGTTTTCATTCCCCGCGTCGCCGTGCGAAGCCGGCCCGGTGCGTGACGATGTTTCCTGCCCGTGTCGCCGCAAAGTTTGGCACGAATGGACCGTTTTCGGGCGAGTACCGCTCTTCTGCCTTGGCTGCCGCACATCGAACAATAGCGCCACGTTCTTCAACCCGAAAGCCACGACATGGACACTCCAAGTATCGATGACACCAAGCTCGCACACTTCGTCGACCGGGCCGTCAGCGACCTCGCGTCAGCGTACGGCGGCGTGATGATAAGCCTCGGTCACAAACTCGGCCTGTACAAGGCGCTGTGCGGCGCCGGGCCGGTCAGCGCCCAGGAACTGGCCGCGCGCACCGGCTGCGCCGACCGCTACGTGCGCGAGTGGCTCAACGCGCAGGCCGCGGGCGGCTACGTCGACTACCACGCGCCGAGCGGTACCTACGAGCTCCCGCGCGAGCAGGCGATGGTGCTCGCCGACCAGGACAGCCCCGTTTTCATCCCACCGGCGTGGAACGTGCCCGCGTCGATGTGGCTCGACGAGGACAAGACGCTCGAGGCCTTTCGCACGGGTCGCGGCGTAGCGTGGGGCGAGCACCACGCTCGCATGTCCTGCGGGGTCGCGGCGTTCTACCGCAACGGCTACCGCGCGAGCCTCGTGCCGCAGTGGCTGCCGGCATTGGCCGGCGTGGTCGAGAAACTCGAGTCAGGAATCGAGGTGGCCGACGTCGGCTGCGGCTACGGGCACTCCACGGTACTGATGGCACAGGCGTTCCCGCACTCTCGCTTCCACGGCTTCGACGCGCATATGGCGTCGATCGAGGCGGCTCGGCGCAATGCCGCGGAAGCCGGCGTCTCGGCGAACACCAGCTTCGAGTTGTCGAGCGCCGTGGACTACGCCAACCTGGAGTACGGCCTCATCTGTTTCTTCGACTGCCTCCACGACCTCGGGGACCCCGAGGCCGCTGCGCGCCATGCGGCCGCTGCGCTCGCGCCGGGAGGAACGGTGATGCTGGTGGAGCCTTTCGCGCACGACCGAACCGAACAGAACCTGAACGTCGTGGGCCGCCTCTACTATGCCGCGTCAACCACCATCTGCTGCGCCCATGCCATTTCGGAGGGCGGGCGCCGAGTGCTGGGTGCCCAAGCCGGCGAGGCGGTGCTGGCTGAAGTGTTCCGCAACGGCGGCTTCACGCACTTTCGCCGCGCCGCGGAAACGCCATTCAACCTGATCCTGGAAGCGCGCCGCTGATGCGAGAGCCGCGAAGTTGACCGATGACTGCGAGCGGCCCGCGGGCGATCTACTCGTCGCGTTGCACGACGCTGCTCACTCGCCTCTTCGCAGCGCATTTCGCAACCGGGTGAAGGCCTGTCTGGGTTGACTGAACAACATCAGCGCGGACGCGAAGCAGCAAGTCGATCTCTTCCGGCAACCGAGCCGGGCAGGCCGACGCAACCGGCCTATTTGCGCTTTGCCACGATTGTGGGAATCTGGATTGGTGCAGGGGTTGCAACGTGCCGGTAATGCGATCGCGTGACGGTGGCGATGCTGAAGCCGAGCATCCCGAACACTTCCCGATAAACACCGATCGAGTAGCGCCAGAATGAGAAATTGGCCTCGGGATGATTTGCATACCCGACGAACTCCGCACGCCGGTCGTCGGAGTCCGTCAGCGGGCCGGTGATCACGAGCGTGTCGGCCAGCGAAGCAGCACTCGCAATAGCCTGGATGTGGTCCGGCAGGTGCTCGAGGACCGAGCAAAGCAGTGCCACGTCGAAGTGTCCCAGGTCAAGCGGAATTCGTTCTATGTTGCCGTAGTGCACCTTGGCAGCACTGCCGAATGCATGGTGGCAATACCAGTAGCCGCGCTTCATGCCGTTGAAGAACTGCTCCCTCTGACGCTCGGACTCCGCGCGGTCGATCATGTAGATGGAATCGCGAAAGGGCAGGAGCCTTTGACGCGAAGAGTGGTCGAGATCGAACGAGACCACCTGAGCGCCGCGCTTCTCGGCCTCCCACGTGAGAAACCCGCTGGCAGTCCCGATGTCGAGCACACGTTTGCCGGCTAGGTCGACATGTCCGACGTAATCGTCGAACCTGCCGCGCAGATCCCATTCACCCGTCACGACGCCGGAGGGCAGGTCGAGCGTGTGATACCACTCGCAATCCTTCACTCCGGGAACCGGCCACGGCTCGACGTAGAGCATCGGGGATGTCCGTCTCGTTGTTTTACGAAGTAACTGGCGAGGGTTCGTTTTCTTCCGGGAAGCCGATCACCGGCAGGTCGTACCGGGGCCGCTGAACACCTCGCGCGTGATGCGCTTCGTCTGCGAGACGCCGGCGACTGCATAACCGAAGCGGCCTGCATTGCCGCTGTCGAAGTCGAGCGTCGCTGCGCCGACCGGGGCGGCCACGACTTTGGCCGGATCGAACGGTACTGCGTCGAATGCCGGACCCGACGTTCGATAAAGCGTCCCCGAGAAGCTCGATGAGGTTCGTGCGGGTGCGACGACGGAGAGCCACAACGGACTGCCGTCGACGTCGTAGGTGTACCAGACCGCGAAGATCACGTTGCTCTGCTCGACAACGCTCAGTCCCCAGCCGGATTCCGATCCTGCCGGCGCCGCCCACCAGGCGTCCTGGTAACTGCTCGCCGCGCTCACGTCCGGCTGCAATGCAAACGTGCACGTCGGCACATCGCCGAAGACCTGGCGCGTGATCACCTTGGTCTGCGTCAGCCCGTTCACCGTGTACGTGAATGCCCCGTCGTTGGCATCGCTGAATATGAGCGTGGCGTGACCGACGCTCGACGCGACCACCTGCGATGCATCGAAAGGCGACGTGAACGGCGGACCCCGCGTCGTATACAGCGTACCGGCATAGGCGCCGGGCGCTACCCGGTTGGCGGTCATTGCAAGCCACCAGGGCTTGCCGGTGGCATCGTAGGTGAACCACGTCACGAAGAGAACGTTTCCTTGCTGCGCGATATTCAAACCCCAGCCCGACTCCGAACCCGCAGGCGAATTCCACCAAAGGCCTTCGAATTGCGCGGAAGCAACGGGCTGCCCGGTGCTCGCTGCGAGCACGGCGGCCCATGTGTCGAGCATGCCGGCACCGCATGTATTCGTCGTGCAATAACACTGCAGCTGGTCGATGGGCTTTTGCGCGATGTCATAGCGTGGTGACGTGCATTGCGGCACGACGGTGCCATCGCCGTTGTCGGCTCCCGACGTTGGAAATGCACGTGCAGTCGCCTGCAAAATCTGCTTGATTGCCTGCGGTGTAAGCGTCGGTTGCACGGCGAGCATCAGCGCCGCCGTACCGGAGACGAGCGGCGCGGCGAAGCTCGTGCCGAGCGAAGGACTGAGGCCGTCTGTGTATGCGGCACTCGCCGATTCCTGCGCGCCCGTATTCGTGGTCGTCAGGATCGGATAGAGGCATGGCGAACCCGCAGTGGTGTTCACGCAGTTGCCGGCCGGCGCGCTCAGCGCGATCTCGGGACCGAGGTCCGAAAAGCCGACCTTGCTGCCTGCGTGCCGGAGCCCCGCAACGGCGATCACGCCATTGCAATTGGCGGGAATGCCGACCGCGTGTCCAGCAGAGTTCCCCGCCGATGCAACGATCACCGTACCGGCCGCGATGATCTCGTTGACCGCCGCCTGGTACGCCGCCGTGCATCGACCCTCGCTGCCAAGACTCAGGTTGATGACGCGCGCGGGCGTCGGGTTCGTCGGGACACCGGGCACATTCAATCCCGCCGCCCATCGCATTCCCGCGATGATGTCCGAATCGAAGCCGCCGCACTTGCCGAGCGCGCGTACCGGCAGCAATCGCACCGTGCGTGCAACGCTTGCCATGCCTATGTTGTTGTCGGTCAGCGCGGCGATCAGGCCGGCAACCTGCGTACCGTGCCATGAGCTCCGTTCCGGCGCCGTCGTGCATTGGAAAAATGCGCCGCTGCGTTGCGCGAGCTCCGCTTGTGTCACCCAATCTCCGGAATCGGACGCATCGGGATCGCGTCCGTCTCCATCGTTCGCGACGGCGGGATCGCTGATCATGTCGTAACCGGGAAGCAGGTTCCCGCCGTCGGCGACCGAACCGAGGTCGGGGTGCTCGAAGCGCACGCCTGTATCAACGTCGGCCACGACGATATTCGGGCCCCCCACCGTGATCGACCACGCGGGCGCCGCGTTGATGGACGACTTGATCTCGCCGGTCGGTGCTCGCAGGTACCACTGTCCGACCGCCGGGCCGCTCACCGCGGGTCCGGCTGCATAGAGTGGATCGTTCGGCACATCGAAAGGGTGCCGGCGCTGATCGGGCACGGCGTACTCGACGTCGCCGTCCTCCGCGAGGCGACGTGCAAGTTCATCGGCGGATACGCCGGTTGCCGTCATCACCTGCGCGCGCTCCGATACCGAAGGCCCCGCGCCGAGCGCAATCTTGGTGCGGGATGCGAGTGCCTTCGCGCGCTCGGACCGCGTCGCGGTCTCCGTGAGGGACTTGCCGACTCGCGCCAGCGACGACTGTGCCTTGAACGCGACGATGACCCTCGCCGTTTGGTCGGCGGGCACCTGCGCAGGCGCTCCGGGCGGCGTTGCGCCCGAAAGAACCAGCACCAGCGAAGCGACGAATCTGATCGTAGGAGTCATCGAATATCTGCGCCCACGAAGGAGCGAGCTATCGCAAGACCGCCGAGAAGTTCGCGTTCTCCTGACAGCCACTCGGCAGGTTCGCCGCGAGCCGACCCTCGATGCCCTGCGCCGTCGCCTTCAGCTCGTATACGACCGCAGTGGTGTTGAACGTGAGGCTGCCCGTGCATGCGTAAGAGGCGCCGTTCATCTGATAGAGCTGGCCGTTTTGCTGCAGCCCGCCTGAGAGCGTGCAGGTCGCGCCGCTTGCATACGTGAACGTCAGCGTGGCCGAGCCGGAAGCAGCTTGCGATACCGCCAATGCAAACGTGTCCGTATAAGGGCCGTTGGTCGCGCTCGAGGAACAGCTCGCATATGAACCGGCCTGCCCCCCGATGTAACTGCCTCCGAGGCTGATCTGGGTGAGCGATTGACGCTCGATGCGCTTCGTGACGCTTCCTACGCTATCGACCGAATACGTCAACGTTGCCTGGTAGGCGTTCCCGGCATCCGGCTCGAACTTCGCGGTGCCCACCGGCTCTGCCGCCGGATGATCGGCGACATTCCACGGGTTCGGCCAATACGTGCCCGTCGTGTGATACACATTTCCCGCGTAACGCGCGCCATCCCAGGTCAGCGAAGCGGTGTACCACGTGGGCTGCTTGTCCGCCCCATAGATGAAGAACGTCAGGAAGAGAAAGTTATCCGACTGGACCACGTTGACGCCCCAGCCCGATTCCTGGGGAGCAAACCAAATGTCCGTGAAATCGGTCGCGTAAGCCGACACGGGAAGGATGCATGCGGCAGCGACGACGGCGCGAAACAGGCGTTGGATGCAGGTCGACATGACGTCCCATCGGAAGGAAACCCGCGCAGTGTATCAACGCACGCCGGAAACTTCGCAACTGCACAATTCGGGCATCGTGCAACTGCGCACGCGAGGCCCGCCCGGGTCCGGATGCACTTGCTAAACTGCTCCAGCGCAACTCATCCTCGCGCATCGCGCACACAGGAGAACCCCTTCCGATGTTTATGCTGAATCCGTTGCCGGCGCAGCTTCCGCCGGCGCTCGTCGAGAAGCTGGTTCGGGCCGAACCCGCCACCATCGGTCACTTTCGTCATTGGGGTTTCATGGATCCCGCCGTCAAGGCGATGCAACAGGACGTGCGCATCGCGGGACCCGCCGTGACCGTGCATCAACCGGGTGTGGACGGCACGATCGTCGGCTATGCGCTCGGCCAGTTGCGGGAAGGCGACGTCCTCGTCGTCGATCGCTGCGGCGACACGCGGCACGCCGGGTTCGGCGGCGTCGTCGCCTATGCGGCGAAGGTCGCGAAGGTTGCCGGGGTGATCGTGGACGGCGTCGTCGCGGACATCGGCGAGATTCGCCGGTACGGGGTGCCGGTCTGGTGCCGCGGAGTCTCCGCGATCACCACCAAGCGTATCGGCATGGGCGGCTCGTTCTGCGCGCCCGTCTCATGCGGAGGCGTGGCCGTCAAGCCCGGCGACATCATCATCGCCGACGAATGCGGCGTCGTCGTGATGGATCGGGCAGATGCCGAGGCGGCGGCCGATCGCGCAATCGCCATGCAGGACGCCGAAGTGAAGACGCGTGTGCGGCTCGATGCGGGCGAGAAGTTGCCCGACATCTCCGGCGCGACCAAGGTCCTGGAAGAGGCGCTCGCGAGGCAGCGCGGTTTGACCCCGTTGCCCTGACGACCCATTATCCGGCAACAGCCGCTGCATCCGCGCGGCCAACCCGTTCCATCAGCGCGAGCACGGCACGCGACATCAGTCTCGTGGCGAGCGGAATCATCGCCTCGTTCAGCTGATAGTCGGACCGATGGATGGCCGTCTCGTGGCCCTCGATCTTCGATCCGATCCGCAGGTGCGCGGAGGGGACGCGCTCGGCTTTCCAGCACATTGGGATCCTAAGCTTAGAATTCCACGTGGACAAGTTGTCGCG